>OLPO01000756.1_pt1 | contig 24647 bp, 16 predicted proteins | sample 1672831 | NCBI WGS metagenome assembly OLPO01 (sample SAMEA3136728, study PRJEB25190) | human gut metagenome
GAGCTGGGCCTATGCCGGAATCTCTCCCACAGAAACCACCGAAGAGCCATTTTTTGTTTGGGCACTGGTTCCATGGCCTCAGGCATTCCAAAGGAATAATCATTTTTAATCAACTGCTAATTGAAACTTTGGTATCGTAGACATATCTACTGAAGAATGCGTTCTATCCCTGGGTGTGTTTCTCACATTGCTTGGTGGTAGGGAGTTATGAAGGAGCACGAATGAATTCTCGCGAAAAGTATACCTATGATCGGCTCGTCCAGAAGGCGCAAGAAGCGTTTCTGCTTTCCATCGAGCTCTATAACAGGCCGACCATAAAATATCATGTTGAAGGATGTGCTTTCTTCCTTTGCAATGCGTGGGAGCTTATGCTGAAGGCTCACCTCGTTGAGCGTGAAGGTCTTGATGCTATATATTATCCTGGCAACGTGCGCACGCTGTCTCTTGAGGATTGCCTCAAGAAAGTTTTCACGAACGCCAAAGATCCTCTCCGGAAGAATATGGAGAAGGTTGTTGACGTGAGAAACACGAGCGCCCATTTTGTGGTTGCTGAATACGAAAGCTTCTATGGGCCGATTCTCCAGGCTTGTGTCGAGAATTTTGATCGACAGGCTCGAAAACTGCTTGGAATCGAAATCAGCGACCTTATCCCTGAAAACTATCTTGTGCTGTCCGTGCGGAAATCTGGTATAGACGAAGACGAATGCAGGGCTCGCTATGATCCTCTGGTGCTTGAGAAGATGCTCGAAAAGCAAGAGGGCATTTTGACGATGGCCGATGAGCTTGACAATCGGAAGTTCAGCTGTACCTATGTTACTGAGCTTAGGAGCACGAAGAAGGATACGGCGGATCATACCTTCCGCCTTGCGCAAGATGGCGACACGGCTGTTGCCCTCGTTAAGGTGCCGGTAGAAATAAAGAATAAGTATCCTTATCGGCCCGGAGGCGTGGTGAAGGCGATCTGCGAGCGCCTATCGAAGGGCGGCATTGCTCTTCGACAAGATGGTGTCGACACTCGAATGCGTACGAAGGGGAAGCGGCCCTTCAATTTGTACATGTTTGGCTTATTTACGTCGTTCTACGATATGAAAGGCGACGCCCGCTATTCCTATAACTCTGCTTTAGAAGGGGAGGCCCCTGCCTATATTTATTCTCAGCAAGCGGTGGATTTGATATGGGACAAGATCCGTGAAAACCCAGAGGGAGTTATCGACCGGCTGAAAGACGAGGTTTCGAAACGACCAAAGCCGACCCCAGGAGCAAAGGAATTCTAAGCAGCTTTCGCGCCTACTCCCATTCGGGAACCCAGCTTTAATCCACTCAAGTCGGCTTTGGTACAGCAAAGTATATCAGGTTGCCAGACGGAAGACAAGAATAAAAAGGAAACAAATGTTCTTATTTTACTAATCTGCCATGAGGATGTTTGGCTTGGGTAAGTGTCTTCCTCTACAGCATCATGAACAGCTTGGCCAAGGCCCAGCCGATAAATCCGCAGCAGGGGAAGGTCAGCACCCAGGCCCATACCATGCGGCGGGCGACGCCCCAGTTCACGCGGCGGAAGCTCTTGGAGGCACCCACGCCCATGATGGAGGCGGTGGAGCAGTGGGACGTGGAGACGGGCATGCCGGTCATGGAGGCCACGAACAGCGTGATCACCGTGGAGAGGGAGGCCGCCACGCCCTGGTACTTCTCCAGCGAGACCATATCCATGGCCACGGACTTGATGATGCGCTTGCCGCCGAGCAGCGTGCCCAGAGACATTGCCGCCGAGCAGATGATCATGAGCCACAGGGGGAAGTCGGTGGCGCCGCTTGTCTCCATGCCGAAGGCGAGCGCGATGCCCAGAAGCCCGATGGACATGAACTTCTGCCCGTCCTGGGCGCCGTGGAGGAATGACAGCGCGCAGGCGCAGATGTCCTGCAGCACCATGCACACCTTGTTGCCGCGCTGGCGGTTGACGCGGGAGAAGAGAAACTCGATGATCTTGGTGGTGACCATGCCGAGGATGAAGCCGCCCACCAGCGAGAACACCATGCCGTAAATGACGAGCATCCACTCGGAGAGCACCACGCCGGCCAGCCCGTTCAGCGCGATGGCGCCTCCGGTGACGCCGGCGATGAGCGAGTGGGACTTGCTGGCGGGGATGCCCCAGAACCAGCAGAAGACGCCCCAGCCGATGGAGCCTATCATGGCGGCTATGAGCGCGAGGAGCGCCTGGTGGGTGTTGCCGGAGAAATCGACCATGTTGAACATGGTGTGGGCCACGGCGGTGGAGATGTAGGTCATGCCCACCAGGCCCACGAAGTTGAACACGGCGGCCAGCGCGAGCGCCGCGCCGGGGGTGAGACAGCGGGTGGAGACCGCGCTGGCGATGGCGTTGGGGGCGTCGGTGGCGCCCGAGATGATGGTCACACCGATGACCAGCGCCAGAATGCCGAGCAGGACCGGATGGTCTCCTGCCTGCGAGAGGAACACCGAAAGAGTCAATTCCATGCCTGAGCCTTATCCCGATGAAGCCGACCGGACGCAAACGCACCTTCCTATTCTAGCGCAACGGCTGCACGCACGAAAGATGACCTTGCGAGTCAACTCAAATCCCGGGTGCGGCCGCACGGGCGTCGTGAGTCTGCGGGCGCCTTGTGGGCGCGCTGCGAAAAATGTCGGCACTCGGGGAAAATTCACAAGGAAGCGCGCGCGAGCGGTGCTATACTGGGCGGGCTTGCCGATAGGCGGCAAGTGTAAGTATCTGTTGGCCCCCGAGACATGTTTGTTGCACCGCGATCCTTGCTTCTGCAAGCGAACATGGTACGTATCAACCATCATGACGAAGGGTCCCCGATTTAGTTTTTGAAAGGGGTCCGTTTTGACCGAAATCAAGAACACCTCCGTGATCGACTTCTCCGACATCTCCGATGAGCAGATGAACGAGATGATCGACGGCACGCTGACCGAGTTCGACGAGGGCGATCTCGTCGACGGCACCGTCGTCAAGCTGGAGCACGACGAGGTGCTGGTGGACATCGGCTTCAAGAGCGAGGGCGTCATCCCGGCCCGCGAGCTGTCCATCCGCAAGGACGCCGATCCGTCCGACATCGTGAGCCTGGGCGACAAGATCGAGGCGCTGGTTCTCCAGAAGGAGGACAAGGACGGCCGCCTCATCCTCTCCAAGAAGCGCGCCGAGTACGAGCGTGCCTGGATTTCCGTCGAGGAGAAGTTCAAGGCCGGCGAAGTGGTCACCGGCGAGGTCATCGAGGTGGTCAAGGGCGGTCTTATCCTGGACATCGGCCTGCGCGGCTTCCTTCCGGCGTCTCTCGTGGACCTGCGCCGCGTGAAGGATCTGGACGCCTACCTGGGCACCGAGATCGAGGCCCGCGTCATCGAGATGGATCGCAACCGCAACAACGTCGTGCTGTCCCGCCGCGTTCTCTTGGAGGAGGGCCGCAAGAACGAGCGCGCCGAGATCCTCTCCAAGCTCTCCAAGGGTATGCGTCTCAAGGGCAACGTTTCCTCCATCGTGGACTTCGGCGCCTTCGTGGACCTGGGCGGCATCGACGGCCTGGTGCACATCTCCGAGCTGTCCTGGAACCATGTCAACCATCCCTCCGAGGTCGTCAAGGTGGGCGACGAGGTGGAGGTCGAGGTGCTCGACGTCGATCTGCAGCGTGAGCGCATCTCCCTCGGTCTCAAGCAGACCACGCCCGATCCGTGGATCCAGCTGGTGGAGAACTACCCGGTGGGCACCATCGTCGACGGCAAGGTCACCAAGATCGTGCCCTTCGGCGCCTTCGTCGAGCTGGGCGACTCCATCGAGGGCCTGGTGCACATCTCCGAGATGGCCGGCCGCCACATCGACACCCCGGCGCAGGTCGTGCATGCGGGCGACGATGTGAAGGTGAAGGTCATGGAGATCAACCCGGATCGCCGCCGCATTTCCCTGTCCATGAAGGCTGCTGCCGAGGAGCTCGGCTTCGAGATCGACGTGGACGAGTCGGTGCAGGCCGAGGAGAAGCCGGCCCGCCGCAAGAAGGACGAGGCTCCGGCCGAGGCCGAGGTTGTCGAGGTGGAGACCGTCGACGCCGAGTAGCCTCTGCGGGTTCGTGCGACTGCGAACGACCAGTGACTTTTCAAAGGCCGCTCTTCGGAGCGGCCTTTCTCGTGTATGATGGTAGCGGAAGTTTTGCAGGGCAATCCCGTAGGGGGCGACCTTGGTCGCCCCTCCCGAGCGGTGAGGTTTCTCAGTCTGGGAGGGCAGACCAAGGTCTGCCCCTACGGATCGCTTCTGTGGGATGTTGGAGAACCCGGGGCGGTGCGCCGGGGTAACCCGGAAGGGGAGGTTCGCATGAAGAAGCTGTTTCTCATCGGCGGCATGGGCGCCGGCAAGTCCACGGCGCGCAAGGCGCTCACCGACGAGGGCCTGGCTTGGATCGATCTCGATCAGGTGGGGCACGAGGTGCTCATGTGGGATACGGTGAAGGACGACTTGCGCGGCGCGTTCGGCGACGACATCTTCGACGAGAACGGGGAAGTGGTGCGCAGCGCCCTGGCCGCCAAGGCCTTCGCGACGCCGGCCGCCACGCGCAAGCTGAACACCATCACGATGCCCCGCATCGAGGAGCGCTACACCGACCTCATCGACGGCTTCGAGGCCGAGGGCAAGCCTGCCGTGGTGGTGGAGTACTCGGTGTTCCGCAACCGCCAGAGCTCGCTGGCCTACGGGGCCGATGTCGTCATGGCCGTGCTGGCGCCGCTGGAGGTGCGCATCGAGCGCGCCGTGAAGTCGGGCTTTTCCGAGGAGGACGTGCGTGCCCGCATCGCCCGCCAGATCACCGACGCCGATCGCATCGAGGCGTCGGATGTCGTTTTCAACAACGACGGCACCCCCGACGAGCTGCGCAACGAGGTCATCTCCTGGTGGAGCGGGTATAAGAAGACGATCTAGTGGGATGTATTCTCAGATTTTAGCGAAGGCCCTGAGAGCGCTAGTTCTCGGGGCCTTGCTTTGGCTGCATGAAGGTAGCGATGAATTCTCTGGCGCGCTCATCCTTGGCTTGCGCAATTAGGTCTTCTGCGCTTAAGCCTTCTGGCCATGGCTTGGAGAAAGCCGCTCTTTCGGCAATCCTCTGGTCTGCTCCCTTGAGTTTATCAAGTTTTCGAGCTATCTGTTCGTCTTCTTCTCTCACGATTACCACAGCCCCAGCAGATGTTGCATTCCGAGGCTGGCACCTGCTATGCAGATCCAGCAGATGAGGCCCCATGAGGATGGGCTTGCCGCCGGATTTCACCAGCTTCACGAGATCGGTGTTCAGGCCGATGGCGGCCATGGCCATGACGATGAAGAACTTCGAGAGCGTCTTCAGCGGCGCGAACACCGCCGCGTCGGCACCGGCGGCCACGGCGATGGTGGTGATGATGCTGGCCACGAGGAAGAACAGGATGAACATCGGGAAGGCGCGCTTCAGCGAGAAGTTGCCGAGGCCGTCGGCGCCCTCCTTGCGGGCCATGACGATGCCGAGCACGAGCGTGATGGGGATGATGGCGAGCGTTCGCGTGAGTTTCACGATGGTGGCGTCGTCCAGGGCGTTCGAGCCGGGGTGCATGCCGTCCCAGGCAGCTGCGGCGGCGGTGACCGACGAGGTGTCGTTCACGGCGGTGCCGGCGAATAGGCCGAAGCCCTCGTTGGACATGCCGAGCATGCCTCCCAGAGTTGGGAAGATGAGCGCCGCCACCACGTTGAACAGAAAGATGACCGAGATGGCCTGGGCCACCTGCTCGTCTTTGGCGCGGATGACCGGGGCCGTGGCGGCGATGGCCGACCCGCCGCAGATGGACGAGCCCACGGCGATGAGCGTGGCGATGGCGAAATCCACGGACAGCACGCGGTACAGGATATAGCCCACGATGAGCGCCGTGGCGATGGTGGTGAGGATGATGGGCAGGCTCTCGGCGCCCACGGCCGCGATCTGGGCGAGGTTCAGCCCGAAGCCCAGGAGGATGACCGCGTACTGCAGCACCTTCTTCGCCGTGAAGGCGATGCCGTCCTGCACGGTGCCGCGCGCGGGTTGCTTCCACCAAAGGGCGATGACCATGCCGATGAGGATGGCGAACACCGGGCCGCCCACCACGGGCAGCGCCTCGCCGAGAAACCAGCAGGGGATGGCGATGGCGGCGCACAGACCGACGCCGGGGGCCACGTTCTTCACGTTCGCCACGATGAGCTCCTCACGTCACGAGATGTCAACAGCGATTGCAGAGTATAGCACTCATCATTAGGGGAGGGGTGCCGGCGCCACAGCACGGTCGCGCTGTGAACTTTAAGCGAACATCTGTTCATTTCTTGCGGAAGGTGCTAGACTGTTCTCCTTATAGCGAATTACTGCGAGAGGAGGGACGCGCGTGTCCACTCATCTTTCCAATATAGAAGGTATGGAAATGGCGGGGAAGCTGCCCGAGGTGCGGCTGGCGAACACGCCGTTCAAGGTGGTCTCGCCCTTCGAGCCGTCGGGAGACCAGCCCGAGGCCATCGCCGCGCTCGCGAAGGGCGTGGAGGATGGTCTGCGCTACCAGACGCTGCTCGGCGTTACCGGTTCGGGCAAGACGTTCACCATGGCCAAAACCATCGAGGCGGTGCAGAAGCCCACACTCGTCATGGCGCCGAACAAGACGCTCGCGGCCCAGCTGGCGGCCGAGCTGAAGGAGTTCTTCCCCGACAACGCCGTGGTGTACTTCGTCTCCTACTACGACTACTACCAGCCCGAGGCCTACGTGCCCTCATCGGACACCTTCATCGAGAAGGACGCCTCCATCAACGAGGAGGTGGAGAAGCTGCGCCATGCGGCCACCTCGGCTCTGCTCTCGCGGCGGGACGTCATCGTGGTGGCGTCGGTGAGCTGCATCTACGGCATCGGCTCGCCGATGGACTACGCCGGCATGGCAGTGTTCGTCGACAAGCAGAAGGAGATGGATCGCGACGAGGTCATCCATGAGCTCATCGACATCCAGTACGACCGCAACGACTACGAGCAGAAGCGCGGCACCTTCCGCGTGCGGGGCGACGCGCTGGACGTGTTCCCGCCCTACGCCGACCATCCCATCCGCATCGAGTTCTGGGGGGACGAGATCGAGTCCATCGACGAGATTGACCAGGTCACGGGCGAGGTGCTGAATAGCTACGAGGCGCTGCCCATCTGGCCCGCGTCCCACTACGTTACGGCGCGGCCGAAGATGGACAAGGCTCTCGGCACGATTCAGGACGAGCTGCGCGAGCGCCTCATGCAGTTCAAGGAAGAGGGGAAGCTCCTGGAGGCCCAGCGCCTGGAGATGCGCGTGAACTACGACTTGGAGATGCTGGAGACCATGGGATTTTGCTCCGGCATCGAGAACTACTCGCGGCATCTGGACGGCCGCGCGCCGGGCGAGCCGCCCTACACCCTCATTGACTACTTCCCGAAGGACTTCCTCTGCATCATCGACGAGTCCCACGTCACGGTGCCGCAGATCCGCGGCATGCACGAGGGCGACCGCTCCCGCAAGATCACGCTGGCCGAACACGGCTTCCGCCTGCCCAGCTGCCTGGACAACCGCCCCTTGCGCTTCGACGAGTTCGAGGAGCGCATCCCGCAGTTCATCTACGTGTCGGCCACGCCGGGCGACTACGAGGAGCGCGTGAGCCAGGCGAAGGTGGACCAGGTCATCCGCCCGACGGGCCTTCTGGATCCGGAGATCGTCGTGCGCACGAGCGCCAGCCAGATCGACGATATCATCGACGAGGCGAAGGAGCGGGCCGCGCGAAACGAGCGCGTGCTCATCACGACGCTCACGAAGAAGATGGCTGAGGATTTGACCGACCATTTGCTGGATCAGGGCGTGAAGGCGCGCTACATGCACTCGGACATCGCCACCCTGGAGCGTACGGAGATCCTGCGCGATCTGCGCCGCGGCGAGTTCGACGTGCTCGTGGGCATCAACCTTCTGCGCGAGGGACTCGACTTGCCCGAGGTGTCGCTCGTGGCCATCCTGGATGCCGACAAGGAGGGCTTTCTGCGCAACCACCGCTCGCTCATCCAGACCATAGGCCGCGCGGCCCGCAATGTGTCCGGCCAGGTCATCATGTACGCCGACCGCATCACCGATTCCATGCGCCGGGCTATCGACGAGACGCGCCGGCGCCGCGACATCCAGATGGCCTACAACGAGGAGCACGGTATCAAGCCGCAGACCATCCGCAAGGCCATCAACGACATCATGGGCTTCATCACCGAAGACGTGGAGGGCACCACTGCCGAGCAGGTGAACAAGGAGCTGGCAGAGCTTTCCCGTGAAGAGGTCCTGCGGCTCATCTCGTCCATGGAGGACGACATGGCCGCCGCGTCCCGCGACATGGACTTCGAGGAGGCGGCCCGTCTGCGCGACCAGGTGGTGAAGCTGAAGAGCACCGTGGAGGACAAGTCCGAGGAAGATGTGCTGAAGGATTTGAAGAAGGGCGCGCGCAAGGGGAGCGCCTACGGCAACCGCAAGCACGCCGCCTACGGGTCGTCGCGCGCGAATTAGGGCCCGATGCCCGGGCGCCTCGCCGCTATCGCGGGCGCTTTTCGGCGCGGGGCGCCCCGACGGGATGACGAGACGCGTTCAATTTTCGTGGAACTCTTGAGGATTGCGAACTTTACGGAAATGTAAGCTGCTCTGCTGTGGACGTTCTGGCGCTTCGTCGTATAATCGCGAGAAAGCTCCTGCACCACCTGAAGTACTTCCAAAGGAATAAAGCGATGCCCGATCAGCCCGCCTCCCACGGTTCGAACAACCCCCGCAACAATCCGCGACAGCACAAGAAGCCCACGCGCCGCCATCCGGGTGCTCCTGCGCCGACTTCGGTTCCCCATGCCCATGGGGCCGCGGCGCCGCGTCCGCAGTCGACGGCCGCCCCCTCAGGATATCAGACTCAGCCGGCACCGCAGGCGCCGACCCTCCAGCAGGAGTCGGTTGCGCCCCGCGAGCAGCCGGCCGCTGCCGCCCAGTCGCAGGATCCGCGCCTTCACGAGGCGCAACCCTATCAGCCGCATGACTATCAGCCGCCCCAGCCCCAGCCCCAGCCGCACCAGGCATCGTCGCCGCACGGCTACGCGGGCTATGCGGCCCAGGTGCCCCCGCGGGTCGTTCCCGCCACCAAGGCCGATGGCCAGGTGGCTCCCTATGCCGACATGGGGCGCTACAAGAAGAAGGGCAAGAAGAAGGCGAGCGTCGTCTCCATTATCGTCTCCGTGGTCATTCTGGCCGCCATCGGCGTGGGGGTGTACCTGTATCTGAACCCCTTGCAGTTCAACGTGACGGTCAACGGCATGACGCGCACGGTGGATCGGGGCACGACCTTGAGCGACATGATCGCCGAGGGCGTGGTCTCTCCGAAGCCGGGAAACTTGCTCGCGGTCGATGGGGAGGTTCTGGAAGAGGGGGGCGGTGCCGCCTTTGCCGGCACGGTCAACGGCAACGAGGTGACCGACGGTGCGACCGAGCTGCACAAGGGCGATGTCGTTCAGCTGGACGACGGCGCCGACGCGACCGAGGACTATGATGTCACCACCGAGGAGACGCCCCCGGGCCAGGTGGAGCTGGGCGAGGGGGCCATCCACGTGTACGTGCCCGGCGAGCCGGCCCAGGTGGAGACGCGCACGGGCAAGGTATCGGGCAAATCCGTGCAGGAGACGGTGAAGGAGGGCTCCGACAACGTCTACCTGAAGTACAACGCGAACACGAACGGCGAGAAGGTCATCGCGCTCACTTTCGACGACGGCCCGTGGGATACGACTGGAGAACTGCTCGATGTGCTGAAGGAGAACGATGCCGTGGCGACGTTCTTCACCATCGGCGAGCAGATTTCCGACAAGACCGACTACGTGGACACGATCAAGCGCATGGCGGCCGAGGGGCACCAGATCGGCACCCACTCCTACGACCATGCGGCCACCGGCGGCGGCAACGGCGTGGACATGACGCGCCAAAGCCCTGAAAAGCAAATCGAGGAGGTGCAGATGGGCCAGCAGGCCATCGCGGACGCGACGGGCAGCGAGGCGTCGAAGGTGTTCCGCTCGCCGGGCGGCAACTTCCACGACGAGATCATCTGGAATCTGCAGCCCTATATCACGAGCGAGATCGGTTGGAATGTGGACACCGAGGACTGGCGGCGACCGGGCGCCGACGCCATTGCGGAGCGCCTGCTGTCGGCGAAGTCCGGCGATGTCGTGCTCATGCACGACGGCGGCGGCCCTCGCAGCCAGACCATTGAGGCGCTGAAGATCGCGCTGCCCCAGCTGCGCGCCGAGGGCTACAAGTTCGTGACCATCGACCAGCTTCTGGCCTATGACGACGCCAAGGCCCTCGCCCAGGAGTTGGCCCATCAGCAGGCAGCCGAATAGCGGTATCTCTGCGAAAAACTTGTCGGATAATCTTCGTAGGGGGCGACCTTGGTCGCCCCTTGTCGCGCGTATGGCCATTGTCGGGAGGGCAGACCAAGGTCTGCCCCTACGGGCGGGGGTGCGGATCGGCCGTTGCCGATGGTAGCGGCCGATCTGTGCGGAAGCGCCGGGTTATTGCCTGAGGAGCTCGCGGGCGTGGGCGAGGGAGGTCTCGGTGGCGGTGCCCGATAGCAGGCGCGCCACTTCGGCCACGCGCGCATCGCCCGTGACGGGGGTGAGGATGGTCTCGGGCGCATCGCCGGCGGTCTTCGTCACCGTGTAATGGGCATCGGCGAGCACGGCCACTTGAGCCAGATGCGTGATGGCGATGACCTGATGGCTGTCGGCGAGCTCGGCCAGCACGGTGGCGAGCGCATTGGCGGTGCTGCCGCCCACGCCGGCATCCACTTCGTCGAAGACAAGCGTCTCGGTTCCGTCCTTCGCGCCCAAGGCCACTTTGATGGCCAGCATGACGCGGCTGATCTCACCGCCGGAGGCGATGCGGGCCAAGGGACGCGGTTGCATGGAGGCGCCGGGCTTGAACTCGAAGAAGACGCTCGCACTGCCGGCGGCGCTCCAGTTTTCGCGGGGCAGCGGCTCCACCGTGCACACCAGCGCCGCCGTTCCCATCTCCAGACGTCCGAGCACCTCGTTGACCGCTGCCGCGAACTGCGGGGCGGCCTCGGCGCGGGCGGCGTCGTAGGCGGCCGCCGCCTGGGCTAGCGCCGCCTCGGCCGCTTCCAGCGCCGCCTCGGCGCGGGCCAGGTTCTCATCGGCGTCATCGATGAGGCCGACGAGGGCCGCCGCCGCGTCCCAGCGCTCGAAGACGGCTTCCATGGTGGGGCCGAAGGAGCGCATGAGGCCCATGAGCTGCCCCATGCGCTCCTGGGCCGCCGCCAAAGACTCGCCGTCGAAATCGATGGAGTCGCAGTAGCCGGCCATATCCCGGGCGACGTCCTCCACGACGAAGCACGTTTCCCTCAGCGTTGTGGCGAAGGGCGCCAGCGACTCGTCGGCCCGGGAGGCCTCCTCGATGAGCGAGATGGCCGTGTTCAGGGCGTCCAGCGCCCCGCCGTCGCCGGAGAGCGCCTCGGCGGCTCCGTGGGAGTTGCGGGCGAGCACCTCGGCGTGCTCGGCCCGGGCGAGCCAGTCGCGCGTTTCCTCGTACTCGCCGCCCTCGGGGTTCACCGCCTCTATCTGCTGCAGCGTGAAGCGGGCCTCCTCCAGCTGCGTGTTGGAGGCGCTCGCCGTTGCCCTCATCTCTTCCAGGGCCGCCTCGGCGGCACGGGCATCGGCGAGCGCCTCGCGAAAGGCCGCCCCTACGGTGCTTTCCAGATCGGCCCAACCATCGAGGATGCGGCCGTGCTCCGCCGGCTTCAGCAGCGATTGGTACTCGTGCTGCCCGCAGAGCTCCACCAAAGGCCCCACCGTGCGCGCGAGCTCCGACACGCTGGCCATGGTTCCGTTGATGGTGGCGCGACTGCGCCCGTCGGCGCTGACCTTGCGCACTGCGACGAGCTCTTCGGCGGCGGGATCGGAAGGGAACAGGCGCCCCCGCACCTCGGCGTTTTTCGCCCCCTCGCGCACGTAAGAGCTGTCGGCGCGCTCGCCGACGAGCAGCTTCACGGCGCTGACGAGCGCCGTCTTTCCGGCGCCCGTCTCGCCGGTGAGGACGGTGAGACCGGGGGAGGGCGAAAGGGAGGCCTCGCGGATGAGGGCCACGTCCTTCACTTGGATTTCGTCGATCATGGTTCCCCACTAGAAGTCGATGACGTCGAAGACGATGCCCTGCTCCGCCTCAAGCACGCTGAACAGCTCGTCGGGGGCCACGCGGCGCACGGCCCGGGAGACGGATACCTCGCCGCCGTGGGTGACGATGAAGTCGGCCTGCAGCTTGCGGGCGCAGGATTCGGTGAGGGCCGCGCGATAGGGCAGCCCCTCGTGCTCCAGGGCGAAGCGCACGTCGGGGCCGTCGATCGAGCACACGGACAGAAACGCCATGGCCGAGCGCAAAGCCGAGCGGGCGTCGTGGTCGGAGAGGGCCTCGGCGAGGGCAGCGCGCACCTCTCCGAAGGCCTCGGCGGAGACCCACAGCTCCGCGGCCCCGGCCAGCTCCATGGCATGGAGCTTCACCCAGGCGGCGGCGGTGCTCTCGCGTTCGCCGATGAAGTCGAGCAGAACGTCGCTATCGATGAGCAGGCGCATGGCTATTCTCCTTCCCTGGTTGCGGGCGCGCCGTCGCGGGCCTCCCAGAACGACGCCGGTACGGGGCGCGTGGCCTGGCGCAAGCGGAAGCGCAGCTCGTTGGCCTGGGCGTCGGTGAGGGTGATGCGCAGAGGAGATTCTCCCCGTTGCGCATCGGGCAGCTCGCCGGTGGCAAGTACGTAATCGTAGGCGGCGTTCACCAGCTCGGTGGGGGACGAGCCGATGGACCGCAGCTTCGCGTTCACCTGGTCGCGGATTTCCAGGGGCACTCGGGCCGTTACCATGGCGTGCATGGCCGCTCCTTTCTCTTACTTTTGGCGCAGTATAACGGAACACCGAATAAATTGCAATAATAATACGAACAAGTATTTGCATTATGGTCAAAAAGTGTTATGCTCCATGGACAAGGAGTCGACGGCTCGTGTCTTTTTCGGCAAGACGCTTGCCTCGGTCGGTCGATTTGGGGAAGATGGAGCGATGCAGCGCACCGGTCGGCATGTTCGCCCGGTGCAAGCTGCGGCGTAATGGCAGAACGGAAGGGAAACCTTGGCACAGCGAGCGTTCGGAAAAGGAAAAGCGACGAGGGTCTTTCTCGCCCTGTTGCTCGCCTTCTCCCTCGTCGGCATCGGCGCGGTTCCGGCTGCGGCCGATCCTGCCGACGACACTCAGGCTGCCGTGGATGCGGCGCAGGCCACGCTGGATGAGGCCGAATCCCGCATGGCCCAGATCAATAGCGAGTACGAGCAGCTCACCGCCGAGGTGGCCGAGCTGCAGACCAAGATCGACGAGACGGCGGCGGCGGCCATGGAGGCCCAGCAGGCCATGCTCGAGGGGCGCGCGGCTTTAGGCCAGGTGGCCGTGGGCGAGTACCGCGACGGCAGTTCCATGGGGCTTTTGGGCCTCATCCTTGATTCGAAGAACTTCGACGAGCTGCTCCGCAACATGGAGTACGTCACTCAGATCATGTCCTATCAGGCCGACGAGGTGGCCGAGCAGAAGGAGCGCAAGCGCGCCTTCGACGACGTGAGCGACGAGCTGAACGCCCAGAAGAACGAGCAGGAAGAGGCGTTGGCGGCCCAGGAGGCCAAGCGCGCCGAGGCCCAAAGCGTCGTGGAGGATGCCACGGCCCGCCTGGAGGGCGCTCAGGAGGAGCACGCGGCCCGTCTGGCCGAGCTCGCCGCTCAGGCCGAGGCCCTGCGCAAGCAGGAAGAGGAGGCCGCCGCAGCGGCGGCCGCGGCCGTACAGGAGAGCCCCGACGCCAATACGGGCGATCGCGAGCCGGTGGTCTCCGACGACGAGGGCCCCTCCGATAACGGCGGCTCGTCGGGTAGCTCTGGCGATTCCGGCAGCTCGGGATCATCGGGGAATTCCGGCAGCTCCGGCGGCTCCGGCAACGGGGGCGGATCCGGCGGCTCGTCGGAGGAAGGGTGGCTTTCAGGCGTGGCCTCGGCCTACGGCGGCAGCACCGATCCGAACACGCCGAACCCCGGCACCACGTCCACCGGCGCCGTCTGCGACGACAACTCCATGGGCGTGGCGGTGCCCAAGTCGATGCCGAACTACCGCAGTTATTTCGGACGTACGGTGGAAATCGTCTACGGCGGTCAGACCGTGTATGCCACGGTGAACGACTGCGGCTCCATGGGCGGCGGTTCCCGCGTCCTCGATCTGCAGCCGGGCGTGTGGAAGGCCTTCGGCTTCTCCAGCTGCCGCGCCTGGGGCCTGCGCACCGTCAAGTACCGCTTCCTGTAGGGCGCCTCGCCGCGCCACTGGAGCGCCGCGCCTCTTCGCGGCTCGCCGGAGCCCGCTTCCCGTCTGCCTCCGCGCGCCCGCGGCCCGCTTCCCGTCTGTCGGGCGCGGGAAAGTTCTGCGCTCGCTCCGCCTCGAAGTGCGCTATACTGTGGCGTTACATGCGATGACGAAGACAGCGGATGCGCGTCACGGTCGCCAGAGAAGGGCTTCACCGGCTGAGAGAGCCCGACCCCCTGAGTGCGTCTTATTCCCTTCCGAGCAGCATTCCCGAACGCGAACGCCCACGGGCGAGGCGACCAGTAGGGGTGCCGGGTGCTCCCGTCACAGAGCGCGAACAAGCGGGCGACGCTGCATCGCCACCCAATGGGTGCGCGGGTGCGTTGCCAACCGAGGTGGTACCGCGAGAGCCTTCTCCCGTCCTTGGATTCCTGGTAAGCCGCAAGCGGCCCCAGGCGGGACGGAAGAAGGCTCTTTTTTTGTTGGCTCGAGAAGAAAGGCGAACCTTATGGCAATCGCAGAGGAGTTGGCGGCGCTGCGCGAGCGCACCTTGGCCGAAATCGCCGCGGCGGACACGTCGGCGGCGCTCGAGACGGTGCGCGTGGCGGTGCTGGGCAAGTCCGGCACGCTGACCGGGTATTTGAGATCCATGGGCCAGGTGCCCGCTGAAGAGCGCGCGAGCGTGGGCAAGGCCGTGAACGCGGCCCGCGTGGAAGTGGAAGAGGCGCTGGCCGCCCGCAAGGCGGCGCTCGATGCCGCCGAGCTTGAGGCGGCCATGGGGGCGGCGGCCGTGGACGTGACGCTACCCGGTCGCGCCCAGCAGGTGGGTACCCGCCATCTCATCAACGGCATCATCGACGAGGTGTCCGACATCTTCTTGGGCCTGGGCTACAAAGTGGTGGAAGGCGAGGAGATCGAGACCGACTACTACAACTTCACGGCCCTGAACGCCCCGGCCGATCACCCGAGCCGTTCCATGCAGGACACCTTCTACGTGCACGACCTGTCCGGCGACACCTCGCGGGTGCGCGGCGAGTCCGACGTGCTGCTGCGCACCCAGACTTCCGGCGTGCAGGTGCACGTCATGGAGGACTGGGACCTGCCCATCTACATGATCGCCCCGGGCAAGGTGTACCGCCGCGATGTGGCCGATCCGTCGCATCTGCCGCAGTTCCACCAGATCGAGGGGCTCGTGGTGGATCGCGGCATCACCTTCGGCGACCTGAAGGGCACGCTCGACTACGTGTGCAAGCAGATCTTCGGGCCCGAGCGCAAGACGCGCTTCCGCGCCCACTACTTCCCGTTCACGGAGCCCTCGGCCGAGGCGGACGTGAGCTGCGGCATCTGCCACGGCGAGGGTTGCCGCATGTGCAAGGGCACCGGCTGGATCGAGATCTTGGGCTGCGGCATGGTGGACCCGAACGTGCTTTCCATGAGCGGCATCGACCTGGAGGAGTACTCGGGGTTCGCTTTCGGCATGGGGGTGGAGCGCATCGCCTGCCTGAAGTACGACGTGCCGGATTTGCGTATGCTTTTGGAAGGCGACATGCGGTTCTTGCGGCAATTTTAGTTGTAGCTCTGCCGGGATCGGGCTTCCGAGTAGTGCTCAGTCGCTCAGACAGTCCTCGCTCGGCGGAAATGCCCACTGGGCATTTCCGTTCGCTGCGGAACTCGCTTGCCGAGCACCACTCGAAATCCCTCTGCGCATTCCCATGGTGGAGAGTGGAATAGAACCGGCTAGAAATCTTGTTGTCAAATGAGACAGGCGATTAAGAGGAAGAAACCAGTATGAAAGTATCTTTGAAGTGGCTTTCTGAGTATACGGCGGTGCCGGAGGATTTGAAGGCGTTCTGCGACAGGCTCGATCTGACGGGCACGGGCGTGGAAGGCGTGGAGAAGACCGGCGAGGCCTTCGAGGGCGTTGTGGTGGGGCACGTGCTCACCTGTGAGCCGCATCCCGATTCCGACCACATGCACGTGGTGACGGTGGATGCGGGCGCCGAGGAACCCGTGCAGATCGTCTGCGGGGCGCCGAACATCGCGGCGGACATCAAGGTGCCCGTGGCGCTCGTGGGCGCGGTGCTGCCCGGCGATTTCAAGATCAAGAAATCGAAGCTGCGCGGCGTGGTGAGCTGCGGCATGTGCTGCTCGAAGCGCGAGTTGGGGCTCGGCCAGGATCATTCCGGCATTTGGGTGCTTCCCGCCGATGCGCCGGTGGGCCAGTCCATGGCGGACTTCATGGGCGCGGGGGACACCGTGCTCGACCTGGAGATCACGCCGAACCGGCCGGACTGCCTGTCCATGGTGGGCATGGCCCGCGAGGTGGGGGCCATGTACCAGCAGCCGGTGGCCTGGCCGCTTTCCGGCGACGTGGAGAAACTGGCTGCCGTGACCGCCGGCGAGGACGTGGCGGCCGCTGTCACCGTTGAGGTGCCCGATGCCGCGCGTTGCCCGCGCTACACCGCCCGGGTCATCGATAACGTGAAGGTGGGGCCTTCCCCCGAATGGCTCGCCGAGCGCGTGACTGCTGCCGGGGGCCGTTCCATCAACAATGTCGTGGACGTGACGAACTACATCCTGTACCTGTACGGCCAGCCGCTGCACGCCTTCGATTTCGCGAAAGTGGCCAGCACCGACGGGTGCGCCCATATCGTCGTGCGCGCCGCCGCCGACGGCGAGCGCCTCACCACCCTGGACGGGGAGGACCGCGAGCTGACGAGCGACATGACGGTCATCGCTACCCCCGAGCGCGCCGTGGCGCTCGCCGGCGTCATGGGCGGCGAGAACAGCGAGGTCACCGAGGAGACCACCTGCGTGCTTTTGGAGTCTGCCGCCTTCGAGCGCGGCCGCACCTCCCGCACGAGCCGCAACCTGGGCCTTATCTCCGAGGCCTCCATGCGCTACGAGCGCGGCGTGGACGATCACTTGTGCGAAGTGGTCTCCCAGGCCGCGGTGGCGCTTCTGGCCGAGGTGTCCGGGGGCACGGTGCGCCCTGGCGTGGTGGACGTCTACGAGCTTCCCACCGCCCGTCCGGAGCTCATCTTCCGCATCCCGCGCTTTGTGGCCATGATGGGGGCCGACATTCCCGCCGACTTCATCGAGGACATTCTCGTGCGCCTCGGCTGTGCCGTTGAGGCCACCGACGACCCCTCCGTGCTCTCGGTGCTGCCGCCCACCTTCCGCCCCGACCTGGAGCGCGAGATTGACCTGTACGAGGAAGTGCTGCGCCTGTGGGGCATGGACCGCATCCCGCCGACGCTGCCCGGCGGCCGCGAGCGCGTGGGCGCGCGCACGCCGGAGCAGGAGACGGTGCGCGTGATCAACGACACCCTGCGCGCCTCCGGCATGAACGAGACCATGACCTACTCCTTCGCCGAGCCCGGCGACATCGAGCGGCTGCGCCTGCCCGCCGAGGGGCTGGGGCTGGCCGTGGAGCTTCTGAACCCGCTGAATGCGGACATGTCGGTCATGCGCCAGTCCATCGTGCCCGGGCTTCTGCGCTCGGTGGCCTACAACCAGGCCCGCGGCGTGAAGAACATCCAGCTCTACGAGATCGGCACGGTGTTTATGGCCGCCGAGGGCCGCAAGAAGGCCAAGGAGCGCAAGAAGCTCGCCGGCGTTCTGGCCGGCTCCATGCGCGATGCGGCGTGGAACTCACCAGCGGTGCCCTTCGACTTCTTCGACGCCAAGGGCGTGCTGGAGAACCTGGCCCGCGAGCTGGCGCTGCCCAAAGTGCGCTTTCGGGCGCTTTCCGCCGAGGAGGCCCCGCAGCTGCAGCCGGGCCGCGCCGCCGAGATGATGGCGAACGGCGCGGTTATCGGTTGGGTGGGGGAGATCCATCCGCTCGCGGCCGACGCCTTCGGGGCCGAGCCGCCCGTGGTGGCCTTCGAGCTTGATGTGGCGGCGCTCGTGCGCGCGTGCCGTCCGGCCCGCGACTACGTGGACGTGCCCACCTTCCCGGCCGTCACGGTGGATCAGGCCTTCGTGGTGGCCGAGGACGTGCCCCATGAGAAGATGGTCCAGGTGATGACCTCGGCCGGCGGGAAGCTTCTGGAATCCGTGGCGCTGTTCGACGTGTACCGCGATGCGGAGCGCGTGGGCGCCGGCAAGAAGTCCATGGCCTACAGCCTCGTCTACCGCGCGCCCGACCGCACGCTGACCAGCGAGGAAGTGGAGCGCGCCCACGGCAAGCTCGTGTCGAAGGTGGAAAAGGCCACCGGCGCCGAGATCCGCGGGTAGGCGTCGGGCGAGGGCAGAACCACGCGGTATTCTGATTCGCTCAGGCAGTCCTCGCTCTGCAGGACAGGACATTCAGTCCTGTCCTGCTCGCTGCGGAACTCGCTCGGTCAGAACACCCCGTGTTTCCGCTTGATCCGGCAGCGGTCGAGACGGGCTTTTCGTGGAAGGCGGCCGGGGACGGCGCCCCTTCGGTACAATAGCGAACCGGCAAATGAGTGAGGGCGGCCTCGTGCCGCCCGCTTTCGATAAAGGAGCATTTATGTGCGGAATCGTCGGCTATACCGGTGAGGCGAGCGCCACTCCCATCCTGGTGGAGGGGCTCACCCGCATGGAATACCGCGGCTACGACTCGGCGGGTGTGGCCGTGGAGCAGGACGGCGGCATTCAGGTGATCACCCGCAAGGGCAAGGTGGCCGAGCTCGCGCACACCCTCGGCCACTTCGAAATGACGGGCACCTGCGGCATCGGGCACACCCGTTGGGCCACCCACGGCAAGCCGAGCGAGGCCAACGCGCACCCGCACACCTCGTGCTCCGGCGACATCGCCGTGGTGCACAACGGCATCATCGAGAACTTCGCCGAGCTGCGCGAGGAGCTCGTCGGTCGCGGGCACGTCTTCAAGAGCGAGACGGATACCGAGGTGGTGGCGCACCTCGTGGAGGAGTCCTACCACCGCATGCTCGCCGAAGGCACCGGCGACCTGCGTGCGGCGGTGGCCGAGGCGGCCGCGCGGCTCGTCGGGGCCTACGGTCTGGCCGTCATGGCCGATGCCGAGCCGGGCACGATCATCGCCTGCCGCAAGGATTCCCCCATCGTGGTGGGCTGCGGCGAGACCGGCAGCTACGTGGCCTCCGACATCATTGCGATGATCGACGCCACGCGTGATGTGGTGGTGCTCGCCGACGGGCAGATGGCGCGTCTGCGCCCCGATGGCATCGAGTACTACGACGAGGCCGGCAACCCCATTAAGCCCGACGTCACCCATGTCGATTGGGATCTCGACGTTGCCGAAAAGGGCGGGTACCCCGACTTCATGCTGAAGGAGATTCACGAGCAGCCCCGCGTCATTCGCGATACGCTGGCCGGCCGCCTGGTCGCCGGCTCGCTGGTCATCGACGAGTTGGACATGACGCCGGCCGAGCTCAACCTGGTCGATCGCGTCTACATTATCGCGTGCGGCACCTCCTACCATGCGGGCCTTATCGCCAAGAACCTCATCGAGAGCTGGGCGCGCATCCCCTGCGAGGTGGAGGTCGCCAGCGAGTTCCGCTACCGCAATCCCATCATCACACCCACGACGCTGGTCGTGGCCGTATCGCAATCGGGCGAGACGGCCGACACGCTGGCGGCCATCCGCGACGCCCGCGTGAAGGGGGCGAAGGTCTTCGGCATCACGAACGTGGTGGGAAGCCCGGTGGCCCGCGAATCCGACGGCGTCATCTACACCAAGGCCAACAAGGAGATCGCCGTGGCCTCCACGAAGAGCTTTTTGGGGCAGGTCGTCTCCCTCACGCTTTTGGCGATGCTGCTCGGCCAGGCGGTGGGCCGGCTGACCGGCCGCCAGATCAAGCTTCTGTTCAGCGAGTTGGCCGATACCGCCGAGCAGGTCGAGCGCATCCTCGCCGACTGCGATCCGGCGGTGGAGGCGGCGGCCGACGCCATGGTGGACGCGACAAGCGCCCTGTTCATCGGCCGGGGCATGGGGGCCGCCACCAGCTACGAGGGCGCCCTTAAGATGAAGGAGATCAGCTACCTGCACGCCGAGGCCTACGCCGCCGGCGAGATGAAGCACGGCCCCATCGCCCTTATCGACGAGGGATTCCCCGTGGTGGCCATCGCGACGAAGAGCCCCGTTTACGACAAGGTGGTGTCGAATTTGCAGGAGTCCCGGGCCCGCGGTGCCTGCATCATTGCCGTGGCCACCGAGGGCGATGAGGAAATCGCCAAGCACGCCAACCACGTCATCTACGTGCCGAAGGTGCGCGACGCCTTCTCGCCCATCACGGCCAGCGTGCCCTTGCAGCTGCTCTCGCGCGCCGTGGCCGTCAAACGCGGCTGCGACGTGGACCAGCCCCGCAATCTCGCGAAATCGGTGACGGTCGAATAGCTTCGAATCTCTTTCGGCGCCGCGCTCGACCCCGAGGCGGCGCCTTTGCGTATCCCCGATGATCTGAAAGGCAGATGGAGTGGCCCGATCGAAGAAATCCCAAGCCGCCGTCGATGGCGCGCTTGCCATGGACGTGCCCAACGAGGAAGTGGGCCTCGGCGTGGACATCGTGGAAATCGCGCGCATGCGCAAGATCATCGATCGCTCGCCGGCCTTCGTGGAGAAGGTGTACTCCGCCGCCGAGCGGGCCTATTGCGACTCCCATGCTCATCCCGAAGTGCACTACGCCACCCGCTTCGCCGCCAAGGAGGCGGTGCTGAAGGCGCTCGGCACGGGGTTTTCCGAGGGCATCGGCTGGCTCGATGTGGAAGTGCGCCGCACGAGCAAGGGGCGCCCCTACGTGGTGCTCACCGGACGCGCCCGCGAAGTGGCCCGGGAACAGGGCGTGCGGGAGATTCCCCTCTCGCTGTCCTACACCCATACCGACGCCGTGGCCTGCGCCATGGCCATCACCGAGGAGTCGGTGGCGGCTACCGAGCGGCGGCGCGACCCCATGGAGGAGCTCACCCGCCAGTTCAAGGACGCCCGCGCCCTGCTGGACGACCTCCCGGGAGCGCTTGCAGCCGGGTAGAATGAGCGATCTTCGAAACCCGCTGTCGATCCACCTTCCTGCGCAACCATCGATATCCCAAAGCAAGCCCTCGGGACAACTTTTCAGCATTTCGTGCAGAGAAAAGTGCGATTGTGCGAGTCTGAAGCGCCTTCGTTGACTCATTTTGCGGAGAAAATCACGATCGTGCGAGTTTTTCTCTTCTCAGAACTCGCACGATCGTGATTTTCTCGACATTTGCGACGCATTTTATGTTTTGTCCCGAGGTTTGCTGAGTTTTGCGAAGCGAACAGACAAATGCGGCTAACGCGACAGGTCGGTTTTGCCCTATCGCGACAGCTTGGCTACGACGCGTTCCAGGGTGTGGACGTCGATGGGCTTGGCGACGTGCGCGTTCATGCCGGCCGCCAGGGCCTGGCGCTCGTCCTCGGCGAAGGCGTTGGCCGTCATGGCGATGATGGGGATGGTGCCGGCGTCGGGGCGATCCATCGCGCGGATGGCCCGGGCGGCGTCGTGGCCGTTCATGACGGGCATCTGCACGTCCATGAAGATCATGTCGAAGGTGCCCGGGGCGCTCATCCCGAACTTCGCCACGGCCTCCTCGCCGTTGGCGGCCACCTCGCAGGTGGCGTCGTGGATGTTCAGGATGGCGGTGATGACCTCTGCGTTCAGGGCGTTGTCCTCCGCCACGAGGACGTGCTTGTGCGCCAGGGCGTTCCCTTCGGCCCCGCTCGCGTCGCCGACTCGCTTTCCGCCGTCGCCCTCGCTGCCGTCCGACTCGTCGCCGGCCGGCGGGAAGTCCAGATCGACGATGAAGGTGCTGCCCGTCCCCGGCTCGCTTTCCACGGAGATGGTGCCTCCCATAAGATCGACGAGGTTCTTCGTGATGGCCATGCCGAGGCCCGTTCCCTGAACCTTGTTGGTGAGGCTCGACTCCTCGCGGGTGAACGAATCGAAGATGGTGGCGAGGTAGTCCTTCGATATGCCGATGCCGTCGTCGCGGACGATGATGCGCAGGTGCTGCAGCTCGCCGTGGCGCTTGGCGGAGCCGTCGACGCGGAAGAGGATGTGGCTGCCCTCCGGGGTGTACTTCATGGCGTTGGAGAGCAGGTTCATGAGGATCTGGCGCAGCCGCCCCTCGTCGCCGACGAGCCGGTCGTGCTCGACCTTGTCCACTTCCACGGTGAACACTTGGTTTTTGGCGTCGGTCTGCTGGCGCATCATGGCCTCGACGGACTCCACGGTGCCGGAGAGGGCGAAGGCGCTTGCTGCCAGGGTGGTCTTGCCGGCCTCGATCTTCGACATGTCAAGCACGTCGTTGATGAGCCCCAAAAGGTGCTGGCCGGAGGTGGCGATCTTGCGGTTGTAGTCGCGCACGTGGGCGGGGTTGTCGGCCTCGCGGTCGATGAGCGTGGAGAAGCCCAGGATGGCGTTCATGGGCGTGCGGATGTCGTGGCTCATGGAGGAGAGGAACGAGCTTTTGGCGCGGTTGGCGTCCTCGGCGGCGGTGGCGGCGCGCTCGAGGCGGCCGCGGATCTCGTGGTCGGCGGTGACGTCGGTGAGCGAGAAGATGGTCTTCTCGCGCTCGGCGAGCATCACGGGCCGCGCCGTCATGCGCAGCCACTGCGAGCGGCCCAGCGCCGGGTTGTCCGCCTCGAATTCCCAGGTGCGCGCCTTATCGCCGGCGCCGGAGTGCACGATGGCGGCCACGTTGGCGTAGGCCTCGTTGGGCGACAGCTCGTTGGGGACGAAGAAGTCGCGGGCCGGAATGCCGAGGATGTCCTGGGTGTTCTCGAAGACGGCCTCGATGAGGCGCTCCTTGCGATCGACGATGAAGATGGCGGTGTCGATGTTGGCGCCGATGGCCGAGTACACGCTCTGGATGTACTGCTCGTAGCGGTGCTCGCGGCGGCGCCGGTACACCATGAGGGCCACCATGGCCGCCGCCGCCACGGCCACGGCCACGGCGAGCACGGCCACCATCTGGTTGGTGATGCCGACGATCTGCGTGCCGTCGGATTCCACCACCGAAAGCGGCAGGATGGTCACGAGCGACCAGCCGCTTTTGGCGCTAATGGGGGTGTAGAAGACGAACTGGTCGGCGCCGTCGAGGGTCATGACGAGGCTGCCGGAGGTATCGGAGGCGATGCCGGCGAGCAACGAGGAGACCTGGGCCGAGTCGGCGTTGTCGTTGATGAGGGCCGAAAGGCTGCCCTGGACCGCCTCGTCGGCGCCGCGGTTGGCGTCGAGCGCGATGGTGCCGGAGGAGTCGACGACGAAGGTGGCGCCGGCGCTGGAATAGGCGGTGCCGTAGGAGTTCTGCAGCTCGTCGGCGGGGTAGGAGACGTAGACGGCGCCGAGGACGTCGCCGGGATCCGCGGGTGTGGCGGTCGTCCCGGGGCCGGCGGTGACGGGGGCGTCGACGATGGGGGCGTAGAAGAGGATGCGGCGCTCGCCGGCGTGGCCGAGGTACATCTCCGAGGAGCCGGTCTCGCCGGCCATGGCCGGGCCGAACAGCTCGTCTTCCAAGGCCGGATCGTACAGGTCGGTCTCGCTCGAGGAGCACCAGGTGCTGCCGTCCTTGGAACGAATCCAGGCGGCGGTGGCCTCGTGGGTGGAGATGAAGTCCTCCACCTGGTCGCGGGCCTCTTGCGGGGTGACGTCGGCGATGAAGTGGGCGAGGCTTTTCACGGAGTTCTGGTCGGAGGCGAGGCATTCGTCCAGGTAGTGGGCGCGGGCCGTGGCCAGCTCCATGACCGAGGTGGTCGTGGTGTTGCGCACGAGGGACTGGATCTGCCCCAAGTAGAACAGATTCACCGTGATGGCGACGGCGGCGAAGACGGCCACGATGACCAGGCCTGCGGCCATGATCTTGCGGCTGTCTACTTTGACGGCGTGCACGGCCTCCCCTTTCTGCTCTCAATGACACCTCAGTATAAGGCTATAATGCCGCAATTGTGGCGAGATTCGCTATTAACCCCTGTCAATAGGAGGGGGCGAGCGTGCCGCCCCGCCTTAGGACTCGATGGCGCGGATGGCATCGGGAAGGTGCGTGATGAGATCCTCGGCGGCGACGCAGATGTCGGTGAGGGCGGCCGCGGCGGCCCGACCCGCCTCGGCATGCAGGGCGCAGCCGAGGGCCGCGGCGTCGCGGGGGCTAAGGCCCTGGGCGAGCAGGGCGCCGACGATGCCCGCGAGCACGTCGCCCGTGCCGGCCTTGGCGAGCGCGGACGTGCCCCGGCCCATGACCTCCGCGGTGCCGTCGGGCGAGGCGATGAAGGTCACGGGGCCT
>OLPO01000757.1_pt1 | contig 24598 bp, 17 predicted proteins | sample 1672831 | NCBI WGS metagenome assembly OLPO01 (sample SAMEA3136728, study PRJEB25190) | human gut metagenome
ACTGTTGATTTTCTATTCAAGAAAATCACCTCCTATTTTTATTTCTAACTTATTACCAAGATAAATGATATATAAGTTAGATGTATCCTTGTTGGATATATAAATAATTCAAAGTCATAAGTTAGTAATATTTTACCACAAAGTAGAAGCTTTGGGTACAGGAAATCAGAAAAGTGTTTCAAAATGTCGGGCAAAGTGGTATACTATACAGGATTGGAAAGGCAGGAATAGAAATGCAGACAATTCTGGAAGATATGCGCAGCGGGATTTCGGAAGAAGGGATCCGGCTGGGCGGTGAGATATTGAAACAAGGAGGACTCGTGGCATTCCCGACTGAGACGGTGTACGGACTCGGTGGCAACGCACTGGATGCGGAGGCTTCCGCAAAAATTTATGCAGCAAAGGGAAGACCGTCAGACAATCCACTGATTGTCCATATTGCAGACTGGGAGGCGATCAGGGCGATCGTATCGGAGATCCCGGAGGCTGCGAAGCAACTTGCGGACGCATTCTGGCCAGGTCCGCTCACAATGATACTGAATAAATCAGATCTGGTGCCATATGCGACGACCGGCGGACTAAAGACCGTTGCAGTACGGATGCCGGTGAATCCGATTGCGCGGGCGCTGATCCGGGCAGGCGGCGGCTATGTGGCGGCTCCGAGCGCGAATACATCCGGACGTCCGAGCCCGACAAAGGCAGAGCATGTGGCAGAGGATTTAAATGGAAAAATTGATATGATCATTGATGGCGGAACTGTGGACATCGGGCTGGAGTCTACGATTGTAGATCTGACAGACGGCGCCCCGACGATCCTTCGGCCAGGCTATATCAATCAGGAGATGTTGACGAAGGTGCTCGGCGAGGTCGAGATGGACCGTGGACTGATCGCGCCGGAGTCAGGCGTACATCCAAAGGCGCCAGGTATGAAGTATCGCCACTATGCACCAAAGGCAGATCTGATTATCGTAGAAGGAGAAGCCGAAAAGGTTCGCAGGAAAATCAATGAGCTGGTGCAGCAGCAGATCTCTGAAGGGAAAAAGGTCGGCGTGATTGGGACAGATGAGTCTCTTTCTTATTATAAGGATGGAGATGTGCGCTCGATCGGAAGCAGAAAAGATGAGATTACGATTGCGCAGCACCTGTTTGGGCTGCTCCGGGAGTTTGACGAATCCGATATTTCTGTGATATATTCAGAGGCGTTTGAGACGCCACAGATCGGTCAGGCGATTATGAACCGTCTGATTAAGGCAGCCGGACATCAGATTATCCGGGTATGAGGCGATAAGGAGCAAAAAGGTGAAGAAATACGACAGACTTATCTTTGTGAGCAGCAGTGATACGGCGCTTGGTCCGATGGCAGAGGCCATTTTGCAGAGCAAATTTCTGTTGGAGGAGCTGGAGATCACATCCAAGGGTGTGGTGGTGTTGTTTCCGGAGCCGATCAATCCAAAGGCAGAGGCGGTTCTGGTCAGCAATGGACTGACGATGAAGAATCACATGAGTGATCCGCTTGTCCGGGAAGATTTTGAAGACCGTACGCTGGTGATTGCGCTTGATGAGAGTGTGAAGCAGAAGATTCAGGTGGAGTTTGGCGAGGAATATTCTCTGCTGATTCCGGTGCTGAATGAGTACGTCGGAGTACGGGAGGGGATCTCCAATCCATATGGCGGCTCGCTGGCAGATTATGGGAAGTGTTTTGCAGAGCTGGAAGCTCTGATTGCGAAGCTTGTAGTACAATTGAATGAGGAGGAACTGTTATGTTAGCATTGGGTTGTGATCAGGCCGGCTATGGCCTGATGCAGGAAGTCAAAAAGCACTTGGAGGAGCGTGGACTGGAATATACAGACTGCGGTACTTATTCAGAGGATGCGGTAGACTATCCGGTGTATGCAAAGAAAGTAGTAAAAGAGATTCAGGAGGGGAGATGCGATCGTGGTATTCTGATCTGTGGCACCGGTATCGGCATTTCCATTACAGCCAACCGCTATAAAGGGATCCGTGCGGCCGTCTGCGGAGATTGCTTCAGTGCTGAGGCTACCCGTCTGCACAACGATGCCAATATTCTGGCAATGGGTGCGCGTGTGACGGGAACAGGACTTGCAATGAAGATTGTCGATACGTTCCTTGATACGGAATTTTCCGGTGCAGAGCGTCATGCACGTCGGATCCGAATGATTGATGAGGATTGAGCAAAACAATCCGTGTATCATAGGGGCAAAATACTTTTTGACCCCAATATCTTTATATATTAGGAGGAAATTATGCAGAAAATAGTAGTTATGGATCATCCGCTGATCCAGCACAAGGTAGGACTGATTCGAAAAAAGGAGACCGGCTCTAAGGAGTTCCGGGAGCTGATCGGAGAAATCGCCATGTATATGTGCTATGAGGCGACGAGAGATCTGAAGCTGACAGATATCGAGATCGAGACGCCGATCTGCAGGACAACAGTCAAAGAGCTGAGCGGAAAGAAGCTCGCAGTCGTTCCGATTCTGCGTGCAGGCCTTGGAATGGTAGAGGGAATGCTTGCAATGATTCCGGCAGCAAAGGTAGGCCATATCGGACTGTACCGTGATCCGGAGACCTTAAAGCCGGTAGAGTATTACTGTAAGCTTCCGGCTGACTCCAACGAGCGGGAGGTATTTGTCGTAGATCCGATGCTCGCGACCGGCGGATCAGCAGTGGCAGCGATCCAGATGCTCAAGGATAAGGGAGTAAAGAATATCCGTTTCCTTTGCATCATCGCAGCACCGGAAGGCGTAGAGGCAATGAAGAAGGCTCATCCGGATGTCGATATTTATATCGGAGCGCTGGATCAGCATCTCAATGAGCACGGATACATTGTTCCGGGTCTTGGTGATGCCGGAGACCGTATTTTCGGAACCAAATAAGAAAGCAGGACAATACAAAGGGGCTGCCGCACGTGAGTGCGACAGCCCCTTTTTCAAGGTATTACGGGAGAAAACGATTTTTGTCAGATTTAGTTTGTTTGATGTTACTCTGCCGGACGTACCAGTACTTCTTCGGTCTCGCCAAGGAGAATGGAGTATTCGGACGGACGGAGCTGGCCGTGGTTCTCATCTCTTCCCTGCAGGACAAAGCGTGCGTCTGCATTTCCGATGGATTCCGCTGCTTCTGTGGAACCCTGCCAGATCGGGTCGCTTGTCTTACGGTAACGGTTGAAGATCACGCCGAGCTGTGTATCGCCGCTTTCCATCCAGTCAGTCATCATATTCCAGTCGCCTGCACTGTCGCCGAATACCATCAGAGGGCCTGCACCGTCATAATTCGGAGCGATGAAATTGGTGATTATTGTACTCTTACCTGCAGCCTGCGTCTGAGCATATTTGCCCTCGCCGCCCCAGTTGTAGTCATATTCGTTCGTGTACTTGCCGTCCTTGAGCACGTTGCGCATTGCAAAGACATGATCCTCCGGAACGTTGTAGCCGAAGTTGTCGTTTGCGGCACGGATAACATCGATGAAAGAAGCGGAGATAATATAAACGTCAATATTGTTTGCCATCAGGGTCTGGTAGAGATTCTGCAGTTCATCTGTGAAAGTAATTCCGGTGATGAAGCTTGTGGTGATTACGCCGCTCTCGCCTTCCAGCTCAACCGGAGAGGTCCAGACTGTCTTGCTGTAGCGTCCGTAGTTGGACCAGTAGGTATGGGAAGCAAGCGCCAGATCATATACTTCGTCCGGAGTCATGCCGGCAAAAAGGTAAGTAACCCACGGATAAGAAACAGATGCATCAAAGGTATCGCCTACTGCAGTATACATGTAGCGGAGCTTAGCTGCAAAGTCCTCATACTGATTGGTTGCATGGATATAGGTAAGGTCGTAGGTTCCGCCTGCACCGAAGCCCTCATAATTATCATACAGCCACTGATAGTCGGAAGTGAGATCAGCGACCAGATTTGCTACGGTCACATCGCCGTCTGCGAGATTCTTTCCGACCGGTTCGTCTAAGGACGGAATCTGCGTCTCAAGAATATCGCCAAGCTCTGCCGGGTCGATCTTGAACTGCAGATTTTCGATCTGGTAAGCGAGCAGCGCTTCCTCTACGTCAAAAATAGCAGATGTATTGTCGAAGTCGAATACAACATAGCGCCCGCTGTCTGCGTTTGCGTCGATGACAGACTGGATACGCTCCCGGGTGGCCGGAGCCCAGTTGCCGGTCATCATGGTTTTGGCATCAGATTTTTCAGCAGCCTCACTTACGGCTTCTGTCGGAGCCTCTGTGGTTTCCTCCGCAAATGCGGAAACCGGATAAAGGCTGGTCGTAGCGAGCATGAGCACGGATAATAACAATCCGGTCTGTCTGGTTTTCTTTTTCATAGTGTCCCTCCTTGAATGAAAGTGTTTACAGGTTTCTTTCTCCCGTTTTCTGTGCGCTGATTGTAACATGAGCACAGGGTGATTTCAATCTGGAAAGACTGAGCACGGACAAAATCGGCCTTTTCACTAAGCTTCCGGGTGCGAATTTTGTGCATTTTGCATAGAGAATTAAGGGAAATCCCACAAAACATTCCGAGCATGCTCAAATAATGAAAAAATTTTCTGAAAATAGTTGTGAGGAATGAAAAACAGAGGGTAAATTATACGGATTTTTGTCCGCGCAAAAACGACATGAAACGCAAGAACTTCTTAAGAATCTTTTGGTTTACGGGTATGGAGGAATGTATTATACTAACTAAGAAAAAAGAATCGCCGGAGATAGATCCGGCCTATCATCCGGAATACATAAAAAAGCAGAAGGGGAAGAACCGGAAGCAGAAAGGGGAGAACAGGATGAAAAGCAGATTCAAAAAACTGGCAGCCTCTGTTCTGACAGCTGCGATGCTGTTGCAGCAGTGTGGCGTGACCACGCTGGCAGAGGAGGCACAGACACAGGCGGAGACGCAGATACAGACACAGGCAGAGACGCCTGCACCGGAGACGCAGGCTCCACAGACGGAGACATCCGCACCGGAGACACAGGCTCCGCAGACAGAGACGTCCGCACCGGAGACACAGGCTCCACAGACGGAGACGTCCGCACCGGAGACACAGGCTCCGCAGACGGAGACGTCCACACCAGAGACACAGGCTCCGCAGACCGAGACAGAAAAGGCTACAGAAAAAGAGACGGAAAAGAAAAAAGAGAAAGAGACCGAAGCTTCGGATCGGGTCAATGATGGAAAAAAGATCGAGGAGTCGACGGTTACTTCCAGACTTGGCAGCGTGCGGACAAAGCTGTTTGCAGCCGACAGCGTGATACTTCCGGATACACTGAAAGAGCAGGTCGGCGCAGACTGGATTCTGGATGGAACGGATGGCAAAGCGGCAGTCGATGGACTGTCCGGACTTTCGAAGACGCTGGCCAACGGACAGTCAACTTCAAAAGTAGAAGTCATCAATCTCTATGCAGATAAGGACGGAAAGCTGGACACGAAGCAACTGGAGAAGCTTTTTAAGGATAAGGTGATTGACGTTACCGATCAGTATTTTGTCGTCAATATCATTGCGGCGAAAAAGGATCAGACGCTGAGCTTTTCCGGATATGCGATGAAAAATAAGGGACAGAACGTTTCCTATACAAAAGCAACTCAGGCGGGAGACATTCTTTACAATTTTGCGACGCTGGAGAAGGGTAAATACCAGGCCTTTGAGGGTACGGTAAATCTGTCCTCCGGCAGCGGGCTGCAGGGAACATTTCTTGCACCGAAGGCTGCGGTGACGGTCGGATCCGACTTAAGCGGAGCGGTATATGCGAAGAAAGTGACCGTTGCAGATGGTGTACAGAAGCTGCTGCGTGTTGCGTATATCAAGGGAGCAAAGGATGAGGCGGAAACCGAAGCCGTGACAGAGGCTGCGACCGAGACTGAATCAGACACGGAGGCGCAGACCGAGCAGGTAACGGAGGCGCAGACGACGGGTGAGACGGAGGCGCAGAGCGAGCAGGTAACGGAAGCGCAGACGGCGGGCGCGACAGAAGCCCAGACAGAGGGGCTGACGATTGAGACAGAGGTTGTCACAGAAGCCCCGGAGCATTCTGAGACAGCAACAGAAGCCGGGAGTGAACCGGCAGAAACATCCGAAGAGGAGTCTCCGATTGATCTGGATGCAGGCATCGCTCTGACGTCGCTTGGACGGGAGCTGATGTGGTATTCACAGACGGGCGTGGAGCTGTCTGTGAAATTTGCAGATGCAGAGGCTGCTGCGGCAGTGCTGTCAGGAGGAGAGGCTGAGCTTCATGCGGCAGATACGATTCTGAAGCCGGATGGAAGTGTAGCCTATGCAGCAGATGAGAAGGTTGGCGATACGCTGACGAATCTCGGCAGCGAGGAGAAGACGCTGACACTGAACTATGGCGGCAGCTATTATCTGGAGATCAAAAAAGCGCCGGGTGTGGATGGCAGTGCAGAGACCTATCTGACACCGGCACGGATTTATTTTGAAGTAGATAAGCAGGGTGTCGTACAGATGGCCGTTGGACAGAATCTGACCGACTGGAGCAATGGCGTGCTGACTGTAAAAGCAGAGAAGCAGACGCAGGTGAATGTAGTTCTGGCAGATGCAGATGGAAATGCACTTGCGGATGCAGGCACTTCGATATTTGTCCTGAAGGATGAAAATGGGGCTGTAATTTACAACAGCAATACGAAGGCGTCATATCCACTGTATTATATTTCAGGAACAGGGAGTCAGCTGAAGCTGTCCGGCATCCCGGCTGGCAGTTATTATCTGTCTGAAGTAAAAGCGCCGGAAGTAAAAGCGCCGGAAGGGTATGAGCTGGCAGGCGATCAGAAGTTTACACTGACAGATGGCGGGGCGGAACAGAAGCTCACCATGAAGCATAAAAAGAAAGAGGGTACTGCGAAGGTAAATGTAGCGGTACAGGCAACCTTCACTAAGGCACTGCTCACAGCAGAAAATGACATAGTAAATTATGTCGCACTGTATTCAGACAGCAAGCTTTCGCAGCGTGTGACGGAGCCGAAGGCAGTGACATTTAAGGCAGGAGATACGACAAGCTCAGTCGCAGAATTTTCAGCCCTTACTGACGGAACGACCTATTACATCGGGCTGACAGATGCATTTGGAGAGAAGGCAGGAACAGACTATCAGTTGTCAGATAATGCCGTTGCTGCAAAGGCTGCGGAAGATGAACAGGCAGTTTTGGATATTGACTATACGACGTATCCGGACGGAGACTACAGCTATCAGGCCGATATCTCCGTGACGGTCCGGGTAAAGGATGTGCAGGGTGCAGCGTATGCAGCTTCTGATACGTTCTATGCAATGCTCTATCAGGATGCAGACAGGACACAGAAGGTCCTGAGCACACCGCTGACGTTTGCGATGAGCGGGGCTGCGGCTCTGACACAGAGCACGCAGGTGAAGATGACGAAAGCGTCCGAGACCTTCTATCTGGCACAGACGGATGCGAACGGGACAGAGATCACAAATGCAGATCCGAATTTCCTCTATGGGATCACGTATCCGGATCTGACAAATCAGGCGCTTACCGTCGTATGTGGTCAGAAGGCGGCTGCGACGATTCAGAATCAGCTGGGAAATTCCGTCGTAGTGCTCCGGTTGCTGGATGCAGCTTCCGACAAGCAGCTTCCGGGTGCGAAGATGGTCATCAAGGATACGAAGACCGGCAAGGCAGTATATTCCTTTACGACCGGAAACGAAGTGGAGACACTGACGAATAAGCTGGCAGCAGGCAGCTATGTTCTGACGGAGCTGACAGCACCGGGCGGCTACAGCAACACCCCGGACGTGGCATTTGAAGTGAAGGACGGACAGACGACAGAAGTCGTGATGCGCAATGCGTCGTATGGAAAATCCGCTCACAAGCTGACGGTTTCCATGCAGGTTTATGTCGGAGACGCACAGGTCTATGCAAAAGATACGACCAGTGGTACGTATGCGAAAGAAAAACGTTACACATATTATGCGGCACTGTTCGCGGATAAGGCTCGGACACAGAAGGTGAGCGATGTAAAGGAGATCACGGTCAGCGGACTGAGCGGTTCCGCATCATTCTCCAATCTGGAGAAGGGTACCTACTATCTGGCAGAGACAGATGAGTATGGAAATGTGCTGAGTGCTTCGGATATTCACGGAACGGAGTGCAAGATAGAATACTCAGATGGCGGAAAGGTTTCGGTTTCTGCTTCTTCAGCACAGGCTGTGATTAAAAATGTTTACAGCAGTCTTCCGAAAGGATATCGCCATACAGCGACCCTGACGATCACCAAGAAGCTGCAGACAGCGTCCGGCGAGGCACAGACGGACACGAAGACATTTTACGCAGGTATTTACCGGAAGAAAGATTTTTCCGATACGCCGACGGTCGTGGCACTGAATTTGAAAAATGCATCAGAGGCGTCTGCGAAGCGCAGAATTCTGCTTTCCAGCTCCAATGAGGTAAACTATTATATTGCAGAGGTGGATAAGAGCGGAAAGCGTATCACCGATGAGGCATCCTTTGGCTATACAATTCAGGTGGATCAGCCGGAGGTGACCTTAAAGGGTGGCGAGGAGAAGCATGTCACGATTACGAATAAGACGAGAGTCTCCAAGGTCACGCTGTATCTGACAAAGAAGGTCTATGAGGGAACGTCCAAGAAGGCAGTCAATGAGACCTTTTACGCAGGACTGTTCAAGGATCCGGAGTTTACACAGCTCTATGCAAAGCCGATCGCACTGCAGCTGAAGAATAAGAGTGAGATCACATTGAAGCTTTCGCTGAATCTCGGCGCGGCAGCCGGGGCGAAGATTTATGTGGCAGAGGTCGATGAGAACGGTAAGGTTGTGCAGGCCGGAGCGAAATTCGGCTATGACATCCGTGTTGTCAATGCGACTGCAGAGTTCACGCAGGAGCAGACAGAGGTACAGTCAATTCTTCTGAATTCAGTATATAGTTCTTCTTCAGAGGATAACTGGAACAAGATTATCAGCCGCGATGGCAACAACATCGGCGGTGGTGGAATCGGAAGCGGCTCAAACGGAGGAGGCGGAGCGAGCGCCAACGGTTCCGTACAGACCGGAGATGAGACACCGATCCTTCCGTATGTCGGCGGGCTGGCGGCAGCCGCACTGGTGATTGCAGTACTGCTGGTGGCAGGAAGGCGGAAAAGACAAAAATAAATGATACAAAGCAGGGAATAAAAAAGCATAAAGAAAAGCGAAAAGAAAAGGCGCTGACCGGGTAAGTATCGGGTCAGTGCCTTTTCTGGTATAGTCAAGCGGTTAAAAGATATCTGGTATTGCACAGCTGTCCATAGCTTTTCATTTTTTTGCGGAATCCTCCGATGAAGCTGTTGTTGCTGAGGCAGTTTCTGTGACTGCCTGCACATGATTTTCTGTATCAGCAGTGACAACGGTAGTGACAGTCGGCACTGCGGGGGTTGGTTGCTCAGAAGCAGCCGCGGATTCTCTGAGGTCAGAAGCAGTTGCCTCGTCTGCCTTCTCGTTCCTGATCTCCCAGTGGATGAGCACAGTGAGCACGGCGCGCAGGGCGATGATACTGCCGACGATGGCGATCTCACTTAAGCTGCGTACAATGACGGTGCGGAGAATCTCGCTGCCAAGCTTGAATTCCAGTCCCATAGCGAGCCCCTGAGCCAGCGTGAGGCGCGTGTCCGGGGAGCGACGAAGGTAGTTGACCAGACCCTGAAGGCCTGCAAAAGTGATAACGCCCACACCAATGTATTCGAACAATAGCATTGCCAGATTGACGAAGGAGTGGAGGATCGTTTCCAGTATTTCCATAAATAGAGTTCCTTTCTTTTGTCTGCGATGATATGATGATACCAGGGTCAAAAGGTCATGCGTTTCATGCTTGCATGAAAGAGCATGACTTATTGACCCGCAAAACACCGAAAAGTAGCCATTTTTCGTAGAAAAATGAGCGGATTTGAGGTGTTTTAGGATTGAGAGAGCATGAAATGCGAAGCAATCCGTGTATCATATGTCATCAGTATATCGTCAAAGAAAGGGAAAAGCAAGAATCAATTGCGGCGCGGAAAAATTTATGCTATAGTAAGGAAATCAGGAAGATAGCAGAGAATTGCTATACACACAGCATAGTGGAAGGGCATGAAGTGACAGGCAGGGCTGGCTGGCTTATCGCCTGTGAAAATAAGAAGCGGGAGCGTCTGGGAATGCTTTCAGGATAATATAAGGAGGCAATATGAGTAAGGTTGCGATAGTAACGGACAGCAACAGTGGAATCACACAGGCTGAGGGAAAGGAGCTTGACATTTTTGTCGTCCCGATGCCATTTTATATTAATGGGAAATTGTATTATGAAGAAAGGACACTTTCGCAGGAAGAGTTTTATCAGCATCTCAGCGAGAAGGCTGAGATTTCCACTTCCATGCCGGCGATGACGGATGTGACAGAGCTTTGGGATAAGCTTCTGCAGGTGTATGAGGAGATTATCTATATTCCGATGTCGAGCGGACTGAGCAGCTCCTGCCAGACGGCGATGATGCTGGCGCAGGACTATGACGGAAAAGTGCAGGTCGTGGATAATAAACGTATTTCCGTGACGCAGCGCCAGGCCGCGATCGATGCAAAGGCACTGGCTGATGCAGGCTGGAATGCAGAGGCGATCAGGGACTATCTGATGAAGACAGCGGCGGACTCCAGCATTTATATTACACTGAGCACCTTGTATTATCTGAAAAAGGGTGGGCGGATCACACCGGCAGCGGCAGCACTTGGTACACTGCTTCGTCTGAAACCGGTTCTGCAGATTCAAGGAGAGAAGCTCGACGCCTATGCAAAGAGCCGTACCTTAAAGGCGGCGAAGGCGACGATGCTTGAGGCAGTTCGGAATGACTGTGCGCAGCGGTTCGGTTCCAATGAGGCTGCGGATAAGGTTCACATTCACCTCGCTTATTCGGGAACCGATCTGACGGAAGCAAATATCTGGAAGCAGGAAGTACAGGAGGCATTTCCAGATCATGAGATTATCATGCGTCCGCTCTCTTTAAGCATATCCTGTCACATCGGACCGGGGGCGGTCGCAATCACAGCAACAAAGATGCTGGATGTTTTGTAGTAACAGAATACAAAATAGGGCTTGACAAAAACGCAGCTCTGTGGTAGTGTGATTGCATAAATTTTATATATGTTTGTTGACAAAGGCGTCTATATTTATCGAAGGATATGGACGCCTCTTTTTTTTACCAAATCCAGTAACGCCTGCCTCAATTGTGCAGTGCAATTTTTACATTTCTTATGGTTTCCAATTCCGGTTTTTGACCGGGATTAGAAATAAATATCACACACACTTTTTGGGCAGTGTTTTCACCAGACACTGCTCGCCCCCTCTAAAAAGAGCGGGTTATGAAACTGTCACCCCAAGCTTTTGAGCGACCAGCTTCTCCAGAATAGAAAACGGCGCAGGCCCGGCTTCGAGTACCGCCGCATGAAAATCGCGTAATACGAAGTGTTCCTGCAATGCCTGCTGCATGGTACTGCGAAGGCGCTGAAAATTCAGGCAGCCGACATAATATTGCAGATAATTGGCCGGAGCCTGCAGGATCGCCCGGTAGAGGGAGGAGGCTCCGGAAGCGTTGAATCCAAGCTTTGTCAGAAAGGCAGAGACATCTGCAAGAGAATAGCCGTGATAATGAATGCCAATATCGAGCAGGGCGGCAAGCCCGAGGGAGAAAGCACGGTTTTTCTGCTGAACAACCGTGGCATCACTTCCGCCATCCCAGAGCGAATAGGCATACATTTCCACATAAGTAGCCCATCCCTCCGTATAGCCGCCGGGAGCGAGCAGGAAGCGGAGCGGAGCAGGTGACTGTGCATGGAAGCTGACAGTCTGAAACAGATGACCCGGATATCCTTCATGCGCCAGCGTCGTATACAGGGAAAGGCCGCGGCAGTTTTCCGCAGGATTCAGATAAATGACATTTTCTGTATACTGATCGATCGGCGGTGTCAGATAAAAGGCGGGGCTCAGATAATTTTTCAGAGAGTTATCAATATATTTTACTTCACAGGAGACGGCAGGAATGTCGGGAAAGTCCTGTGAAATTTTTTTGCGCAGATCTTTGAGCATGGCGACTGCATCGGTGCTGTCGTCGGCGAAGGATGCAGACGTGATGGAGTCTGTCGAAATGTCGGATAAGAATGTCAGAGCAGGAAGCGCGGCAGTGGACAGACCGGAAACAGAAGCTGCGGCAGCGGAAGGCTGTGAAGAAGCGGAGGCTGTATGAGACGCCGTCTGGAGCCGGTTCTGGATCGCCTGATAATCTGCGACGAGCTGCTGCTTGATTTCCTCCTCGATCTGCGCAATGCTGCGTGAATCCCCGACCTCGCGTTTTACGAGGTATTCATAAAATGCCTGCCCTTTGGGAAAATAAAAAAGCCCCTGTTCATTTTGTCCTTTGCCAAGGAGCTCCGTGAGTCCTTTGATGAGTGTCTCATAGGCAGGAAGGACATAGCCGGTGATGGCAGCTTCATTTCGCTTCTGGTAGGCAATTTTCTCATCGACAGAGAGATTGGAGAAGGCATCGATTTTTTTCTGAAACAGGGTGATCAGGTAGTGGTCAGAGGGAGACTGAATAAAATCCTGACACTGCCGGATGACTTCCTGTGCGCAGGCATCGCTCATAAAGAGTCCGGCGACTGCTTTTTCTCGTTCAAAGGAGAGCAGGGAGAGAAAATAATCCGGTACCTGCGTCAGCAGTGAGAGATAATTTTCGATATCGCCTTTTGTGCGAAAGGAATATTCTGCGAGAAGGATCGGGAGCTGTGCCTGAATACCGAGCGCAGGGCCGAGCGGCTCCTCATAGAGCAGAAAATCTGCACCGGAAAGCTCGGTGTCGAGCCAGTCCTTAAAAATGGCATAGGTGACCTGCTGCGAAGCATTCAGCTCTTCAAAAGAAAATGTATCCAGGGTTTTCCGATAGTTTTCACAGGCAGCCAGAGCACGCCGCTGCGCCATTGTGCTTCCGTCCCCCAGGAATATCGGAAGGTTTTCCAGACCAAAGTCGGATGGACTGGCGACCGTGTAGTGCAGGCTTAACGTATTACCTGACAGCTCCTCGCAGAATACCTGCCGTGTAAAGCAGTCAAATTTTTTTTCGGGAGTAAAGGGAAATCCGGTTAGGAAAAGAATGACGCATACGGCTGCAGCGAGCAAAAGCAGGAGCAGCAGTATGCGTTTTCGCAGAGTGAAATGGGATGCGGACATAAGAATTCTCCGTGTGAGTTCTTATGCTATCCTATGAAAGAAAGATAAAAATCAGAAGTAAAATCACTGACAGTTCAGCAGTCTGAGCAGAATGCGGGAGACCTGTGCAATTTCGGGGATACTGCAGTATTCCTGACAGGTGTGTACGTTGTTCATGGAGGTCGCTATCACAAGTCCCTCGATGCCATGCTGTGCAAAGACGTTGTTGTCACTTCCGCCAAAGGTTCTGTAAAGAGAAGGCGTCAGTCCCTCCTGCACGACAGCCCGGCGATAGGCAGTGGTCGTGTCGCTGTCGGCTGGCGTTTCATAAGCGATGATATTGACGGTATCTGCCCAGACAAGCGATGCGCCGAGCGCGGAAGCCTCTTTTTCAAATGTCGATTTGTATTGCTGTAGAAGTGCCAGTGCGCGTTCGTGCTTCAGGCTGCGGATCTCACCCTTTACCGTGCAGGCTTCTGAGACAATATTCGTACCGGCACCGCCGTGAATCACACCGATGTTCCCGGTCGTTTCCTCATCGATATGCCCCTGCGGAAGCTGTGCGATTGCTTTTGCCGCAGCTAAGATGGCATTGATACCAGCTTCCGGTCGGAAGCCGGCATGAGAAGCCCTGCCTTGTATGCGGGCTTCAAAGGAGAGAAGCGTCGGTGCGGCATATGCGGCACTGCCGATTTCACCGCTTAAGTCAAGCACGTAGGCACTGCGGGAACGGATATTGGAAAAGTCAAACGCGTTGGCTCCCTTGCAGTACAGCTCCTCGCCGGTCGTAAAGAGCAGCTCGACCGGACGGTGAGAGCTGCCCTGTTCCCGGATCTTTCGGAGCGCCTCATAAATCGCAGTCACACCGGCGAGGTCATCCGCGCCGAGTACGGTTGTGCCGTCGCTTGTCACCCGATCGTCATCATGGAAAACGGCCTGTTTTTTGCAGGCAGGTGCGACGGTGTCCATATGTGCCGCCAGTAAGACCGGCTCAAGTGTCTGGTCGCCCTCTATATACGCGTAGAGATTTCCGGCCGTCGATCCGGTCACAGTACCACTTTTATCCTCCAGCAATGCGATTCCAATTCCGGCAAACAGTGCTTTTATATGATCGGCCATCTCCCGCTCCGAAAGAGAAGGGGAATCGATGGCAACAAGAGAAGCGAACGTAGCTTTGATGTGTTCGTGAGTAATCATGAGAATCATCCTTTCTGTTTTTGATATCCTGGGCTTATTGTAGCGGGGGAAAAGTGGAATTGCAAGATGAACTTGACAGAATTCATTGCCTGTGCTAAGTTTAAAAATAAAGGTAATAGCGGGTTATCGGAAAATCAGATAAGCAATACACTCAGCGACGAAGAGAGTACACATTCAGAAATGCTACAGAGAATTCCCGAATGGTGAGACGGGGTGCAGGATGGGATGAGGAAGATGGCTTCTGAGAGGCATGTCCGAGCGGCAGATGGATCATGAGACAGATCGTGCGGTTAGGACATGACAGGTTCGCCTGTTACAGCGACGGGGTATGGGAGTACCCACAGAGGTCTGCGCCGCGAGGTGTGGATGAATAGAAGTGGTATCACGGGGCAGCTCGTCTTCTGGAAAGAGACGGGGCTGCTTTTTTATCGAGTCAAGCAAGGCTCCTGCTTCAATTGCGCGGAGCAATAAGCAGTGGGTGGGGGCTTGCTACCCGCAGGAAAAGGAGGAGTTACGATGAGTAAACCAAAATATTATATTACGACCGCGATTGCGTATGCATCCGGCAAGCCGCACATTGGAAATACGTATGAGATCGTGCTGGCAGACAGCATTGCCCGGTTCAAAAGAGAGCAGGGATATGATGTGTTTTTTCAGACAGGCACCGATGAGCATGGTCAGAAGATCGAACTGAAGGCCGAAGCAGCCGGGATTACACCAAAGCAGCATGTTGATAAGGTTGCAGGCGAGATCCGTCGTATCTGGGATCTGATGAATACGTCCTATGACAAATTTATCCGCACAACGGATCCGGAGCATGAGCTGCAGGTACAGAAGATTTTCAAAAAGCTGTATGAGCAGGGGGATATTTACAAGAGCTCTTACGAGGGACTGTACTGTACGCCGTGCGAGTCCTTCTGGACGGAGTCTCAGCTCGTAGACGGCAAATGCCCGGATTGCGGACGTGAGGTAAAGCCGGCGAAGGAGGAGGCATATTTCTTTAAAATGAGCAAATATGCAGACCGTCTGATTGAACATATCAATACACATCCGGAGTTTATCCAGCCGGTATCCAGAAAAAACGAGATGATGAACAACTTCCTGCTGCCGGGTCTGCAGGATCTGTGTGTATCCAGAACATCCTTCAAATGGGGCATTCCGGTCGACTTTGATGACAAGCATGTCGTATATGTATGGCTGGATGCACTGACCAACTATATCACAGGTATCGGCTATGACTGTGACGGCAACAGCAGTGAGCTGTTTCAGAAAAACTGGCCGGCAGACCTGCACCTGATCGGAAAGGATATCATCCGTTTCCATACGATTTACTGGCCGATCTTTCTGATGGCGCTCGGTCTTCCGCTTCCGAAGCAGGTATTCGGGCATCCTTGGCTGCTGCAGGGCGATGGAAAGATGAGCAAGTCCAAGGGAAATGTGCTGTATGCCGATGACCTCGTTGATTTCTTTGGCGTAGATGCGGTGCGCTACTTCGTACTGCATGAGATGCCGTTCGACAATGACGGTGTCATTTCCTGGGAGCTGATGGTAGAGCGTATGAACTCCGATCTGGCCAATACGCTTGGCAACCTTGTGAACCGCACGATCTCCATGACCAACAAGTATTTTGGTGGTGTGGTGAGGAATGCAGGCGTATCTGAGCCGGTGGATGAAGAGCTGAAGGCAGTAGCGCTCGCGGTTCCGGGCAAGGTTAGCAAGAAGATGGACGATCTGCGTGTGGCAGATGCGATCACGGAGATATTCACGCTGTTCAAGCGCTGCAATAAGTATATTGATGAGACGATGCCGTGGGCACTGGCAAAGGATGAGGCAAAGCAGGATCGTCTTGCGACCGTGCTTTACAATCTGACCGAGAGCATTGCGATCGGTGCCTCCCTTCTGGAGTCCTTTATGCCGGATACGTCAGAGAAGATTCTGACACAGCTGAATGCGAAGAAGCGCAGCCTGGATGAGATGAATACATTCGGACTGTATGAGTCCGGCACAAGGGTAACGGATCAGCCGGAAATCCTGTTCGCACGCCAGGATGTAAAAGAGGTGCTGGAGCGCGCAGAGAAGCTGCATGAGGCACAGGCTGCCGCAGCGGCTGCAGAGGCAGGAAGCACGGAAGAAAAGGCTGCTGAAGAGGAGACGGGTATCGACATCGAGCCAAAGGAAGAGATCACCTTTGATGACTTTGAAAAGCTGCAGTTCCAGGTAGGTGAGATCATTGCATGTGAGGCTGTAAAGAAGTCGAAAAAGCTGCTCTGCTCTCAGGTAAAGATCGGAAGTCAGGTAAAGCAGATCGTATCCGGTATCAAGGCGCATTATACGCCGGAGGAAATGGTCGGCAAGAAGGTGATGGTTCTGGTGAATCTGAAGCCGGCAAAGCTGGCAGGTGTCCTTTCAGAAGGAATGCTGCTGTGTGCGGAGGATGAGAACGGAGAGCTGTCGCTGATGGTGCCAGAGAAGAAGATGCCATCCGGAGCGGAGATTTGCTGAGGCAATACTTATAAACGAAAATAGAAACAGGCTGTCTGTGGCAAACGCTCACAGGACAGCCTGTTTTAGATAAGAGACAACAATTGTAAAAAAACAGAACAGTAGAAGAAGATATAAAAAGAAAGGAATTTGATATGGGAGATGACAGAAAAGAGGCCCAATTCCGGAAGATGACCGAAGAGAAGATACCGGGTCTGATTTTATCACTTGCAGTGCCGACGATCATCAGTATGATTGTGACGGCGATTTACAATACCGCGGATACCTACTTTGTTTCAAAGCTCGGAACGAGTGCTTCCGGTGCGGTCGGTATCGTGATGTCATTGATGGGGCTGATACAGAGCTTAGGCTTCATGATCGGAATGGGCTCCGGAAGCTGGATGTCCCGGCTGCTTGGAGAGAAAAAGGATGAGACGGCTTCCAAGGTGGCAGCGAGCGGATTTTATTTTTCGCTGGTACTTGGCTTGCTGGTTGCAGTGATGGGATGCTGCTTTCTGGATCCGCTGGTCGGTCTGCTCGGCGCGACGGAGACAATCCGGCCTTATGCGCGTGAGTATGCGCAGTATATCCTGTATGCGTCTCCGTTTTTAATTGCTTCGTTTACGATGAATAAGATGCTCTGTGCAGAGGGAAAAGCGCGCTTTGCGATGATCGGCATCGCTTCCGGCGGTGTCCTGAACATGTTTCTGGATCCGATCTTCATTTTCGGGCTGAAGCTCGGAATCGCAGGTGCAGCGATTGCGACCGGTTTGAGTCAGATTGTGGGATTTTGCATTTTGCTTTACATGTTTGTGAGCGGACGCACGATCGCAGACCTGCGGTGGAAAAATGCATCGCGGCATATCGGTATGTACGTCCGGATTATAGGATCCGGCCTGCCGTCCTTTTTCCGGCAGGGTCTGGCAAGTGTGGCGACGATCGCTCTGAACTGGATGGCGGCAGGCTACGGAGATGCGGCGGTATCGGCAATGGCGATTGTCAGCAAGGTTTTTATGCTGATCTTTTCCGTACTCATCGGCTTCGGGCAGGGCTATCAGCCGGTAGCAGGGTACAATTACGGGGCAAAGCGTTATGACCGTGTGCGGGAGGCGTTTTTGTTTATGTCGGTATCGGCAACGGTATTCATGGCGATCTGTGCGGTGCCGGGTTATCTGGCAGCGCCGCATTTGATTCGACTGTTCATCGGCAATGATGCGGATGTCGTTCGGATCGGCACACAGGCCTTGCGCTTTCAGTGTCTGACGATGGCGCTGCTGCCATTGAATATCTGCTGTAACATGACTTTCCAGACAATCGGGAGAACCGGTCTTGCGACCTTTTTATCGACTGCGCGTCAGGGCTATGTGTTCTTTCCGGTGATTTTTCTGCTGCCGCGTGTTTTGGGCCTGACCGGAGTCGAGGCGGCACAGCCTATTGCGGATGCAGTGGCATTTCTGATCTGCATTCCGTATACCGTGGGGTTTTTGAGGGAGTTACGGGAGGCCAATTCGGTAATGAGCAAGTAGCAAAACGGATTGTGAATATCCGTTTTGACCAATGCTGTGCATGGAAATCATCTCTGTGCATGGCATTTTTTATAAAACAGCGCTTCCTTATCCGCCAAAGATGCGGTATACTAAAAGAGGGTTCTGCAGGACCTATGAAAGGAATAACAGGAGGTTTTAAAATTATGAAAGAGAATGTATGGAAGACATATACAGATGAGCAGGTAAAGGAGCTGGAGGCGCTCTCAGGACGCTATAAGGCATTTTTGAATGCGGGAAAGACCGAGCGGGAATGTGCAGCGGAGGCGATCCGTCTGGCGAGAGCAGCCGGGTATCAGAGCCTGGAGGAAGTGCAGCAGACCGGAAAGAATCTGGAGGCCGGCGATAAGGTGTATGCCTGCGGAATGAAAAAGATGCTTGTGCTGTTTCAGATCGGCAGGAAGCCGCTGGAGGATGGCATGCGGATCCTCGGTGCTCATATTGATTCTCCGCGCCTGGACCTGAAGCAGAATCCGCTGTATGAGGATACGGAGATGGCTTACCTTGATACTCATTATTATGGTGGAGTGAAGAATTATCAGTGGGTAACAATTCCGCTTGCAATTCACGGCGTAGTCGCAAAGAAGGATGGCAGTGTCGTAGAAATCTGCATCGGTGAGAAGGAAGACGATCCGGTCGTATTTATCTCCGATTTACTGATCCATCTGGCTGCACAGCAGATGGACAAGAAGGCAAAGGTTGTGATCGAAGGAGAGAATCTGGACATCCTGATCGGCAGCCGCCCGCTGGCAAAGACAGAAGGCGAGGAAGAGGAAAAGGCAGACAAAGAGGCTGTCAAGGCAAATATTCTCGGTATTCTGAAGGAGAAGTACGGGATCGAGGAGGATGATTTCCTTTCAGCAGAGCTGGAGATCGTACCGGCAGACAAGGCAAGAGACTGCGGACTGGACCGCAGTATGATTATGGCTTATGGACAGGATGACCGTGTGTGTGCTTACACCTCTCTGGAGGCACAGCTTGCGATTCCGGTACAGGAGCGTACGACCTGCTGTCTGCTTGTAGATAAGGAAGAGATCGGAAGCGTCGGTGCGACCGGTATGCAGTCCCGTTTTTTTGAAAACACCGTCGCAGAGCTTCTGGAGTGTATGGGCGAGTACAGCGAGCTGAAGCTGCGCAGGGCACTTTCACGCAGCCGGATGCTCTCATCTGATGTCAGCGCGGCATATGATCCGCTGTTTGCATCTTGCTTTGAGAAGAAGAACAGCGCATATTTCGGACATGGACTGGTATTTAATAAGTATACCGGAGCACGCGGCAAGAGCGGAAGCAATGATGCAAATGCAGAGTACCTGGCGGCGATCCGTGCGATGATGGATGAGCATAATGTCGCATTTCAGACGGCAGAGCTCGGCAAGATCGACGTCGGTGGCGGCGGAACGATTGCCTATATCACAGCGCTTTACGGCATGGAGGTCATCGACAGCGGCGTGGCGGTGCTGAACATGCATGCACCGCTGGAGGTGACGAGCAAGGCAGATGTATATGAGGCGTACAAGGGATATTGTGCGTTCTTGCAGGAGGCATAAGTTTCACATAACTCCCACTGAGTCAATTATGAATGCAGATAAGCATTCCCACGCTTCAAGTGTGTGGAACACTAAATAGTGGGTGGGGGAATGCAAAAAATGCCCGCAGTTGTGGAGAAAGGCGGCACAAAATGAAAAAGAGAATATGGATAATGGCAATGGTACTCGCAGCAGGCTTTGCGATGGGTGCATCGGCAGAAGAGATGACAGAAGCGACGACAGAAATAGCCACGGAAGCAGTGGCAGGGGATGCAGCTGTAATTCGCATTGGCTCTTTAAAGGGACCGACATCTATGGGACTTGTCTCACTGATGCAGAAGGCAAAGGCCGGTGAGACGAAAGAGGCATATGATTTTACAATGGTGACGGCGGCAGATGAACTGCTCGGAAAAGTCATCAGCGGGGATCTGGATATTGCGCTCGTTCCGGCCAATGTAGCCAGCGTACTTTATAATAAGACCGAGGGCGGAGTGCAGGCGATCGATATCAATACACTCGGTGTGCTCTATGTGGTGGAGAATGGCGACCAGGTACAGTCTATTGCAGATCTGAGGGGGAAGACCCTGTATCTGACCGGCAAGGGGACGACGCCGGATTATGTCATCCAGTATCTGCTAAAGGCCAATGGTGTGACAACGGATGATGTGACACTGGAGTATAAATCGGAGGCGACGGAGGTCGTAGCAGCACTCGCAGAGGATACCGCAGCGATCGGATTGCTTCCGCAGCCGTTTGTGACCGCGGCAATGGCGCAAAATGAAAATTTGCGCGTGGCGCTGGATCTCACGGCGGAATGGGATGCGACACAGGAAGAAGGCGGAAGCCGACTTGTGACGGGCGTAACGATCGCGAGGACGGATTTTCTTGAGGAAAATGAAGATGCGGTGAAGGATTTCCTTGCAGAGCATGAGGAGTCTGCTGCATTTACAAATGAGAATCCCGAGCAGGCAGCACAGTGGATTGCGGAGCTGGAGATTGTGGCGAAGGCACCGATTGCTCAGAAGGCAATTCCGGCGTGCAATATTACCTGTATCGACGGAAACGAGATGAAGGATGCACTTGGCGGATATTTGAGCGCACTGTATGAGCTTGAGCCGACCTCGATCGGAGGGGCGCTTCCGGCAGATGATTTTTATTACGGCGCAAAATAAAGTAATTCGCTATGGGCAGAGAAAAACAAAACCAAGTGAAATGCCGGATTCCAAAACGGATCCGGCAGCTTCTGATTCTTCTGATCTGGCTTTTGCTATGGCAGCTTCTGGCGGAGCTGATTCACAATCGAATCCTCTTTGTCGGACCGGCAGAGGCTTTTGCGGCGCTTTTTTTGCAGTTGCCGACGGTAGAGTTCTGGCGGACTGTGCTGCATTCCTCTTTTCGTATCTGCAGCGGGTATTTGCTTGCTTTTTTGCTGGGGGTGCTGTTTGGCATTCTGGCTTATAAAAAATGGTTTGCAGAGGAATTTCTGGAACCGGCTGTGGCATTGCTGCAGTCAATTCCGGTTGCTTCCTTTGTCATTCTGGCACTGATCTGGATCGGGTCGAAGAATCTGGCAGTGCTGATCAGTTTTGTCATTGTCTTTCCGGTTATTTACCGCAATACGCTGCAGGGCATGAAAGCGGCGGATGAGCAGCTGCTGGAGATGGCGGATGTATTCGGAATGTCCGCATGGAGCCGGTTGTGGTATGTATACCGCCCGGCGCTGCTTCCGTATTTACTGGCCGGAAGCCGGATAGCATGCGGGATGGCGTGGAAGTCCGGAGTTGCGGCGGAGGTCATCGGCGTACCGGAGCTCTCGATTGGTGAGAAGCTGTATATGGCCAAAATTTATCTGTCGACGGCTGAGCTGTTTGCGTGGACGTTTGTGGTGATCGTCGTGAGCAGACTTCTGGAACGTGCCTTTTTATGGCTGCTGGGACAGCTTTCTGCAAAGCGTATGGGAGATAGAAGAGAGCGGACCGCAAATCGAACGAAACGCCTGGAAGGGATGGCTGCAGCCGACCGGAAGCGATGGGCGGCTTCTTCTGTGAAGGTGCGGTCACTCTCCAAGGCTTACAGAGAGAAAACAGTTCTGTCTGACCTGTCGTTTTCTCTGGAAGCAGGTCAGATATACTGTCTGATGGGGACATCAGGGATCGGAAAGACGACGCTGCTGCGGATTCTGATGGGACTGGAGACGCCGGATAAGGGAAGTGCTGTACCTGAAATCCGTCCGGAATCAGCAATCAGCGCGGTATTTCAGGAAAATCGGCTGCTCGGCTATGCAGATGCGCTTGACAATATCCGGATTGCCGGAGGCAGGCGCGGCCTTTGCTGTACGCCGCAGGAGGTATTACAGAATCTGATCGAGCCGGAGGCATGGCAGAAAAGAACGGAGCTTTTAAGCGGCGGTATGCAGCGGCGTGTTGCGCTTGCGCGTGCGCTTGCGGTGCGCTCCGGGTTAATTTTGATGGACGAGCCGTTCACGGGGCTGGATGAGGAGACGAAAAAGCGGACAATTCAGCAGATCTTGCAATTCCGGGCAGGGAGAACACTTCTGGTCGTGACACATCAGGAGGAGGATGTGCAGCTGCTCGGAGCGCGGGTGCTGCGGGTGAAATGGCACACCAATAAGAGTGAGACAGAAAGCGAGACCTTGGCAATCAGGTGAAAACCAGATGCCAGGGTCTTTTTGTTTTACAGGAAATTGCGTTCTGTAAAATTAAGAATGTGCTAAGATTTTTAATATTGGTAGCAATCTCTGAATGATTCATGCTATAATATGTAACATGTGAAAAGGCGTTCATGAGCAAGTAGCGAAGCTAGTACATCATACTGCAAATAACTGTACCACATAACTTGCCTGAATTTCCATCTGCGACATCAGAAAAACTTGACGTAGCCCGCTACGCCTGCGTTTTTCTTCTTTGCAGAATGAAAATTCATTCTGCGTTATTAGTCCAGTTAATTTTTGTATGCTGTACTAGGCCCTGCCAGCAGAGCTGCAGGGATGGATTGCGAATGTCCGCTTTACGTCAGGGAGTGAGACAGAAAGGAGAATGCATTTTTGCTGAAGGTTTATCGAACGAATTTACTGGAGAAGCTGGATGAGGCGCTGAAGGCGGTAGCACCGATTCTGGTGATCGTGCTGCTGCTGTGTTTTACGATTGCACCGCTTCCGACCGGGCTTTTGACGGAGTTTTTGATCGGGGCAGTGCTGCTGCTGGCCGGTATGATGTTTTTTACGCTGGGCGCAGAGCTGGCAATGACACCGATCGGAGAACGGATGGGAGCGGGGCTGACACGGTCGAGGAAGCTGTGGCTTGTGATCGGGGGTTCTTTTTTGCTGGGAGCGATCATTACGATATCAGAGCCGGATCTGCAGGTGCTTGCGGAGCAGGTGCCGTCGGTTCCGAACCGGGTGCTCATTCTGGTCATTGCCTGCGGCGTCGGAATGTTTCTTGTGGCGGCGGTGCTGCGTATGCTGTTTGGTATTCCGCTTTCGAAAATGCTGGTTGTGTGTTATCTGGCAGTGTTTGCGGTGGCCTGCTTCGTGCCAAAGGATTTTCTGGCGGTGGCATTTGATGCGGGCGGTGTGACGACCGGACCGATGACGGTTCCGTTTATCATGGCGTTCGGTATCGGTATCTCGGCCACACGAAGCGATAAGCATGCAGCAGATGACAGCTTTGGTCTGATCGCACTGTGCTCGATCGGTCCGATTCTTTCTGTGCTCATACTCGGACTGCTCTATGCGCCGGAGGGAGTATATGAGGCAGAGCCGATTGTGGCATCTGTGGATTCTGTGGAGCTGTGGCGGACATTTCTGCATGCGTTTCCGGACTATATGCGGGAGATTGCGGTAGCGATGTTTCCGATCGTTCTGTTTTTTGGCATGTTTCAGATCATTTCACTGAAGATGAACCGAAACAGCCTGGTAAGAATTTTTATTGGTCTGATCTACACCTACATCGGACTTGTCCTGTTCCTTACCGGAGTAAATGTCGGCTTTATGCCGGTCGGAACAGAGCTTGGACGGACGTTGGCTTCTTTGCCGTACCGCTGGTGTATTGTACCAATCGGTATGGTGATCGGCTATTTTATCGTTATGGCAGAGCCGGCAGTGCATGTCCTGACCCATCAGGTCGAGGAGATGACATCGGGTGCGATTCCGGCAAAGGCAATGAGCATAAGCCTTTCCGCCGGTGTGGCGATCTCACTTGGGCTGGCGATGGTGCGTGTTCTCACCGGGCACTCGATTCTGTGGTTCCTCGTGCCGGGTTATGCAGCGGCGATCGCGATGTCCTTTTTCGTGCCGAAAATGTTCACGGCGATCGCATTTGACTCCGGTGGTGTGGCATCCGGGCCGATGACGGCGACCTTCCTGCTTCCGTTTGCGATCGGAGCATGTCAGGCAGTCGGCGGCGATATCGTGCGGGATGCATTTGGGATCGTTGCGATGGTTGCGATGACGCCACTGATTACGATACAGGTGCTGGGACTCCTTTATCGCTTTGGCGGTCAGAAAACGGCGCCGACGCAGATGACATGGGATATCCGCGGAGATTATGAGATCATTGAGCTCTGATCTGCAGGCAGGTTGATTTTGAACGCAGATAAGCATTCCCCCGCTTCAAGTGCGCGGAGCACTAAGCGG
>OLPO01000758.1_pt1 | contig 24588 bp, 27 predicted proteins | sample 1672831 | NCBI WGS metagenome assembly OLPO01 (sample SAMEA3136728, study PRJEB25190) | human gut metagenome
AGTTTAAATAAACTTAAAAAATTATGTAAAATTTATTTATATATACTTATATATAATATTAATCGATTGCTGTTTGATAGATAGAATTGTATGCTTAGATATCATCATTATGATGTAGATTCAAAAAATAATAAGATATAACAACTTTATATTTGTATAAATTCAAGTTTAAGAGGGTCAATACATTATAAATAACATTAGATAATATAATTGGTTATTTATAATATTGAAATATAATATATAGTTAGGAGGAGAAAATGGATAATAAAGAAACTAAGAGAATAACTTGGTTGACATTAGCATTTATGGCATTTTCCATTGTATGGGGATTTGGTAATGTAATAAATGGATTCTCTGAATTTGGTGGATTACAAGCAATAGTATCATGGATAATTATATTTATAATATATTTTATTCCATATGCATTAATGGTTGGGGAACTGGGCTCTTCATTTAAGGAATTAGGTGGTGGAGTAAGTTCATGGATTTTGGAAACTATAGGCCCTAAAATGGCATATTATGCAGGGTGGACATATTGGGTAGTTCATCTTCCATACATATCACAAAAGCCACAGGGTGCTATAATAGCAGGAAGTTGGGCTATTTTTCAGTCTAATGCTATTAGTAATATTAATCCAGTTGCACTTCAAATATCTTGTCTAGTTGTATTCTTAATAGGTTTACTAATCGCTACTAAGGGTATGAATCCTTTAAAGAAAATTGCTACAATAGCAGGAACATCAATGTTTGTAATGTCTATACTATTCATAATACTTATGATTTCAGCACCAGCAATAACAGGAGGTAACTTTATAGATATAGATTGGTCTTTAAAAACATTCATGCCTACATTTGATCTTAAGTATTTTACAAGTATATCAATTCTTGTATTTGCAGTAGGTGGATGTGAAAAGATATCTCCTTATGTAAATAAAATGGATGAACCTTCAAAAGGGTTCCCAAAAGGTATGATTACATTGGCAATAATGGTAGCAGTTTGTGCTATACTTGGAACAATATCTTTAGGAATGATGTTTGATTCAAATAATATACCTCAAGATTTGTTAACTAATGGTGCATATTATGCATTCCAAAGACTTGGTGAATATTATAATGTGGGTAATTTATTTGTTATATTATATGCTATAACTAACTTTATTGGTCAAGTATCAACATTAATTATCTCAATAGATGCACCGCTTCGTATGTTACTTGAAAGTTGTGACAAAGAATATATGCCTAGAAGTATGTTTAAACAAAATAAGTATGGAGCGTATACAAATGGAAATAAGCTTATAGGAGTTATAGTATCTATATTAATTATAATACCAGCATTTGGTATAGGAAGTGTGGATGCTTTAGTTAAATGGTTGGTTAAATTAAATGCAGTCTGTATGCCTCTACGTTACTTATGGGTATTTGTGGCATATATTGCTCTTAAGAAAGCTGGAGATAAATTTAATGCAGAATATAAATTTACAAAGAATAAGACTATTGGTATATTGATAGGATTGTGGTGTTTTGTATTTACAGCATTTGCTTGTATTGGAGGAATATACTCAGAAGATCCATTCCAACTTACTCTTAATATAGTTACACCATTTGTATTGGTAGGATTAGGACTTATAATGCCTAAACTAGCACAAAGAGAAAGAAATAAAACATCAAAATATAGCAATTAATTGCTTCTTTAAAACTAATTGTAACTAATAAAAATAAACCCATAATACATGTGGGTTTATTTTTATATAATAGAACTATTAATATCATAGTACAACAAAATTTTAAGTATATATAATAATAAACTTTTACTTATAAGATTATTTAAAATGTAATATTTTATTATAATTGAGGTTGATTTTATGCTTATGCTGTATTTTTCAGGAACTGGAAATTCAAAATATATTGCAAATTTATTTAGTAAGAAAGTAAATGCTAAGTGTTATTCTATTGAAGAAAATATAGACTTTAAAAAAGAAATAAAAAGGCATAATACAATTGCGTTTTGTTATCCTATTTATGCATCTAATGTTCCTCGTATAATGAGGGAATTTGTTAGTAAATATGTAGAAGAACTTAAAGATAAGAAACTAATAATATTTTGTACTCAATTATTTTTTTCGGGTGATGGAGCTAGAGTTTTTACAGATCTTTTGCCAAAAGGATATGGAGAAGTTATTTATGCAGAACATTTTAATATGCCTAATAATATATGTAATATAAAAATATTGCCAATAAAAAATGGTGAAGAAACGAAGAAATATATAAAAGCAGCACAACGAAAGATGAACCGTATATGTAAGGATTTAGAAAAAGGAAAAGTAAAAAAGCGTGGATTTAACAAAGTTTCTAATTTAATTGGGAAAAGTCAAAGTAAATACTGGCCAAATATCGAAGAAGAAAAAAAGTCTTCCATTAAAGTTGATAGTGACTGCATTAAGTGTGGATTATGTGTAAAGCTATGTCCTATGAACAATCTTAATTTAGCTAATAATGGTATTGTACATAATAACAATTGTATTTTTTGTTATAGATGTGTTAATGCTTGTCCTAAAAAAGCAATTACAGTTTTGATTAATAAAAAACCAAAGGTACAATATAAGGGGATTGAATAGATTTGAGATATAATTAGAAGTTTATAATTGTTATATTATACCAAATAATGTTAAAATATTTTTGGTAAATAAAAGGGGGGATATATTATGAAAAAAATAGTTATATATTTAAGCATGATTTTAATGATATTTTCATTAGTTGGTTGTAATCAAAATAATAAATCTACTAATATTAAGCTTGATATTGGAGAATCCACTAAATTTAGTAAAGAAGAGATAGATAATGCTGTAGATTGCTTAAAAAGAAGTTTTGATTTTGAAGCATGTACCTTAACTAAAATATATTATAATGAGGAAATATCTAATACTGCTGTTGAGGATTATTTACAATTTGGAAATGGATCTGTAAATAAAGTCAAAGCTGAAAATGTTATAGTTTTACTATCTGATTTTGATGTAGATAATTCAGGTGATAATCCTGTTTTAAATCCAGGGGAAACTTATACTAATTATAATTGGATTTTAATTAGAGATGATAAAAATAGTGATTGGAAAGTTGACGACTGTGGATTTTAATAAACTAGATTTGCAATAATAAGATATAATCATAATACCTTATTTATTTTATAATTAATTAAGAAAAGCTGTTATTTAGATTTAATATACCTAAATAACAGCTTTTTGTTTTGAGCAAATTAGATTTTATAAGTTATAAATGCTACTATATTTATCTGTATAATACTTAATAATTGGCTTACTATCAATACCACTATTACAACTATCCTTTATTATCTCAGTAGGAGACTTCATAAGACCATACTGATGAATATTTACTTTTAACCAATTATTAATATCTACCAATCTATCATCTTCAATTAAACAATCTATAGGTCCAAGTTCTTTCTCTATTTGATTTAAAAATTGACCACTGTAAATATTTCCTAAACTATAAGAAGGGAAATATCCAAATAAACCACTGTACCAATGACAGTCTTGAAGTACACCTGTAGTATCATCTTTAGGAGTTATACCTAGATACTCTTTCATTTTATCATTCCAAGCAGTAGATAAATCTTTAACATCTAAATCTCCAGAGAATAAAGCCTTTTCAAGCTCAAAACGGATTATAACATGTAAGTTATATGTTAATTCATCTGCATCAATTCTAATTAAAGATGGTTCTACAGCATTTATACCTTTATAGAATTTATCAAGAGAGATACAAGAATAAGATGGTAAGATTTCTCCAATCTTATTATAATGCTTTTTCCAGAAGGATAAATTTCTACCTATAATATTTTCATAAAATCTAGACTGACTTTCATGAATACCCATAGAAGCTCCAGTATTAAGTCTAGTTCCTACTAATTTAGGATTTATATTTTGTTCATATATTGCATGACCACCTTCATGAAGTACACTAAATAGAGAACTTCTTATATCGTTAATATCATAATTAGTTGTAATACGTACATCATAAGGACTATTTATACCAGTAGTAAAAGGATGTTCGCTTTGAGATAAGCATCCAGATTTAAAGTCAAAATTAATAACATCTAAGAAATAATTAGAAAGTCTTTCTTGTAAGTGTATAGGATAGTGTCCATTAAATATATGTTGATTTACTTTATCTTTTTTAGATATAGCTTCTATTAATGGTATAGTACCTTCCTTTAGTTCTTTAAAAATAGTATCTAATTGATTTTCAGTTATACCTTTTTCATAATCATCTAATAATGCGTTATATGTATCTACATTTGGTTTAGAATAACTATACATTTCTTTTGTAAGTTCAATTATTTCTTTTAAGTAAGGAACCATAGTTTTAAAATCATTATCTGATTTAGCTTTTTGCCATGTTTGTTCAGATTGAGATACAACCTGTATATACTTAGAGTATAAATTAGGTGGTATATTTTTATTATCGTCATATTGCTTTTTACATTCACTTATCATCTTTTTAGAAATAGAATCTAGATTATTAAATGTTTCTGGATTAGTTAAATTATCTAATAAATCTTTCATTTCATCACTAACGCTAAGCTCAAATGATTTACTAGATAACATAGTTAAAACACCTGTATTACTATCACCACCGTTATATGGCATACATGTTTGCATATCCCATTGTAGTATATTTGAAGCTTGTTCATATTGATTTATTTTATTAAGATATTCTTTGAATTCTTTCAATTTGTCCATAATTTAATCACTCTCCTTTTTATTAATATAGAATATGATAAATATAATATTAATATGAATTGGTAAAACTTGTCTAACTTTTTAATATAATGTTGATTTATAAACTATTTAGAAAATTAAAAAAGTAGGGGAATCATATATCCTCCTACTTGCAAGTTATCGATTCTAATTTACAAATAATCCAGTAAATAAGTGTACAAAATACAGGAATTATCCCTAAATACATTATTATATTTATTTGTGTAAAGTTTATTGTATTTGAATATTCACCATACTCTATTATATAACGTAAAATCATGCCTACAGTTGTACATAATAATGATATTGAATATACATGTATACTTTTGTTACTACTTAACAAACTTGTAAACAAAGTGGCTAATATGCCATAGGATAGAATAATCATATATGCTTTTTCAAAATCAAATGACCATCTTTCATTTGATAGTGGAAACACAAAACATCCACAAAAAATTAAATAACCAATCAATACTAGCCATGATACTTTTTTATGTTTTTGAACAAATATTCTTATATTTTCCATATTAATTACCCCCTTGCAATATAATTAAATCTACGCATCCATTTCTTTAAATTACCATTTAAATTACTGATGTGTTAAATGTGATAAATACATTTTTACCTCTTTTACGATATTTTCTTGTTATATTAGTAATTCTTATACTTGATTTAATGGTAATGTCTGTATATCTGTTAATATAAACTTTATATCTGGCATATTATAACCTTTGAAATATGGATATATATACATTATAACCTATATACATATTTGAAAATATCCATTTTCAACAATAATTTAAAATATAGCTAAAAATAAAAAAGTAATAATAAGATTTATTTTTCTAAAATCTTTAAAAGAACTTCGTTTATTACTACACTCAAAACCTTTTAATATACCAATAATTAATATAGATATATAATTAACATCACTTTTAAAGTCAAATAACAAGCTCTTTATATTTTTATTGTAATACATTTTACTCTCCTCTTAATAACTCTCAAAAGATAAAAAACATGAATCTATTAACTCAAATATCAAATTTTCTACAATAATATTATTTTTAACACCATAATTATAATCTTTCTTTCTTTCCTCTATAACCCTAACTGCCTCATTTTTTAATTCATCAATATATCTTCGGATACTTTCTTGAGAAAAATCATCTATTTCACTTATATATTCATCTATATAATCAATACATGGATAGTATACTGCCATAATTAAGGCTTTTCTTTGATTACTATTTAGTGTTTCTAACTCTATTCTTGCATTTACACACTTACGTCTCCAAGATTTTAAAATACCTTCTGAAATTTCAGGACATACTGATTTAATTTTCTCATCTAGATTTTTTTATTTGTTATTTGTTTTACCTCATTATCATATTGTTTATATAAAGGATCTATATCTTTATCTATAATTTTATTGCTTATAGAATATTGAGCTATAAATTCCATTAGTTTTTCTTCATCTTTATTTAAATTTTCCTTACCTTCTAAATATATATTAAGATTATAAATATTCATCGTGATTAACTCTGGCTTAGTTACTAAAGTGCTAGGTATTTCATTTGAAATTAATCCATATATCATATCATTAATAATCAATGGTGCACCAGATATTCCATTATATAATGATATACCATCTATATCACCTGATGAATTGTGTATACTTAATCTACCTTCAGGAGATAGAAGTTTTCCTGATATAAATAGTTCTTCATCATTAGCTAATTCTGGATATCCATATGTATAATATTCAACTCCAGTATTTATACAATCATTACAAATTGATATATATTTATTAAAATTATTCAAATTTTTATTTAACTTTATTATACTTATGTCTATATAATATTCTGGATTATATACACTGCAATAATGTTCTAAATCATCTATTCTTACGCATCCATCATAACTCTCTAAAAAATACTTGTATTCAAGACATTGTTTTAGAACATGACAAGCCGTAATTGCATAATTATCATTAACTATAAAAGCAGTTCCTATCGTTTCATTAGACCCATTTTTAACCCTAATAACCTTAAAAATTAAATTTAATGATTGTTTTTTGTGCATACTATTTCCCCCTCTTTAAATTTAATTATAAAAGGTTGATTTTTCAAAGTATTTTCGTATAAATTTATTATATTGTTATCTTTTAACTTTTTTAATCTCTTAGAAGGAATAGCAAGCTTATTTATCGGGTAATTTATATATATATTAGAATTTTCAATTTCTGATATATACAACAATGTTTCTAAGTCTGGATGTCTACTTCTTCCACTTCCATCGGTACAGATTAAGTAATTTTTGCAATTTATTTTTTTTAATAGTTCTCTATTTATATTATTTCTACTTCCATGATGAGGTACTTTAAGTAAACTATAATTTTCATTTTGAGGTATATTTTTTATTAAAGTTTTATGGTCCGTATCTCCTGCTAAAATTAACTTGTATCCATTAAATTCTAGTGTAAATGCTATTGAATTTCTATTTGCTAAACTAGTATCTCTATATTTATTATTTTGAGATAATATTTCTTTTATAACATCGTCATCATCGCTACTATTAACTTCCACTTTTCTTATTAAATTATTAGTATTCTTATCTTCCTCCTTGCTAATATTTGCCACAAAAATCTCAAAAAGCTCTTCCTTTTTAATATCTAGATAGTTTCTATAATTTTTCTTTATCCAATAAAAAAATTCTTTGGATAACTTTTCAACATTAGCTTTAGTAGGGCCAATAATTTTTATATTCACCTCATCATTTATATTTACTACACTATATTTATCTTCATCATTAAATACCAACCTATATTCAAAACTTTTATTTATTTTGAAATTATATCCTAGTTCTTCAATTAATTTTGTTATGTTCATGACATCATCTTTAGATACTTCAACTTTATTTATTTTAGAATTATCTCTTCCATATATTTTGGACATAAATCTAGCAAATTTGTATATATTCTCGTTCTCTTCATCTAAGTCTTTAATATCTAGTACATCTGAACTTAATGCATAAAAATCATTTATCCATATCTCTTGTATATCTATAAATTCTTCATTTATAATATCTTTAAAAAACTCTACTGCTCCTTCTACATGATCTGAATCATAATGTGTCAATACTAATAAATCTATTTTTTCACCTTTTTCCCCAATACTTTTTAGCTTTGGCTTTATAAATTTATTGTAAGTTTCAGAAAAACCCATATCAACTAATATATTAGTTTTTTCTTTACCATAGCATTCTATAAGTAAGCTTTCCCCATTTCTAGCTGGGAAAGCTGTAATTTGCAAATCCATATTTACCCTCCGTATATGTTATATAAGTAAATTTATCAATTATACTCATTATATAATTTTTTTGTATATTTTTGTATATTTTTAGGATTTTTATGGTTATTATTTCCAATTTTATATAATCTATTTCTGATAATATTCTTTTTAAATAGCTCTTAAATCTATAATACTTTTAATTTACTTATAATAATTTACGGATCCTTATACCTACCATATTTTATTTGATATTACGAATTAGATAAAATTATTACATTATTATCTATTTATAATTTTACTATATTTTAAAAGTTTATTATAATCTCTTCAACACTTCTCTTTTAAATTATCCTGAATGAATATACGAAATTTAACAATAGTTATGAAGTACTTTTGAATAGTTTTACTATTCCGCGTAATCACTATCATATATTAATATACAAACTATCCATAAATCCTATAATTTAACCTCTTCCCCCTCATCTCAACCAAACAACTACCGCACATCTCCATAAGCCTACTACCAATAGCCTCATCAACCGCCATAAGCTCAGAAGTCCCAAGTTCGGAACTCACAATAACAGGCAACCCATTCAAATACCTAAAATTCAAAATCTCGAAAACAATATTAACATCACTCTTACTTATACCACCCTTAAATAAGTCATCAATCAAAAGCACCCTACAACTTTTATACCTTCCCATAACACGATTGTAGTAAACCTCATCCATAATATTTTGCTTAATACCAGTAACAACTTCCCTATACCCCATATACAAAACACCAACACCACTATCCATAAGCTCATTAGCAATAGCAAGACTAAGGTGGGTCTTGCCTGACCCAACCTGTCCAATAAACATAATAGAATTATCCCTATCCTTTTCCTTATCCTTAAAATTCAAAGCATATCCTGTAGCAATTTTATATCCATCCATAGTAGCCTTGTCCCTACTAAAATCAAAATTATCAAATCTCTTCTTCCTAAATGCATCACTTATACCACTTCTTCTTAATATATCCTCACAATCCCTCAAAGCCTTACACTCACACTCTCTAGCTTCACCATCTTCAACTATATAAGTAATATCTCTGCACTTATCACACTTATATTCACTTACCTTTTCTAAGTTCATCAAAGGATCTTCTAGCTTCTTCAAGTTGCTCTGGTGTTGGTTTTCTATAAATGCTTTCATCCTCATTTTCAAGCTCTGTGGCATATTTAGATTTTCTATACTCATCTTTATACTTTCCATCACTAACACCCCTATTTCTAATTCCAACCTCATATGCTTTTAAATCTTTAAAAGTCCTTATATTATTATCACTCCACTGCTTTAAAATCCCACTTATATAGCCCTTATTACACTTACCTTTATCAGTAGCAATTTCTATAGCTCTTTTAAACATCTCATAATCAATGCTTTCTGAAATATCAATTAACCAATGTGCAACAATACCATTTATAAGTCCTACATTTTGCTCATACAAAACTTTAAACTTATTTATATTATTTAAGCTCTCATTAAAATATTTTTTATCTTCATCAACATACTTACTATCATTTTCTTTTTCTTTATATTTTTCTTTTTCTTTTTGTTTTTCTTTTTCTTTTTCCCCATAGTCATACTCCAAACTATCATCTACTATAGATGTGGGTATAGATACACTATCAATACCCATATCAAAATTTATATTACTAGTATCAATACTGTATCCATACCTATCACATTCTTTTAAAAACAAATTTATAAGCTCTTTACTCTTAATATTAGAAAGTTCTTTTTCTATACATTTCTTCACCTTAGGACTTACAACTTTATTATGCTTAATCCAATTCTTAAGAAATATCTCCTGTGTTTCTTCACAATAAACTATTTTTTCATACTCACCAAATCTATTTAATAGCTTCTCAACAGTTTCTCTGTTGTATCCTGTTTCAGTTTCTATAATTCTTCTATGAAGCTCATATATTCCACATTGGCTTGTCTTAGAATTAGTCATAAGATAAATATAGAAATATTTTTCCTCTGGAGTTAAATCTAAAACAAAACCATCTTGCCAGTAATTAATATGAATATGCCTATATACAGCCATTAGCACTTCCCCCTATTAAATTTTTTGAACCTATAAGTCACAACTTATATATTCCTATCAAGTATCAAACTTTCATCTGTATCTAAAGAATCAACTAACAACATATCACTATCAATACTACTTTTTACACTTTCATCAAAAGCAACTGCCTTTTGCATTTCAATACTTAAAGGTGCATACTTAAGCAACTTCTTTATAACAGTTTTCTTTGCCATAGAGTCAAATTCTTTCTCCCATATTCCACCCTCAAAATTCTTAGAATACTTCTTTCCATGTTCCATTACTTCATCTTTAGTCATAAATACAAAGCTATATCCACTTGGCTCTAAATGATAAACTGCATAATATCCTATAACATCACCTCTATCTCCCGTAAGTAATGGCTTGTGTGTAAGCTTTTGTTCTAGTCCGTAATCTATATCAAACTCATCATTTTTTCTAACTTCATGAGCATATAAAGTCTTTATCTTACCACTTCTATGTGCAAGCTCTAGAAGTCCTTTATATCCTATTTGAAACTGTACTTTATCCATTCCTTTAACTTTATATGGTATTAAATATGCTTGTCCAAGTGGTGTGTTTGGTTCAAGTCCAAGTTGAGCACTTTGCATCATAGCAGCTATAAAAGTCATTGGATCACAAGTTTGAAGTTTTGGATTTGAGTTAAAAGCAGTAAGTGCTACTCTTTGAAATCTTTCACTAGCTAGTTGACTTGGAAGAGCTACTTGTATTTCATTTTTCATCTTTATCATTAATTGTTTCATAGCATAACTTGGACTTACAGTTACACCTTTTCCCTTAGCTTCATTAGTTTGTAAAGCTTTCTTTAAATTCGTCATTATATTTCTCCCCTTTAAAAAATTATTGAATTTTCAAACATTTAAACCTACAATAATACCTATACAATACTATTGGAGGTTGTTATGTTTAAAAAGTTTTTTTCATTATCTAAAAATAGATCTAACATATTTGCTTTAATTGGATTATTACTTATATTTCTAAGCATCTTCTATGTTGGTACACCTTTATTACTTGCTGGCATTTTAATTGCATGGATACCTGATATATATAAAGCTATTGTTGAATTTAAGCAATCTAGAAAAATCAATACTATGTTGACATCATGTTCTATACTATTTATTCTACTAGCTTTAATTTTAATTATTGATTATCTTATAATCTAAATACTCTAGAGGTAGTAGTTTTCATACACTCTGCTGCTATCTCTGGATATTCTTTCTTTAACTTTTTAGTATCTATAGTATTTCTACTTTGTTTTTTCCAAGTAATCCTTCTATCCCCAATAAAACCAACTTCATATTCCTTCATCTGAACCTGTATATACTGCTCAATCTTTTTTCTCTCAACTTCAATTTCTTTATAAATCTCCGTTATTTCATCATATCTATCTAACAACTTTTCCTGCTCAAATAAAATCAATTCCTCATCCTTACTATCTTTATATAAGCCTTGTAAAACAATAGAATAATCAACACTTCCATCTGGAGCAGGTATTTCTCCACCTAATATACACTTGTCCCAAAACATAGCTTCAAGCTTCATTATTTCATCTATAATTTCTTCATCTCTATCTATCCTATGGATTATAAGTTCTTCATTTCCAATAAGAGCTGCAACATAACAATGAGTTGCTCCCGTTACTGCCATATAATGATTTACTTGTATCTGATAATGTATTGGCACTCCCATTTGCCACACCTTTTTTGAATAACTATTTGTAACCTTACATTCTAAAAAAGCTTTTTCTCCTACAACCGCCCTATCAATATTTGCTATTGCAAAAGGATACTTATCATTTTTAAGAATTCCATTTACATTTCTAACTTTTAGACCTGTTTTTAAACTAAATTCATTAGCAACAAAATCCTCTAACTTATTCCCTAACTCCATCCTATAATTTACTTCTTCATTAGAATTATCTTTTTTGCATCCATTAATATTTTTCTCTGACATACTAACTCCATGTATATAATCAACCTTCTCAATATATACACTTACTGAGCTTTTATATGGGTTAAGTCCAAGTACACTTGCTGCATCACTTCCACCAATTCCTGACTTTCTAGCTTCTAACCACTGTTCTTTGCTCATATCTTTAGTTTCATGAACTATGTATGCATCTAAATATTTTCTCATTTGTTTCTCCCCTATCTCATTTGTAATATTTATTATTTAAAATACTAAGCTTTTGCTTCACTGCTATTTAAATTTGATTCTAACTTTTTAAATGCTTCCTCCAAAGCTTCCTCTGGATACTTCTTCCTTAAAATATTAATAAACCATTTAGCTTTAGCCATCTCTATATTATTAAGCTTTTCTGTATCTGTAGGAAAAACCTCAATAACTTTAATCTCCATAATAAGCCCCCTATATAAAGTTGTTATACTAATCTATGAAATTAAGGGCTTGTATTGATACAACTTTTATTAAAAGCTGAACTTATCCATGAAGTATAATTGCCCCTTACCAGTAATTAAAGTCGTAGTTGAAATAACTTCTCCCTCAAGTGTTCTAACTACTCTTTCTTCAACTGTAAACAGTCCTTGCTTAATATAGCTTTGCTTAGGTATATTTTTATCCTTTCCACTTTTTATAAGATATCCATTATCTCTAAACCAACTAAATAGCCTATTTCTACCTACCTCTATGTCATTATTGCTTAGAATTTTAGCAAATTGACCTATGGTTATTGCATCTTCACAAGTTGCCAAACTCTTACCAAAATCTGTGTACGGTTTATCCATAGCTATTGTATTTTCCAGCATTTTAGCTTTTTCTTCAGCTAATCTCTTTCTTTCCTTTTCTTCTTTTAGCTTCACTGCCAACTCAATTAAGAAATCTGGATTTTCTAAAGTTTGATTTATTACATCCTCATTCATATATGCACCATGTCTTCGTATATTTGGTAGCACTTCTTCCATAACCCATTTTTCAAACCTTTGAGCACTTGGTAACTTTGATTTCATAATTAGTCTATATACATTACCCTCATTTATATATTTTCTTTTGAAATATTGTATAGAATCACTACCATCAGCTTTTTTACCAGTTACTACCCCTGTGTCGTGAAATACGACACCGGCCTCTGTACAGTGTCTAGCTATTGCATCCCTTGGGTTTAAGTACCCTAACATAGTTGCTACATGTATTCCATCCATATATTCTTTGCCGTCTTTTACAATTACACTTAATTGACCAAACTCAGCATTTTCAAATCTCTTTAATAAAGCCATAATACCTACCTCCTAAATTTATTACCCTTTGGTAACTTTATTTGTAAAAAAATATTATTAACTTCATTTAGGCTAAGCTTTAAAACCTCACTTACCTTAGCAGCTTCGTCTAATGAAAACCTAATTTTACCGTTTTCCTTCATATTGTAACTTTTGGTATTTATGCCTATTTTTTTAGCAAGTTGCTCTTGTGTTAATCCATTTAAAATTCTTTTTGCTTTAAGTTCCCTAAGTTCCATTTCCTTCCCCCTTATACTTATTTTATTTATGCTATTCTTATTTTTCTTACCGTTTTTACAATTACATAAGATTACTATTTTTTACCATTGTCAATTGCACTTTTTACAATTATTTTTAAATAAGTGTAAGATTTTAGTATTTTTAATTACACTTTTTATAATTTTATTTACTTTTCTGTAATATTATGTTACTATTTTATTACCAAATTATTACAAAATAAATTTTTTAAAAATATTTTTACACATAGAAATTTACCATTATTACAAGTGATTTTATCTGTGTTACACAATAAATATAAATCAAAGGAGGGGTTTATATTGGAAACTATAGGATATAGAATATCTAAAGCTAGGCGTTACATGAACATGAACCAAAAAGAATTAGCATTAAAGGCTAATATTCCAGAAGGTAGTTTATCTAGATATGAAAATGATATAAGAGAACCTAAAGCTCAAGCTCTTGTTCAAATAGCAGATGCACTAAAAGTATCTACAGATTACCTATTAGGTTTAACTGACGAAATGGAAATTCAAAATAACTCTTTAGCTGATAAATCAGATGAAGAATTTGAAGCAATATATGAAGCAGCTAAAGAAAAATTCACAACTGGTACTGTAATGTTTGACGGTGAACCAGCTACTCAAGAAGCTATAGATAGTATGTTACAAGCAATGAGAATGGGTATGCTTTTAGCTCTAGAAGAACAAAAGAAAAAAAGGGACAAAAAATAAATATACATTATAAAAGGGGCGATATATCTTGTCTAGAGGTGCAAGAATAAAAGAAATAGTTAGACGATTAAAAATAATTTACGGTGATGATAGCCCACTAGAGATTATTAAGAAAAGAAATATAGTACTATGCTATCTAGATGAAAAATCTGTATCTAAAGGTGCTTATAAAAAGTTTTTGGGGACTCAATTTATTTATATAAACACAGGTTTAAGTTTTTTTGAAAAAAGGCTAACTTACACTCATGAGCTTGGACATTCTATAATCCATCCTGATGTAGATACATTTGAGTTAAAAAGAACTGATCCAATTTCTCTAACTAAATATGAAAATGAGGCAAATCTTTTTGCTGCAGAATTCTTATTAGAAGATGATATCTTAGATAAATATCCTGGAGAGTCTATATATGATATAGCTAGAAAAGAGTGTGTTTCAGTTGAATTACTTAAGCTTAAAATTAGTAATCTTAATATTGATAATAGTGATTATGAATGTAGTGAAAATTTTCAAGAATATTATGATTACAGCTCATACCAAGATTATCAAGATTATTATAGATATCATGGACTTTAATAAAGTAACTTATATATGATGCAATTTAGATACATTAAATAAAATTAATTTTCTATTTGCATCATATATTTTTATATACAGATTTTACTTTTTGAAATATAAGTAATGTGTTTACATATTGGAAATACTATATTTAAGAGTATTTTTAATATAAAACCTTAGGGAGGTTTGACTTATGAAAGCTGCAATTTATTCAAGAAAATCAAAGTTTACTGGAAAAGGAGACTCTATAGAAAATCAAATCCAACTATGTATGGACTATTCAAAATCTATAGGTATAAAAGAATTCTTAGTATACGAAGATGAAGGTTTTAGTGGTGGTAATATAGATAGACCACAATTTAAGAAAATGATGCAAGATGCCAAGGACAAGAAATTTGATTGCCTTGTTTGCTATAGATTAGATAGAATATCAAGAAATGTATCTGACTTCTCTACTCTAATAGAAAAGTTAAATAAATTAGAAATATCATTTATATCTATCAAAGAACAATTTGACACATCAACTCCAATGGGAAGAGCTATGATGTTTATATCAAGTGTCTTTGCTCAACTTGAAAGAGAAACAATAGCAGAACGTATAAAAGATAATATGTATGAACTTGCCCGCTCTGGTAGATGGCTTGGTGGTAAAACACCTCATGGGTTTACTAGTAAAAAAATATCATTCTTAGATGAAAATCTAAAAGAAAGAAGTATGTATCAACTTGAAGTAAATGATGAGCAAATGGAAATTGTAAAATTAATATTTAATAAATACCTAGAACTTAGATCATTATCTCAACTATATAAATATGTTTATCATAATGGAATAAAAGGTCCTCGTGGTGGTAAATTCGATCCTAGCTCATTATCTGGTATACTTAGAAATCCAGCATATGTAAAAGCTAATGAAGATATATTAGATTACCTTAGAAGTCTTGGTATGGAAGTTGTAGGTGTGCCAGATGGCCAATGTGGAATACTTACTTATGCCAAAAATACATCTAATTCAATAGCTGCCATTGCAAAGCACCATGGAGTTATTGAACCTGATATGTGGCTTGAAGTACAAAGTATATTAAATGAAAATAAAGATAAAATTCCTAGAATATCAACTGGAAAAACTGCTCTTTTATCTGGACTTTTAAAATGCGGTAAGTGTGGCGCTAATATGAGAATTATGTATAAAGGTAAAAGAAATGACAAGGATTTAAAATACTACTATGTATGTGGTACTAAAAGATCTCTTGGTGTTGAAGGTTGTAACTGTAAAAACCTTAATGGTCCTTTAGTTGAAAACTTAGTTATAGATAAAATTAAAAACTGTAATATAGAATCAGTTATAAATGCTTTTAATAGTAATAAAGCTAAGGTTGATACTGTTTTTAGTGATGTTAGGTCTAAGATTAATTTATTAAAAAATAGTATTTCTGAGAAAGAAAAACTTATTAGTAATTTAGTTATGGAGCTTGCTAAAAATACTGGTAGTGTTGCTTCTGAGTACATTATTTCTCAGATTGAGGGTTTAAATGGTGAGATTGATGCTTTAAAGGGTAAAGTTATTAAGTTAGAGTCTAGTAGTGTTGATATTAATAGTGCTAGTCTTAATTTAGATATTATTGTTAGTAATTTAAAGAAGTTTAATTATGAGGTTGATGATGCTAGTTTAGATGATAAGAGGTTGTTGTTATCTACTATTGTTGATTCTATTGTCTGGGATGATGCTTCTGGTAATCTTAGTATTGTTTATATGGGTGCTAAGATGGATGATTTAGTTTCGTTGTCTGATGGGTCGCACTTCTGTAGTGATTGTAGAAGCTATATCTATGAGTGATAAAATAATAGTATTATCAAAAAGACCAGCTTCTGTAAAAAGTGTTCATGAAATAAACCTTGTAACAGAAGGAGAAAAAACTCCTCTAAAAACTCGTAAGGTGCCACAATTCCAATACTACTTTGACATTCTATGGAAGGAGTTGGATTCTTATGAAATCAAACAATAACTACTCAGAAGGATATGCCAACTACCTTAAAAACATAAAAAAAGAAAAAGTAAAAGTTTTATTAATTCAAATAGCATTACTTGTTGGAATATTAGTGCTATGGGAAATCCTTGCAAATGCTGGGATAATACAAACATTTTTATTTAGTAAACCATCTGATATATATAAACTATTTATAAAATATATATCAAACGGTGAACTTGCAAGACACGTTGGTATATCAGTATATGAAACCGTGCTTGGATTAGTAATAGGTACAGTTTTAGGTATATTAGTTGCAATAGCACTTTGGTGGTCTGAAAAATTATCAAAAATATTAGATCCATTCTTAGTTGTATTAAATGCCCTTCCTAAAACTGCCCTTGCCCCTATTATAATTGTTTGGGCTGGTGCTGGAATTCAAGGAATAGTAGTTACTGCAGTTACAATATCAGTTGTTGTTACTATATTATCTGCTTATAACTATTTTATAAATGTAGATGAAGAAAAAATAAAGATGTTAAAAAGCTTTGGCGCTACTAAATCTCAACTATTATTTAAACTTATAATTCCTTCAAATATAGGTAATCTTATAAATCTTACTAAAATAAACATTGGTATGGCATGGGTTGGAGTTATAGTTGGTGAGTTTTTAGTATCTCGTAATGGTTTAGGATATCTAATAGTTTATGGTAGTCAAGTATTTAAATTAGACCTTGTAATGATGGGTGTATTTGTATTATCATTTTGTGCTTGGATTATGTATGAAATTTTAAATATAGTTGAAAAGCTATATAACTCTAGAAAATAGCATAGGAAAAGGAACTCTAATAATTAGAGTTCCTTTTTTGCTATTTAACTACTATATACAGGAAGTATTATTATAAACTCACTACCTACACCAACTTCACTTTCTACATATATTTCTCCATTATGAAGTGTTATAAATTGCTTAGTTATAGTAAGTCCTAATCCACTTCCTCCTTTTTGCTCAGAACTTTCATCTACCACTTGATTAAATCTATCAAATATTATCTTTTGATTCTCTTCACTAATACCTATTCCGTTATCTTTTACAATTATCTTTACTTTATCATCTAAATCTTGTAGTAATACTTCAATTAATCCACCTTCAGGTGTAAATTTAACAGCATTACCAACTAAATTTATAATACATCTTTCTATATCAACTTTATCACATCTAATAACTTTCTCTTCTACGTCTGTATCAAAAATTAACTCAAGTCCTTTTTCTTCTATATAATCTTTCATATCAAGAACAGTTTCTTCAACTAAATAAACTATATCTTCATCTTTTTTATTTATTATATAGCTGTTATTTTCAATTTTTGTATGATCAATTAAATTGTTAATTAAGCTTAATAATCTAGAGCAATTTCTATCCATTATTCCCATATAATAAGAAAGTTTTTCCGGTGTTATAAAATTATCTTTTTTAGTAAATTCTTTTATTAACTGATTAATGCTACTTAATACATTTAAAGGAGTTCTAAGTTCATGAGATAGGTTAACAAAATAATTATTTTTATTTTGCTCTAATGATAATACTTTTTTAAACAATTGTTCATTTTTTTCCATCTCTTTTCTTAACTTATTAGTCCTTTCATTAACTAACCTATCTAGCGTATTTACTTTATGCATATATCTAAGTATTGATATGATTATTAAAATTAAATAAATACATATTGCATAATTACTTCTCCAAATAGGTGGATTAATGGTAAAGTGTACAGAACTTTCATCACTCATTACTCCATGTTGTGTTATAGTCTTTATTTTTAAGGTGTAATCTCCTGATCCTAAATTAACAAATACAAGTGAATTGCTATTAGTCATATTCCACTCATTTTCTAAACCTTCTAATTTATAGTAGTATTGAGTTGTTTTTGTATTTTTATAATCATTTGTAAAAAAGTTTATCTTTATATTATTTTCATTAGATTTAAATTTTATATTAGATATATCTTTTTTATTTGTACCATTTATTTCAAAATTATCAAATATAACTTTTGGCTCAAATGTAGATAATTCTATATCTTGTGAATTAAAAACATTAAATCCATTTATACCACCAAAATACATATTCCCATCTTTACTTTTAAAGCATGCTCTTCCATTAAATTCATTAGATTGAAGACCATCTGTAATTGTAAAGTTTTTAAATGTAGCATCTTCAGTAGAAAGTTTAGATATCCCTGCATTTGTGCTCATCCATATACCATTATTTTTATCAACTAATATACCATATATAGTATTATTTATTAGCCCATCTTTTTCTGTATAATGATTAAATTTATCTGTACTTAAATTTAATATATTAATACCATGACTAGTTCCAACTAGTATATTTCCGTATAAATCTTCATTTATATATCTTATTGAATTATTACTTATACTAGAGTCATCATTTTCAATATTTTTATATATTTTATATTCTTTAGTATTTGGATTTATTTTAATTAATCCACCTTCTAAAAAACATCCAATATAATAATTTCCTTTTGAGTCTTCATATACAGCCCTTATAAATTTATCTGATACTCCCATTTCATCAAGTATATAAGTAATGTCTATAATCTTATTATTATTTGTATCTAATATAGCAAGACCTTTATTAGTTCCTATCCATAAATAACCTTTAGAATCTATAAATAATGATCTTATTTTATTTGATGGTAAACCATCTTTAGTTGTATAATTTGTTATCGTATAATTTTTAGCAGTCTTATCATTTTTAACTAAAACAGATAGTCCTTCATTAGTTCCTATAAATATATAGTTTTTAAATCCTGTTATATCTTCTATCAAGTCACTAACAATGTTGCTATTTTCTTTATTTAAATGTTTGATACTTTCTCCATTTATAATATTTACTCCACTTTCATTAGTTCCTATCCATAATGTTTTATCATCATCTTCGTATATACCATGAATTACATTACCGCTTATGCTATTATCTTCATAAGGGTCTAATTTAAAGTGGGTAAAATTACTATTAGGATTAAATCTAGATATTCCACTATATGTGCCTATCCATATAAGTCCACTACTATCCTTTAACAAACAAAATATTTCATCATCAATTAAGCTATTACTTTGGTATGATTTTTTATTATATGTTATAAACTCTTCTCTTTCATAATCAAAAGTACAAAGGCCTTTATCTGTAGCAATCCAAAGTTTACCTTCTGAATCACTTATTATATCTCTTACATTATTACTTGGTATTGAAATCTTACTATTATTATTTTTATAATTTTCTACACGTTTATCATCTAAGTTTATTTTAAATAATCCATTATCTAAAGTACAAACCCATATGTTACCTTTTGAATCATCATATACGTTATATACATCACTATCTCCAATTGCATCTTGATATGATTTTACTATATTTAAATCTTTATCTAATTCAACTAATCCATTGTCAGTACCAACCCATATATGACCATTTATGTCCTCTTCAAGTGAGTATATATATTGACTAGGAAGTTCCCCTTCTTTATATAAAATTCTAGTAAATTTATCTTTATTTTTATCATATACATTAAGCCCATCTATTGTTGATGCAATTAGTCTATTATCCTTTGTGCAAAGAATTTGCCATAAATTGCTATTAGATAAGTTTCCACTATCTTCTTTTGAGTAATAATTTTTTATCTCATCTTTATCAGGATTTATTCTACTTAGTCCCCCTATAGTAGAAACCCATATATATCCATTTTTATCTTCTATAATATCAACAATATAGTTATTAGCTATTGAGTTTTTATCATATTTGTCATGTTTATAATGTTTAAATTCATATCCATTATATCTATCAAGACCATCATTAGTTCCTATCCATATATAACCTTTACTATCTTGATATATAGTTTCTACCGTAGATTGAGATAATCCATCTTCAATCGTTATGTTCTTAAAATTAAAACTCTCCCTTATATTTGCATAACTTGTACTAATTTTTAGACAAGAAAATATACAAACTAAAATTAAAATTATATTTATTTTTTTATTTACTCTCATAAACCACCTTTAAATATGCGATATTAAATGACACTATTGTTAAAAATTACCATATATTCTATTTTATTATATACTAATTTATATTTAAATCAATATTAATACTGATATAATTCAATTTTTTAATATTTAGTATAATAACAACTAAAAAAATTTATTATATTAGATTATTAACCTATCAAGTCAAGTTTCATATTGTTAGTATGGTTTATTTTATTCAAAAACTTAGTTAAACTTATAAGTTTATTAGCTATAAAAAATTCGCTTCGCTTGAGCGACGTGTCGGCGAAACACTTCATGTCGCCAACGACTTCGTCCGTTGCTTGAGCCACTGCGTGGGCGAAGTATTTCAAAATCTTTTTTACGCTCAAAAACAATTTATTGATATTACTTACATTCAGAAGTTATCCACATTTTTTAAAATATTATAATATCCTTAAGCGCAAAAAAGGATGTAAATAAGCTTATTTACATCCTTATAATATTTATTTTGGAAATACTTCAAATACACCTATAGCTTTGCAAAGTAGCTCTGGTATTAATAAATATTTTTCCTGTTCTCCATCTAATACCTTTAATACTTCAAATTTTATTTTTAATATTGTATCATTAAAAGCGATAATTTGACCTACTATATCTACATGATCTCCACAAACTAAAGGCTTTATAAGTTCTAGTTCCTCATATTCTTTTAATACACCTTTATGACCTTCATTTCTTATAAGTAGCTCTTCTGCTATATCATCAAATATTTCTATAATCCTACAAGTACCTATGTACTGATCGTGATCTATATCCTTTTCTTTAAGCTTTATTCTCATTGTAACTTTCATATATACCCCTCCCCTTATTACTTATTATTAAATATATGCGATTTATTTAAAATATATTATATCTAAAACCTTCTAGTATCTTTTGTATTTAAAGGCTAAATTTCGTATATTTTAACTTGTATAAAGCTAATAAAATATATAATAATTTATTTATATAGTCTATAAAATTTTACATTTTACATATAATAATTACTGTGGTAAATATTATATGTATGAGGTGCTATATATGAATTTAAATCTTAAGTCATGTAGAAATAAAAATAAGAATAAATTAATGAAAAAAATTAATTTTTTTCAAGATAACATTAACTATGACGATATAATGTCTTATGGTGATAATTCATACGAAGATAATTATGATGAAATTATACTAAATGATGATATTTTTATAGACGCTGACGAGAAATTTAATGAAGATTTCTATAAAGATGATACACTATTTTATTAAAATATAAATATTAAAGTACATAAATACCCCTATAGTTAATTTACTATAGGGGTATTTATCTTAAAAATTATGCATTTTCAAACATCTGTATAGCATCTATTCTAGTTAAATAGATAGCCTCATTTAGCGATCCTATATACTTAGCGTACTTTACAACTTTTTCTTTTATAAATTCTATATCTGTATCATTTTTTAGGCAATCATCAATATATTCATCCATTAATTGATTTTTATATGGTTTTAAATCATAACCTAAGTAATCAGCTAACCTTTCTATCTCTCTATTAAAGTCCCCATCTTCTTTTACTAAATACTCATAAACATCCATTCTATAAGGATTTAAAGTTATAATCTGATTTACTACCATAGTACCATCTACTCTATTTATAAATCCGTCCTTATAATTATTGAATAAAGCACTTGATTTTTTTATATTTTCTTCATCTATTTTTGAAGATACTATTTCTATATCATTTTTTATAAGTGCATCTATTACTGCATTATGTATGTTAAAACAGTCATTATATATATATTGTGATAGATTTTCTATTAACGGCTTAAGAGATGATTTTGTCATGTAATTATTTTTTTTACTTTTTGTTTTGGTTTGTTTTATAGTGTTATTAAACATTCTTTGATAATTTAGGTATTTTTCACAATAACATTCTTTAAATGTATTAATATCTATAGTTATAAGGTTATAACCTACCAATGTTTCAACACCCTTTTTTATAGTACTTTCTATATTATACATTCCGATTTCTAGTGACTTTTCCGATAAGTCTTTTAACGTTAATATATTATTTAGACAATAATTTTTAAAATTATCACGTGCATATTCTGCTTGATTTTTAAATGATTTCCTTATACTATTGTAGTTATCCGTTTTTTCATCAAATTCTACTATAGCACCATTTATATCAAATGTAACCATATTTTGTCCCCCTAGCTTTTCCTTAAATTTTCCCTAATTTTTTCCCTATATTTATAATTTGATAATAATGCTTATTTTCCTTCTAAATTATGTTCAAAAGTGCAAAAAATATTGGTAAAAATACTTTAGATAGCAATTTAACTACATTTATTTTATATCCTTATCGTCTTTATAAATCTTAGAGGATCACTTACAAACTCTTCAAAAGAATTATCAGTAAATATAACCTCCTCTCCTAAGAATCTTTTATATCTCTCTTCTTCCTTTCTTTTTGAATCTTCTCTTTTCCCTTCATAACTATTAAATACCATAAATTTTAAAGGAGCTTTTTTTCTACTAGTTTGAACTCGTTTTATCATATACTTTATATGTATATCTGCATCAGAAAAAGAATATCCACAAAAAATAAGTAAATCACTTTCTCTTAAAGTTTTTTCTACTTCTCTCCAAACCGTTGATACAAATACATTAGTCATATTTTTAAAATAAGTAGGAGGTATTATAATAGGTATTGTAATTTCATCACAGGCTAAACATTTAGCTTCGTCTATATTATCTAAAAGCCTCATTATTCCACCTTCATAAGGTGTTATTGTTAGACTGTTACATACTGGACAGTATAGCCAATTTAGCGAACCATGTATTTTATAAAGTTTAACAGATGGAGACTGTGGCTTTTTCCAACTGTGTCTAAAATCAAAATTTGTAAAATCAACTCCATAATCAAGCATTATAGGATTATCTTTTTTATATAATCCTGCTATTGTATTATCTATATGTATATCATAGTTTGCACTTATAAATGTAGTATCTTTTAATAGATCTTCTTTTAATAAATTATCTATCAATAATTTGTGGTAGTAGTTATTAGTTTTCTCACAATTATGTAATGACTTAGCCATAAGTAATATAAGATACTGTCTTAAAATACGTATACTATCACTTTTTTTATGCAAATTTTCAAGTCCAAAGTTTTTAAATGATTCTCTTCTTTGCTCTGCTAAGTCTATAAGACCTAATACTTCTTCAAATGTTGGAAATGATATTTTATCTATACCATCATTTATTATATCTATATTAAACATATCTTTAAAAAACTTATGTAGTTCTATGTTCATTTCACTTTTATAATCTTTTTGTGTTAAAGATTTAAAATATTCAACAAATAGTTGACTTTGAATAGGGCAGTGTTCTGCTGCTGAAGCTCCTGCACCTAAAAATATTGCTATTTTCATTTTATCCTCCAGTTCTTTCTTTATTAATATTGTTATTTATATTCATATATAATTATATTTTCTACAATATATATAATTTACTTTGCTTAAGCTACGTGTCGGCTAAACACTTCTTTTCATATGTTATACACAATATTTTATCCTACATAATTTCATTATATGTAAAAA
>OLPO01000760.1_pt1 | contig 24560 bp, 18 predicted proteins | sample 1672831 | NCBI WGS metagenome assembly OLPO01 (sample SAMEA3136728, study PRJEB25190) | human gut metagenome
TAGCGAAAAGCTAGTGCTCCATTGTAGTAGATGCCGCGTCCGCCGTGTGCTCGCGTGGCAGATGAATCGTAAAAGTCGTACCCTTTCCAAGCTCCGACTCCACGGATATATAGCCATGGTGGCGCTCGACGATTTGCTTGGTCACGGCAAGGCCCACGCCCAGACCGCCCGCCTCGCGGGCGCGGCTGGCGTCGGCTCGCCAAAAACGTCCGAAAATGCGCGACAAGTCTTCCTTGGCGATACCGATGCCCGTGTCCGAGACCGCAATATCGACATGTTTACGGTCACTGAGCACCGACACCACGACCCATCCGCCCTCGGGGGTATAGCGCATGGCGTTACTCATGAGGTTGATGACGCATTGCGTGATCATATCGGGATCGGCCTCGACGACATCGTCATGCCCCTGGGTTTCATCTGCAAAGCGAAGACGAAGGTCACGGTCGGCAAACAGACGCTCCTGGCCGTTCACTATCGATCGCACGAACGGAACCATGTCCACCGGTTCGAGATTGAGCGGAGCAGTGCTATTTTCCATGCGTGACAGGTCAAGCATCTGCTGCACCAAACGAGCCAGGCGACGCGTCTCAGAGGCGACTGTCTCCAGATGCTCGTCGTCGGTGGGGTACACGCCGTCTTGCATGGCCTCGACCGTTGCAAGCATTGCCATGAGCGGCGTGCGAAGCTCGTGTGCAACATCTGAGGTCAGGCGCTTCTCGTGCTTCATGTCCTTCTCGAGCGACGTGGCCATCTCATCGAATGTCTCGCCCAGTTGATCGATCTCGTCATCGCCGCGCAGGCCTGTACGAGCGGACAGATCGCCGTCGCGAATTTGCTTGGCCGTGCTCGTAATTCGATGAATCGGCTTGGTAAGCATGCGCGACACAAGCGATCCGATAACGACCGAGATGCAAACCGCAACAACCGCGGCAAGGGCCATGGCGTTAAAGGTCTTTTCCCTAAACGCAGAATCTGCCTTGGTGAGCAAGGCATCGGAGCCGATAGCCCACAGCTTTACCTGTCCGACATGCTCGCCAGAAGACGTTATGATTTCGACGTTGGCAACGCTATCGGAGTCGGTGGGCGCCGACGAAACCGGACTATGCGAGGCCTTTTTACCGCTCGAGCTGCTCGACGCCGATTCGCTCTCGCGCACATCGGCGGTCGCACTTGCCGAGGGCCATGAGTCGTCATAGACGACAACGCCCTTTTTGTTGACGACCTGCATGCCAAAATCGTCGGACACCAGACTCGATGTCGCGACCGTGCGCAGCTCGCCCGCAGTCCAATTGCCGTTTTCCTCGTACGACGTCGCAAGCTTTTCGGCTGCGGAATTGGCGATCTCGACGATATTGGCGCGCGTGTAGTCCGAAAAAACCGTACCCCATACAACGGAGACCACGCCCACCAGCACCAGTACCGTCATGAGTGATGTCAGGGCAAAAGCCAGGGCCATGCGCGAGGGGTAGCTCATCGTTGGCCGCGAATCAGAGCGAGGCGTGTTCCAACTAGCCTTGGAACCCGCCTCGCTCTCCTGCTTATGCTTTTGCCCGATTTCAAAGCGCGCAGGTGTCATATGTGATTTTCCTTATTTCTCGTCCGACTTATCGGTCTTTGCCGGAGCCTCGAAACGATAACCAACGCCGTGAACGGTGTAGAGCCACTTGGGCTTCTTGGGGTCGTCACCCAGCTTGGCGCGAAGGTTCTTCACGTGGCTGTCGATAGTGCGCTCATAGCCCTCAAAGTCATAGCCGAGCACCTTTTCGACCAGCTCCATACGGTTGTAGACGCGTCCGGGATGGCGGGCAAGCGTGGTGAGCAACTTGAACTCGGATGCGGTCAGATCGACTTCCTTGTTCTCGACCAGAATCTTGTGGCCCGAGATATCGATGACTAGATCACCGAAGTCGAGCACCTCAACAGCCGGCTCGTCGGCCTGATGGGCGCGACGGAACAGGGCGCGCACGCGGGCGACGAGCTCGCGCGGCGAGAACGGCTTAATCAGGTAGTCATCGGCACCCAGCTCGAGACCGATAATGCGGTCCTCGATCTCACCCTTAGCCGTAAGCATGATAATGGGCACATCCGAGGTATCGCGAATGGTGCGGCAGACGCGCTCGCCCGGAATCTTGGGGAGCATAAGATCGAGCACGACCAGGTCGAACTGATGCTTCTCGAACTCCTCGATTGCGGACTGGCCGTCACCGACGCCTACAACCCAGTAACCCTCGCGCTCGAGATAGGCTGCGACAGCGTCACGGATTGCCTTCTCGTCCTCGACCAGCAGAATCTTTTTTGCATCTGAAGCCATAACACGGCCCCCCTGTCTCAATTAGCTAAGAACAAGCCCATTTTAACGCACCTGAGCCCACCGGGTATCGCATGGACGCGACAGCTCGGCAGGCGGTACTCATAGTTACAAGGCGCTTATTCCCCTGTCGGCGCCTTTTTAACCCCTCGTAAACTAAAGAGAGAACAGGCGGGCGGCGACCGTCTCGGGAACGCCTTGACTGTTTCGAACCGTGGCGTACGTCAGGAACGTATCCGATTTGCCCGCCGTAGCAGGATAATCGCCATACTCAAGGGCACGATCGGGAGACAGCAACGATCCATAGGTCTTTGCCGACGTATCGATCAGAAAATGGGACGACTGGACCTTGACTAGGAACTTATTCTTTTTTCCCGCGGCGCATGCGAGCGGTTCACGCGACAAAAAGAGATACGGGCCGCCCTCGTTACCGATATAAGTGCCCATGTTGCCTAGGCTACCGACGCCGCTATACGTCGCCTCGATGGAAAAGACAAACCTGTCGCTCATATAGACGGTCTCGAAAGGAGACACCGAGGAAGGCAGCACAAGCTGGGCTCTCTTGGTATTGTTGCCGTCGTCCAAATCAATCGCGGTCATGCCGTAGTAGACGCCCTCGTCGTTGCGCACGCGCGGCGTGATGGTCAGGATGCCGTCGCTCACGCGCGGTGCCGATGCAAAACGACCCGTCGACTTCCAAATAGTCTCGGGCTTGGACTCGTCGAGCGACTGGCGGTAGCAATACGAATCGCTGCCGGTCTTAGAACCTCCAGACGCTGGCATTTTGTACCAGATAACCGATGATCCATACGCGGTAAAGAGCGGCGGGTCGTAATCCTTGCCGCCGCGATCGAGCTCGACAGCATCACCCGTACGCGATGCACCCGACAGCCCCTGAGCGTAGAGTTTCCACGCAGAGTTCGCGTAGTTCATCTCAATCCACGCAAACACGTTATCGGTCGCGCGAACATCATAAAACGCATAGCCTGTTCCCTCGACGGGGTCTTCGACCAGCGTCGTCAGTGAGCCATCACTCAAACTGAGCACACCGAGCGTATTGGCATGTTGGGCCGAGGCGGGCGCCATCATTGCGGCAGATACGTCACCGTCGCAGTAGTACAGCAGCGTGCCAAGCGGCAGCGTCCACGAGGCGGTCGGCTCAAGATCTATGTCGACAGCCTCATACTCATCTGTAATCGAGACAATCTTGGAATCGTCCTTGATGACTTGCGGCTCACCGGCGGCATCGTCGCTGGTGCCCGTCTTTGACGAGCACCCCGCTAGCAGCGTGGCCGCGCCCGCCGCGGCACCGCCCAGCACAAAGCCCCGACGCGTTATTCCATTTTTAAATCGGTCGACGATACCCATTAGGCAATCTCGGCACGAGCGGCTTCGATGGCGCGCGTGAGCTGATCAGCACAGGAGGTCTTCTTCATGCCGCAAGTGTTGCCGGCGAGCACTTCGACCACACGGTCGGCGGGAGCGCCCTCAACCAGCTTGGAAATAGCCTTGAGGTTGCCGTCGCAGCCACCGGTAAACTCGACACCCAGCACTTTGTTGCCGTCATCGGAAAGATCAAGGTGGATATTGCGAGCGCACACACCCTGCGGCTTGTAATCGAAACTAATCATGCAGTCCCCTCTCAAATACACAGTAAGTCACTAATTATCGCTGCCTGTTCTCGGATACAACAAGGCGCTTTGCCGGCAACACACATTACCAGCAAAGCGCCCAAACCAGTACATGTCGCGGCAGAGCCTACTCGAAGCTCAGCTGCTCCAGACGATCGAAGACCGTATCGATGCGGGTGAGGAAGTCCCACGGATCGAAAATCTCGTCGAGCTTCTCCTGGCTGACGGTGCAGCGCGAATCGGCCTCAAGGCGCTCCTTAAAGGTGGGACCGGAAACGCAATCCTGCACCTCATGCCACGTGGCCATGGCGTTTTCCTGCACGATGGCGTAGGCGTCCTCGCGGGTGATACCCGTGTCGACGAGTGCGAGCAGCACCTTGGAGGAGAAGATGAGGCCGCGGGTCTTGTTGAGGTTGGCCATCATGCGAGCCGGATACAGCTGCAGGCCGTCGATAACGCGGATGAGACACTGGAACATGTGGTCGAGCGCAATGAAGCTATCGGCCTGGGCGACGCGCTCGGCGGAGGAGTGCGAAATGTCGCGCTCATGCCACAGGGCGACGTTGTCGAAGGCAACCTGCGCGTTGGCCTTCACGACGCGCGACAGGCCGCAAACCTTCTCCATGGTGATGGGGTTGCGTTTGTGCGGCATAGCGGAGCTGCCCTTTTGGCCCTTACGGAACGGTTCCTCGGCCTCGAGCGTGTCAGTCTTCTGCAGGTTGCGAACCTCGGTTGCGATGCGCTCGCAGGTGGCTGCCGTGGTGGCGAGCACGCCGGCAAGGTAGGCATGGTGATCGCGGCTGATAACCTGCGTAGATAGCGGGTCGTGAACCAGGCCCAGATGCTCGCAGACATACTCCTCGACGAACGGCTCAATGGAGCTGTAAGTGCCGACAGCACCCGAGATGGCACCGAAGGCAACGTTCTTGCGAGCATCCTCAAGACGATCGAGGTCGCGCTTGAGTTCCCAGGCCCAAGAGCCAAACTTCATGCCGAAGGTCATCGGCTCGGCGTGGATGCCATGAGTGCGGCCGGCGCACAGCGTGTTGCGCTCCTCGAAAGCGCGGCGCTTGCAGATCTTGCCGAGCTTCTTGACGTCTTCGATGATCAGATCGCAGGCCTGGGTGAGCTGATAGCACAGGGCCGTATCGCCCAGGTCGGAGCTGGTCATGCCGTAGTGCACCCAGCGGCTGGGCTTCGGCTCGCCCTCGGGAACGTCGGCGTCGATGTACTCCTTCATATTGGTCAGGAAGGCGATGACGTCGTGGCGCGTGACTTCCTCGATCTCGTCGACCTTTGCCTTCTCAAAGTTGGCATGGTCGCGGATCCATTGGGCCTCGTCTTTGGAAATACCGATCTTGCCGAGCTCCGCCTGGGCCTCGCAGGCCAAGACCTCGATCTCCTGCCAAATGGCGTACTTGTTCTCGAGGGAGAAGATATGTCCCATCTCCGGGCGGGTATAGCGATCGATCATAGCGGCTCCTTTTTGGTTATTGGCACGTTGGTCGTAACTTCACTATTGTACCGTGCGCAGGCGCCCGTATGAGCAACGGGCATCAACCTAACATGTTGCAGATGGAGCGGCCATGGGGGCGTCCGCGTATTTGCTTCGCAAATCCGCACCGGCTGCGGGCGAGCCCCTCGGCCTCACAAAGCCGCGCGGGGAGACCTTGTTGAATTGACCGTCCCCGTGTCTCCCGTGCTCGGCGGAGCGGGCAACGGGACATCCGCGTATTTGCTTCGCAAATACGCACCGGCTTCAGGCGGCATGTCCCGGTCGGAGCACATGCCCGGGCAAAGCGGGTTGAATCCGACATTCCCGAGGTCTCCCGTGCTCGGTGGAGCGGACAACGGGACGTCCGCGTATTTGCTTCGCAAATACGCACCGGCTTCAGGCGCCTACCGGCGCCTTCGCCTGCTCGCTATAAACGCTTCGCGTTTATTTAACGCTCGCACCCTGTCGGGTTCGAGTCCCGGCGCTTTATCGAAAAAAGCACGGCACCGTAATGGTGCCGTGCTTGTGCTTTTTACTGGAGCGGGCAACGGGACTCGAACCCGCGAGTGTCAGCTTGGGAAGCTGATGCCTTACCACTTGGCGATGCCCGCTTATGTGTTGGCTAGTATAACGCGGTTGTCTTGTTCGATACAAGGGTGACGATAGTTGTTTTAGCTGTGGAGAACCGCTTGGAATTTAAGCCAATTGTGGAGACGAGAGTGCGTGGCGGCTTCTATTCATCACCTTCTACCTGCTCTTTTACTCTTTTGTTTTTCTGTCGTCCCAATTTGTCAGATATCGGTCAAGCTTTTGGTCAGCTTCCGGTACTTACCCGCATGAACCCCGGCGGTAGTCTCATTCCACGCGTCGCAATCTCCCCGCGCGGCGCACGAGGGATAAGGAGCAGCCATGTCCAACGCACCCACGCACTCTGTCCATAGCGCAATCGTCACAGGCCCGCTGCTCCTGCTCCTCCTTTTGCTGGTCGGTTGCCTGGCTCCCGGAACTGCTCACGCCATCGACGGGCACGATGCGCTCAACTTCCGCACCATCAGTGAAATGTGCGGGCCGCTGGGCATTGGCAAACACGAGGCACAAGACACCTCGATTTCATACTGCATGAACCAGGGTTATCCCGGCCCCAGCGAGCCCGGAGGACCATGGCGTGCCTACGACCAAGGCTGGACATGGCTCGACGACGAGTTCGCCGCTGTCGTCTGCCATGGATACCCCTCCGCCACATCGTTTGGCGGCCATAGCCTAACGCCTGATCGCGCCCGTGCCGCCACCCAGCTTGCCGTGTGGATGCTTAAAGGAACCACACACCCCGACGGCACTTTTTCGTATACGAACAGCTCCGGTATCCCCAGAAGCGGCAAGTTCTACCAAGATGCCGAGATTGTAGCGGCGGCACGATGGCTCTACGACAACGCGAAAGCTGGAAACATCAGAGCAGCGACCCATCGCGCAAGGCGCTACCACGGCCCCACCTCAAAAGAAGGACGGCACCAAGACATGCTCTATGTTCTGCCCGCCGTTACCGTTTCCTTCGAGAAGCAATCTGCAAACACTGTGATCACCAGCGGAAACGATACATACCAGCTCAACAGTGCCACCTTTGACATCTTTGAAAGCGCAAGCGGCACGCGTGTCGGAACCATCCAGATGGACGGGAATGGGCGAGCCCAAGCCACACTGCTGCCCAACACGGCATACTATCTGGTCGAAACAAAGGCACCGGCAGGTTATATGCCACGTCGCGACCGCATCGAGTTTTCCACCTCGAGCGATGGTGGGCACGTCTCCATCGCTGAGACGCCAGGTACGATTTCCATGCGCATCATAAAGCTCGACAAGGCGACGGGCGCCGGCTCTCAAGCGGGAGCATCACTCGCCGGCGCCGAGTTCACCTGTGTTTCGCAGTCAACTCCGGGCTGGACGCGCATCCTCACCACCGACGATGGCGGCCTAGCGACGTTGAACGACATCCCCTTGGGCACCTTTACTATCTATGAATCAAAGGCCCCCGAAGGCTACCTGCTGCCCAGTGAAACGTGGAGTTATTCCGTCGGTGCTGATCAGCTTGGCGACACCGGCGTCGTTGAGCTCGAGAGCCATATTTCCGACACCCCCATCGCCTTCGACCTCGAAATCTCAAAGTTTAAAGACCGCGGCGACAGTAGCGAATCTGGTATTGAACAGCCGGCTGAGAACGTTGTCTTTGAGGTCGTCAGCAACAGCTCGCAGCAGGTTGTCGGAACGTTGAAAACCAATGTCTATGGCTTTGCGTCCACCAAGGACCAACCTGATGCATGGTTTGGCGACGGCACACGGCCCGAAGGCGTTCACGGATCCATTCCTTACGATCGGGCGGGCTACACCGTGCGTGAAGTTCGCGAAACCGTACCCGATGGATTTAAACAGGCAGGAGAATGGTCCATCTCCGCAGAGCAGTCTACTGATGGGACAACACTGCAATATATCGTGGACAACCATGCCGTATCGACACACCTTCAGATCGTAAAACGTGACGCCCAAACGGGGAATGCCGTACCACTTGCAGGCTTCGCTTTCCAACTGCTCGACAGCAACCATGAGCCTGTTTCCCAAACATGCTGGTATCCAGCTCACTCCGTCCTAAACACCTTCACGACCGACAAAACCGGTTCCGTCACACTGCCCGAGTCGCTCCGTCCCGGCACCTATTACATTCGTGAGAAAGATGCCGCTGCCCCCTATCTTAGGGGAGAGGATCTTGAGCTTCCGATACCCGTCGATATGAACCTAACACCCGTTGCCATCGCCTCGTTCTACGATCAAGCAGCAACCGGCAAGATCGAAATTGTCAAAAGCGACGCTGTGGACAGCAGCGCCCTGGCGGGAGCGGTCTTCGAGATTCGTGCGGCGGAGGATATCGCCCGCGCTGACGGCAGCATGGTTGCCCTTGCGGGAGAGACGGTCGCAACCGTCGAGACCGACGAGCAAGGAAAAGCCGACATCAATGGCCTTTCACTTGGATCTGGCATAGCGCATTACGAGGTCGTTGAGGTAAGCGCCCCCGAAGGGTATCTGCTTGATCCGACGCCTCACGCCGTTGAGCTCACCTATGCCGACCAGGACACGCCGGTCGTCCATGCTCGAGTCGAAGTCTCCAACGATTACACCAAGGTTGATATCTCCAAGGCCGATGTCACCGACCAAACAGAGATTGAGGGGGCGCAACTCGTTCTACTGGACGCAAACGGAGAAACTATCGAAACCTGGACCTCGACCGCGACGCCACATCGTATTGAGCATCTTGCACCCGGCTCCTACACGCTGCGCGAAACGATGTCACCGCGCACCTACGACATGGCCGAAGATGTCACGTTCGAACTAAAGGAGACCGGAGACATCCAGAAGGTCGTCATGAATGATGCCCCGATTGAAATTATAGGAAGGGTCGACAAGCGTCAGGAAATTGCCCAGCCAGTCGCAAGCGGTCTGACGGCCAACGGCGACGGTAAAAACCGAGCCGCAACGCAGTCCGATGCACGGGGCGAGTTCGCTTACACCATCGACGCTCGCAGCGAATCAAAAACCTGGGTTGATGAGTTTACGATCACCGACGAACTTGAGTGCGTGTCCACTGGGACCGCCCGGCTCGTGAGCATAGAAACACCCGTCGCCACAGGCGACTACGACGGGAGATGCAACATATGGTACCGTACGTCCCCCGAGATCGAACAAGACAGCGAGGAACAAGCCAATGCCACGCTCGATGACGGGCACGAAAACCCTTGGCTCGAAACAGACGAAGTTAAAAATCTCCTCGGTGAAGACACAAGACTTGTCGACTACGACGGTTGGCATCTTTGGAAGTCCGACATATCCACGAGCGAATCGACAACGTTGACTGTCAATGATCTTAACTTACCAAGGAATACTCAGGTGACGGGCTTACGCATTGAATACGGTTCCGTATCTGCCGATTTTACGACACGATCAGACACCTCGACATGGAGCCGTGATGACCTGAAGGACGAGCACGATGATCTGGATGACGCCGCAAGATCGCTCGACTCGCAGACGCACGGAGTGCTGGTTCATATGACCGCCACGGCATCCTATATGCCCGAAAAGGCCATAACCAACGGCGTCCGCGTCGACCTTTGCCGCAATGGTGGCGGCAATAAGCTCGAGTCCCACGATGAAGATCACGTTATCCAACGCTGTGCGTTGTCCCAAAACCTGCCACCGACGGGCTCCGCTCCCCTTGCCGCATTGATGACCGCCCTTATGACCGCGGGCAGCGCGGCCATCTGGCTTGCAAAAAACAGGTCTGCGGCTGCAACACGCTAACCGTCCAATAAAACGGGGCGAGCCAGTCTCCCGGCTCGCCCCGTATACAGTCATTTTTGATACGAAGGCTCGCGCCTACTCGGTCGAAGAGCCACCATCGATGGTAGCCTGGTCAGTCGCGTCGATGCCGTCGGCACCCACAGACTGCTCCTGCTTCACCTCTTCGCTAATCGAAGACTCGGACGTGGATCCCTTAACGCCCACAAAGTAGGCAGCACCAAAACCGAGGGCAACGGCAATCAGGGTCAAAATCAGATACACGGGCCAATGGCGCTTAATATACGAAAACACGCTGCCTCCTTAGAACTGCCTACGAGCGACGAATAACCTCGGTCACAACCTCGGACACCGTAGCGATGTTCGTCGGGTTGACGTTGTAGGGCAGGTCGCCCTCGGTACGAGCGCAAGCCAGGCGAGGACCGTCCACGCCCGCAATCGTAAGGGCGCGGCGGCTCGCCTCGAGGGCGGCATACGCATCTGTCTTGGCATAAGGCATCTCGAATGCACCGCAGTCGACATGGAACGCCTTGCAGACCTTGCTGACCAGGTTCATGATACGGCGGTCGCCCTTAAGCAGCTGTTGCTCGCCCTCGACCGTCACGACCGAAATCCTGCCGGCACCAATGGACTCGAGGTTGATAAAGAACACGCCGCGAAGCTTATCGCGATGAGAGGCCAGGAAAGCCTTCATGCCGGCACCATCGCAATCGGAGGCACCCGTCGCAACAAACCAAATATCATGGCCGAGCAACTCATCATCACCCATAGAGGCAACTGCCGCGAGCATATCCTCATTCGATGCACCATCGGAAGACGTAGCGCCGCCCTTCCAACCGTCGTCATCGTCTTCGAAGTTATCCCACGAACCGATGCCGCGGCCAGACTTCTTGGCATCGTAGTCATCATCGACACCAAGCCAGTCGCTCATGCTGTCCTGGTCGCTCTTTTTCTTGCGCCCAAACAGGCCGCCGATACCGCGCTTTTGGGGCTTCGGGGTCGTCACGGGAGCCGAGATAGTCTCGAGCGGCTGCACATCTGGTGCAACGGGCATAGAGGGCGCCACCGGCGCCGATGAGGGCTCCGAGCCCTGTGCCGTAACAAAGGGATCGTCGGTCTGCGCCGAAGGATCGGGCAGGTCAAACAGCGACGTACGAGACGCGACGTTGGCCTGCTGCATCGAGGGCAGCGACGGGTCGGGGACGGAGGCCAGCGGCGACGGTGAGGGCGCGGAGGCCGGATCGGGGATATTCATCTGCGGGCGCGACGGCACACGAGACGAAATCTGAGCCATGAGGGAGTCTACTGTCTCGTCCTGCGTGGGGGCGGCGTTGGCTACCGTGGCGCCGGGATCGCTCGGCGTGGGCATGGTAAAGATCTGCGTAGAGTAGGGCCTGGATTCATCAGCCTTGGGAGCTTCATCGACCGTAGAGGAATTCGGCTCCATAACAGGCACCTCGGCTTGCTCGGGCACATTGTCCTCAATAGAATCAGCCACATCGTCAACCGCGTCTTCGGTAGCGGTAGCTGCGTCCGCAGCTTCATCGGAGACGGAAATGGGCTCTGCGATCGCAGTGCCCTGCTTCTCGAACGTCATCGTGGCATCGAAGGACACGGTGTTATCGACCGGCTTCTGCGCATCAAAGGACGTCGTCGCCTCCGCGACGTCAGCGGACGCCGGCTGCGAGGCCTCGAAAGACGTCGTGGCGTCAGCGGGGTCGGCAGGCGCCGGCTGCTCGGCCTCGTTCTGCTCAAACTCCTGTGCCGCGCGCTCGCGCTCGGCCTCGGCAGCCTGTTGTTGGGCTATAGCCTCCTGCTCGGCAGCCTCGCGGGCAGCAGCGCGCTTTTCCTCAAAGTCGTCAACGAGCTTCTTGCCCTTCGCAAAGGCGCCCTTAAAGAAGCTGGAGGCGCTGGCGCCAAGCGAGGAGAATGCGGAAGCGATATCGGCATGGGGCGTTGTCGAAGGGAGCTCGGACGAGAAATCGGTATCACTCTCGTAGGACACGCGCTGCGGATACTCGTCGTAGTCCTCATCAGCGGAATCGCCCTCTGCCTGTTCCGGAGCGGCGGGCGCAAGAATGTCAAGGCCGGCTGCGGGGTCGAGTGCGGGCTCCGCCTCGGGCTCAACATCGGAGGACGGGACAGACACGAGCTCGGCGGCTGCAGCGGGCACATCAGACACGGGCTCTTGAGCCTCGGAAATGGGCTCGGGCTCAAACGCCGGTTCCTCGCCTTCATCGTAAACAAGCGAGCAGGACTCGGGCAGCATACCGAGCGCACGGATGGCATCCGAGCCAAAGCGGATATTGCCGGCTGCATTGCGATAGAGTTTGGGCTCGGGCTCGACTGGCTCGACCACTACGGGCTCCTCCGCCGGCTCGGCGGCGGGCGCATCCTCGGTAGCCACCTCGGTCTGAACGGCCTGGTCCTGAGCCTCGGGCGCGATGGTACCGATCAGCGTCGCGTCAGCAGAAGCGCCCTCGAAGCCATCGATCTGCTCATCGGGTGCCTCATCCTGCTCGGGCTCGGCAGCAAACGGCTGTCCGAACTCGTCCTCGGTATAGCTCGGCTCCTCATATTCGATGGTGTTGCCATAATCGTTTTGCTGCTGCGCCGCAGCATACTCGGCCGCGGCACGCGCCATTTCCTCGGCCCGGCGCTTTTGCTCGCCAAAATACGTATCGAACGGAATATCGTTGGGAAATTCATTTTCGCCCTGATAAGGGGCAACGTTGTCCATAACACCAAGCATGGCGGCAACAGAAGACTTGTTGCACACCGATCCAGACGTATAGGGGAGCACGAAACGGTTGGCAATAATATTTACCGCGTTGGCAAGCGCCACCAGCGAAACGAGAATCGCTACGATCCACAGCAGGACCTTGAGCGCGCCGGGGAGCGGCGGGATGCGCAGAACGGCCACGGCGGCGGGAACGATCGTCGCCACCGGCAGCGACTTTGCGACCAGCGCGCGATAGGGCGCATAGGGCTCGCGCGCGAACAACTCGGCGCGAGGAGAATCATAGTGGGCCACCACGACCACGGGACGATTGCGCGGAGACGCGAGCGGGCCCGAAGCCTTGTGATAGGCGATGACATTTTGGCTCACGCCCGTTTTGCCCAAGCGCGAAATGACAGGACGGCCCATACGCTCGAGCACATACAACACCGCGCCGACAATTGCCAGCAAGGTGCCGACCAAACCGACGCCTCCGCCGATACCCATGAGCAAGGCGCCCGCGAAAGCCAAAATACCCGTTACGGCAAACGCCAGCCTGCTGGGTGCAGGAGCATTAAACTCCTGCACCTCGGGATCAAAACCGTGGTTGCGGAAAATCTGAGCGATATCCTCGGCAGCCAAACGCTCCTCTTCGCTGCACGCGGGCGTGATGCCGGTGTTCTGCAGCAGGTGGTTAATATAATTCTGGGTGTTCGCCATGTGCGCTCCACATCCATAATCCGACAAATAGGCCCAGTGCTTGCACATTAGGACCGTATATAGTCGAAAGTATACCCCGAGCGGACGCAAACGGCGGAATTCCGATTACGTTAACGCCTCATACGGACATGGATATAGCCTAATCTCCATATCGGACTAAAATCATGGCATCGAACAACCTTCTCATGCGAGGATTCTATGACGGCAAGCACAACGACCGCAGCAAATAAAAAGAGTTCGGCAGAGCCGGGATACGACAAAACTGCCCAGCGTATCCTCAATCTTTTCTTTGTGCTCAACAGTTCTCCCGAACCGCTGACTACCGAGCAGATCATTTTGGACTCCGATTTGGGCTACGGCTCGGGCAATACCGATTCGGACAAACGCAAGTTTCGTCGTGACCGCGAAAAACTACTCGAGCGCGGCATCGTGATTAAGGAGGTTCGCGCACCCGGCTCCCAGGAAACCGAAGAAAGTGCCTGGGCCGTCGACCGTGACCACACGTTTGCCGCCGGCGGTCTGATTACCGCCGAGGACGCAGACATCCTTATGGACGCCATAGACCAGATGCTCGCCGCCGGATCGTCCACTTTTTCCACCCCGCTCGCCGATATTCGATCCAAGATCGCATACCTGACCGGCGAGGCGGACGTCCCGGAGACGCGTGCCCTGCGCTCTCCTATGGTTGATGCCGTATGGAGCGCTTTCGCCGAGCGTTGCGCGCTGCGCTTCCTGTATCAAAACGGACGCGGGGAACAGCGTCAACGCACTGTCTGCGTCTATGGCATGTTCGAGCGCGAGGGCATTTCGTATTTCTGCGGTCTGGATGATGCATCCGGTACCGTTAGGACATTTCGCTGCGACCGCATCGTCCGCGCCTGGAAACCTTCCGGCTTTTACACCATCCCCAGCGACTTTAACCTCAATGACCAGTTGTTCTTTGAGTTCGATTTTGCCGACCGCGACCCCATCGCGGCCACATTCTCGTTTTCCGCCGAGACGCCGGCAGACATGGTCCACGCCCTTACACAAGGACGCGGAAACCTCGATCGCGCAGACAAAGGATGGACATGGACCGTTGGCGTGCGCGACCTAGATGCCGCCGCCTCATTTTGTATGGAGCACAGCGCCGACAACATGAGGCCCGTAGCGCCCGACGCACTCAAACAGGCTTGGAATCGCCTCATCGAAAGGACGGTGAACGCCCATGCCTGCGCGTAAACTCACGAGCGAGCAAAGGCTCTCGCGCGCCATCGACATCATGGAAGCCCTCTACGCCGCTGGCGAGAAGGGCATGGATCGCAGTGAAATCTGCAGTCGTTTCGACATCACTGGTGCTTCACTCGATGAGATTATCGGCATCATTTCGACGCTCGCCGACCGCGAATCGGGAGCACGCGTCATCTGCGAATGCCGTGACGAGCGCGTCATTCTGACGGGCGAGGCAGGCCGTGTGCTGCCGTTGCGTCTCAGCGCGGCCGAGGGCGCCGTACTCAACCATGAACTTGAGTCGTTAGGCATCGAACCGGCAACGGCAGCACGCATCCGCCGCGCGCTTCTGCCCGAGGAACTGGGGTATAACCAGCGCGTTGTCGACACTGTTGCGCGCGGCTCCCATTGGCAGCAGCTCAACTGCGCCATCCAGGACGGCGTTCGCTGCCGCATCACCTATCGCTCGCTTGGCGACGGGCACGCGCGGGAGCGCACCATTGACCCCCTGTGCATTATGACGAACGGCGATAGCATGTACCTGGTAGCCTGGGACACCGAGCAGGATGCGCAGCGCCGCTATCGCCTCGACAAGATCGAGGATATCGTCCTGACCGACGACTCGGTCGAGCGGCACCACTCAAAGATTACGACCCTTCAAGACTCGCTTGCGAAAGCGGGACGCGAAACAAAGCTCGCGATGCCGCTCAATCTTGCCGACCATCTAGATTGGGCGGGCATCACATCGGTCAATCGGGCTGACGAGGACACGGCGATCGTAACCGTCCGCTACACGTCCGAAGCGTGGCTATTTGCCCAAGTAATGGCAAAGGGCGGAGCCATCCGCATCATGGATGACCCCGCCCTGTCAAAGCGCCTGTGCGACTATGCGGAGACGCTCGTCTGTCCGCTCTAATGCCGTCGGTCGTGCGCCTGTCGCCATAACTGCAGGTAGTGGCCGATCTGGGCTGACTCGATACGCTGGTATGAACTGGTGGGCAGCGATGTCAAAAACTTCTTGCCATACCCCTTCGTCACCAGGCGAGGATCCGCCAAGATCAGCACACCGCTATCGGTCGACGAGCGAATCAAACGCCCCGCGGCCTGCTTGACCTCGAGCACCGCCTCGGGTAGCGAATAGCGCGCCCAAGCACGGTCCTCACGCAGGTTACGCTCGCAGGAGAGCGGATCGGTAGGGCTGGAGAACGGCAGCTTGGGAATGATGACACATCGCAGCGTCTCACCGCTGGCGTCAAAGCCCTCCCAAAAGGCCTTGAGAGCGAAGAGCGACGAAGCCGGCTCGTTGATAAACCGGTCGCGCAGGCGACGAGGAGATGAGTTGCGCTGTTGGCAGTTGAGTTCCAGACCCGCACGGGCAAGCTTGGGCTCAACGCGAGCGTACAGGTCTTCCATGTCGCGCCGGTTGGTGAACAGCGTGAGCACCGATCCGCCCATGGCGAGGTGCGCATCGACCAGCACATGTTCAAGGGATGCCAAATATGCCTCACGATCGCGCGGATCGGGGATATCGCCCGCAACGACTACAGCCATGTTCGAATCGAAGTCGTAGCTCGAGTCCAAGTGCAGCGATGAGGATGTTGAAGCACCGATGCGATCGAGTCCGACAGCATGGTTGAAGTGCTCAAAGCTTTTGGACACCGTCATGGTCGCCGAGGCAAAGATAGCCGTGTGAACCTCGGGCAGCCACTCGGTTGCCAAGGCCTCGCCAATGTCGATGCGCTCTGCGGTCATCGACTCTCCGCCGGCACGCAGCCTGCGATTGACCTGCAGCGAATACACGTAGTGTTCATCGGTGCCATCAATGATGAGTTTGAGGTTCTCGGCCAGCTCGTGCAGGCGGCGCGAGATGTCGCCCAAGTCGACAACGACCTCGGGCTTGTCAGCGGCGACTGCTTGCACCAGCGCGTCGACGCTCTTGTCAGCTTGTTCCAATGCGTCGATGGCAGTGTAGGCCGACTGTAAGAAATCATGCCAGTCGTCAGATTCGCGCAGCTCGGGACCAATCCATAGATTGGCGTTGTCATAACCCCCACGGGCACGGCGGCCGAGCTCGCGAACGCCATCGAACACGTCGGCGATTGCCATGCTCGCGCGCGCGACGGTAGACGTCGCCTTGGCAGTAAGGCCCAGATAGAGCGTAGAGCCCTCGGATGTCGCCAAATCGCGAGAAACCTGGCTCAACGCGCCAGTGCTCGAGCCGCCCAGACGCTCAAACAGAACGTGCGATTCGTCCGCCGAGACCACGCGCGCCCACTGACGACGCGCCTCGCGCTCGATGGAATGGGCCTCGTCGATTACCCAATGACGAATCGGAGGCAAAATCCTCCCCTCGGCCGCAACATTGCGGAACAGCAGAGAATGGTTCGTAACAACCACATCGGCATGCGCCGCGCGACGGCGTGCGCCGTGGACGAGGCATTTATCAGGGAAAAACGGGCAGAGGCGACGAGCACACTCGCGCGAGGCCGTCGTAAAGTCGGGACGGTTGACGCTGCGCCAGCGGATGCCAAGCGAATCAAGGTCGCCGTCGGCTGACTGGCAGACGTACGCCATGATCACGGCAACCGCCGTAAGCGTGTCGGCGGGATCACGTTTGGTTGTAATTTCGACTTGGCCGCGGCTCATACGCTCAAGTTTGCGCAAACATGGATAGTGGTCGTACCCCTTCAATGCGCAAAACGACAAGCCACCCGGCAGTTGCTCGGCAAGTTTTGGCAGCTCATGGTACATGAGCTGGTCGGCGAGGTTATTCGATTTGGTCGCAATGCCAACAGTGATGTTATTACGTCGCGCCGCCTCGGCAAAAGGCACCAGATAGGCCATCGATTTACCGACGCCCGTGCCCGCCTCGATCACACGATGGGTACCAGTGACCAGCGCATCGCGCACCTCAACCGCCATTGCGATCTGCTCATCACGCGGCTCGTAGGTGGGATACATGCGATTGACCAGGCCACCTGGCGCATAGTCTGCCTCAATCTCCTCACGACTCGGCATCTTGAGGACCGGCAGTTCGTCGGCATCCACTCGATCCTCGGCGCGATCTGCCTTGAGAACGTCAGCACGAGCGGCGCTGAGAGAGAAGATAGAACCAGGGTTCTGCCCTGCCAAGAACGAGAAGATAGGACGATAGGACCAGGGCACATCGGGGTGCATGTCGGCCAGGCGCGCCATAAGGCCTTGGGGCAAGTCGGTGAGGGCAACGAGCAACACGCGCCACACGCCACACAGGGCATCGACATCGGCGTTGGCGCGGTGCGACACCGAATCGCAGCCGAACAGGTCAGCCATAAAAGAGAGCTTGTGCGAAGTCAAGCGCGGAAGCGCGATGCGCGATAGCGCCAACGAATCAATCCAGATATCGCTCACGTTGACACCGCCCTTAACCGACTCGATAAACGATCGGTCGAAGGTGGCGTTGTGCGCGATCACCGGACATCCGCCGACAAAATCGGCGAGAGCAGACACGGCTTCAACGGCTGACGGAGCATCGGACACGTCAGCGTTCGTGATGCTTGTAAGCTCGGTAATCTCGGCGGGAATCAGCTGCTTGGGATGCACAAAAGTATCAAAACGCTCTACGACCTCGCGGCCCGAAAGACGGGCCGCGGAGATCTCGATCAGTTCGTTGTCTTGCACCGACAAACCCGTGGTCTCGGTATCGAGGACGATGACATCCTCCTCGATAAGACCGAACGACTGCGTCTTGGCGCGCTCGGCGAGCGTGGCATAGGCATCGATGACAAATTTCGGCGTTCCAGGAGATACAGCGTCCTCGATTAGCATGCAACGCCCGCTCGACGAAGGCCCATGCGAATCAGACTGTCACAGACCTGGGGGAACGTCATATCGTCGGTATGGCGGATCTCGTCCGGATACAGCGACGTATCGGTCATGCCGGGAATGGTGTTGGTCTCGAGAATGACGGGGCCGTCTTCACTCACGATAAAGTCGCTGCGCGAAATGCCCAGACAGCCGAGGGCCTTGTGGGCAGCACAAGCAAGCTCCTGGGCGCGGGCGTAGTTTTCAGGCGAAATCTGCGCCGGAATACGATGGATATCCGTAGGGTCGACGTACTTAACGTCCAAATCGTAGAACTCACAGTCCTCAGGCTTGCGAATCTCGACGATCGGCAGGGCGCGCACATCGTCCTCGCCGTACACGCCTACCGTAATCTCGGTTCCCTCGATGCACTTCTCGACGAGCACTTTGTCACCATACTCGAATGCCTTCTTGATGGCAGCCGGCAGCTCGGAAGGCTCATGCACCAGCGAAATGCCGTAGCTCGAACCATTGACAGCAGGCTTCACGAAGCAGCGTTCGCCACAGACCTCGACGATATGGTCGATATCGATCTCATCGCCCGACTCGATCGCAATGCCGGGGGCAACGGGAATGCCCGCCTTGGCGTACAGGAGCTTCGAGACCTCCTTGTCGGCACCGCAGGCGCTGGCAAGCACGCCCGAGGCCGTGTAGGGGATACCCAGGGTCTCCATGGCGCCCTGCATGGCGCCATCCTCACCGCCGGCGCCGTGCATGGCGATAAATGCCACGTCAAAGCCACCGGTCGCCATGGTTACCATAAAATCATCGGCAGCCGTGTCGAGCAGCTCCACCGAAGTGTAGCCGGCCTCCTTCAGGGCCACCACGACGTTCTTTCCCGAATTGAGCGAGATCTCGCGCTCAGCGGAATGACCGCCCGCCAAGACCGCTACGTGCATGTTCTCTAGGCTTTTACCCGGCATGGGCAGACTCCTCCTCTATAATTTCTGCAGCTGATACCATATTGTAGCGATACCGTCTACGTTTCCCCAAAATCGAAAGGCTTCCATGAATCCCAGGACTAAATCTCAGGACATTCGCGACTTGAGCCAAAACGATATTCGCGAGCTTGTTGCCGAACTTGGCCAGCCCGCCTTCCGCGCGAAGCAGCTCATCGAATGGGTCTTTGAGAAGAACGTTTGTTCGTTTGACAATATGACCAACCTTCCCAAGGCTTTCCGCGAGCAGCTTAAAGAGGCTTTTGCCTTTGACACGCCGACTGAGCTCACCAAGCAGGTTTCTAAAGATGGCTCTCGCAAGTATCTGCTCGAGTACCACGACGGCATTTCCGTCGAGACTGTCGGTATGCCCCGTCGTAACAAGCTTTCTGTCTGCGTTTCCACCCAGGCAGGTTGTGGCATGGGCTGCGCTTTTTGCGCGACCGGTCTGAACGGCCTTAAGCGCTCTCTGACCGCTCAAGAGATCGTTGACCAGGTGCTTCATGTCTCCAACGACTTTGGTGAGCGTGCCACGAGCGTTGTCTTCATGGGCCAGGGTGAGCCGTTTGCCAACTACGACGAGGTTCTCAAGGCGTTGCGCATCCTCAACGACCCCGATGGCATCGGTATCGGCGCTCGTCACCTCACCGTCTCTACCAGCGGCGTTATTCCCGGTATTCGCAAGTTTGCTGACATTCCCGAGCAGTTTACACTCGCCGTGTCGCTGCACTCCGCTATCCAGTCCACGCGCAACAAGATTATGCCTGGCGTCAAGAAGTACACGCTCCTGCGCCTTCATGAGGCGCTTCAGCTCTACACCGAGAAGACGGGACGCCGCCCGACCTATGAGTACGCCATGATTGAGGGTGTCAACGACACTAACCCCGAGATGCAGGCGCTCTGCGACTTCTGCGAGGGCACGCTGTGCCACGTCAACCTGATTCAACTTAACGATATTGAGGGCAGCCCGCTCAAGCCGTCGCCGATCCATAAGGTTGAGGATCTTCAGCGTCGCCTTGAGTCTCGTGGCATCGAGACCACGATCCGTAATTCTCGCGGCAACGATATCGACGCGGCCTGCGGTCAGTTGAAACAGCGTTTCAAGATCAAAAAGAACGCATAGGGGAGACCAATCTAAACGTTTCATGTGAAACATCGAACGGCCTCGGTTGTTTAATTGCAACCGAGGCCGTTTCATATCAATCGGCTATCCGCATCTCACGATTATTCTGCTTCTATTTCGGAAGAAATAAGGGTGCCTTGTTCTGGTGTTCAGACAAGGACCCCTTCAAAATAGGCGAGTAATTGTTAGGTACCTAATAGCCTACATTATCCCACTGGCGATTAACCCAATCTTGATTAATCTTGGGATTCTTGGTTACCTGGGCAGTTCGCATAGCGACATCTTCCGTCATAACATCCATTTTCTTCTTAGATGTATCAACGATATCCTGTGCGCTACGGAGCAAACGGCCACGGAGTTCTTTGTCAGTTGCGATCTTATAACCAGCAAATGCACCAGCAGCCACCGTTGCTGCCAAAGCAACAGCTGTCAAAAACTTATTCTTCATCCTGGTCACCCTGTTCAAATTGAATCATTTCACCCAGAATACGTGAGAGCTCTTCCTCATCTTTGAACTCAATCTCAATCTTGTTCTTTCCACGCGAACTCTTCACGCGCACGTTTGTATTAAATACCTGACGAAGAACGCGCGCAGCTTTCTTGAACGACTGTGGTGTTGCAGGCCTAGGGGTCTTTGGTGTTTCTCCGGCAGAAAATAACGGAGCAAGATTTTCTGTCGCACGGACCGAAAGACCTTCTGCAACAACCTTCTCCGCAAGTCTGATTCTGGCATCCTCATATGGAACAGCAAGGATCGCCCTAGCATGACCTGCTGTGAGTTTTCCTTCGAATATCATCTGCTGTACAACTTCAGGAAGATCAAGAAGGCGAAGCGAATTTGTAATTGCAGAACGTGACTTGCTGACTGCCTTTGATAGAGCCTCCTGTGTCATTCCACTTGCATCAATGAGCTGACGATAGCCTTTTGCCTCTTCGACAGGATTAAGGTCAGAACGCTGAAGGTTTTCAATTAGCGCAAGAGCAAGCATTTCTTCATCATTAACTTCCTTAATGATGACCGGCAGCTCCTCAAGCCCTGCAAGTTTGGATGCCTGATAGCGACGCTCGCCAGCAATGATTTCATATCCGTTGCCATGTTTACGAACCAAGAGCGGCTGTAAAACACCGTGTTCTTGGATAGACTCGCTTAGCTCACGAAGTTCAGTTTCATTGAAGTGAATTCGAGGCTGATTCGGATTGGGAACAATATCCTCGATGGGCAGCTTGGTTTCAGAAGTCGCTGCAGCAGACGAACCACCGGTTTCATATTCAGCTTCAGAAACCAGTGCGCTCAATCCACGACCTAATCCACTGCGCTTTTTAGGGCTAGGCACGCTTGATCACCTCTTTTGCAAGATTCATATATGCTTTTGCACCCTTATTTTGCGGTGCATAAGTAATAACCGGTTCTCCAAAAGAAGGAGCTTCAGAGATTTTAACCGTACGGGGAATCAATGTCTTAAAGGCCTTATCACCAAAGTACGACTGAACCTCTTCAACAACCTGATTCGACAGTGATGTCCTCGAGTCATACATGGTCATAAGTACGCCATACGTATCCAAGCCCTTATTTAGACGCGATTTGACCATCTTCATTGATTCAAGTAGCTTCGTAACGCCCTCAAGTGCATAATACTCGCACTGAATCGGAATAAGAACGCTGTCTGCGGCGGTCAATGCGTTAATAGTCAGCAAACCAAGCGAGGGCGGACAGTCAATGAATATAAAATCGAACTCATCTTGAATAGGTTCAAGCAAATCTTTGAGGCGAGTTTCACGAGCAATTGCGCTTACGAGCTCAATTTCGGCGCCTGCAAGCTGAATTGTTGCCGGAATTACGAATACCTTTTTGCAATTCGTATCAAGAACAAGCGATTCTGCGGGCACATCATTCAACAATGCATCATAGATGCAGTGGTCAAGGTCTTCTTTTTCAATTCCAAATCCGCTTGTGCTGTTTCCCTGCGGATCAAAATCGACAATGAGCGTCTTACGACCCTGCTCACCAAGTGCTGCTGCAAGGTTTACAGCCGTCGTTGACTTACCGACACCGCCTTTTTGATTGATGATTGCAATAATACGCGTGTCTTTAGCGCTCTTCGAACGCTTAACGTCGCGAAATCCCACGGTCCCTCCTTGTGTGTATTAAAGCTGTCAAACGGAGGATGTTTCACGTGAAACATTCCGATTCGATATCAACCGCCATGTTTCACGTGAAACATGGCAAGTAATTACTATCCATTATGTTTCACGTGAAACATCTAAGCAAGCGGATTCTTCTTTGCCATGCCATTTGCACGAGGCAATGAAACGGATGCTGGATGACTCTTCTTAAGAACAATGAACTCCCTATGGCCCAAGCCCTCAGGCAAATCGATTGCGTCATTCAGAAGCAAAGTGAAGCCGCAAATCTTAGCTGCTGACATGCCGGAAGCAAGCTCCTCATCCGATGGATTGCCCTTCGTGATAACAAATAGCCCTCCATCCTTAAGGTACGGAGCCGCATACTCAACAAGAATCGGTAGAGGGGCGAGTGCGCGAGCGGTTACGACAGAGAACTGCTTCTTATGGGTTCGAGCACATTCTTCAAGACGATCATGAACCGCATGAGCATGTTTCAATCCCAGAGCATGAACAAAAGAATTGCAAGCATCAACCTTCTTGCCAACAGAGTCAATATAAGTAGCTTTACGATGCGTGGTTATCGTTAATGGAATACCAGGGAAACCCGCACCTGTTCCCATATCGAGCAAAGCCCCCTCAGGAGCCTTATTGATATAAGGAAGCAAAACAAGCGAGTCAAGAATATGAAGTACTGCAGCATCTTCTACGTTAAGAATACGGGTGAGATTGGTTGTCTTATTTGTTTCCAGAACCAAATCCAAATGCTGAATACATTTCCTTAGCTCAGCATCATTTACGCTCAAGGAATATTCTTTGCAATAGTAAGTTAGACGGCTCAGCATCTCTTCAGCCTGCTGATCAGTAAGTACAAACAACAGAAGCACCTTTCTGACAAAATCAGTGTATCGAGAACTTTTGACAAAAAAAGGGGACGTGGAAACCACGTCCCCTTAGCATAAGCTCGAGTAGATTATCGAGCAACAATTACCACATGGCGATCAGGGTCAGAGCCCTCGGAGTGAGTATCGACTGCATCATTACCACGAAGCGCAATATGAACCAGTCGACGCTCATAGGCATTCATAGGCGGAAGCGACACACTCTTATGAGTACGGATAGCGCGCTCGGCAGCAGACTGAGCCATAGCGGCGACCTTGTCCTGACGGCGACTCTTATAACCCTCAACATCGACGACAACCGGATACCTAAAGCCGAGCTTACGACTTACCAGCAGAGAGAACATAACCTGAAGGGCATCAAGCGTGCGTCCATGACGACCAATGAGAACAGCAAGATCAGGAGCAGTTACATCCAGAATCAACTCGCCCTCGTCGCCTTCATACTCATCGATAGGAGAGTTGGCGGCATCGAAGTGCGAAAGGATGGAACGCAGAATGGAAATCGCAACATCGGCAATGGTGTCGAGCTCCTCATCGGTCAGCTCTTCACCAGCCTTGTAGCGCTGTGCAATCTCGGGATAATCGCCCGCGACCTGCGGGGCAACCTCCTCAAGCATATCCTCGATGATCTCTTCAGACATAACGTACTCCAAAAGTTAGGTACCTAAATAAGATTGATATCCCGACTACTTCTTCTTGTGCGGGCGAGGTTTCTTCTCTCGACGGGTAACCTCGACCTGCAGCGGAGCGTTCTTGAGGCGCTCCTCCTCATCGGCCTTGGCCTTCTCGATAACCTTCTGCGTCACGAAGATCTGCTGGATAACCTGCCAGGCAGAAGACACATCGTAGTACAGCAGAACACCGACGGGCAGGCTCCAACCCATCCAAAGCATCATGACAGTCATGACAACGGCCATCATACGCATGCTCTGGGCCTGCTGGCCAGTCTGATTGCGCGACATATAAAGCTGCGGAATCAAGGTGAGAACGGCAAACAGAATCAGGCAAACCAGCGCAGGCAGCGCAACCATAAAGCCATCGGCAAAGGAAGCGCTCGGCGTGGTGGTAAGGTCGGGCAGGATGTTGAAGAACGAGAACTTGCCGTCGTTAAAGTAATTCGGAAGGTTGCGCAGCAGCGTAAACAGGGCGAACAGGACGGGCATCTGGATCAACAGCGGCAGACAACCAGCCATGGGGTTGAACTTGTTCTCGC
>OLPO01000762.1_pt1 | contig 24530 bp, 18 predicted proteins | sample 1672831 | NCBI WGS metagenome assembly OLPO01 (sample SAMEA3136728, study PRJEB25190) | human gut metagenome
ACCAGATCTACCGTGGGACAAGTACGAATGAGCAGCTGTATCAGAAGATTTCCGATACGCTTACACTGCTGGCGACAGGTGGTGACCGGGAATGAGACGACTTGGATTTTACCCAAAGCTCGCGGCAACCGGGATCCGGAAAAACGGAAATACGTACGGTCCCTATCTCCTGACCTGTATCTGTATGATTATGATGAGCTATCTGATGCGGTATCTCGGCGCCAATCCGGTCATTGCAGGGATTAAGGGCGGCAGAAGCGTGCAGGAAATGCTCGGGATGGGAAATGGTGTATTTATCATTTTTTCTCTGATCTTTCTGTTCTACACAAATTCGTTTCTGATTCGCAGAAGAAAGCGCGAGTTCGGGCTTTACAACATTCTTGGCATGGGGAAATGGAATCTCGCGCACATTCTCGTATGGGAGTGTATTTTGACGACGGCGGTCTCTTTGCTTGGCGGACTTCTGCTTGGCATCCTCTTTTCCAAGGCGAGTGAGATGCTGCTGATCCATATGCTGGGCGGGCAGATCACGCTTGCATTCTCGGTGGATGGTCTGGCAGCTTTTCGGACAATGGTGCTGTTTCTTGTGATTTTTGCTCTGATTTTGCTGAACAATCTGCGCCAGATCCGGATGTCCAATCCGATCGGGCTGCTGCATGGCACGGCAGAGGGTGAAAAGCCGCCAAAAGGGAATCTGCTGCTGGCGATTCTGGGTGTGGTGCTTCTGGCCGGCGCATACTACATTGCGGTGACGATCGAGAATCCGGTGTCTGCACTGATGTATTTTTTCGCAGCAGTGCTGATGGTCATTCTTGGGACCTACCTGATCTTTATTTCCGGCTCCGTTGTGCTGTGCAGATGGCTGAAAAAATGGAAGTGCTACTATTATAAGCCAAACCACTTTATTTCCGTTTCCTCCATGCTGTACCGTATGAAGCGCAACGGCGCAGGTCTGGCATCGATCTGCATTCTTTCTACGATGGTGCTTGTCATGATTTCTTCTTCCGGTTGTCTGTATATCGGCAAAGAAAACATTCTGCGCAGACAGTATCCGAGGGATATGCAGCTGGCTGTATGGGATGGAGAGGAGGAACATCTGGATCTGCTGCAGAGCATTTCAGAAGAATATATGCAGCGACATGGATTTACGATGAAAGATGCATGGCGCTACCGTTATCTTTCTGTTGCGGCGCTTGCAGACGGCGACCGGCTTGCATTTGAGCGGGCAGGAGTATCGGCGAGCAGCCTGAGTGATGTTTCGGATCTGAGAAATCTTCTGGTGATCCCTCTTTCCGACTATAACTGTGTGACCGGCAAGGACGAGACGCTTTCAGAAGGAGAGATCCTGATCGGCGTCAATCGCGGGCAGGAATATCCGTATGAGACCATGAAGATCGGAAATCTGGATACGTGGAAGGTGAAGAAGACAGTGCCGCAGCCTTTTGACAATAAGGTGGCATCCTATGAGATCAACACGACTTATTTTTTGATTGTGCCGGATATGGATTCTGTGTATCAGGTCGAAAAGGAGGAAAAGAAGGTCTACGGTGACTATGCATCAGACGTCTGTGGATATTTTGGATTCAATGTCGACTGCAGCGATGAACAGCAGATCAAGATCGAGGAAGGAATTTCGCTGGCGATCAGCAAAAAATGGATGGATATGGATATCGCATATTCGACGGAATGCATTGCGGATGACCGCAGCTACTTTTTTGGTACGTTCAGCGGATTGTTCGCACTCGGTATCATCCTGGGCAGCGTCTTTATTCTGGCGATGATCCTGATCATGTATTACAAGCAGATCACAGAAGGATATGAGGATCAGTCCCGGTTCGAGGTCATGCAGAAGGTCGGAATGACGAAACGGGAGATCCGGCGCAGCATCAATTCCCAGATGCTCACGGTATTTATTCTCCCACCGGCGATGGCGGGACTTCACCTTACATTTGCATTTCCGTTTCTGAGTAAGATCCTGATGCTGTTTGGATTAAGCGATCAGAGCTTTCTGATCCGGATCGCGGTTGGATGCTTCGGTGTGTTTACCGTATTTTATATTCTGGTATATCTGTTTACCTCACGTGCATACTATCGCATCGTGAGCGGAAACTAAATGGCAGGCGGCCGTACTCAACGACGAGTACAGTCGCCTCTTTGTGTTTTCTTAAGAATTTGTCAGTGGTATTTTCAGATAAAGTAGGGTAATATTTGTATGGTGATGATGCTAGGGTCAAAAGGCCATGCATGAAATGCGAAGCAATCCGTGTATCATAGGGGACAAAATACCTTTTGTCCATAACATCATTTGTATATTGTATATAAGAATTCAGGAGGCGACTATGTACATATCAAAATTCAGGAAAAGAAATGCTGTGATGTTGTCTGCCTTTGTGTTTACAACCCTGTTCGCAGGCAGTGTGGCACAGGCAGAAGAAGCAGAAGAGGCGCAGGTCTATGGACTGGAGGCCGGTGTCGCATACGATCTGGATCTGGACGGGGACGGGACGACAGAGCAGTTCGTCTGGCAGACGACCGAAAAGGAGCTTGATGATACAGAAACAACCAGACAGGCGGTACTGGATCTCTATGTGAATGACAGCCAGCCGTCCAGCTTTATTGATGATTATGCATATATGTGGCGAATGGATAAGGGAACGCTGGCAGATGGCCGTACCCTTTTATTTGCGATGAGCATTTCAGATAATGATTACAGCGAACAGGTGCTTGCGCTCACGGAAAAGGAGGCGGGGCTGCCGTTTCAGTCGACCGATCTGGCAAAGCTGAGCCGGACAGAAGGAGAAATGCCCAATCATATTTTGAGTGGATGGGCACGTGGCGTGACTTTTGTAAGATCGGAGGGAGATACGTTTACCGTCCGGTGGAATGATACGCTTTCCTGCGCAGGGATTGTATCGGTCGATCTGGACTATCAGATCGATGAAGCGACGATCACGCAGGTGGATCAGCCGGGGATTCTGGATGAGACAAAGACATGGACGGCCTGGCAGAGCTTTTCCGTGAAGACGGATGTGGAGAGCGGCCGGGAAGCGTTTACGGTCGCACCGGGAGATACGGTATCGTTGCTTCAGGTTGTGCTCAAAAATGGCACGCGCTGGATTTTGTGCCGGAACGCGGATGGTGCGGAAGGCTGGTTTGCAGACCCGGATTCGGCAGTTTGGGAAGAATCAAGTGACGGGATGCACTGGGGATATTTTGATGAGGCGCATTTTGCAGGGTGATGATGCCAGGGCCAAAAGGTCGTGCGTTTCATGCTTGCATGAAAAAGCATGACTTATTGACCCGCAAAACACCGAAAAGTAGCCATTTTTCGTAGAAAAATGAGCGGATTTGAGGTGTTTTAGGATTGCGGGAGCATGAAATGCGGAGCAATCCGTGTATCATATAAGTATTATCAGAAAAAATAGAGGAGAAAGAAAAAATGGGTTACACAACTTATGAACTGCTCTGGCTGTTCTTTGCATATTCGGTGCTCGGCTGGGCGCTTGGCGTGGCCATGGAGAGCCTGAAGCGGAAAACGTTTATCAATGCGGGTGTCATGAGCCTTCCGCTCTGTCCGGTCTATGGCGTCGGGGCAGTGGTCAATGCGATCTTTTTAAAGGAACTGAAAGGTACGCCTGTTTTTCTGTTCATCGGTGGTATGCTGCTTCTGGCATTTCTGACCATTGTGACTGGCGTAGTGCTGGAGCATATTTTTCACCGGAAATGGCGGGACTACAGTGAGCAGCGGTTTGGATTCGGCGGATTTATTACGGCACCGCTTCTTTTGCTGTACGGAGCAGGTGCTGTGATTGAGCTTTATTTTGGAAATGGGCTGATCTTAAGTCTGGTGCATCTTATTCCACATTTTATTGGAAAAATCATCCTGATCGTTGTGGGCGTTTTATTTGCGGCAGATCTTTCTGGGACACTGGCTGTTGTCTGGAAATGGCGACGGCATGTGAACCGAATGGCAGCGTGGACGGATGGCATGCAGCAGATGACCGATACGTTCGGCAATGCGATCACGCGGATGATCCGGAAGAGACTGGAAAAGACTTATCCGAATATCCGCACGGAAGAGCTGGTTGCGGCAAAGCAAAAAGAAGAGGCGCCGGAGGCGGCCTGCTTCGCCGCCGGATGCAGCCTGTATAAGCTGATCTGGCTCTTTCTGATCGGCGCGTTCCTCGGAGATATCGTAGAGACGATTTTCTGCCGGATCACGATGGGCTACTGGATGAGCCGCAGCAGCGTCGTCTATGGCCCGTTCAGTGTCGTCTGGGGACTGGCGTGTGCGCTTCTGACAGCGTTTCTCTATAAGTATAAAGATAAAAGTGACCGCTATATATTTGCATACGGCACGATCGTCGGCGGAGCCTATGAGTATTTGTGCAGTGTTTTTACGGAGCTTTTATTTGGCACGACCTTCTGGGACTACAGTGACATCCCGTTCAACCTTGGCGGAAGAATCAACCTGCTCTACTGCTTTTTTTGGGGGATCGCAGCGGTTGTATGGCTGAAGGGAATTTACCCGCTGTTCTCCGGCTGGATCGAAAAGATACCAAAGAAAATCGGTCCGGTGCTGACGTGGATCGCAGTTGTTTTGATGATCGTAAATATGACGCTCTCCGCCCTGGCCCTGGCCCGCTACTCTGCCCGCCAGACCGGAGCGGCTCCGACGAATGCGATTGAGCAGCAGCTCGATGAACATTTTCCGGATAGCCGGATGCAGCGGATCTACCCCAAAGCCAAATTTGTGTAACCAGTTTCGAGCAACAGAAAACGATAAAGACAGGCACTGGCAAAGAAATTGCCAGGGACTGTATTTACCGTTTGTGATGGGCGGAACGCCCATCAGCCAGGGACAGGAGCTGCGCAGTAGCGAGTAGCTTGCATAGCAAGCGTGTCACTGGCCTGTGCTCGAAACGATGAAAGAAAGCAACAGAAAACGATAAAGACAGGCACTGGCAAAGAAATCGCCAGGGACTGAGCTCGAAACGAAGAAGGAAAGAGAAAGGAGTTTCTATGACCAAGCGTAACCTGAACGCCGACCTGATTCGGTGTGTCGCCGTATTCAGTGTCATTTCAGTGCACTTCCTGCTGAATGGCGGCTTTTACAAGCAGGAGGTGTGTGGCATACCGATGCTCGTGATGTGCATGTACCGGTCCTTTTTTATGACCTGTGTGCCGCTTTTTCTGATTCTGACCGGTTACCTGATGGGGCAGAAGAAGCTGTCGAAGGGGTATTATAAAGGGCTGTGGAAGACGATCGAGATCTATCTGCTGGCGAGCATTGCCTGCCTGCTGTTTAAGAAATTTGTGCAAGGGGAAGATATCACCTGTTACTCCGGTCTGCTCTCCATCCTGGCTTTTAAAGGTGCAAATTACGCGTGGTACATCGAAATGTACATCGGGCTGTTCTGTCTGATTCCGTTTCTGAACCTGATCTGGCAGGGGCTTGAGGATCAGCGGCAGAGGAAGCTGCTGGTGTTGACGATGATCGGCCTGACGATGCTGCCGAAGATGCTGAACAATTTCAATCTTGTGGAGCCTGGCTGGTGGCTGCATCCGATGGTATCGGATGAATATAATAAGCTCGTGCCGTCGTTTTTCACGGCGATGTACCCGATCACCTACTACTTTGTCGGAAGGTACCTGCGGGAATATGACTGGCAGATCAGCCGCAAAAAGAATCTGGCGCTGCTTGTGCTCGCGATAACAGCCTTTGGGACATACAATTACTACCGCAGCTACGGTGGATCCTTTATTTGGGGCTCCAACAGTACGTGGGGAGGGGAGAACCTGATCACAGCCACCCTGTGGTTTAATCTGATGCTCCATCTGCATCCGGATCGCTGGCCGCACTTCCTGCAGGAGGGCATGATTTACCTCTCAAAAATATCTCTCGGTGTCTATCTGATTTCATGGATCTTTGACAAGATTGTCTACCAGGTCTACCTCATTCCATATGTCTCGGATATCACGGCGCGCTTCAAATTTTACCCGCTCGTCGCAGGCGCGGTTTTTCTGGCGTCAGTCGGGGCAGCGTCGGTGCTGTATCTGATCCGGGATGGCGTGCATGCTGGGGTGCGACGAATACGGGGATAGCAGTCATTCTCAATCGAATTATGAAAGATATTTCCCCAATATTTGTTTTACACAATCTGCACTTTGGTTCATAATTCTTTTACATTCCGCTTTTTCCATTCCAGCGGAAACGCCGACTGCCAGAATTTCTTTTTCTCTTGGATTACGCCCATTTCCATCAACCGTGGTTGTGTGTTCTCCATAATAAGTATTACTGTAAGTAAGGTCATATGCTGGACTTAATCGCCAGCAATCCTTTTCCTCATAGTATAAATACGTGAAATTTTTAGAATGATCATCGCGGTTATGGGCGTAAACATTAAAACACATGCGGCGGAACATATTTCTGAGATCCTCCGGGTTATCTCTTGTCAAAATTTTCGTCAGTTTCATTAAACTGTGATAATCCAGGCTTGGTTGTTCGAAATCCAATTCCAGAAGAGCCGCGGCGGTCAGCATGTGGATTCGTTTTTTACCGGTTTTATCCACAATTCGGTCAAATCGTTTTGTTCCAAAATATCCTTCACATTTATTCGATGGAAACAGTCTGGTCTCACTCATGGTAATGCCACATTGTCTGGCACAGCAGGAATAGTTATATTCCATCTTTCCTGCATTTCTTCCATCTATATGGGTAGGAAATTTAAAAAGATTACCGGAGCATCCGCGAATGAGTATCGCAACCGCATGTGGGGCGGTTTGACAAACAGCCGGAAGTAGGGTATAGTGAAAGTTGCAGACAAACAGACTCAAAGGGGGTATTATGATTCATTCAAGAAAAAAAGGTGCGCACATCGGATGGATGTTGCTGCTTTTACTGGTGCTTTCGATGGGAATCGCTTCTGTGCAGGCAAGCGCGGCACCGGTCTCGACAGCGGCAAAGAGCGCAGACGGAAAAATCGTGACAAAGGGCTCCGATAAGTATTATCGCTATAAGGACGGCAGCTATGCAAAAAATACATGGATTAAGATCGGTAAGAGGTCGTACTATTTTCTGAAGAGCGGAAGAATGGCGGTCAGACGCATGCAGAAGCTCTCAGGAAAAACCTATTATTTTAAGGCAAACGGAGTACGGGCCGAGTCCATCTGGATCAAAAAGGGCGGCAGGTATTACTACTTCGATAAGAATGGTGTCCGCGCGGAGAACAAGTGGGTCAAACGGAACGGAAAGTACTATTACGTTGGAGAAAATGGTGCGATCGTTACAAAGTCGTGGGTAGATAATAATAAATATTATGTCGGTGCAAACGGCACACGGGTGACGAATACGGTAAAGGATGGCTATTACCTGAATGCCAGAGGCAAGAATGTTATCAAGGTATTCAATGGTGACTATATCTTCGTCGGTGATTCCCGGATGGTCGGCATGCAGAGTGCGGTTGCCCCGTCCGATACACTGTACATCGCAAAGAGCGGCCAGGGATACGCGTGGCTGAAAAGCACGGCAGGCGTACAGCTGCGCTATTATCTGAAAACGAATCCAAATGTGAAGGTCGTGCTGGCACTCGGCGTGAACGACCTCAAAAATGTGAATTCCTACATCACATATTATAAGAAACTGATTAAGGAGTTCCCGAAGACAAAGTTCTATGTGCTTTCGGTCAATCCGGTAAATGAAAAGATCCGCAGATACCGCATTAAGAATTCTTCGATTGAGTCTTTTAATAAAAAGATGTATGTGGCATTTCGCAGCAGGTATGTGAATACATACAGGCAGATGAAGCAGGAAGGGTTTGGTACAAAGGATGGCCTGCATTATCTGGAAGCAGATTATCAGAAGCTGTATGCAACGATTATAAGTAAAATTCAGTAGAACAAAGAACTGTTGCTATTTGCCCGATCTGGGAAAACAGCCTTGACAAAGTGGAGTCAGGTGTGGTATATTCGGCAACAGTTGTAGTGTGTAACTCGATTTCAGGAGGCATTAACTATACATAGCAGGATTTGTTATGTGGGGTTAGTGTCTCTTTTTTTATCAGTCGGCTGCAAAGACGACTGACCTCACGGGCATTTTCTGCAAAAGTATAAACTACACAAGGAGTAAGAAAATGAAGGACAAAATTTTCGGTGTTTTGCAGCGAGTGGGAAGAAGCTTTATGCTCCCGATCGCAATCCTTCCGGTAGCCGGGCTCTTGCTCGGAATCGGAAGCTCATTTACCAACGCGACCACGATTGAGACCTACGGCCTGACAAAGCTGCTTGGAGACGGAACGCTTCTCCATGCACTGCTGGTGATCATGAATAAGGTGGGAAGTGCAGTATTTGACAACCTGCCTCTGATCTTTGCCGTAGGCGTGGCCATTGGTATGGCAAAGAAGGAAAAGGAGGTTTCAGCGCTGTCGGCGGTTATCGCATACTTTGTGATGAATACAGCGATCAGCGCCATGCTGACGATTACCGGACAGATTCTGAATGATGGAAGCATTGCAGAATCCGTCCTGGAAGGAACAATCACATCTGTATGCGGGATCCAGTCCTTGCAGATGGGCGTGTTTGGCGGTATTATCGTAGGCCTCGGAGTAGCGGCACTCCACAACCGGTTTTACCGGATTCAGCTTCCGAGTGCGCTTTCCTTCTTTGGCGGCACACGTTTCGTACCGATTATTTCAACCATTGTCTACATGTTTGTCGGCATCCTGCTGTATTTTGTATGGCCGGTTGTCCAGAACGGAATCTATGCGCTTGGCAGTCTGGTGACCGGATCCGGCTATGTGGGTACCCTGATTTTCGGTCTGATTAAGCGGGCACTGATCCCGTTTGGACTGCATCACGTGTTTTATATGCCATTCTGGCAGACGGCAGTCGGCGGTACGATGGAGGTCGCAGGCCAGATGGTACAGGGTGGGCAGAATATTTTCTTTGCGCAGCTTGCGGATTCAGCCAACATTGCACACTTCAGTGCAGATGCGACGCGCTATTTCTCCGGAGAATTCATCTTTATGATCTTTGGACTTCCGGGGGCGGCACTGGCGATGTATCAGTGTGCAAAGCCGGAAAAGAAAAAGGCGGCAGGCGGCCTGCTCCTCTCCGCAGCACTGGCCTGCATGGCGACCGGTATCACAGAGCCGCTGGAGTTTTCTTTCCTGTTTGTGGCACCGGCACTGTTTGTTGTCCAGGTCATTCTGGCGGGAAGTGCCTATATGATTGCACATATGCTGAATATTGCAGTAGGTCTTACCTTCTCCGGCGGCTTCCTGGATTTCTTCCTGTTCGGTATTTTGCAGGGCAATGAGAAGACCAGCTGGATGCGGATCATTCCGGTTGGTATCATTTACTTCTGCCTGTACTATTTTATTTTCAAATTTATGATTAAAAAGTTTGATTTCAAGACACCGGGACGTGAGGATGATGACATCGAGACGAAGCTTTATACAAAGGCAGATGTAAATGCCAGAAAAGAAGCGCAGACAGACGGAACGACATCCGCGGATAAGGAGGATGCGCGAAGTGAGGCGATCACAAGAGGACTTGGCGGAAAGAAAAATATTTCCGATGTGGACTGCTGTGCGACAAGACTGCGCTGTACCGTTCATGAGCCGGGCAGAGTAAATGACAGTATTCTGAAGGCAACCGGTGCTTCCGGTGTTGTGCATAAAGGAAATGGTGTACAGGTTATTTACGGACCGAATGTAACTGTGATAAAATCAAATCTAGAGGATTATCTAGAAAAAGCCCCGGATACCTATGCAGAGACGGAAGCGGCGAAAGCAGAAGAGACGGAAGTACAGCCGCAGGAGGCGCAGGGACAGAAGGTAATAGAGACCATTACCGTATGCTCTCCGATCACAGGTCTGGCAGCTGACCTTTCTACGGTGCCGGATGAGGCCTTTGCAGGGAAGATGATGGGAGACGGAGCTGCGGTGACACCGGAAGATCCTTATGTACGTGCTCCGGAGGACGGAGAGGTTGCATTTGTATTTGACACAAAGCATGCTATTGGATTTGTAATGGATTCCGGAGTCAGCATTCTGATTCATGTCGGAATCGATACAGTAAAACTGAACGGAGAGGGATTTGAGGCACTGGTAGAGAGCGGCCAGACAGTAAAGAAGGGCGATCCGATGCTGAAGCTGGATCTGGAGTATCTGAAAGCACATGCACCGTCGCTGGTGTCTCCGGTTCTTTGTACAGAGCTGGAGGACAATCAGCGGATCCGCCTTCTGAAGGAAGGTTCGGTGAAGGCCGGGGAACCTCTGTTTGAAATCGAGGTTCTTGCTTAAGCAATGCCTTAAAGTGGGTAAAATAAATGTACAGGATAGCAAAAACACTGAACCACAACTCCTTTATTGGAGTAGAGGAAGAAAGTAACCAGGAATATCTGGTCATGGGAAAAGGGATTGCATTTGGGAAAAAGGCAGGGCAGTGTATGCAGCCGGACGGGGATGCCCGCGTTTATTCCCTTACCGAGATTACAGAACGAGGAAATGCAAAGAATATTGTGAAGGAAGTCTCACCGGTCAGCTTGGAGCTGGCCAGTGCAGTGCTGGATCAGGCAGAAAAGGAATTTGGGAAAATTGACCGTTCCATTGTTTTCCCTATGGCGGATCATCTGGATTTTGCTATCCGGCGGATTCAGAATGGAGAACAGATCAGCAATCCGCTGACAGATGATATCCGTGTGATGTTTTATAAGGAATACAAAGTCGCCTCCTGTATTCAGGAGCTTTTATGGGAGCGGCTTCAGATCCGGATCGATGAGCATGAGGTCGGCTATCTTGCGCTTCATGTGCATTCTGCGATTGAGGAAGAAAAGGTATCGCAGGCGATGGAAGTGGCAAGAGCCGTCCGGGAGAGTATTTCTCTTGTGGAGCATATCACCGGATATACGATTGATGTGATGTCGTTATCCTATAACCGTATGATGAACCATATCCGGTATATGGTGGCAAGAGCGGTACACGGAGAAAAATTAAAAGTAAATATTAATGATTATATGTCAGTGAAGTTTCCAGATGCATTTCAGGCGGCAAAGCAGATCTGTGAAGAGATGGAAAAGCGGCTGATGCTTCCGATGGAGGAGATCGAGATCGGATATCTGGCAATGCATATGGAGCGGATCATGGACAGAGAAGAAGGAGAATAAAACTATGAAGACATTTGAATATACGATCAAGGACGAACTTGGAATTCATGCAAGACCGGCAGGAGTACTGGTAAAGGAAGCGAAGAATTTTACATCTGAATGTACCATCACAAAGGACGGAAAGACCAAAAAGCTGACTCAGCTGATGATGCTGATGTCACTTGGCGTCAAGCAGGGAGATACCGTGACTGTGTCAGCCGAAGGAGCAGATGAGAATGCTGCCATCGAGGCACTGAAGGCATGCTTTGAGGCGAATCTGTAAGCACCTGCGGAGGAAGGACGATGCAATATTTTCAGGGAAAATCTGTATATAAAGGGATCGTCATGGGACCGGTGGCGGTGCTTCGAAAGAATGATTATCAGGTAAAAAGAACCCGGATCGAGGATGCGGATGCAGAGATTTTGCGTGTGACCGGTGCAGTCGAAGCGGTAAAGGAGCAGCTGGGACGGCTGTATGACAAGGCCGTTCAGGAGGTCGGTGAGGCCAGTGCAGCGATCTTTGAGGTGCATCAGATGATGTTGGAGGATGAGGACTATCTGGAATCGATCCAGAGCATGATCCGTACAGAGCTGGTAAATGCAGAATATGCAGCGGCAGCGACAGGGGACAATTTTGCGCAGATGTTTGCGGCGATGGACGATGATTATATGAAAGCACGCGCCGCTGATATCAAGGATATTTCGGAGCGTCTTGTCCGGAATTTAAGCGGGGGAGCGGATGCGGACCTGAACTCCATGGAGCCGTCTGTGATTGTGGCGGACGACTTAAGTCCGAGCGAAACCGTGCAGATGGACAAGGAGAAGATTCTTGCGTTTGTGACCGTACACGGTTCCACCAATTCCCACACGGCAATTCTTGCGCGTATGATGAATATTCCGGCTCTGATCGGTGTTCCGATGAAGCCGGATGAGCTGAAGAACGGTATGACAGCGGTTGTGGACGGCTTTTCCGGTCAGGTGATTTTTGAGCCGGATGAGACGGTAAAGGCAGAGACGAAAAAGAGGATCGAGGAAGAAGCGGAAAAGCAGAAGCTTCTTCAGGAATTGAAGGGAAAAGAAAATGTGACACTGGACGGGCGCAGGATTCATATCTATGCAAACATCGGAAGTGTCGGCGATATGGGCTATGTGCTGGAAAATGATGCCGGCGGGATCGGACTTTTCCGGAGTGAGTTCCTCTATCTTGGGAGAAATGATTTTCCGACCGAGGAAGAGCAGTTCCAGGCATACCGTCAGGCGGCACAGATGATGGCAGGGAAAAAGGTTATCATCCGCACGCTGGATATCGGTGCGGACAAGCAGGTGGATTATTTTCAGCTTGGCCGGGAAGATAATCCGGCGATGGGCTACCGGGCGATCCGTATCTGCCTGAAACAGCCGGAGATCTTCAAGGTACAGCTGCGTGCACTGCTGCGTGCGGCAGTCTATGGCAACCTTTCGATCATGTATCCGATGATTACCTCCACAGAAGAGGTGAAGCGGATTTATGAAATCGTAGCGGAAGTGGAGGAAGAGCTGAAGGTGCATGGCGTACAGTACCGGATTCCGGAGCAGGGAATTATGATCGAGACACCGGCGGCAGTGATGATCAGCGACCGGCTGGCAGAGCTGGTAGATTTCTTCAGTATCGGAACGAACGACCTGACCCAGTACACGCTGGCGATTGACCGTCAGAATGAACGGCTCGATGATTTCTACAATCCACATCATGAGGCTATTCTGCGGATGATTCAGATGGTAGTGGAGAACGCGCACAAATGCGGGAAATGGGCAGGTATCTGCGGAGAGCTCGGGGCGGACCCGACGCTGACGGAGCAGTTTGTACGCATGGGCGTGGATGAGCTTTCCGTAGCGCCATCCATGATTCTGAAGCTTCGCAAAATTGTCCGCGAGATGAAGGCAGAAGCATAAGAAAAATGACAGAAGCTCTCTGGCTGAGAAAACAGTCAGGGGGCTTTTTTGTCAATACATTTTCTGCTTTTCTGCGTGTCCGTTCTCATCCAGCAGAAACCGTGAGTCTTCCGTATCCGGGATCAGCGTGCGTGCGTGCAGCTTCCGGTATGCGGACGGTCCGGCCTTATAATACTTTTCAAAGGAATGCGCGAAATGCTGGCGGCTGTTGTAGCCGCAGGCAAAGGCGATATCCGTGATCTTCATGGAGCTGTTTGTCAGCAAAAAGGCAGCCTGTTCGAGCCGCTTCTGTGTAATATAGCCGATGACGGAGCAGCCCATCTGCCGCGAGAACAAAAGCTGCAGATAGGATTTATTAATACCGGTATGTGCGGCGATCAAAGGGACAGTCAGCGTTTCAAGAAGGTTCTGCTCGATATAGGAGCAGGCCTTTTTCAGATAGGCTGCGCCCTGTGTCCTGCGGGAGTGCTTCGTACAGAAGAGAAATTCCAGAATCATTCTGGAAAAGAGAAGCCGCATCAGCTCCGGCCCATCGTCCTGTGCAAGCGGAAGCTGCGTGATCAGATCCTTCATTGCATAGCCGAGATTGCGCTGGTCCTCCGCAATCAGGCAGGCATCTCCTGCTTCCAGCCATGTGGCAAAGCCGGGGCAGCGCTCAAGCAGTTCCCGAAGCGGCAGCTCTGTTTGTTTCCGGCCAAGGCAGTTAAATTCCAGATTCAGGATTGCGCAGGGGCGCCCGGAACTGATTTCTAGCCGATGCGGTGTATTTGCCGATAGGAAAATAAACTGATTTGCAGTCAGTGCGTGCACCCCATCCTCACTGTATACCTGACAGCCGCCACTTGTCACATACATGATCTCACAGCTGTCGTGTGTATGCATTGGCATATGATACTCAGGGAGTGAGAGCGCATAGTAAGCGGTGACAGAGATAAAAAACGGAGAGGCGTCGAAGGGTGATTTCATGGCAGTAGTCCTTTGCTTTTTTTGCTATTATAAGCCTGCTTTTAAAAGAATGCCACCGGAAAATTAAAAATTTAAATGCGACAATATCTTGCATATTCTCCCTTCCGCGAGAATATGTTCCACCTGATGGCCGTGTGGCAGGTATAATAGCAGCATCAGAAAAATCCGGCGGATTGCAGCGGCCGGAGAAAAACACCTGCAAAGAGAAATGTGGCAGGAGACATCAGGAGGAATGGATATGAGCTTTAAGGTAGCATTTATCGGTGCGGGCAGTCTTGTGTTTGCACGCACATTATTTACGGACATTATGTCGGTACCGGAGTTTCGGGATATTGAAGTCGCATTTACAGACATCAATGCGACGAATCTGGAGCGGACGCGCGCGCTCTGCCAGCGGGATCTGGATGCGAATGGGATTCCGGTGACGATCGAGGCGACTACAGATCGCAGAAAGGCATTTGAAAATGCGCGTTATATCGTAAACTGTGTCCGGATCGGCGGACTTGAGGGCTTTGAGAAGGATGTGGAGATCCCGCTGAAGTATGGCGTGGACCAGTGCGTGGGCGATACACTTTGCACGGGCGGTATCATGTACGGACAGCGCGTCATCGCGGCGCTGCTTGACTTCTGCAAGGATATCCGAGAGGTGGCAGAGCCGGGTGCGATCATGCTGAACTATTCGAATCCGAATGCGATGGCGACCTGGGCCTGCAATAAATATGGAAAGGTAAAGACAATTGGTCTGTGCCACGGAGAAATCCACGGCGAGATGCAGATCGCGGAGGTGCTCGGCATCCCGAGAGAGGAGCTGGACATCACCTGTGCAGGTATCAACCACCAGACATGGTACATTGCGGTGAAGCATCATGGCGAGGATATGTTGCCGAAGCTTCTGCCGGGCTTTGAGGCGCATGAAAAATTCAGCGAGGAGGAGAAGGTCCGCATCGATATTCTCAAGCGCTTTGGCTACTATTCCACGGAGTCCAACGGACATCTCTCAGAATATGTGGCATGGTATCGCAAACGCCCGGATGAGATCAAAGACTGGATCAATCTGGACAACTGGATCAATGGCGAGACAGGCGGATATCTGCGCGTGACCCGTGAGGAGCGCAACTGGTTTGACACTGATTATCCGAAGATTCTGCAGGAGCCGCCGAAGAAGCTGGACGGCTCTGAGCGTGGAAATGAGCATTGCTCTTATATTATGGAGTCGCTGGAGACGGGAAGAAAGTACCGTGGCCATTTCAATATGATGAATGAGGGCTGTATCACGAATCTGCCGTATGAATCGGTTGTAGAGGTGCCATGCTATGTGGATGGAAATGGTATCAGCGTGCCGAAGATCGGCGATCTGCCGCTTGGCTGTGCAGCTGTATGTTCCCAGTCAATCTGGGTACAGAAGCTGGCAGTGGAGGCAGCGGTTGCAGGAGATGCGAAGCTTCTGAAGCAGGCAGCACTGATGGATCCGCTGACCGGAGCGGTCTGCAATCCGCCGGAGGTATGGCAGATGATCGATGAGATGCTCGTTGCAGAGGAAGAATGGCTGCCGCAGTACGCGGAGGCAATCGCCAAGGCGAAGGAGAATCTCGCGAAGGGCGATCTGATACCGACGAATGAGAATTACCACGGAGCGGTACGATTAAGAGAAAAGACGCCTGAGGAAGTGGCGGCAGAGCGCGCGGCGCGGAAGATTACAGCCTGAGCATTTCCTAGCGCTCTACGTATTGGAACGCAGATAAGCATTCCATCGCTTTAAGTGCGCCTGCATTTTTCTTCTTTGCAGAATGAAAATTCTTAGTCCGGTTAATTTTTGTATGCTGTACTAGCGATTGCGAATGTCCGCTTTACCGTTTGATCTGTGTTAAAAAAGAAAAAGCAGAAGCAGCTCCGGAACTCATCCGGAATGTCGCTTCTGCTTTTGTCTTATACACTTATACGCCATCCGGCAGCGGGTCCCATTCGTTCAGTCCCATCCGCTGCTTTTCCTCGGCCTCCTCTAAGGTGAGCGTCGGAAGATCTTCGTTCAGATATTCAAGCAGCTCCTGGATCCCTTCCCGGGTCACGTTGTTGACCAGAAAGATCCGATGGCAGCCGGCGTTGTGCAGCCACTCTGTCACCATCGGGATATTGGCATAGGGAGAATCGATCTTTGTGATGATCCCGATCATCGGGCGAAGGATAAAGCTCTGGCAATTCGCACCGAAAAGATTGAATGGTTCATCGGCTGCCTGCACCAGGGCAACGACGTCCGCCTCGAAGGAGAAGCAGGCGAGTCCGGCGCTGAAATGCTTGGATTCGGCATATTCTCCCGGGGAATCGATCGTGTCCTCGGATGTATTGGTATATTGTGTTTTTACATAGTGAAGGGTCTCTCCCTTCAGGGCCTGAGTCAGGGAGGTCTTACCGGCCTCACTGCGGCCTGTTAAAAACAGTTTCTTCATAGTAGTCAATTATTCCTTTTGTCAGCTTTTATGGATCGCACAAGTCTTAAAATGCAGTTCCTCGCCAAAGAAACGGACAACCTCCGTCACCGCGGTCTGCACCTGAGAGAGACCGCCGGTGATGATTAGTGATCCGCAGAACCGATCCATAAAGCTGATCTGGACGTCTCCGGCCTTTACCGCGATATCGGCCGCAGCCACAACAGCCTCCCACGGCGTGAGGCGTACCATGCCGATCGCATCTCCGGTATGATCCTCGCCTGCGTGTGTACCGATGTGCAGTCCGAGATTCTGGTAGATGCACGGATCGGAAGGTGTGATGATATGCGCCAGACACACTTCTCTGCCCGGTACGCGCAGACGCGTCATACGCAGACGCTTTCCCTTTAAATGCTCATAGTCGTCATGGAAGAGCGTTTCCAGTAATTCTTCCTTTGATATCCGATTCATAACTGCACTTCCTATCGTTTGGTGATCTTGCAGACAACGTAGCCTAAGGAATCACGGAAATAGTTCACGACTTCGGTCAGTGCGGACATGACTTCTGAAATCTCTCCGGTAATAATCAGTGTTCCTGTGAAACGGTCTGCAAAACCGAGGTAAACATTTCCACTCTTGACTGCGATATCTGATGCAATGACCGCGGACTCCGGCGGCGTCATATTCATAATTCCGATTGCAGAGGAGCGGTAGTCGACCTGTGGGTTCAGCCCAAGCTTCTGATAAATGATCGGGGCCGGACCGCCCATCACGTGTGCAAAAGTGATCTCCTTACCGGCTACCGTCTCCTGTACAATTCGGATCTGCTGATTTTCATTTTCCATTTCAAACACCCCACTTTCTGAATAATCAGGACCTGCCAGTACCTTTTATAATACTATTAGAAAAAAACTCTGTCAAGCGACGTATAAGGAACTGAAAAGAAAGGAATGAAATATTTACGTACAACTTTAAAGTACAAGTTTGATACAAATGAAAAAATATACGCACATCTGACTTGACATCTGGCCATTCAAATCATATAATATGCTTGTAATCGATCCAATTTAAAATATAAACTATAAGAATTGCATAAAAATCCGCTTGTAAAATTGCAAGCTTTGAATCTGAAAAAGCAGGTGATTTTTAAGTATTGGTTTTTAAACATACATCTTATAAGCACAACTTGAAATACGGCATTCAGAAAGCAGAGCGAAGCATGGGAAGAGCACCGAAGTATCAGCAGATCACAGAATGGATTCAGAATCAAATAGCATCCGGGGAGCTTTCCGGTGGAGACCGGCTGGAGTCGGAGCATGAGCTTTCCGCGCGGTTTCGGCTGAGCCGCCAGACGGTGCGGCATGCACTCTCAGAGCTTGAGGAGGCCGGGATTGTGAGTCGGGTGAAGGGCAGCGGGACGTATATTCAGTACGGGACCGGGAGCACAGAGCCGCTTTCTCAGACTGTGACGATCATCAGCACTTATGCGGACAGCTATATTTTTCCGAAACTGCTGCAAGTGATGGTGCGCAGGCTTTCTAAGGCGGGCTATAGCACGAAGATTATGTTCACGAATAACCGGGTCGAGACCGAGGGACGGCTGCTGCGACAGTTTTTATCCGAGGGAAGCAGGGATCCGCTTCTGATCGAGCCGGTCATGAGCGGGCTGCCAAATCCGAATTCCGGCTATTACCGGAAGCTGCAGGCAGCGGGCATCCCGATTCTCTTTTTCCACAGCTTTTATCCGGAGCTGTCGATTCCGCATGTGAGCATGGATGACCGTGCAGTCGGGCGTGCGGCGGCAGAGTATCTGCTGCAACAGGGTCACGCACGGATCGGAGGTATTTTCAAGGCTGATGATGGGCAGGGGCGTCTGCGCTACGAGGGATTTACTGACGCGATGCGTGCATCCGGCGCTGAGATCCGGGAGGAGCGTATTTCATGGATTGATACACAGGAGCTGCGGGATCAGCTGTCCTACAGCCCTTACATATTGAGACGACTGCAGACATGTAGTGCATGTGTCTGCTACAACGATGAGATTGCACATCTGGTGACGGAGCAGTGTCTTCAGGCGGGGATCCGCATTCCGGATGATCTTTCTCTTGTCAGCGTGGACAATTCCGAGCTGGCGAAGCTCAATGCCGTACCGCTGACCTCAGTGATCCATCCGCTGGAGGCACTCGGTGAGAAGGTGGCGGAGAATCTGCTGCGGCTCATTGCGGACAGGGAATGCGATGCAACCTTTGAATTTGCCCCGCAGATCGAAGAGCGCGCGTCAGTCTTACCCACTGTTTCCGCTGCGCAGAGTAATAATCAGTGAACCAATATATACACATATACACTATCAAGCAAAGGAGAATAATACGATGAAAGCAGCAAAGAATTACAAGTTCTGGTTTGCAACCGGATCTCAGGATCTGTATGGCGAGGAGTGCCTGCGCAAGGTGGCAGAGCATTCCAGAATAATCGTGGACCGTCTGAACGCTTCCGGCGTTCTGCCGTATGAGGTCGTATGGAAACCGACCCTGATCACGAACGAAGTCATCCGCAGGACCTTCAATGAGGCAAATGCGGACGAGGAGTGTGCAGGCGTCATCACCTGGATGCATACCTTCTCACCGGCGAAGTCCTGGATTCTCGGACTGCAGGAGTACCGCAAGCCGCTTCTTCATCTGCACACCCAGTTCAATCAGGAGATCCCGTATGATACGATCGACATGGACTTCATGAATGAGAACCAGGCTGCACACGGCGACCGTGAGTACGGCCATATCGTGACCAGAATGGGCATCGAGCGCAAGGTCATCGTAGGATATTGGGAAGACCGTCAGGTACAGGAGCGCATCGCATCCTGGATGCGCACTGCGATCGGTATTATGGAGAGCAGTCACATCCGCGTTATGCGTGTCGCAGACAACATGCGCAATGTAGCTGTTACCGAGGGCGATAAGGTCGAGGCTCAGATCAAGTTCGGCTGGGAAGTAGACGCATATCCGGTCAATGAGATCGCAGAGGCAGTCGAGGCAGTCGGCAAGGCAGATGTTGATACGCTCGTGGAAGAGTACTATGATAAATATCAGATTCTGCTCGAGGGCAGAGATGAGGCGGAGTTCCGTCGTCACGTAGCCGTACAGGCACAGATCGAGATTGGATTCGAGCGTTTCCTGGAGGAGAAAAACTATCAGGCAATCGTGACACACTTCGGTGATCTTGGCTCCTTAAAGCAGCTTCCGGGTCTGGCGATCCAGAGACTGATGCAGAAGGGCTACGGCTTCGGCGGAGAGGGCGACTGGAAGACCGCTGCAATGGTCCGCCTGATGAAGATCATGGTACAGAATACTCCGAACGCAAAGGGAACTTCCTTCATGGAGGACTACACCTACAATCTCGTACCGGGCAAAGAAGGAGTGCTTGAGGCACACATGCTTGAGGTTTGCCCGACGATCGCAGACGGCCCGATCAGCATCAAGGTAAATCCGCTGACGATGGGAGACCGTGAGGATCCGGCACGCCTTGTATTTACCGCAAAGGAAGGTCCGGCAGTAGCGACCTCCCTGATCGACCTTGGCAACCGCTTCCGTCTGATCATCAACAGCGTAGATTGCAAAAAGACCGAGAAGCCGATGCCGAAGCTTCCGGTAGCGACCGCATTCTGGACTCCGCAGCCGGATCTCGTGACAGGTGCAGAGGCATGGATCCTCGCCGGAGGAGCGCATCACACTGCGTTCTCCTACGATCTGACTGCAGAGCAGATGGGTGACTGGGCAAATGCGATGGGTATCGAGGCCGTATACATCGACAAGGATACGAAAATCCGCGATTTCAAGAACGAGCTGAAGTGGAATTCCGTATACTACAGATAAGAAGAAAAAAGAAAACACAAAGTGCGATATCTTACGTCCGGGCAGAATTCATCTGTCCGGACGTTTTTTAACCGAATCAAGCAAGTCACCTGCTTCAATTGCGCAAAGCAATAAGCTGCAAAGCTGTTCGGTTATGACATGTCCAAAAAAACATCGATATCCGATATCATATACGTTATAATATACGTCAAATAAGACAACCGGATACTCGTTAATGCGAAATCGAACCGTGATGTTGACCGACAAAGTGAATTCGATGAAGCGAAAAGGGTGAAGGAATATATAAAATATAAAGGGGAAAATTTTATGGAATATGCAGCAATTTTTCATGACATGGACAAAAGATTCTGCTATGCGATTGATAAGGATTTATTCGTGATACGCGTGCAGGTAAAAAAAGATGATATGAAGGAAGTCATTCTCCACTATGAAGATAAGTATATACCCATGGAGTCAGAGGATACACGGAAGACGATTCCGATGAAGAAGATTGCCACCTCGCAGTTTCATGATTATTATGAAGCGCAGCTTCAGATGCATTTGATATGTCTGCGCTATTATTTTGAGTTTACAGATATGCAGGGGGAAAAGGTATACTACGGCAATTATGAGTTCAATAAGGAATGTATTACAAACAGGGACAGAATGTTTGATTGTCCGCAGAACCTCCGAGAGGAAGAAATGTTTGAGGTGCCGAAGTGGGCGGCAAACAAGGTCGTGTATCAGGTTTTCCCGTCTCGTTTTGCAGCGTCACAGCCGGTAGAGAAGGACCTGTGGTATAAAGCGCCGGTTACGCCTGAGGATAATCTGCATGGTGATCTCAGAGGAGTTATTGAGCATCTCGATTATATTCAGAAGCTTGGAATCGACGTTTTGTATCTGACCCCGATCTTTAAGTCAAATTCATGCCATAAGTACGATACCATTGATTACTACCAGATTGATCCTTCATTTGGCACAACAGAGGATCTGAAGGAGCTGGTACAAAAAGCGCATGAATGTGGAATGAAGGTAGTTCTGGATGCGGTGTTCAACCATACCGGAAGAGAATTTTTTGCATTTGCAGATATCATGGAAAAGCAGGAAAAATCAAAATATCTGGACTGGTATTTTATCGAGGGCTTCCCGCTTAAAAGTGATCTGGGAGATGTCCCGAACTTCAAAAGCTTTGCTTATTATGCAGGGATGCCAAAGTTAAACCTGAAAAATCCTGAGGTTGAAAAGTTTGTCACAGATGTTGCGTGCCACTGGATTAAGGAATGCGATATTGACGGATGGAGAATGGACGTAGGAGATGAAATCAGCCATTTCTTCTGGAAGCGTTTCAGAAAAGCAATTAAGGCAGTAAAGAAGGATATGCTGATCATTGGAGAGATATGGCATTATGCAGGGGATTTCCTTGAGGGAGATGAGTGGGATACGGTTATGAATTATCCGTTTTATCTGAATCTGATAGATTTGCTTGCAGATGAAAAGATTACGGTCAGCCAGTTTGTGCAGAACCTTGGATATTTGAAGGGGCGCTTAAACAAAAAATGCTATCCTCTTATGTGGAATCTGATCGACAGTCATGATACGGCAAGATTTTTGCATCTGTGTGACAATAATAAGAAAAAGCAGCATCTGGCAGCAGCTTTTCAGTTACTGTTGCCGGGAATGCCTATGATTTATTATGGAGACGAGTTTGCAATGCCGGGTGCAAACGATCCGGATTGCAGGCGGGGCATGTACTGGGATGAGGAATACCAGGACAAAGAGATGTATGAATGGTACAAGCGGCTGATTCAGGTCCGGAAAAGCCATGCATGTATTGTAGAAGGCGAACTGGCTGGGAGCGTCACAGAAGATGAGGAAGGGACAATTGTCCTGATCAGAAAAAATGGCGAGGAGACCATTGCCATGATTTTCAACTGCAGCAGCAGTGCAAAAAAATTTAATGAGTACACGCAGAAGTACAATCTGCTTACCGAAAACACCTTTGATGGAAATGTAGAGGGGTTTGATGCTGCGGTAATCGTGCTTTAAGAAGCCTTACGGCAGATGGTTTCCCGGGAGTTTGTCTGTGGGAAGAAGAGGGAAAGCACCAATATTTCTGGTAATGTAAAGTACGGAGGATGATATGACGAATGTAAAAAAGAAGGATGGAAAACGGTTTGGGGCAATCATACTTAGCCTGATATTATTGCTTTCCCTGGTGTTTCCATATCCTGTGATGGCAGACCAGACGGCGGCAGACCAGACAACGGCAGCTTCCGTTTATGCCATTCACAAGACAGGTGATGATAAGGAAAATTTTGTGATTGTTATCATGGGTGAGGGCTATACCCGGGAACAACAGGAACAATTTTTAAAGGATGCAACGGCAAAAGCACAGGGGCTGCTAAAGTGGTCCCCTTATAAAGAGTATTCCGACAGGATCAATATTTATGCAGTACAGACGGTATCCAATGAAACTGGTGTGGGCGTGATGTATGGGGAGTCGAACCCGGACACATATTTTCATGTGCAGGCATTCGGAAAATCCTGCTATTTTGCAAAGGACGGGGAAGATAAAGCCAGGGCACTGAGGGCAGAGCTGGAGAGCAGATATCTGGATACCGGTGCAGCCGTTGGAACCATCCATATCATTTGTAATACGACTGCGAATATTGGTTCTTCTTCCAATGCACTCTTTTCTTTTTCGGCAAATTCGGGTGAGAATGAGCAGGGGGATGTCATGACCCATGAAATTTCCCACAGCATCGGAAGATTAGGCGATGAATATGATAAAAAGATGCAGGGAGAAAATATTTCCGACACATCGGATCCGGATAAGATTAAATGGCATAAGATGCTTGGGTTCCGTGGAATCGGAATAACGGCAGCAGGAACAGAAACAGTATTTGCGCCGAGCCGCGTCTGCATGATGCGGGATCTTGGGAATCCTTTCTGTGAAGTGTGTAAAATGGAACTGGCGCGGAGATTAAATAACCGTGATTATGTCAGCAGGCAGGCATCTGTTTATGTGTGCGATCCTGAAATTACAATTCCGCATAGCAGGACAGGAACACTTGACAGGGATAGTGACCAATACCGGATCGATGAGACAAATATCACAAAAGCAAATGGAAAGGATCTGGAATTCCGTACAGTCGTACAAAATATGGTGGATGCCAAACAGCATTTGAAGATTACTTTCCGCATTATTGGAGCAGACAATACAGTCAAATATGAAAAAGAAGAAACATATACCGTTCCGCCACTCAGTAACTGGTATGATCCGGATGCAGCCAGAGAGTCCCTTTCTGTCACACTTCCTGCGGTAACTGGTCTGGTTTCCGGGGACAGACTGGAAGGAAAGATCATAGATGAGGACACTGGGAAAATTCTGGCTGACAATCAGACGGCAGGACAGGCGTGGAGTACCGTAACCATTCGTTATATGCTGCAAAACGAAGACGGGACCGAAACAACAGTGCCTGATACGGCACCCGCGACAGTATATGTACCAAAGAATTCTGCGTATACGTTAAGAAGTCCGGATTTATATGGATATACATGTGTAGGAAACAGTGCAAATCAGGGAGAAATAAACATCACAGAGGATCGCCAGGAGATCACTTATTATTACCGGAAAAACAGTGAGATGCCGGAAATACAAACCGTACCTGTCCGCGTAACTTATGATGGAAAACCCCATACATTTGATATCAAACAGGAAGATGGTGTACAAATCAGTTACAGTTTGACAGAAAACGGATCGTATACACAAACGGAGATGCCGTTTTACACAGAAGCAGGCCAGTATAAGATTTATTTTAAAGCGGAAAAGGCATCTTTTATTCCAACATACGGGGAGGCTGTTCTGGAAATCGAAAAGGCTTCCACCAGCATGCAGCTGACTGCAAAAAACGATACGGTCAAAGGTGCGGGGACAGTAGAATTACAGCTTTGCAGACAGGGGATTCCGGAAGATGCCGGGATAAAAGTAACCTGTGATGTTTCCGGGATCACATTAGAAGAAAAGGGAACGGATCACTGGATAGCAACGCTTCCGAATGAAACGAAAACATATACGTTCACCGCATGTTATAATGGGAATGGCAACTATACAGGAAGTAAGGCAGATTGTCAGGTTCGTGTAACGGCGGATCATTCCCAGACCGGGGGCGGTTCTGGTGGAAGTTCCGGAGGCAGTTCAAGTGGAGGGTCCGGTGG
>OLPO01000768.1_pt1 | contig 24385 bp, 19 predicted proteins | sample 1672831 | NCBI WGS metagenome assembly OLPO01 (sample SAMEA3136728, study PRJEB25190) | human gut metagenome
TGCGCCTTCAGGGGCTCGAACCCTGGACACCCTGATTAAGAGTCAGGTGCTCTACCAGCTGAGCTAAAAGCGCTTATCATCTTTAATTTTCTGAGGTATTGTGCCTCAACGCAAGTGATATTATATTAAATACCTCAGAAAATGTCAATAGGTATTTTAAAATTTTTTTATTTTTTTTGTTTTTCCTTTTTTTTATCCTTTTCAGACAGCTTATTCAGCATATTATTGACTTCTTCCACGGATTTTCGCAGTTCATTAAAGGCATTTGGCACGGTTCTGTGCTCATAGCTGAACTGGATCATTTTATTATGGAAAGAGCCCTTCCGTTTACGCTTCACCGGCAACTCCTGCGGACATTCTGCACAGGCAGCCTGAAAATCAGCCCTCCTGCCTGCACACCTGCCCTGGCAAACTCTTATTCTTATTCTATGCTCTGTTCTTCTCTATCTTTCACTTCTGTCCTCTGAATATCGTTCTCACGCCTCCGTATCACTCCCATGATACGATTCTTCTCCATCTTTCAGTTCTGTCCTCTGGAGATTACCATCTTACAGATAGGATTCCCCATAGAGGAAAATTTCTCCTCATATTCCGTCATTACATTTCCCTCAGACATCTGAGCATCATGATGCAGATCAAAGGTAAATGCATCCAGATTCCATCCTGCATCCTTCACCTCTTCCAGGGAAAACTCAAACAGCTCTCTGTTATCTGTCTTAAACTCTACCTTACCCTCTGGCACCAGGATCTGATCATATCGTGTCAGAAACTGCCTGGAAGTCAGGCGTCTTTTCGCATGACGTGCCTTTGGCCAGGGATCAGAGAAATTCAGGTAAATCTTATCCACCTCACCCTTTGCAAAAATCTCCGGCAAAAGTCTGGCATCCACCCGCATAAAATAAAGATTCGGATAAGTGATCCCCTCCTGCTCCAGTTCTGTCCTCTTCTGCAGCCCTCTCAGAAGCACGCTGTCGTACATCTCAATTCCTACATAATTAATTTCCGGATGCAGCCTGGCCAGATCCATAAGAAAACGTCCTTTTCCCATACCAACCTCAATATGAAGGGGCTGCTTTTTCTCAAACACATCTCCCCAGCTTCCCTTATGCTTCTCCGGTTCCTGAACTACATAAGCACTTTCCAAAATCGCATCCTGCGCTCCCGGTATATTTCTTAATCTCATAAATCCTCCTGATACCCTTTCTATCGTCATGGGGATAAAAACCCCAACATCATCTTTATAACGTACCATAACCGCCCCCTCCCGTCAACCACCATCCACACTGCTGCCAGCCTCACCAATCCCCTGTGTTACTGTTCGTTCCCTTCTTTACAATACACTTCCCTACTTGCTCATAACCAAATAACTGCTCCGCTGCTTCGGTAAATAATTATCAAATTTTTACCCATATGTAAAATTTAGATGGTTTTTTTCTCCAAATAGGTGTATGATATCTAACAGATATTACTATTTTGCACATAGTACATCTATCTTTTTTGTAAAATTTTGCCAACAAAGGAGGTTGAAGATGGAGCAGATACTTAACAAATTATCTGAAATCGAACTTACAGCCCAGCACATCATGGAAGACTGTAATCAGACTAAGCAGCAGCTATCTGCAGAAGCAGAAAAAAACTGCCAGTATTACGACCAACAGCTGGAAGCTCAGACCACTGCCCAGATCCGGCAGATCCGTCAGAAACTGGAAGAGGAAAAAGATACACGCCTTTCTGCCTTGCGTGCAGAAACAGAAGCAACCTTTTCCGCTCTGGACACATATTACGATGAAAATCACGTGCGCCTTTCCAAAGAACTTTTCCAGAAGATCCTGGAACTGTAAAAAGCACTGTTAATAGGAAAGGAAGTGAACACAAAATGGGAGGTGTACTCTCCTACAGCGGACTTTCCACGAAAATCCGCGCAATGCAAAGCCGGCTGACCACTATGGACCAGTTTGAAGAAATCCTTCAGCTGGCAGATGTCCAACAGGTAGCCGCCTATCTGAAACGAATGCCGGAATATTCCTCCAAATGGAATTCACTGGATGAAACCACTCTGCACAGAGGGCAGATTGAAAAGCTTCTAAAGAAATCTATTTTCCAGAATTTCTCCAGGCTCTACCATTTTGCCAATCCGGAACAGCGCAAATTCCTGGATCTGTATTCCAGTCGTTATGAAATCCGTGTACTCAAGGAGGTCATGACCAATATTTTTGACCACCGTGCCACGGACCCTGTAGATGTCTCCCCTTACCGGGATTTTTTCCGACATCACTCCAAAATTGATGTGGACCGGCTCACCACCTGCGCCACTATGGAGGAGCTGATCAACAGCCTGAAAGGAAACGAATTCTATCATCCCCTGTGTAAAATCCAGGAGCATGAAAACGCCCTGCTTTTTGATTACGGCATGGCACTGGATCTGTATTACTTCACACAGATCTGGAATCTGAAAAAGAAGCTTTTCAGCGGCAAAGACCTGGAAGAAATTACCCGGACCTACGGTGAGAAATTTGATATGCTGAATCTGCAGTTTATCCAGCGTTCCAAACGCTGTTACGGTATGCAGCCGGCAGACATTTATGCCCTGCTGATCCCAATGAACTACAAACTGAAAAAAGAAGAGATCACAGCTATGGTAGAGGCTCCCACTGAAGAAGAAAGCCGCAGGATTTTCCAGAAGACCTGGTATGGCGCCAAATATGACAAACTGTCTATAGCCAACCTTGAGGAATTCTACAACTATATTCTGCGAACTGTCCTGGAAAAGGAAGCCCACCGGAATCCATACTCTGTGGCTATGATCTATTCCTATTTATACCACAAGGAACATGAGGTAAACCGTCTGACCATCGCCATTGAGTGCGTTCGCTACGGTGTGGCTCCCGCAGAAGCCATAGAATATATTAAGAACAATTAACCAAACAGGAGGTGACAATATGATTGAGAAAATGAAATTCCTGAGCATTACCGGGCCCAAGGCCGATATTGACCGGGTGGTAAATACCTACCTGTCCAAATACGAGATCCATCTGGAAAATGCTCTCTCTGAGCTGACCACAGTTCAGAACCTGACTCCTTTCCTGGAGATCAACCCTTACAAGGAGGCACTGAACACAGCCAATCTGTTCTGCGAGGAACTGAACAGCTTTGCAGCCGATACTGTAAAAACTGAGACAGCACAGGCTGCAGCTCAGACAATGGATGTGGAGACAGCACTGGATACTATCCGCCGCATTCAGACAGACTACCAGGATCTGGACAAAAAGCGGTCTGATCTGGAGAATCAGCTGACTACTGTGGACGAATCCCTGCGAGTGATCCGGCCTTTCCGTAATCTCGACTTTGATATTTCCTCAATCCTGAAATTCCGGTTTATCCGTTTCCGTTTCGGAAGGATAGGAAAGGAATATTACCAGAAATTCGAAAGATACATCTACGATAATCTGGATACTATCTTTATCAAATGTGACGAAGATGACCAGTATATCTGGGGAATGTACTTTGTTCCGGAACCTGAATCCCAGAAGGTAAAGGCTGTATACTCCTCCATGCACTTCGAGAAGATTTACATGCCGGACTCTTATGAAGGCACTGCAAGAGAAGCTTTTGAGCAGCTTGCCCAAAAACGAAGCCTGATCCTGTCAGATTTCAACACTGTCAGCCAGAAGAGAAATGATTTTCTCATTTCCCACTGCCGGGAAATTCTTGCTGCCCAAGCTGCCATTGCCAGACTTTCCGGCAACTTTGATATTCGCAAGCTGGCAGCCTGTACCAAGGGCAAGGGCGAAAATGATATCTTCTATATCTTATGTGGATGGATGACGGAAAAGGATGCCCATTCCTTCCAGACAGATATCAAGAATGACAGCAAAATTTTCTGCATTATTGATGGTGAGGACGATGAGCATATCCAGCCTGAAACTCACCAGCAGCCGCCAACCAAGTTAAAAAATCCGAAGCTTTTCAAGCCTTTTGAAATGTATATCAATATGTATGGCCTTCCGGCTTACAATGAGATGGATCCCACCTGGTTTGTGGCCATCACTTATTCCTTTATCTTCGGCGCCATGTTCGGAGATGCAGGACAGGGACTGCTGTTGTTTATCGGCGGTTTCCTTCTTTACAAATTCAAACACATTGCACTGGCAGGCATCATCAGCTGTGCAGGTGTATTTTCCACTATCTTCGGAATCCTGTTTGGAAGCTTCTTCGGCTTTGAAAACCTGTTTCCGGCATTGTGGCTGCGCCCAATGAATAATATGATGACTGTACCCTTTATCGGTAAACTGAATACGGTATTTATTGTTGCCATCGGCTTTGGTATGGGACTTATCCTTCTGTGCATGGTCTTCAATATCATCAATGCATGGAAAGCACACGATACAGAGCATATCTGGTTCGACACCAACTCTGTGGCAGGTCTGGTCTTCTACGGCTCTGCTACCGTTTCCATCGCACTGATCCTCACAGGACATACACTTCCGGGAGGAATCCTGCTCTTTATCATGTTTGGCATACCACTGATCCTGATCTTCTTCAAGGAGCCCCTTACAGCTCTGGTGGAGAAGAAATCTGAGGTTATGCCAAAGGAAAAAGGAATGTTCATTGTACAGGGTCTGTTCGAAATGTTCGAAGTCCTGCTGAGCTATTTTTCCAATACACTTTCCTTTGTCCGTATCGGAGCCTTCGCAGTCAGCCATGCAGCTATGATGGAGGTTGTGCTCATGCTTGCCGGCTTTGAAAGCGGCCATCTGAACTGGATAGTAGTAATTCTGGGAAACCTTTTTGTAAGCGGTATGGAGGGTCTGATCGTAGGTATCCAGGTCCTTCGTCTGGAATACTATGAAATGTTCAGCCGCTTCTACAAGGGTACAGGACGCAAATTTGAGCCATTCCGCCCTACAAAATAATAAAAAAATCAACGAATAAAAAGGAGATCAATTATGACAACAATAGCACAGATTATTTTAGCAATCGCACTGGTACTCAGTATTATCCTTCCCTTCGGCTACTATCTCATCGGTGAGAAAAACCGGGGACGTTACAAAACCGCCATTGGTATAAACGCATTTTTCTTCTTTGGCACCATGCTTATCGCCATCGCAGTTATGTTTACAGGTGCTTCCTCCGTACAGGCAGCAGCAGGCTCTGAGGCAGGACTTGCTACAGGTATGGGCTACATTGCAGCCGCTCTTGTAACCGGACTTTCCTGTATCGGCGGTGGTATTGCCGTAGCCAGTGCGGCAAGTGCAGCCCTGGGCGCGATCAGCGAGGATCAGAGTATCCTTGGTAAATCCCTTATTTTCGTAGGTCTTGCAGAAGGTGTTGCCCTTTATGGACTGATCATCTCCTTCATGATCCTGGGACAGTTATAAGATGCAGATGTTTCTGATCAGCGACAATATCGATACCTATACAGGGATGCGGCTGGCAGGTGTAGAGGGTGTGGTTGTCCACACACATAATGAATTGAAGGATGCCCTGGAAAAGGCCATCTCCAACAAAGAAATCGGGATCATCCTCCTGACCGAGAAATTCGGCAGAGAATTCCCCTCTATCATTGACGATGTGAAGCTCCATCACAAAACCCCTCTGATCATCGAAATCCCGGACCGGCATGGTACCGGACGAAAACCGGATTTCATCACATCCTATGTAAATGAAGCAATCGGATTGAAGCTATAAGGTATGAATAAAAACAACAGGCAGGTGTTAGCATGACAATTGATGAAAAACTCAGCCATTTCTATGATGTTACTGTAGAGGATGCCCAGGCAAAAGCAGCCGGCATCCTGGAAGAACACAGAAAAGCTCTGGCACAGATGACAGAAAAACACAAGGCTGACAGCCAGGAAAACGCCCAGGTACAGATCAAGGCAGAAACTGCCAATGCCAGACGCGAGATCAATAAAGCACTTTCTGCGGAACAGCTTACCATCAAACGTGACTGGACCAAAAAACAGAACGAATTAAAAGAAAAGCTTTTTGCAGAAGTAAAAACACAGCTGGAAAATTTCCGAAATACCCCGGACTATCCGGCTTATCTGGAAAACAAAATCAAAGAAGCCCTGGATTTCGCAGAGCAGGATAAGATCAATATCTACATCTCTCCTGAGGACAGTGCCCTTCTTCCGGATCTGGTAGAACGCACAAAAGCCTTCATTACAGTTTCTGCTGAAGACTTCCTTGGAGGGATCAAGGCAACGATCCCCCACAAAAATATCCTGATCGACCATTCTTTCGCAGGAAATTTCCAGGCAGTATACAAAGAATTCAAATTTGACGGAGGGCCAAAGCATGAGTAATACAGGTATTATCTACGGTGTCAACGGCCCGGTCATTTATCTGAAAGGTGACAGCGGCTTCAAAATCTCCGAGATGGTCTATGTAGGTCCTGAAAATCTGGTAGGTGAGATCATTGGCCTGAAAAAAGGCATGACAACTGTACAGGTTTTCGAAGAAACCACAGGACTGAAGCCTGGCGATACAGTTACAGGTACCGGAGATGCCATCTCCGTGCTTCTGGGACCCGGAATCATCCACAACATTTTTGATGGTATCCAGCGTCCTCTGGAGGAGATTGCCAAAGCCTCAGGTAAATATATTTCCCGTGGTGTCAGCGTAGACTCCCTTGACACACAGAAAAAATGGAACACACATATTACAGTAAAAGAAGGGGATGTAGTAGGACCTGGATCCATTATCGCAGAGACCCAGGAGACTGACTCCATCCTGCATAAATCCATGGTTCCTCCCAATCTGACAGAGGCTACCGTAATCCATGCGGCAGCTGACGGAGAATACACAATTCTGGAACCCATCGTAACGATCCAGTTTGCAGACGGAACCACCAGGGATCTGGCACTGGCACAGAAATGGCCAATCCGTATTCCCAGACCTACCCACCAGCGCTTCCCTGCAAGTGTACCGCTGGTTACAGGACAGCGTATCCTGGACACCCTTTTCCCAATTGCAAAGGGCGGTACTGCTGCAGTTCCCGGAGGTTTCGGTACAGGTAAGACCATGACCCAGCACCAGATCGCCAAGTGGTCTGACGCAGATATCATCATCTATATCGGCTGTGGAGAGCGTGGAAATGAAATGACCCAGGTTCTGGAGGATTTCAGTAAGCTGATCGACCCCAAATCCGGCAATCTGATGATGGACCGTACCACCCTGATCGCCAATACCTCCAACATGCCTGTTGCAGCTCGTGAGGCTTCTATTTATACAGGTGTGACCCTTGCTGAATATTACCGGGATATGGGCTATGATGTAGCCATCATGGCAGACTCCACTTCCCGTTGGGCAGAAGCTCTCCGTGAGCTGTCCGGACGTCTGGAAGAGATGCCTGCAGAAGAAGGCTTCCCTGCATACCTTGCCTCCAAGCTTTCCGCTTTCTATGAACGTGCAGGAATGATGCAGAACTTAAACGGAACCGAAGGCTCTGTTTCCATTATCGGAGCAGTTTCCCCCCAGGGCGGTGACTTCTCAGAGCCTGTTACCCAGAATACCAAGCGATTCGTCCGCTGCTTCTGGGGACTGGACAAGGCACTGGCTTATGCCCGCCATTTCCCTGCTATCCACTGGCTCACCAGCTACAGCGAATATCTGGAAGATCTGACCCCCTGGTACAGAGAACATGTCTCTCCCAAATTTGTAGCAGACAGAAATCAGCTCATGGCTATCCTGAACCAGGAAAGCTCCCTCATGGAAATCGTTAAGCTGATCGGAAGTGATGTTCTCCCAGATGACCAGAAGCTGACTCTGGAAATTGCCAGAGTAATCCGTCTGGGCTTCCTCCAGCAGAACGCCTTCCATCAGGAGGATACCTGCGTACCTATGGAAAAGCAATTCAAAATGATGGAGATCATTCTCTATCTCTACGAGAAATGCCGCGCCCTGATCAACCGTGGAATGCCGGTTTCCGTACTGAAGGAGGACAATATCTTCGAGCGGATCATTTCTATTAAATATGATGTACCAAACAATGAACTGGACAGATTTGAACAATACCACAAAGACATTGATACCTTCTATGACAAAGTCATGGAGAAAAACGGCTGATAACAGAGAGGAGAAGTTTATATGGCAATTGAATATTTAGGACTAAGCGAAATAAACGGCCCTCTGGTTGTCCTGGAAGGCGTGAAAAACGCTTCCTATGAGGAAATCGTAGAATTTCACATGGATGACGGAACACGTAAGATCGGCCGTATCATAGAGATCTATGAGGACAAAGCTGTTATCCAGGTTTTTGAAGGAACAGACAGTATGTCCTTAAGCAACACCCACACCAGGCTGACCGGACATCCTATGGAGATCGGGCTTTCCCCTGAGATCCTGGGACGTACCTTTAACGGTATCGGACAGCCCATTGACGGACTGGGCGATATCACTCCTGAGGTAAACTTAAATATCAACGGACTGCCTCTGAACCCGGTAGCCCGTGAATATCCCCGTAACTATATTAACACCGGTATTTCCGCCATCGACGGACTGACCACCCTGATCCGTGGCCAGAAGCTGCCCATCTTTTCCGGCAATGGTCTGCCCCACGATAAGCTGGCTGCACAGATCGTACAGCAGGCCTCTCTGGGAGAGGATTCCGATGAGAAATTTGCCATTGTTTTCGCAGCCATGGGCGTTAAATATGATGTAGCAGAATTTTTCCGCCGCACCTTTGAGGAAAGCGGAGCCTCCGATCACGTAGTTATGTTTCTGAACCTGGCCAATGACCCGGTAGTAGAGCGTCTTCTTACACCGAAAATCGCTCTGACTGCTGCCGAATATCTTGCCTTTGAAAAAGGCATGCACATTCTGGTCATCCTGACAGATATTACCTCTTTCTGCGAGGCCATGCGTGAGGTATCCTCCTCCAAGGGAGAAATCCCTTCCAGAAAGGGCTATCCCGGTTATCTGTACAGTGAACTGGCAACCCTGTATGAACGGGCAGGTATTGTAAAAGGCAAACCAGGCTCTGTAACACAGATTCCGATCCTGACCATGCCAAATGATGATATCACCCATCCGATCCCTGACCTGACCGGATATATTACCGAGGGCCAGATCGTACTGGACCGCCAGCTCCATGGCCAGGCAATCTATCCGCCTATCAATGTACTGCCTTCTCTTTCCCGTCTGATGAAGGACGGCATTGGTGAGGGCTACACAAGAGCAGACCATCAGGATGTAGCCAACCAGCTCTTCTCCTGCTATGCCAAGGTTGGAGATGCCAGAGCCCTTGCCTCTGTTATCGGTGAAGATGAGCTCTCTCCGCTGGATAAAAGATATCTGATATTTGGCAAAGCCTTTGAAAGTGAATTTGTAGGCCAGTCTGAGACAGAAAACCGAAGTATCACTGAGACCCTGGATAAAGGCTGGGAGCTTCTTGGACTGCTTCCAAGGGAAGAACTTGACCGAATCGATACCAAAATCCTGGATCAGTATTACCATGAGACAGTACGCTAGAGAAGTGAGGTGATTACATGGATCCCAATACCTTTCCCACCAAGGGAAATCTCATACTTGCCAAAAACTCCCTGAAGCTCTCCCGCCAGGGCTATGAGCTGATGGACAAAAAGCGTAACATCCTGATTCGTGAAATGATGAATCTGATCAATCAGGCCAAGGATATCCAGACACAGATCGACGTCACCTTCCGTACTGCATATGCAGCTCTCCAGAAGGCAAATATGGAGATCGGTATCGCCTTTGTACAGCAGATCGCAGGCACAGTTCCCATTGAGAACTCCATCCGGATCAAAACCCGAAGCGTTATGGGTACAGAGATTCCTCTGGTGGAATATGAGCCCACCACCAACCGGCCCACCTACGCTTACTACAGTACCAAAATGTCCCTGGATGAAGCTAAGGCAGCCTTTGAAAAAGTAAAAGAGCTGTCCATCCGCCTTTCCATGGTGGAAAACGCAGCCATCCGTCTGGCGGCCAATATCAAAAAAACGCAGAAACGTGCCAACGCACTGAAGAATATTACCATACCAAAATATGAAACGCTGACCAAGGATATTCAGAATGCGCTGGAAGAAAAAGAACGTGAGGAATTCACCAGATTAAAAGTAATTAAAAGGATGAAGCAGGGAGCATAGCTGCAAATCCGGAATCAAAAAATTGCCAGGTAGTTATTTCCTGGCAATTTTTATTTTTCTGTAGAAATATTGCTAATGTCTGTTCCCTTCCCAGTAATCTGATGTGCCTGCTGACCTGTAGAATTATGCAAAATTCAGTTTTCATATTATGTGGAAAAGTATTTTTCAGACTATATTCTATGTGGATTATCAAATATTACAGACTTATTACATATTTTTTACGTTGTGTTTCATATCCATCTGAATCACCCATAACCCTTTCCCTGCTTACAGATTCTTTCATTCCGCTATTCAGCCTGATTCCAAATCAAATTCAAGAATATTCTGAAATTAATTCCATATATCTCTATATTTTATCTTTTTCCCAAAATATTCTATGATTATTAGAATATAAAAAAGTCAATAGAATTCTTATATCTTTTTTAATATTTATGTCGATTTATCACTTTATACAAAACATTTGTTTTTTTCTTTTTTATGTAAATCAAGTATTCCACACACATAAAATGTGGATAATGTGGATAACTTTGTGCATAACTCTATTTTATGGGCTTTTCCTCAATTCTCATGTGTGGAAAAAATGTGTATGGTTTTCCACACCTTTTTCTTTTTTCGACAAAATTTGTGCAAAATGTTGAAAGTTCGATTTTCATCTCTGTTCTGCGCAAAAATACAACAAAAGGAGCCATAGGCTCCTTATGCATTCTCTATAAGATATTTCTGGGCAGAGACCACAGCATTGGCACCATCGGCCACTGCAGTTACCACCTGGCGGAGCATCTTTGTACGGACATCTCCTGCAGCAAAAATCCCCGGCGTACCGGTAATGCCTTCCTCTCCTGCAATAATATATCCGGTCTCATCCAAGGGCACCAGCTCTCCCAGCCATTGGGTATTGGGAATAATCCCCACAGCAATAAATACGCCATCTGTATGGATCACAGTTTCCTGTCCTGTCTTCACATTGGAAAGCTTCACTCCTGTCACCTGCTCTGTTCCCTGTATTTCCACAGCAACACTGTCCCAGATGATTTCCACATTCTCGCAGGATCTCAGGCTGTCCTGCAGGATCCTGTCCGCACGGAACTCGTCCCTCCTGTGGACAACATACACCTTCTCGCAGATCCTTGCCAGGAAAATGGCATCCTCCACTGCAATATTACCGCCGCCGATCACCACAGCCCTTTTATTTTTGAAAAAGGCACCGTCACAGGTTGCACAGTAAGAAACTCCCATGCCGGACAATTCTGCCTCCCCCGGAATATCCAGAGTACGGTGGCTGGCACCGCAGGCCAGAACCACAGTTTTCGCTCTGTATTCATGCTTTTTTGTGCGGATGACCTTCTCACTGCCGGCATTCTCCACAGCCAGCACTTTCCCCCTGACAGGAGCAATTCCCAGCTTTTCCGCGTGATTTCCCATAGCCTCTCCCAGATCCATCCCTGAGATTCCCGGAAGCCCCGGATAATTATCCACCTCATAAGTATTCAGCACCTGGCCACCCTCTACAAACTGATTATCCAGCCACAAAGCCTTCAATCTGCCCCTGACTGCATAAATTGCCGCACTGATCCCCGCCGGACCAGCCCCCAGAATCGCTATATCGTAAAGTTCTGACATCTCTCATACCTCCGTATTTTATGGAATCGCTATAGTAATAATAGCATACTGCCCCTCTGTTTCCAATAAGATAGTAAAAAGTCCTCCTTCGAGGTTTCTATGAAAATTCTGAAAAAAATACTTGCCCTCACACTGGTCTTTGCCCTGGGGATAGGTGCAGGGTATGTGTCCGAACATCCTGTCACAGAAAATTCCCGTTTCCAGGCCTTCACAGAAAAGCTTTTCCAGACTGAAGTCTCCGCCAATGCTCTGACCCTCCACTATACACTGGCAGACCCGGCAGGGGCAGGTATCCGCTCCACAGAAATGACCCTGGGCGCCCTGGACACAGATTCTTCTGAAACAACCCAGCTCTGTAACGAATATGAGAACCTACTTCGTTCCTTCTCTTACTCCAGATTGTCCAGAGACAATCAGCTTACACTGGATATGCTGCTTCTGTATTTCCACACCCGCGCTTCCCTGGGAGAAAATTACATACTGGAGGAACCTCTGGGGCCAAGTCTGGGAATCCAGGCTCAGCTGCCTGTCCTGCTGGGAGAATATGCCTTTCACTCCACCAGAGATCTGTCCGATTACCTGAAGCTTCTGGGCACCATCCGGCCTTACTTCCATAGTATTCTCCAATTTGAAGAAAAAAAATCCCAGGCTGGCCTCTTTATGAGTGATGCCACCCTGGATCGTATTCTGACTCAATGCCGTTCTTTTATCCGTGACCCCAATTCCAACTACATGGATGAGCTTTTCGCCCAGCGCCTGAAAACCTTCGGGAAGCTGACAGAAAAGAAGCAGAACCATCTCCTTACCTTCCATCACCAACTGATCACAAAGCAGGTGATCCCTGCTTACCAGGAGCTGATAGACGGACTGGAGAAGCTGCGAGGCACAGGCAAGACCAGCCGTGGGCTGGCATACTTCCCCGGTGGCAGAGAATACTACCAGTATCTTCTGCGTATCCAGACCGGCTCCTATGTTCCCGTAAAGCAGATCCAGAAACGGCTCTCTGATCAGCTTCTGACGGATTTCAGGCAGATCAAAGCTCTCATACAGGCAGATTCCTCCCTGGTTGCTTCTCTGCAGAAATATTCCGGCCAGATCTCCCTTACTCCTGAACAAATGCTAAAAGAACTTCCCGGACTGATGAAAGAGGATTTCCCCCTATTAAAAAATATCTCCTATGAAGTCCGCCAGGTTCATCCCTCCATGAAAAAATTCCTGAGCCCTGCCTTTTATCTGACTCCTCCGGTGGATACCCAGACTCCCAATGTAATCTACATCAACAACTCCAAAGGCACCTCCAGCCTGGAGCTTTTTGGCACCCTGGCCCACGAAGGCTTTCCCGGACACCTGTATCAGACCGTATCCTTTGCCAGAAGCGCTCCTGACAATATCCGCTATCTGATCACCAGTCCCGGATATATAGAGGGCTGGGCAACCTATGTGGAAGGCTACGCATACAGATATGCAGCCTCACTGATCTATGATATTATGAAAAATTCCGCTGCTGCCACCTCTGATGACACACTCAACTCTGCGCCTGACCGGAAGCTTATCCAAAATGCCACACAATTGGCATGGCTCAGCCGCAGCACCAACCTGTGTCTCTATTCCCTGCTGGACATCGGCATCCACTACGAGGGCTGGGATCAGGGCAGAACCACAGCTTTTCTCAAAGCCTTCGGCATCACCCAGGAATCTGCCGTAAAAGAAATCTACCAGTACATCGTAGAAACTCCCGGCAATTACCTGAAATATTACTGGGGCAGCCTGAATTTCCAAGATCTGCAGACACGCTGCAGGAAACAACTGGGCCATGATTTTAATCTGAAGGATTTTCACCGCCGGATCATGGAAATCGGCCCTGTACAGTTCCCGGTGCTGGAAAAATATCTGTTCCTTTCCTATGCCTGATAGCTGCGGAAAAATTTCTGCAGCTTGGTAAGGGCCCGGGTCAGGGCCTCTGTCTCCTCCACATTCAGATCCTTCAGGATTGCCAGAACCATTTTCTCATGGAAATCCCTGTGATGACAGAAAGCCTTCTCCCCCTTCTCTGTGAGAGAGATCAATACTACCCTGCGGTCCTCCTCACTGCGCACACGCTGGATATATCCCTTCTTTACCAGGTTATTCACTGCAATGGTCAGGGTGCCCACAGTCACATTCAGCGCCCTGGCTACTGTGGACATATTTTTCTGCTCCCGGATCCCCACTGCATCCATAATGTGCATATCATTTACAGAAATATTTTTATACTCCGGCGTGATCAGCGCCCGCTCTTCCAGATCCAGAATCTCATTAAACAAATTTACAAGCACATCATTGATCGCCTCATAATGGTTCATCCGGTTCTCCCCCTTTCACATATCAGTTACTGTCTCCGTTCTCAGCAACCTTTGTCTCTCATTATACACTATATTACTTTGCCTTACAAAGCATTTTTATCCATTTTTTATCTGAGAATACAGTTGGTAAATACCTCTTTCTTTCAATAGTAAAGTTTGATATAATCATTACAATAATAATTCTGCCATTATCTATGGTATCAAAGGATAGATTTTTATGAAAAAAAATAATATTCCCCTTAATTTCAGGGAAAAAAATAATTCAAGGATCAGTCTGCTATGTTCCGCGGCGGTTCTGATCGTATTGGTTTTCCTGATGCATCAGCTGGACTACGGCCTGATCACCAAGCCTGAGGAAAAAGCTGCCCAGGAGGCACAAAAGAAGGAAGAAGAGGCAAAAAAAGCTGCGGAAACCCCGGAGATCACCACTGCAAGTGTAATCGCAGTCGGAGACAATCTCTATCACAGTAAGCTGTACGAATCCGGTGAGTATGATTCCGGCAACTGGAATTATGACCATATTTATGCCAATGTTCTGGATGAGATCCAGGCTGCAGATGTGGCCATGATCGACCAGGAGACAGTCTTTGCCCCGGACCATGATTCCGTCAGCACCTACCCCTCCTTTGCAACTCCCCAGGAGGTTGGAGATGCCATCATCAAGGCAGGCTTCGATGTAGTGGAATCTGCCACCAACCATGCAGATGATTATGGATACGATTATCTGAAAACCACTCTGGATTTCTGGAGTTCCAAATATCCCACAATTCCTGTGCTGGGTATCCACTCCACCCAGGAGGACGCAGACATCGTCAAGGTCAAAGAAGTAAACGGGATCAGGATTGCTTTTCTTGATTATACATATGGCACCAACAACTCAGGTGCAGGGGAAGGCTACGAATACATGATCGATATCTTTGATAAGGACAAGATCACCACTATGATCCAGAAAGCCAAATCCATCTGTGACTGCCTTATTTTTGTTGCACACTGGGGTACAGAAGACGAGACCATGCCAAACGAATATGAGAAGCAATGGGCTGCCTTCCTTATGGAGCAGGGCGTAGATGTGATCATAGGCGGACATCCTCATGTACTTCAGCCTTATGGCCGTCTCTCAGATGACCAGGGACACAGCACACTGGTATTCTATTCTCTGGGAAATTTTGTTTCCACGCAGCAGGAGCTACCGGAGCTGCTGGAGGGTATGGCAAGCTTTACCATTCAGAAAACAACTCTTAACGGCAAGAGCACAATTGAGATTCTTTCACCTGAAGTAAAGCCTATGGTTATGCACTACAACCATGATGCAGGAGAATACGGCCCCTATATGCTCTCTGATTATACAGAGGAGCTGGCTTCCCAGCACAGCGTCCGCAATGTGATCGGTGATGAATTCACCCTGGCAAACCTCCAGGCCAAATTCAAGGAAATCATGTCCATGAATGTGAAACCGTCCACCAACACCAACCTGCTGAACGTAAAATTTGACTGGCAGGGTAACATGATCGACAAAACTACAGGAAATGTGGTAGAGGATACAGAATCCATCCATTCCTGGGAATACCTGAGTTCATCGGGAGATACTTCGGATTCTTCCGGCACAGGAGATTCTTCTGACACAGGCGATTCTTCTGACACAGGAGATTCCTCTGACACAGGAGATTCCTCCGAGGATGACGGAGACTCCTATGATGAATCCTATGACAGTTCCTATGATGACGGATCCTATGACGAATCCTATGACAATTAAAATAAACATCTGGTTTCGCACTCACTTGTGTTATCCGGCAGTTACTTTGTCGGTGTATACAAGCTAAGCACTATGAAATCAGATGTTTTCTTTTTATTTTTACAGATATATAACTATTGAATTATTTTATATTCCCAGCAATCTGTGTGTATTTTCCCTGGTGACCTCAATAACCTCCTCAGGAGTTACCTGCTTCAGTTCTGCAATCGCCCAAACTACATAGGGCAGATACAGAGAAGAATTGCGTTTACCCCGATTGGGCTCCGGAGCCATGTACGGACAGTCTGTTTCCAGCACCAGCTGTGACAGAGGTGCATACTGTACAACCTCCTTCAGCTTCTTTGCATTTTTAAAGGTAACCACACCTCCAATTCCCAGGTAAAGTCCCATATTTAAATATTCTGCGGCGATCTCACGGCTGTAGGAAAAGCAGTGAATAATTCCTCCATACATGCCTCCCTGCATATATTCCCTGACAATATTCAAGGTATCCTCCGCTGCATCACGGCTGTGGATCATAAAAGGAAGCCTCTCCTCCCGGGCAATCTCCATCTGGGCACGGAACATCTTCTGCTGTATCTCATGTTCCTTTTTCTCCTTATGCCAGTAATAATCCAGACCAATCTCTCCAATGGCGATGATCTTGTCCATATGGGAAATGCGGCGGATCTCTGCCAGGGTTTCCTCTGTCATCTGCTCCGCATCATCCGGATGCACTCCCACAGCTCCGTATATAAACGGATACTTTTCAATCAATTTCACCGTATCCTGCAAGCCATCTATAGATGCACAGACATTTACAAGCTTCTCAATTCCATGCTCCTGCATAGATGCAAGAAGCGCCTCTCTGTCTGGGTCAAAAGCCTCATCATCATAATGGGCATGGGTATCTATGATCATTTTTTAATTCCTCCTTATTGTCATTTCTTCCGAAAATCCCCCATTCCGGAATATGGGTAACTCCGGAATGGGGGAAAATGTATTACTTGTTTGGTTTTTTATTTTTCATCTTTTCTGCGGCGTTTAAAGAATACGGCTACTCCGGCAATCACTGCTGCAGCTGCAAACAGTGCAATAAAGCCTCCGATCGGTGTAGAATCACCGGTTCTCACTGCAGATTTTCCTGAAAATCCACCTGTTGTATTTGGTGTATTCGGCGTATTCGGTGTGCCAGGTGTAGGTGTAACCTTTGTTGAATTCTCTGTATTGGTAATGACTACATTTGCACTAAGATTGTCATCATTCAAGGTTACCTGCGCATTATCAACTGTCACATCATACTTAAAGCTTGCTGCTCCTGCAACCGGCTTTCCATTGGAATCAACCTCTGTCACATACAGGGTAATGGATCCGCTTTCCGGAAGTGCCACATTAACCAGAGCAGTTGCTTCTGAACCACCGGCCAGATCTAACGGTACAATATTCTGAGAAACATCTGTTGAAAGCTGTGTGAAGCCCTCATCTGCAAAAATTCCTGCATAGAAGATCTCATTGCTGTTCTTTGCTTTTCCGTCACTGCCAACCAGCTTCTTGGTAATGTTCAGTTCGGCTTCCTTATAGTAACCATCCGGAATCTTCTCAAACTGGTTGTCAAAGTATACGGTTGTGCTGCCGTCAGCGTTGTCAACTGTAACTGCATTTCCGTCTGAGAAATCTACCATATACATGGTTCCGTCTGCACATATATTTGCCAGATAACAGGTTCCGTCTGCCTCACACTCGCCTACATAATAGGTCTGTCCCTTCTCTAATCCTGTAAAGGTTACCGTAGATGCAGAAGCGTTCTTAAAGTTAAGTGCCAGCACATCGGAAACTCTCTGTGTACAATCAGCATCTGAATACAGAGCCACATAATAAGTTGCATCCACAGCTCCGATCACTGTTCCGTCAACAGTTACCAGTTTCTTGGTTACAGATACGGAAACATCCTTGCTCTCTTTCTTCTCATCTTTTACAAGAAGTGTATCATCACTGATGGCTGTTGTAGTATTTGCAGTATCAATTGTTCCATCCTCATTCAGCTGGAATGTGGTATCCTCTGCCACCTTATAGCCCTTCGGCGCTACTGTCTCGCGTAATGTGTATGTCTCACCTGTCTTCAGTCCTTTGATGGTATATGCCTTGTCAGTAGAATCCCACTCTTCAACAACATTTCCATCCTTGTCAAGAATCTGGATATGCGCTCCGGCAAGCTCCTTCTGACTGGTAATATCAACCTTACTGATGCTTACAGATGTCATATTATCTTCTACCAGAACCACACCTTTATCAGATACTGTTGCTGTAGTCTTTGTCTGATCTACAGTTCCATCTTCTTTCAGAGTAAAGGTTGTGTCACTGGTTACTGTGTATCCGTCTGGTGCTACTGTCTCACGAAGAGTATAAGTCTCTCCTGGTTTCAGGTTCTTCACTACATGAGGTTCCTTACCAGATGTCCATTCATCAACAATCTTACCATCCTTATCAACAATCTGGATATGTGCTCCCTCCAGTTCTTTCTGGTTAGTTGCATCCACTTTGCTGATATTCACTGATACCGCTTTTGTATCCTCTACAAGAAGCACTCCATCTTTAACTTTCGTTGTTGTCTTAGATTCATCAACAGTTCCATCTTCCTTCAAAGTAAAGGTTGTGTCACTGGTGATCAGATATCCATCCGGTGCTACTGTTTCACGAAGAGTATAGGTCTCTCCGGCTTTCAGTTCTGTCGTTACATGAGCAGTTTTTCCAGATATCCACTCGTCAACTACATTTCCATTCTTGTCAATGACCTGAAGCTTTGCACCCTCCAGTTCCTGCTGACTTGTCACATCCACCTTACTGATCTTGACAGTTGGGCCAGATGGTACATCTGGAGTTGGAATTGCTGTGTCTTCTACAAGAAGAATACCCTCTTCGGAAATGGTAGTAGTTGTATTCTTTTTATCAATACTTCCGTCTGCTTTTAAAGTAAAGGTTGTATCCGCTTTAAGGTAATATCCATTCGGCGCTACTGTCTCACGAAGAGTATAAGTCTCTCCTGGTTTCAGATTGTTCACTACATGAGGTTCCTTACCAGATGTCCATTTATCAACAACCTTACCATCCTTATCAACAATCTGGATATGTGCTCCCTCCAGTTCTTTCTGGTTAGTTGCATCCACTTTGCTGATCTTGACTAAAATTTTAGTATAATCATTTGTAATTGTAATGTTTGCTGTCTTTTCGTTTGTTACGGTTACTTTTCCACCATCTACACTGTAGGTAGTAGTCAGTTTATAGCCTTCCATATCTGCATTTGTTTCTGTCACTGTATATTCGCCAAGGGGCAGGTTCTGGAATGTATATTTTCCATCTGTAAATTCATTGTAAGTAACAGTTTTTGAATATTGTTCAGGTCCTTTAATTGTAAAAGTTATTTTTGCCCGCTGTTCTGATGTAAGCTCTGAATCAGAAATATCACCTGTAATGGATTTGACGATTTCAAGAGTTCCTAATTTCAAAGTATTGGTAATTGTATATCCGGTGCAGGCATTTCCGCTTACAGATGCTTCATATCCCTCTACTGTGCCATCCTCTTTTACTGTATAGGCAATTGTAGTTCCATTCTTCTTCTCATCCAGACCATTCCAGGTATAAGTCCATTTATTTTCTTCATTTAAAGTAACTGGGTTTCCACTTTTCTGTTTACCTGCATAAAGCTGAACATTAATCCCTGATGGTCTCTTGTTACTCTTGTTATCATTATCAACCCATGCTTTTGTTACAGTCACGCTGGTCTGACCTGGTGTATAAGTGTTGATGATGTCGTAGCCATTGATCGTTGTGGAATAATCGGCTACTGCATCCTCGGTCACTGTGTAGTTAATTGCAGTACCATTTTCATATTTCGGCAGATCGGTGAAACTGTATTTCCAGTTATCTCTTGCTGTTACTTCTTTGCTAGCAACCTTTGTGCCATTCGCCAGAAGCTTGACTGTGATACTGGATGGTCGGTTGCCATCCTGATTGTTATTATCATCCCAGGTTTTGCTTCCATTTATGTTTATTGTTGGTGTTTCATAGATATTTGAAAATAAAATCTGAGAGTCATTACTTTCCTCACCTTTAACAATCTTTTTAACAGACTTACTTGCTGTTAAATCACCTTCATTATTTACTTTAACTTCTATTATAACTCTATACTGAGTTTTATCGTATATTACACCATTTTCTTTATTATCAGTTTCTACAATTGTATAAATATAGTTTCCAACATTTGTAAACTGAAGTGAATCAAATTTAATATTTCCCGCTGCATCGTTTGGTTTAATTTGCACTCCATTCATGTCATTGGTGTTGTTTTCATCTGGAGTTAAAGTAAAATAAAATTCATTTGCCTTAAGATCTCTTCCTTTTAAGATTTTTGTAGCCTTTAAATCAACACTGGCAGAAACTCTGGTAGCTTTATGATCATACACATAAATTGACTCACCGTTGTATTTTCCATCTGAACCAGCAACATCCGTTCCCGCCCGGCTAATAGCTTTGAAAATTATCGGGGCAGCTTTTTCATAGTTTTCAGGTGCTATGATTTCTTCAAGTTTATATATATGATTTTTATAAAGATGCCATCCTGTAACAGTTTCATTTCCTGGTTTAATCGTTACTGTTCCATCTGAACCTGTTGTAAATTTAACAGGCAACTCTTTCCAGGTGCCATCATTTTGCTTTTCTGATAAACTAAATACAGCTCCTGCAAGTGCTGCTTTAGTTTCAGCATCTTTTTTTACAATTGTGTATTCAAATATTTCAGATGTTCCTTCAGCACTAGATGAAATAGTCACCGTTTTATTATCAGTTGATGCAGTATAGCTGCCTGAAATATTTACAGTATTGTTATAATTAACCTTTCCTTTTCCTATAACTTTTGCCTGATATGCGATTTTTACGTGAGATTCATCCGGAATCTTTGCCGTCAATGTCATCAAATCTTCTGAATAATCCCAACTGTAATTATTACTATTTGGATCAATCTCAAACTTAACAGTCTCTGGTAACAGCTGAATCTTTGCGCCCTTTCCAGATACTGCAAGCACATCATTCAAATCAATTGTATTTCCACCATTTAGTTTTAGCTTTTCCTTATTTATTTCGATTTCAAAGTATGCCTTATAACCATCACTACTATTCGCTTCTTTTGTAATTGATTTTGTTACTGGATTTGATAATGTATATTCCCATGTAATATCATTGGTAGATACATCACCCCATGAGGCTCTATTATTCAATACAGCTTTATGATTTGTTGCATCCGCAGCCATCTGTTCAAGCTTTCTGAGTGCATCTTGATCTTTAACCTGTAAGGCATATTTCAAGCAATACCAGTTATAATAGACTCCCTCTGACTTCTTATTAACATGTAATTTGAATATAGCACCAGAAGATCCTTGCGTTACAGACATTTCAACACTTCCACCATTCGCTTTCGACGCCTGATTTCCATTGTTCTCTGCATCCCAGCTCGTATCTCCTCCGCCAACTCGCGGCTTAGCATATTCGTTGTCACCCTCATATACTTTAAATATATCCGCATTAAATACATCAGCTATCTCAATACTGTCAGAATCAACACCCTCAAGATAAATATTGAACCTAAAAATCGGTAAATTATCTTCTGTCCCTTGTCCATCAAATTTTTTTTCTATTTTGTAATCTGATAATTTATAAGTATCATCAGCTGATTTTTCATTATCATCAGCAATTACTTTGACAGTATTACTATGGTTCTCTGAACTTGGCCATTCAGGATCCGGTATTGTTTTGTAGCTTAATGTCAAGGTTCTCTCAGTTCCTTTGGAAACTTCAGGAAAAAGTTGTCCTACATTCTTAAAATCAAGTAGAATCTGTTCACAAATATTCTGTTCCTGCTTTCGAATATTCAATGTATAATCTACATTTTGCTGTAATGTTCGATTTGCCCCATTCTCAGTAGTATATTTTACAGTCATGGACCCTTCCTTATAAGAGTCTGCATGCCACCCATTTTTCCAAGTAGTTGGAAGACTATCAGTTACATTGAAACTATTGTTAAAGCCATCTTCTGGTATCGTAACTGTTACTGTCCAGTCAACTTCTGTTTTTGATGCATTTACATGCTGCTTCTTTACACCAAAATCAGATCCGGGGTCTATAGCTACACTACCACTAGCAGTTCCACCATTTCCATCTGTTGCTGTATTATTGAGTATTGTTCCACTATTTTTTATCTTGGAAGTGTCCGTTTCTGTTGTATATGAAATTACATATTTATACGGCGTATTTCCATCACCAGGAAGTTGGTATTTCCAGGAACTATCCTCTTTAAACTCACTTAAGTCATTCCAGGTTGGTGTCAACGTTTTTACTAAATTACCCTTGTTATCATAAATTTCAACTTTAATTCCAGCACCAGAATATCTTGTAGGTGCATTTGCAATCTGCGTCAATGTATCAGTAACTGTGTTTTCTCCAACATACTCACGTGCATCAGGATTAATGGTAATAGACCAATTTGTTGTCTGCATTTTTGTTTTATTATCAACTTTTCCCTTTGATCCTTATTTACTCATCGAAGTAGAAATTTGGGTATTATGTCCAAAGTCTTTATCAGCAGTAACTGGAGTAGTATTATCTCCCTTAGCAGAAACACTATTTTTTGTTTGTTCCGTTGTAAACTCAACCTGTCCATTCGATAATTTTGAATAGTCAATATCAGCAGAATAACTAAGAGTGATTGTTTCTCCATCACTCATACTCGGTATCGTATAAATAAATCCGTTATCAGAAACACTTGACAAATTACCATCAACCGTTCTTCCTGTACTAGAAGTAACTTTTAAATCCTGTGCATATTTAAGTATTGTTCCGCTAATACTATCATTTACAGCCACATTCCTACTCTGACCTGTAGATTTGACAGTAACAGTATATTTAAACTTTCCATTAGCTGTATCATATTCTCCATTTTTTTCGATACTAACAGAAGCGTTGGTATCAAATGTAATAGTTTTTACAACATTGTTACTGAAGTTTATTTGCTTTTCTCCTTCACTGCTATTTAAGGAAGCATTCAATTTAACACTTAATGTTACATTAGAAGCATCATTCACCGCACTGAAATTAGGATCATTAGGATTTAAGGTCATTCTAATCTGACCATTAACTATTTCATATGTTCCTTTTACCTCATAGTCATTAATTCCTACTATTGCATGAACAGTAAACTCTCCATTTTGTATAGACGGAGTCAGATCAGTAGGGTAACTATAAATCAGCGTCTGATCTGTTGCCATCTGCTTTACCTGCTCAACTTCCGCAAATGACAAATCTATTTCATATGTTTTACCAGGTACAAGAACCAATTTTCCATTTGCATCTGTCTTTGCATTGGTAAAATTTGCACTAGTAATAAATTCATTAAGATTTGATGATGCAGTTACTAAATTTACAGCTTCAAGCATAGCAGTTTCACTTTGGCTATTCTTAGAGGCTTTTCTTTGAGGTTTATCTTTATTCTTCTGTTCTGCTAATTCCTTCTGATTCTCAGGTTTTTCTGAAGTTTCCGGCTGTTCTGGCGTTTCAGACTCTTCCTGAGTTTCAGGCTCTTCCTCTACAGATTCTTCTGGTTCCTCTGAACCTTCAGTCGTTTGTTCCGGTTCAGACGTCTCAGATTGCGTTTCTTCTACCACTTCCTCCGGTGTTTCTTCCACCTGTTTCTCAGGTGTTTCCTCCGTCTGTGCTGCCGGGGCTTCCGTTACTGTGGGAACCGCAGCTTCGCTGCTGGCGTAGATAACACTGGTGGTTGCCTGCTGGAAGATCATCAGGACTGTCAGTATTGCTGCCAGATAGCGTCTGACTTTCGTCGTTTTGCTTTTCATAATGTCATCCTCCCTTTGAATAAATATTTTCTTATTTCTCTATTGTAAATAACAAATACGGATGATAAATCCGCCTGCCGATGAGACTTCATAACTGTGAAACGACCAACAGTCATGATACTTTATCTCATTATTTGAGTATAGCATCATAAATTTTCAGATTCAATATTTTTACTTTTAAAAAAAATTATTGTAGGACAATTCCGTCGATTTGCCCAAATTTTTTTATTGATTCTCGAAAACTTTCGTATCCTCAAAACTCAGATCACAAGACCCTTATTTTGCAGAATAAAAACAAAAAGCGAGACTCTTACCACACACGCTATGTGTGTAGTAAGAGTCTCGCCGTTTCATCACGATACGGATGGAATCTTTACCCGTTGAGACTGATGACACTGCAAATCTACATCTGTCACCTACTCCCTGTTATATATTCCACTATAGACTGCCTGGGAAGTTTTGTCAAGCTATAATTGAAAATTGTGGAGGATTTTCGTTATAATTATTACCGTTCACTCCGTTCTCAGTAATACGCCTCACAAGATAAGCTTTTTAGCAGATTTCTGCTCCTGCCGGCATTTCTTTCTCCGGAACCATGAGGGAGAGATTTCCATCTGCATCTTCTGCACAGAGGATCATTCCTTCACTGAGGATTCCTGCAAGTTTGGCAGGTTTCAGGTT
>OLPO01000773.1_pt1 | contig 24260 bp, 22 predicted proteins | sample 1672831 | NCBI WGS metagenome assembly OLPO01 (sample SAMEA3136728, study PRJEB25190) | human gut metagenome
CGTACTCATAAACGCCGCTGGGAGATACCAGTACAGAGGTCATCATGGACAGATCGCCGTAAGCGGTAGCTACCATATCGGACATTACATCACCATCATAGTTCTTGCAGGCCCAGATGAATCCGCCCTCAGAACGGATGACACGGGCTACGGCATCATCGATCAGGGGATAGAAATATGTAATGCCCAGTTCCTCGAATTTTGCCTTGTACTCGTTATCATAGATCTCCTGGAAAATATCCTTGAAGGTATGATCGTATTTTTTGGAAATGGTGTCCTTGGTGGAGAACCACAGATCCTGCTTCGTATCTACGGCATAGCTGAAGCATGCTCTTGCAAAGCTCTCGATAGACTTATTCGTATTGTGGATACCCTGAATGATACCTGCTCCATCAAAATTATGGATCAGTTCACGGGTCTCGGTGCCGTCTGCTGCAGTAAATACCAGTTCTGCCTTACCGGGACCGGGTACCTTGATCTCAGTATTTTTATACACATCGCCGTAAGCATGACGGGCAATGGTGATAGGTTTCTTCCAGTTCTTCACGCATGGCTCAATTCCCTTTACCACGATGGGAGCACGAAAAACAGTTCCATCCAGGATTGCACGAATAGTTCCGTTAGGGCTTTTGTACATTTTTTTCAGATTATACTCAGACATTCTGGCTTTATTCGGGGTAATGGTGGCACATTTAACAGCAACTCCGTATTTCTTGGTGGCTTCCGCTGCATCTATGGTTACCTGGTCCTCAGTCTCATTTCTGTATTCCAGTCCAAGATCATAGTATTCTGTCTTCAGATCAATAAAAGGAAGAAGAAGCTCATCCTTGATCAACTGCCACAGAATTCTGGTCATCTCGTCCCCATCCATCTCAACAAGAGGGATCTGCATTTGAATTTTACCCATTATTACCTCCTAGTATATGTTTTGTGGTAACTGTGAACTATGTCCACAGCAACCCTATTTTAACGTAATTCCAAGTCTCTGGCAAGTCTCTGCTACAATTGCTTCCAGTTCTGCATCGCAAAGCACAGTAACACGGCCATCCTCATACTGCTGGTCAACCCAGGACTTGATCATCTTTACAAGCTCACTGTTCTTATCAACCTTCTGGTCACCTTTCAGTCGATAATGGCTGTCGATCCAGTGTGCGATTCCGGCAGCTCCGGAAGTATTGGAAACGGCAACCTCAACCGGGCGGTTCAGGAATTTCTCGGTATCAAATACGTTATAGATTTCCTCATTTTTCAGAAGTCCGTCGGCGTGGATACCAGCTCTTGTTACATTGAAGTTCTTTCCAACGAAAGGAGTTCTTTCCGGTATGTGGTAGCCAATCTCTTTCTCATAGTACTCAGCAAGCTCTGTGATAACAGTTGTATCCATACCTCCAAGGTTTCCGCGAAGCTGTGCATATTCAAATACCATTGCCTCAAGAGGTGTATTTCCGGTACGCTCTCCGATACCAAACAAAGAAGTATTAACACCACACGCACCATACAGCCATGCTGTTGTGGAGTTGCTGACTGCCTTATAGAAGTCGTTATGTCCATGCCACTCAATCAGTTCAGAAGGAACGCCTGCATGAACCATAATACCATAAATAATACCAGGTACAGAACGAGGGATCACGGCACCAGGATAGTTAACACCGTAGCCCATGGTATCACAGCAACGAACCTTAACCGGAATGCCGTACTGCTGGCGAAGCTTCATCAGCTCAAGGCAGAATGGGATAACATAGCCATAAATATCAGCTCGTGTAATGTCTTCAAGATGGCAACGGACAGAAACACCGATTTCCAGACATTCTTTTACAATGCTTAAATAATGCTCCATCGCCTGTTTACGTGTCATTTTCATCTTATAGAAAATATGATAATCGGAACAGCTTACCAGGATACCGGTCTCTCTCATACCCATATCGCGGACAAGCTGGAAGTCCTTCTTATTTGCACGGATCCAGCTGGTAACCTCAGGGAACTCATAGCCTCTCTCCATACATTTCTCAACAGCATCACGGTCTTTCTTACTGTAAAGGAAAAATTCAGAAGCACGGATCCTTCCTTCCGGTCCGCCCAGCTTATGAAGGTAATCATAAATCCTTACGATCTGCTCAGTGCTGTATGGTGCTCTGGACTGCTGGCCATCACGGAATGTCGTGTCGGTGATCCAGATATCATCTGGCATATGATGTGGAACGACTCGGTCGTTGAATGCAATTTTCGGTACTTCAGAATATGGAAAAAGATTTCGGAATACATTGGGAGTTGCAACATCCACAAGCGGATACATATGCTCCTCTAACTGAAGCAGGTTTGTGTGGCGATTCATAGAAACACGTCTGTTTTCCATAGATATTTCCTCCTCATCTCTTGGAACTCTTGCTGTCCATTTTACTCACTTAAAGCGACTTCGTCAAGTGCTTTTATACTGTAAAGTGATAATTCTTTATCAAAGTTTGTGTATTCTTTTTCGTACATTTCTTCAAATCACTTAAGCAGAAATCCTTTTCACACAATTGGCTGCTTTTACATTTTCAGAAACTTTCTGCGGTTAAATTTCCCCCACCCTTGCAGGTTTTGAGGCAGTCCCATATCATCTGCACTATTCATCAGCATAGTTTTGATATCCGTATTGGTAAGTGCAGGATTTTTTTCCAAAGCACAAGCAATAGCACCTGTCACCAGAGGCGTAGACATAGAGGTGCCGCTTTTCACACCATAGGAATAAGGTTTTCCAGGCACACAGGACATAATTTTATTTCCAGGTGCCACAATATCCGGCTTGCACACGCATTCCGCCGTTGGTCCTCTCCCTGAAATAGCACTGCGCCCTTCCAACAAATCGCTGGAGCCCACTGTGATCACTTTTTTGCTGCTTCCCGGAGCTGTGATACTGCCCGGCCTTGGTCCCTGGTTTCCGGCAGCTGTGACCACTACCACTCCTTCATCCCACAGCTGCTCCACACTTTCCAGAAGCCTGGCATGGTTTCTTTTTGAGTTACAGGTAGTTCCCACAGAAATATTTACCACCCGGATCCTGTACTGCTGCCTGTATTCCCGAATCCACCGAAGAGCCCGAAGCACGTCATCCTGACTTCCATTTCCATAACGGTCAAGCACTTTCAGAGCAATGATTCCGCAGCCAGGTGCTGCGCCTCTGTATTTTCCCATGGAAGCAGTGCCATCTCCTGCCACCAGCCCGGCTACATGGGTGCCATGTCCATTATCGTCATAAGGTCTCCTTTTAAAATCCAGGAAATCATAAAAAGTCCAGATCCTGCCAGTAAAATCTATATGCTCATAAATCCCGGTATCCAGAATACACACACCGATTCCTTTTCCGGTATAAAAAGATTTTTCCATTATTTTCCCCGATAAAAAGAAACTTATAATAAATTATGTTTCCATTTTCCAATCTGCTTTAAAATTATAGACAATTTTTGAAATTCTCAAAAATTTTTGTCGCTTTTTCTGAGCATATATAGTATAATGAAAATACGCATAAATTCGTATTTATAAAAGGAATTTTCCAGTAATATCAAACAATTATTTCAGGTGACAAAATGGAGTAAGTCACAACTATACATGAGAGGACGAAAATAATATGGAAAAAGACAACAGGCAGACTCCGGAGGAAAAATTTCGCTATTACTCCGGAGCTATCAGACGTGACATGGGGAACCTGCTTAAGTGGCTGCTTCTGGCAGTGGTGGTAGGATGTATAGCGGGAGCTTTTAGTACTTTGTTTTCTTTTGTGCTGAAGGCAGTAACCGGCTACCGCAAGGCACATCTGTGGACCTTTTTTCTCCTGCCCCTGTTCGGACTTTGCATCGTATTTCTTTATGAGAAATTCGGAAAAGACGATGGCGGCACGAATCAAGTCCTTTCTACAGTCCGTTCCCAGGATGATGTGCCCTGGAGATCCGGTCCGCTGATTTTTATTTCGACTGCATTGACACATCTTGCCGGTGGTTCAGCAGGACGTGAGGGTGCAGCTATTCAGCTGGGTGGCAGCATTGCCAATCTTCTTGGCAGATGGATCCATCTTGATGAGGAAGACCGTCATGTGATCGTTATGTGTGGTATGAGTGCTGCTTTCTCTGCACTATTTGGCACACCAATGGCTGCAGCTGTTTTTTCCTTGGAAGTGGTCAGTGTAGGGGTTATGTATTATACAGCTCTTATGCCCTGTATGATCGCATCTTTGATCGCATCCCATTTTGCGGCTGGTATGGGCGTTACGCCGGAAGCTTTTCACGTAGTAAATATTCCTGCACTTTCCCTGGAAACAGGGCTGAAAATGGGCGTTGTAGCCCTTGGATGTGCAGTGATCAGTATTGTCTTCTGTATTATTTTAAATGAAACAGCCAGATTCTACGGTCGGTTTTTTTCTAATAAATATGCACGGGTAGTGGCCGGTGCCGTTCTGGTTATTTTTATTACACTGATTCTTGGAACTACGGATTACATGGGAGCCGGTGCTGAGCTTATTGAGAAAGCAGTGGAGACCGGAGACACCGATTATATGGCTTTCTTCTGGAAAATGCTCCTTACCGCACTGACTATGAAGGCTGGTTTTCGCGGAGGCGAAATCGTTCCGTCTTTCTGCGTAGGCGCCACTTTCGGATGCATGGCAGGACAGCTGATAGGGCTTTCTCCCTCCCTTTGCGCAGCCTGCGGAATGGCTGCTGTTTTCTGTGGTGTGACGAACTGCCCGATTACTTCTATTCTGATTGCCTTTGAAATGTTTGGCTTTAAGGGGGTGTCCTTCTATCTGATCGCCGTTTCTATCAGCTATGCGGCTTCCGGATATTATGGACTGTATAAAGATCAGACAATTGTATATTCTAAATACAAAGCCAAATATATAAACAAACACACAAAGATGTGACAAGCCCTGAAATGATAATATTCATTTTGCAGAGATTTTTTCGAAGCTCTATCCTCTGTCAAATGTTCACTACCTGAAATTTGCAGGAATCCGCGTTGCGGGCGTGGCAAAGCAACATCCAAAACATTCCTGTAAAATATAAAAAACGGCACACAAGCTGCCGTAAAAAGAAGGGGGTACATTTATGAACCTTGAAAAACTTTTTCACCTGAAGGAAAACCACACTGACGTGAAGACCGAAATCATGGCCGGTATTACCACATTCATGACCATGGCTTACATCCTCGCTGTCAATCCCAACATCCTTTCCGCTGCCGGAATGGACCGCGGTGCAGTCTTTACTGCTACTGCACTTTCATCCTTCATTGCAACCTGCCTGATGGCACTGTTATCCAATTACCCGTTTGTTCTGGCACCGGGTATGGGACTGAATGCATACTTTGCATATACCGTAGTTCTTGGCATGGGTTATTCCTGGCAGCAGGCTCTGGTTGCTGTTTTTGTGGAAGGTATCATCTTTATCCTGCTTTCCCTTACCAATGTACGTGAAGCAATTTTTAACTCCATTCCTATGACACTGAAACACGCAGTTTCTGTTGGAATCGGTCTTTTCATCGCATTTATTGGTCTGCAGAATGCAAAGATCGTTGTAAACAATGATTCCACACTGGTAAGCATGTTCTCCTTTAAGGGCTCCATGTCAGATGGTTCTTTCAATTATCTTGGAATCACTGTTCTTCTTGCCCTGATTGGCGTACTGGTTACCGGCATTCTTCTTGTAAAGAATGTAAAAGGTGGTATCCTGTGGGGCATCCTTATTACATGGGCGCTTGGAATCCTCTGTCAGTTTGTGGGACTTTATGTTCCAAATCCGGATGCAGGTTTCTACAGTCTTCTCCCGGATTTTTCCAATGGAATTTCCGTACCGAGTATGGCTCCTACCTTTATGAAAATGGATTTCGCAGGAGTTTTCTCACTTGACTTTATCGTTATCATGTTTGCATTCTTATTTGTAGATATGTTTGATACTCTGGGAACTCTGATCGGTGTTGCTTCCAAGGCAGACATGCTGGACAAAGACGGTAAGCTTCCAAAAATCAAAGGTGCTCTTCTTTCCGATGCTGTTGGTACTACTGTAGGTGCTATGTGCGGTACTTCTACTGTTACCACATTTGTTGAGAGCGCTTCCGGTGTTGCAGAGGGCGGACGTACAGGTCTTACTTCACTTGTTTCCGCTATTTTGTTCGCACTTTCCCTGTTCCTTTCCCCGATCTTCCTGGCGATCCCTTCCTTCGCCACAGCTCCGGCTCTGATCGTGGTTGGATTCCTTATGCTGACCTCTGTTGCCAAGATCGACTTTGACGACCTTACAGAAGCGATTCCGGCATTTATCGCAATCATTGCAATGCCGTTCCTGTACAGCATTTCCGAAGGTATTGCACTTGGCGTTATCTCTTACGTTATCATCAACGTCTGTACCGGAAAAGCTAAGGACAAAAAGATCAGCCCGCTTATGTATGCTCTGGCTGTTATCTTTGTTCTGAAATATGTATTCCTGTAATAACAGAATGAAATAATTGTACGGTTTGCAGTAACATTATTCACGGAACATCACCTGTAAATCGTAATGAATAATCCTAAAAATCCCCCTGCCATGGAACCACGCTTTCCTGGCAGGGGGATTTTTCTATAACACTACTTAAGGGGGTATAAGGTAGATTACATCTGTGAAATCATCTCGTAAATCTGTTACTGCTCACTTTGCAGTCAGTAACCACTTCGCGGAACATTAGCGTTTTACATTGAATGCGCTCATTCCCGGATATACTGCTGCATCTCCAAGCTCTTCCTCGATACGGAGCAGCTGATTGTATTTTGCAACACGCTCTGTTCTGGACGGAGCACCGGTCTTGATCTGGCAGGTATTTAATGCTACTGCAAGGTCAGCAATCGTAGTATCCTCTGTCTCACCTGAACGATGGGAAGAAATTGCTGTATAGCCAGCCTTATGAGCCATCTTGATTGCCTCAAGAGTCTCTGATACAGATCCGATCTGGTTCAGCTTGATTAGAATGGAATTGCCGCATCCAAGAGAAATACCTTTGGAAAGTCTCTCTGTATTTGTTACAAACAGGTCATCACCTACCAGCTGCACTTTATCTCCCAGTTCTTTGGTAAGCTTCTTCCATCCTTCCCAGTCTTCCTCATCAAGCGCATCCTCGATGGAGATGATCGGATACTTGTCAACCAGCTTTTTCCAGTGGTCGATCAGCTCGTCAGATGTGTAAACAGTACCGGCCTTTGGAAGCTTGTACTCGCCAATTTTACCAGTCTTCCACTCAGAAGAAGCTGCGTCCATAGCGATCATAAAATCTTTTCCTGGCTCATAGCCTGCATTCTTAACAGCCTCAAGAATTGTCTCAATTGCTTCCTCGTCAGATTTCAGAGCTGGTGCAAAACCACCCTCATCACCAACAGATGTTGCAAGTCCTCTTGATTTCAGAATAGCTGCAAGAGCATGGAAAACTTCTGCACACCATCTTAAGCACTCTTTGAAGCTTGGTGCTCCAACTGGCATGATCATGAACTCCTGCACATCAAGTCCTGAGGAAAGTGCATGGCAGCCGCCGTTTACAATGTTCATCATCGGTACTGGCATACGGTTTCCGGAAATACCACCGAGGAAACGATAAAGCGGGATATCAAGGGATGTTGCAGCTGCACGGCAGCATGCGATGGAAACAGCCAGGATTGCATTTGCACCAAAGTTTGATTTGTCCTTGGTTCCGTCAGCTTTGATCATCGCCTTGTCAATTGCATAAATATCGGATGCATCCATTCCTGAGATTGTGTCGTTGATGGATGTATTAATGTTCTCTACAGCCTTTGTAACACCTTTTCCAAGGTATCTGTTCTTATCATTATCTCTAAGCTCCAGAGCCTCAAATTCGCCTGTAGAAGCACCGCTGGGAGCAGCTCCTCTGCCGATGGTTCCATCTACCAGATAAACCTCTGCTTCTACTGTAGGATTTCCTCTGGAATCCATAATTTCTCTTCCAATGACTTTCTCAATTTCTAAGTAATCCATGGTATGTATACTCCTTTCATTTTTCAAAGGAACTCCTTTTATTATGCCAGCGGTCTTTCTGCCATAATAAAGGAGTCCAAATGATTTACACCGTTAGATTAGTTATTCCTAACTATGTTGATTAGTATACACTAACCATCATGGGATTGCAAGAAGATTACATGATAATATTTTTCAGTAGTTGTCTGTTCTAAAGCGTATTTGAAAAATACTCTAGAAAATTACCACAAGAAGCATTTTAAATTTCTCTTTTCCCATAACTGCGTGAGGATGCTTCGCAGGCATTACAATAGACTCACCTTCATGTAATTCGTACTTCACACCATCAATAGTGATTTCCCCCACACCATCCAGACAGGTAACAAATGCATCTCCGCCAGACTCATGTGTACTGATCTCCTCCCCTTTATCAAATGAGAAAAGGGTAACACTCACTGCCGCATTCTGTGCAAGTGTGCGGCTCACAACCTGTCCCTCCTGGTAAGCTACCTGGTCCTTTAATACCAGCACTTCTGCTTTACTTATATTTTTCATCTTATCCATGATAAAAAGCCTCCTGCTATAACTGTTTTTCGTAACTATACTATAAATTTTCGTGATATTCAGTTATTATAACAACAAATCTGTTTTTTATTGCATTTTTTCACATCCGTAGTATAATATGCAAGAATCAACATGACAGGAGGCTTTTCACTTGAATACACAAACTACACAAAAATCTCTCCCAATCTACCGGGGAGAGCTTGCACTTCTTCTTGCGGTTGCCATCAACAGCTTCGGCGTTGTCCTTATGCTCTATTCCGGGACAGGAATTTCCGCTATTTCCAGTGTTCCCTACGCTTTTTCCTGCGTCTTTCCGAAGATAAGCCTTGGAACATGGACCTACATATTTCAGGGACTTCTGGTACTGGCGCTGATGATTCTGCGGAAAAAATTCGTAGTCCAGTATCTATTCAGCTTCGTAGTAGGATTCGTTTTCGGGGAGCTGCTTGATGTACATGAATTATGGATAAATGTTCTTCCTACAGCAATTGGCTGGAGAATTTTTTATTTTATTGCAAGCTACATTTTGATCTGTATTGGAATCGCTATTTCCAACCGCTGCAAAATGCCTATTGTCCCTACTGACCTTTTCCCAAGGGAACTGTCCCAGATCACTTCTGTGGTATATCCAAAAATCAAGATCAGCTTCGATGTAATCTGCCTGATTATCACTGCTGCCCTCACCGGATTCGGTCTCGGGCATATCAAAGGACTTGGAATTGGTACCGTTGTAGCCGCCTTTACCATGGGAAAAGGCGTCGGAATCGCAGGGAACTGGTTGGATAAACATATGGACTTTACCTCGTTTCTTGCGAAATAGCAGGATTTTATACATACTAATTTAATTCAGGCGCTCATATACCATACCGGATATTTCCTTTATCCCATTAATTCCTGTATATTCGCCAGCTTGTGCAAACACAACAATCACATAATTTGTCTTTTTTCCATATACAATCGCCGCATCATGCTGATAGCTGTCTGTCTCCCCGGTCTTATTTCCAGACTTAACGCCTGAGGGGAGACCTGCAGGAATTTTATACCGCCTTTCCTGCGCCAGCAGAAGATTTAGCATCTGGTTCGAATACTTACGCGAAACTGCCTGGTTTTTATAAATCTTTTCCAGCAATTTTCCTACATCTTTAGCAGAACTTCTGTTACTCCCAAGACCATCCCGCTGATAACTACTGCTGCTGGGATGAAGGGTGTGATGCACTCCGGTACTGGTATATCCTTTCTTTTTCAGGTAATTATTAATATAATTACATCCGGAAGTAAAACTGCCCTGTCCTACAGTCCGAACCAACTCATTGTAGCTTTCATTGTCACTGATTGTTATCATGCTGTCCAAAAGACCGTTCACATAGCTGTTAAGACTGATTTTTTTCTCTGCAGCACCGGCATAAACAGCTTCCATCACAAAAAGCTTGATCACACTTGCCGGATACATGCTGGTCTCATTTATGGAAAGGACATCTCCTGTTTTTAAATCTTTCACATAAACAGACCAGTTCCCACTGTATCCTTTCAGTTTTTCATTTATTTTTATTCTCAGTTTGCTTAACTTTACCTCTTCCTTCGCGCATTTTTTCCCTTCTGCATCTACATACAAGGTGCCGGAAATCTTGCGGTTTGTGGCAATTGTGCCATGCTCCGTCAGATAATAACCTTTGTACCAGCGGTTTGTATACAATTTTCCATTTTTGTTCAGGGCGAGCTTCTTTCCCTTAAACACAATCCAACCAGCCGTCTGTTTCAGCCGTCCGGCTGTTTTCCCAAAATAATAAGAGCCTTTAAAGCGTGTAGTCCCAATTTTCGTATCAAGAGCATGAAATTTTTTCCTTTTGTCTATTCGTCCATCTGTCCAAAAATAATAATAACCACTGGCAAGTCCCACATTGGATGGAATTGAAAGATATGCGATTCTTTCCGTCCCTTTCTTATTCTTCATCTGAATGGATGTAGACTGAAGATACCATTGATCTTTCTTTTTTACAAGTTTAGCCTTGTACTCGTTATTTACTTTTACTGTCCAGCTGTTCTTTGTGGCAGCCTCTGTCTGTAATGTTGGTGAGATAATAAGAAGTCCACATGAAAAAGCAATTCGCACAACCCAGACTTTCCATTTATGTATTACCATTCTCTTTCCCATTTTTCTTTTCCCCTGTAACTTCAATGCAAAACAATTAATGCAGAAAGTAATTTTCGCGTCTGCACACCCCAATTTATTAACAAATTTGTCTGAACGCTCTCATCAAGTTGCAGCCTAATGAATTTTTGTATACGCAAAGAGCGGAAAAGAAATAATGCATATCTTCTCTTCCGCTCTACATGATGTCAGATATTTAATTATTCAAAGCCCTCTTCAAAATGCTTCACATTTCGCCGATGTGACGTATCCGTCAATTATGACGCAAATCTCACAATGCTCTTAATCTGATGATTGATGTCGTAGCTGCCGCTTCCGTATACACCTCTGTACCATCCTGCAAACTGTGCCTCCGGATCATAGTAGCATCCGTCAATAATGACCCAGCCATGACTGGTAAGGCCATCTGCTGCACCATCTCTGGTACCGGATACACGTCCAAGAACTACATAAGGATTATAGCCAATCTCTCTTGCCATTGCAGCAAAGGTGCAGGCAAAGCCATAACAGTCACCGCCACCTGAAACCAGCATATTGTATGCTACCTCTCGCTGCCAGCCTTTTTTATTAAAGTCTGGCCAGTAGCCGGAATAGTAGAAATTACTGCTGCTGGTAAGATAACACCAGCAGGCATACAGCTTCTGGGATTTACTCATCCCCGGATTGGTGATCCTGGAAATAACATTCATAAGCTCTATTTTTAGTTTTGCATTTACATCGTTATCTGCATATCCCTTGCTGTTAAAGGTAACATTGGAAACTGTTTTATTCTTGGTAAGACGACCTTTTACATCGCCCCGGTAAAGACGGTTTCCAAGTTTAAAGAATCCAACATATGCATGACCCTTTGTGTCTACATAATAGGATGTCTTTCCTACTTTTACAATTTTGGCCTTAGTTGGACGAATCAGTTTGCCTTCCAGATTAAATACATATATGTATTTACCAAATCTTTTCCCACCTGTAACCGCCTTTCCGTTCGCGTCAAAATAATAACGGTTTTTGTGAATGGTTTTCCATTTATTTTTCAGTTTATTACCCTTTTTGTCGTAATAAACATATTTCTTTCCTTCTTTTACAAGACCTTTCTTTCTAGCCGGTGCTGCCGTAGGCTGAACCGGAACTGCAGTCACAGTTGGAGCTGCAGTCACCTCTTGGGTAATTTCAGAAGCCTGGGCAGGTACGCATACAGCCATAATACTGATTGCTATAACTGCCAGAAATTTGCTTATCTTTCGCATACTCTTTCTCTCCCAATAAATCAGTCTCTTGTAATCAGCCCTTCAGACGGCAAACCATCTCCCAAAGGGCTGCTGCTGAGTTAAAATTCTCTGGCACGATCTCTGCAGGTGTAATTGAAATATCAAATTCATCCTGAAGTTCACTTACGATTGACAGAATTGCAAAAGAATCAAGTAATCCGTCATCGATCAGAGTGTCGCAGGTCTCGTAGTCTACACCTGGTTTAATTTCTTCAAGAATTTCAATTAATTTGTCCATTTTTTGTTTCCTCGCTTTCTGAATTCATTTCTCTGTATGCGTTGCATTTCTAGCCAAATGTACTCATACGTTTATTATGAGAATAGCACATATATCTTCAATTTTCAATGCTGTATTGAAACAGCAATTTACAAACAGCAACTTAAAAGTTACGGTTTACTCCGTTCACAGTAGCACCTAAAGTGCTCTGTAATATGGCAATACCCAAAGTGTGATAAGAGCCACTGCGGAAACCACACCAAATACCATAAATGCAGCTACTGTGCGTTTCGTCTTCTTTACTTCAGATGCAACCAATTCTCCCTTTGGAACTACGAATAATCTGTCACGGAAACTCTTCTCTTCCTCTGTCACCTGTGTCAGGGCAGAGCCAATAACAAGTCCAAGAATGTTGGCCAGCAGGCCAATGAAGAAAGAATCCAGATAAATCGGAAGATTTACGCCTAATGCACCGATAATCTTCATTACAGCACATCCCACGAAGCCCAGAAGCATTCCTGCAAAGGCACCTGCTTTGGTAACTCTTTTGCTCCATACAGAAGCGATGCAAACCGGGAACCAGGAGCAGACAACCACAGTTCCACCAAGAAGCATGATAATGTAAATTTGAGGCGGATTAAAATATGCCAGTATCATTACAATCACGCAGACTATAATAATGGAGATTCTGCCATAATTTAATTTCTTTCTATCATCCTCAATAACTAAAATATCATTAGCTACAGAGGAACCGATCAATGACAGGAAGGTTGTTGCAGATGAAATTCCAGCAGCCAAAACACCTGTAAGAACAATTACTCCCATCACCTTTGGAAGCATATTCATAGTAGCCCAGATCATGGATAGAGATGCACTCGGAATCTGGTCCTGATATACATTTAAAAGAGCTCCTACAGTAGGTAAGAAGAACTCCAGTAAGGTAACTCCAATCGCCGCCCATACAGCGGATCTGACAACCACGTGCTCATTTTTCGCCATCAGATAGCGGCTTGCCTGCCAGGGACCTACAGCACACACAGCTACCCATGTAAGACCAGTCATTACACCCCAGATCATATTCTCAGTTCCGGTAGGATACAGATGACTTAAATCTCCATGCCAGGAAAAAATCACAGGATTTAATTTTGTCACATTCGCTACTGCTGTTGTCCATCCGCCAAGCTTTCCAACGATAATCGCAACCGCAATCATTGAAGCGCCTGTAAAAATACTGAACATTAATGTATCTGTGATCAAAACACCCTTAGAACCAGATGTAACTGTAAGAATGGCAAATGTGATCAATGCCAGTACAACACAAACATTATAATTCACACCTGTTACATAGTTCATAAGTGTTCCGATTCCCTGCATAACAGAAAGCAGGTATACTGTCATTGTAATAATCGCAGTTACTGCCGCTAATACTCTAAGCGGTCTTGAATTAAAACGGTTGCCAAAAAATTCCGGTATAGTAAGGGCCTCACTTCTTCTAAGATATTTTCCGAAAAAAACACTTCCGATCACATATCCGCCAACCAGCATCATAACCGTCATCAAAAACGGTGTGTAAAAGCCGCCGTAGGCTTCACCCACATCACCCATGAACAAACCAGTAGAGCAATAAGAGGCAACCAGAGAACCTACAATTAAAAAGGTAGGTGCCTGTCTGCCAGCTACAAAGAAATCGTTTACTCCCTTTACCTGCCTGCTGATCATCAATCCCAGCACAATGTAGACGATCATGGAAATAACCATACCCATTAAATAGACATTCATTTTTTCTTATTCCCTTCCTTAAAGTCTTTATCAATTCTATAGTAAGCCAATGCTCCTATCCCAATAAGAAAGGCTCCTAAGAATATTGCAATTGCCATTTCCATATTCTTTACTCCTTTTCGCTATTTAATTGTGAAGTCAAAAGCTTCCTGTCAATCTTACCGTTCTGATTATGCGGCATTGCATCCAGCTTTACCAGCTTTCTCGGCTGCATATAATCTAACAGTTTATGATTAATTTCTTTAAGCAGAGGTTTTTCTTCAATTGTACCTACGTAGAAGAGAACAATCTTTTTCTGAACAGTATCATACACACAGCAATTTTCAGTAATTCCATCAATACTGCTGATATTTGCCTCAATTTCGCCCAGCTCGATTCTTCTGCCCATGTGTTTGATCTGGAAATCTTTTCGGCCTACATATTCCAGTTCGCCATATTGGTTAAAGCGTACTAAATCGCCCATTCGATATACGATTTCAGGATAACTGTCATTCAATGGATTTTGAATATATACTTCCGCTGTTTTCTTAGGATCCTTGTAATATCCGTATGTCATAGAGTCGCTTCTGATACACAGTTCACCCACTCCGTCCGTGATTGGTTTTCCGTCCTCATCAATCACCAATACCTCAGAATTTGCAAAAGGAATTCCGATAGGAAGAACATCTCCATCATTAAATTCCCTGTCTACAATATAGTAAGTACATCCGTCTGTAATCTCCGTTGAACCATATCCATTAATATATACAGCATTCGGAACTGCATTCTGCCACGCTTTCAGCTGCTTAATCGGCATAACCTCTCCGCCGAAAATAACGGTTTTGATCTCGGACAGATCTGCAACAGAAAAAGCATTTGTATTTGCGATCATGCATAATGCAGACGGAACCCAGCTAAGCAGATTGATTTTATTTTCATTCAAATATTTTACCAGGTAAGCAGGGAACATGAATTTACCCTTTGGAATAATATATGTTTTAGCTTTTTTCGCAAGACAGCCATATATATCAAGAACAGACATAACAAAGTAAAATGGTATCTGGTTTCCAATTACAGAGTTTTCATCGATCTTATATGCATCTGTAAGTGCAATAATATAATTTGTAAGAGCTCTGTGAGGCGTTACAACACCTTTCGGAACACCTGTGGAGCCTGATGTAAATAATACATACAATACGTCTGTTTCCAGGATTTTGGATTTTGTCTCATTTATGGCATCTAAAGAAATATCAGATTCATCAAGGTCATCTACAACAATTATTTTTTCTTCGCTGTAAAATTCTTTTGCCTTTGCCAGGTGTTTGTTGTCTGTGAGTACAAACTTAGGCTCAAGAGTCTCAAATATTTTGTCAATTCGTTCTACTGGCATCTCTGTATCAATAACAGAATAGAAATTACCGCTGTAAGCAACAGCCAGCATTGCAGAAATACAATAGATACACTTATCCAGATAAATTGCAATTGGCTCTTTATGGAAATTGCGGTTTATAATAGGCATTGCAATTTTGTAAGCTTCCGTTCTAAGCTGTTCGTAAGTAACGGATCTTTTTTCTTCAACAAAGGCTGTTTTTTCTGGTACTGCAGCTACCGCTTCATCCAGAAAATCTGTAATTATTCTTGGCATACGCTTTCTCCTTAAAATACATTAAATATTTTTCTTACATTTCCTTAAGAATATTTGCCAGAACTTTCGAATACTCTTTTGCTGCATCTCCATTCATATGACCGTCATAGTCTGTATAGTCTGTCAGATCATGGGAAAACGCTTTAAAATACTGAGTATTAAAATTCAGATATGTAATTCCTTTCTCGTCAAAATATTGTCCAAAATAATTCCATGCTTCATTAAAATTATCACTGTACGCCCGCAAAGTATCAATAGGAATAGGGGTGGTAACAGCAACAAATTCAATATCATTGGCATTGCAAAAATCAATCAGCTTTCCAAGATACTCCAGATTCTGTGCATTCACCTGATCTTTTTCAAAAAGCTTCAGATCTTTCATTTTCAGTTTCGATGTATCCACCGGATATCGTTCTATGAATCCACTTTCATGATATTCCTGAGTATCGCTCTTTAAATGGGAAATATCATAATCTTTGTTCCATTTTTGTGAAAATGTTTCCTTAACCTTACCCAGCTCATAGCTAAGAGAATACTCATACCACGGAAACAGCACTGTACGGAAATTACATTTAGCAATGGAATTCCAGAAATATTCTAATTTTGCTTTTGAAAATGGGAATTCATGATAAAACAGAAGATAATTATTTCCCTCCTCTTTTTCAGAAACAAAATAACCGGGATCTACCTCATAAATAATTCTGGTCGGCTTCTGCTTTTCTGCAATCAATTTTGCAATGTAGTAAGCATCAATTTCATACTCACCACCAACACACATATTATGTCCTGTTCTTCCAGTAATGTCCTTCATTACAGCAGGATCAATATCTGTCATTCCATGCGATGTTCCCAGAATAATGTCATCATACTGGTTGGTTACAGCTGCATGAATATCATTTCTCATGAAAGTACATGGATAAAGTGCCATATCAATTCCCACAAGAAGTGCAACACATACTCCAAGTACTATTATTGTTTTTATGATTTTCTTAAAATTGTGCATAGATAAAACCTCTCGCTACTGCAGTGGAACCAAACAGGCCAATGGATACCAGCATGCAAAAATAAATGGCAACAGTGACCGGAAGTGGAAGTTTCGCAAGGGACTCACGAATTTTAACTCCTCTTTCCTGAAGCACACTGACAATAAACTGAATTACACAACCAACAGCAATGATCATAAGTGCATATGGAGTGAAATCAGTTCCAAGCTTACCCGCTGGAATAAAAAAGAGCTGGGAAGGGACAAAGCTTGTTACCGACTGCTTCATCATCTGAAATGCATGTCCCACATTATCCGCACGGTCAAAGTATGTGCTGATTACAACAAGTATAAATGTCCTGATTACGGTAAAGACATAATACCAGGTCTCTTTCCCTGAAATATTCAGTTTTTTCTTCCAGCTGCGGTAATTATCTGCCATAATTCCACTAAAGGCAATAATAACGCCATTATAAATACCGTACACAATATATTTCCATGCTGCGCCATGCCATATACCGACTACAAAGAATACAACCAAATTTGCAACACCAATAGGAATGGCACGTCCGATTTTTTTGCCAAATATTTTTTTACATCTTCTGCCCAATTTACTCATCCAACGAGATAAAGTAACAGGATAAAAAACATAATCTTTCATCCAGGTTCCAAGAGTAATGTGCCAGCGATGCCAGAAATCTGCGATTGAAACAGCAAAAAACGGACGTTTAAAGTTCTCATCCAGCTCAATTCCAAACATCTGCGCAATACCAATTACTACATCCATTCCTCCCGAAAAATCCGCATAGAGCTGAATCGTGTAGAATAAAACGCCTGGAAGTGCAACACCACTGAATGTTTTCGGATCATTAAAAATTGCATCGGAAAAAACGCCTGCCCAGTCTGCGAGAATCATCTTCTTAAAGAATCCCCAGATAATACGCTCGAATCCTCTTACAATATTCTGTCCCTCAAACTTGTGCTCAGCATAAAGCTGGTTTGCCAGACGGCTGTATCTACCAATAGGCCCCTGCAGAATCTGTGGAAAGAAAGACACAAACAGAGCATACTTAAATGGCTGTTTTTCAGCTTTGCATCTCTTCCAATACACATCCAAAAGATAACCGGATGACTGAAAAGTATAAAATGATATTCCAAGAGGAAACAATAATTCAATTCCTCTTAAATGTAAATGGAATAAAGCATTGATATTCTCAATTGTAAAGTTGGTATATTTTACAACTCCAAGCATTCCGAAATTCAGTATCAGACCAAGGATCAGAAGCCTTTTAGCGCCTTTGTGGTTTCCATTTCCTTCTGTTTTTTCGATAAGAAGAGCCAGAAGCCAAGTTACAATCGTGGAAAAAAGAATAAAAACAACGTAACGTGGACCGCCTGCTATGTAATAGATATAACTGAAAGCAAGAAGAACGATCCACTGAAATCTGCGTGGGACAAGATAGTAAATAAGTACACTTGCCGCTACAAATAGTATAAACAGATTAGATACTAACGACATATTTTTCTCCTAAACCGGACAACAGGCTCTGCACTGCTCCTCACAGTGCACGAGCCATGTCCTGTATTTGAGTTGCAAGGCAACTGAAATTCCTGTATGGTATGCCCCTCTATAGGAAGCAAATCTTTTTAATTTAAAAGACCATTATCCAGGCAGCCGTCTCCGCCGTCATCACCGCCGCTGTAATCGTCTCCGCCACTATAATCATCCCCACCGCCATAATCATAGGAATAATCAGCGCTATAATCGTAAGAATAATCATTGTTGTCGTAGGAGTAATCATAACTCTCTGTCTGCTGTGCAGCAGCTGCCTGGTCTGCGGCTGCCTGAGCTGCAGCTGCCTGGTCAGCGATTGCTTTCTCAGTATCGTATGTACTCTTCTTCTCTTTGGTGCTCTTCAGTTTATAAGTACCATAAATAATTCCATCTTTCTCACGAAGAGTAAGAGTACCAAGATCCTCAAGTACAATACCGTGAACATCTGCAGTTGTTCCGTCTTCAAAGGTAAGCTGCATGTCATAAGTTGGAGCAGTATCCTCAGAAGTATCTTCCGCTGTCTCTGCTTCGCTGTTCTCTTTGGAAAAATATACCCTCTTCTTCTCTTTTAACTCAAATACATCGTCAGCTTCCATCATATTCTCAGGAAATTCTGTCTCATCAGCAGTCTTGATCGCAAGTCCTATAATCTTTTTGCCTGTACCGTTTCTCAGTTTAAAAGCAATGCAGCCTTCTGTCTTTTCGCCAACTGTTTTTAAGTCTTCTTTCTTTTTGGCAGCGGTCTTTTCTTCTTTTGTATCATCAGAATCAGATGATTCCGCATCTGCCTCTTCTGCATCTGCATCCTCTTCCTCATCAGAGCTGTCTTCTGCAGCATCTGCCTCATCTGCTTCAGTTGTCTCTGCCGCAAAGCAGCTTACCGGAGCTGCAATGGCTAATGTGCCTGCTAATAATGCCATTAATAATTTTCTCTTCATGATCAATCTCCTTATGTCATTCTTTTTAGTTATAAAAAATCAGAAGCTGATTTTTGTTCTTTTTTCATTATATTTATAAGTTCCCTTGGCACCGTATTTGAATTTGTATCCACTGTTGACATTTGGGTTATTGCGGTATGTATATGCAAAGTTCGGATCATATACATAAGTGGTTTTGCCGGATTTAATCTCGCACCATGCATGCTCGCCGTCTTTGCCGTTGCGCTGCGGCACAGAACCCATAACAAATTTAACATTCAGCCCTTTTACTTTCGCCATCATAGCAAAAGTTGCAGCCATTACATAGCAGTCACCTTTGCCATATTTAAAGCCATACGCTGCATAATATTCAACTGCATTCTTACTTTTTCCCGGTTTCTTTACGCCGCCGAAATATTTAATTTTTGTAGAGCTCCAGGTAAATGCTTTTTTAAGGTTTCCGCCGCATTTTTTAAGTCGGATTGCTGCCAGTTTCTCTGCTGTGGAAGCTGTGGTTACCACACCTTTTTTGTTGATATGATAATATTTATTTTTGATTTTGTAGCCGTATTTGTTTTTTACAAGTTTTCCATTCTTGTAATAATAGGTCTTACCTGCTTTTTTGTAGAAACCTGTTTTCGATGGTTTGTTTTCCTGCGCAGGTGTAGGTGTAACAACCGGAGCTTCAACTACAGTTGTCGCAGTATTGCTGCTATCTGCTGTTCCTTCTGCAAATACAGGAGTTCCCATTGTAAGTGTCATACTCAGTGACAGAACAACTGCCAGTGTTTTGGTAAACTTTCTCATACTTATTTTCTCCAATCTTATATTTCTTTTATTATTTAGAGTCCGTTAATCTAAAAATCCGGCTCCAAAAATCGTTTTCGCAATCCGCACACTCTATCGAGCCTGAATACCGTATACGATTTCACCACCGCCGATTTTCTTTCCGAGTGATACATAGATATTTGCATAAGTCAGCTTCAGATCTTTGCTTACACCATTCATACAGCTGGAATAGGATCTGGTCTTGGAGGGTTTGCCAAGAAGTTTGCGAAGTTTCGCACCGTTTGCCATATATTTACTGGCTTTTTTCAGCTGGCTGCTCTTCTTGGCTACGCGTACGCCATTCTTATCAAAGTAATAAGGGGTTCCTTTCAGGTCTGCGTATACACCTTTTTTTACTTTATATCCATTTCGGTCAAATCCATAGTACTTTTTTCCAATCTTCTTAACTACAACATTTTTCTTATAACCGCTCTCCTTCGGCGCTGCATAAGCCACTCCGTTTTTTCCAAAGTACTGTTTCTTATCTGTGCTCCAGCAGTTCTTCTGCATTACGCCGTCTTTGTAATAATAGGTTTTGGAACCTTTCTTAATAATTCCATTTAATAATGCAGGTGTGGGAGCTGCAACCGGATCTTCGACTACAACGGCTGCTCCATCACTGCTACCAGCTGCCTCTGCATTTGCAATTACCGGTGTCTGCAGCATAAATGCGCACATTGCAGGAAGAAGTAATTTTTTCCACTTTTTCATTTCCTAAATCTCCTTTATAAATATTTTTAGCTTTGTAACTGTTTCGTACCTTCTCAGTTGAATCATGATTTGCATGATTTCGCGCACCTTGCGGAATACTGTCTTCTGAATAGTTACTTCGCTTTTTATTTTTAAAGCAGTTTCTGCCTTAAAACTTCACACTTGATCTTACAGAATATGCAAAATGGGTAGATGCCCCGAACAAAGGTCCCATATTGTCATAATAAAGCCCATCAATCATTACAAAACCATGATCGCCAGTGGTGGCAATTACATATGGCTCATATCCTAAAACCCTGGCACATGCAGCAACTGCACCTGCAACACCGTAACAGCTTCCTGAAAGATTATTATCAAACATGTAAATGGCAGACTGATAAGGCCAGATCTGAGTCCCGAACTCTTCATCAGTAGGATAAATCCATGGTTTGAAATCAGTATAGCCCATAAGATAATTGAAACAGGTTCTGAATTTCTGGCTGTTAGACATATTCGGAACAGTATGCTTCTCCACAAATTTCCTTGCTTTTCGCATACACTCAGCTTTAAGTGCAGAAACCTGAATGGCAACTCCTTCTGAATTGATCTCGTATTCCTTTCCCTTTATCTTATAGCTGGTTTTATTTCTGATGAGAACACCTTTTGAATTAAAATAGTATTTCTTCCCCTTAATGGTCTGTAAACCGGTCAGACGATAGCCTTTTCTTCCAATGAAATATCTCTTGCCTTTCACAGTAAGCCATTTACTCTTCGGAGCGCTGGTTCCATTCTTTCGAATGTAGTAATAGTTTCCTTTGTACTTTATCCATCTGTTCCTTGCAGCATCACCATTCGACAGATAATAGCGTTTTTTGTTCTTATATATCTGCCAGCCTGAATAGCGAATTCCATTCTTATGGAAGTAATATTTCCTGCCGTTGATCGTTACCCAACCCGATTTCTGAAGTAAAGTGCCATCTTCCTGCCGCCATTGATACCCTTTTTCTACAGCTACCCAGCCAGGATCAGCTTTCGGTGGAACAACTGCAGCGTTATCTGCATTTTCCTCTTTTATATTAACGGAAGTACTTTCAGAAGTCACAGGCGTCGCTTCTGCAGTTTCCGCATATACAATTTGGACTGGTTCTGTGGCAAGCATAGCTGTCAGTATCAATGCCAGAATGCGACTTCTCTTTTTCATATTCCTTCCTCCCATATCTTGTTTCATTATAACAGCATTTCTTCTTCCACTGTAAAAGCATTTTTCCATATTATACCAAAATCATATACAAATTTCCATGTTTGTTGCGTAAAATGTATAAAATTAACTTTTCTGTAAAGACTTTTATATAAACTTTACAAGGAGGTTTTTATGTTGCCTGTAATTTTACTTATTGTTTTATTTTTTGCGTTGCAGCTGCTTGTACTTTTCTGTTGTGTTGCGGCGGGAAATGATCCTTATTCACAGTTTCTTTCAGACGAGGAACAGGTGGAATATCTGGCGCACTGGAAAAAAGAACATGGATATAAATAATCTTTGATAAGGAAAGAGAAGCACCACAGTTTTCCGTATATTGGTAAGTACCCATAAAGTATTTTCATATATGAAAAAAAGGCAGTGCTTATAACAATACTGCCTTTTTTCATAAAAATCCCTATATGATAATACACACAAGACCGCCTTTACTGTCATTTACAATTTTCTGCATGGTATCCTGAAGCTTCACCTGGCTTTCCTCGCTGATCATGGTCAGCTTGCTGCGGATGCCATCCTGTACCAGCTGTTCAATGGATTTTCCGAAAATATTCGTCTCCCAGATGCTCTCTCCTCTTGCATCGCTTTCCCCAATATAAGCGATCAGGTCTTTTGCCTGCTGCTCCGTACCTACGATCGGAGCAATTTCAGTTTCAATATTTGCTTTGATCATGTGAATAGACGGACTCTTTGATTTAATTTTCACACCATATTTATTTCCCTGGCGGATCACAGCCGGCTCTTCCAGCTGAATCTGGGAAAGCTCAGGTACCACTACACCGTAACCGCTGCTATTTACTGCATCCAGGGCATCTTTAACCTTTACGTACTTTTCCTTCATTGCAGCTAGCTCCTTCATCGTATGGATCAGCTCATACTCACTTTCCATGGGGATTCCACTCATATCGCTAAGCATCTTATAGTAATATTTATCATCTATCTGAAGCCGTATCTGAATGGTTCCATCAGAAAGACCTACGTGATCCAGAAGAGTGTCCTGTACATAAGGACCTTCCAGTTTTACCGATTCCCTGGTAACATCGCGAATGTGGAGAAGCTTCTTCATGAGCACTTTGATCTGGGAAAGGATCTGGCTTTTTAGTTCGCTGTCTGCAGGCAGCATTTCCACCCATTTTGGAATAAAAAACTGCAGCTGGGCAATGGGAAATTCATATAAGATTTTTTCCAGGAGCAATGCGACATCTTCTTTTTTCAACTGCTCACAGTTAACCGCAACAACTGGTACCTGGTACTTCTTCTGAAGCCCGTTAACCATCTGAGTAGTTTCCTCTTTATATGGAAACTGAGAGTTTACTACAATGAGAAATGGCTTTCCCTGTGTTTTCAATTCAGCCACAGTCTGTTCCTCGGCCGGCACAAAATTTTCCCTTGCTATTTCTCCAAAGCTTCCATCGGTGGTGACCACAAGACCGATCGTGGAATGTTCCTGGATAACCTTTTCTGTTCCTGCTTTTGCAGCTTCATGAAAGGGGATTGCCCTGGAAAACCATGGTGTTTTTACCATCCTCTCTTTTCCATCCTCAACGTTTCCTCCAGCATCCTTTACAAGAAAACCAACACAATCGATAAGCCGCACTTTCGCCTTCCTGTCTTCGCCAAGATCAACTGATACAGCTTCTTTTGGGATAAATTTGGGTTCCACAGTTGTGATCATTTTTCCGGAACCACTTAATGGAAGCTGGTCCCTGACCTCTTTCTGCATTTTTTCATCCATTCCGGGCAAAGCCACCAGTTCCATAAATCTGCGGATAAATGTTGATTTTCCGGTACGGACAGGGCCTACAACGCCTATGTATATATCGCCTCCGGTTCTGGCCTGTATATCACGGTAAACCTGAAAATTTTCCATACAAAAAAGCCCTCCTGCCTGATTATTTAAAGGTCTGCAAGATTTGTTTACAGCGTAATGCTTATATTCTTCCTCTAAATAATATGCAGTCGGGCTTTTTATTATACCAGTCTTAATTATTCTCTGGAGCGTGTCCAGCTACTATACATCAGCATCAATAGAAGTCATTGTGGAGCAGTTTGTGCTCTTTTCCTTTGAGCAGTCCCTGATACAGTTCCAGAACCATAGGGTTCTCATCGGATTTCTTGATCAGCATAGTATTGTCGGCATTATACAAACCTTTCGCTCTTGCAGCTTTGGTTCTGTCACCGGCCCGTACCGGCTGACCACCGCCCATAATACAGCCACGGCGGCATGCCATTACTTCAATGAGATGATAGTTTGCTTCGCCGTTCTTTACACGTTCCATAACGGTTCTCGCATTGGCAAGACCGCTGGCTACACATACATTGATATCCATTCCCTTATATGGAACTGTGAATTCTTTAATCCCCTCATCTCCACGGACACCGCACTCGGAAATCTCCTGCATGGTCTCCTTGGAATGATCCGGACTTAAGCGGCGGAGAACCGCCTCTGTAACACCACCGGTAACACCAAAAATAAC
>OLPO01000778.1_pt1 | contig 24154 bp, 17 predicted proteins | sample 1672831 | NCBI WGS metagenome assembly OLPO01 (sample SAMEA3136728, study PRJEB25190) | human gut metagenome
GTTCCTGGGAAGCTGAAATCCGTTCTTCCGCAGCGCTGTCATGCGTTTCCAACGGTTCTAACGGCAACCGCATGACAGCAATCGCATAATGCAATCATATGGCAGCCGTCGTATGTGCGTTACGGCATCGCAACACGCGTAACCGGGCGGCGGCTATGCTGGAACGCATGGAAAAGCAGAATCGTATTTTTTCCGGCTTTGATGCCGATGCCATCGATCGCACCACCGCCGCAGATCTGGCCGAAGTCGGTTCCGACAAGTGGACCCGCTACCCCGGCTGTATCGGCGCGTTCATCGCGGAAATGGACTACGGCCTGGCGCCGTGCATCCAGCAGGCCATCGACAGCGCCTGCGACCATTGCAAACTCGGTTACATTCCCGAACCGTGGAAGCGCCGCGTGGCCGAGGCGTGCGCCGGCTGGCAGAAAAGCCACTACGGCTGGGACGTGGATCCGGACATCATCCGCGTGGTGCCGGACGTGTTGGAAGCGTACGAGATCTTCCTGCGCGAGCTGGTCGGCGCCGGCAATGCCGTGGTCGTGCCGACGCCCGCGTACATGCCGTTCCTGAGCGTGCCGAAGCTGTACGACGTCGACGTGATTGAAATCGAAATGCTTCAGGGAACCGACGAAACGACCGGCGAGCGCGAATGGCTGTTCGATTTCGACGCCATCGAACGCGCGTTCGCGGCTGGCTGCCATGCGTTCGTGCTGTGCAATCCGCACAATCCGATCGGCAAGGTGCTTACGTTGGCCGAGGAGCAGCGGCTGTGCGAGCTGGCGGAACGGTACGACGTGCGTATTTTCAATGATGAGATTCACGCGCCGTTCGTGTTCGAGGGGCGTCATATTCCGTATCCGACCATCAGCGAGGCGGCCGCGCGGCAGTCTATGACCGCCACCAGCGCGTCGAAGTCGTTCAACATTCCGGGTACGAAGTGCGCGCAGGTGCTGCTGACGAATCCGGCGGACCGTGAGATGTGGGCGGAACGTGCGGAGTGGAGCGAGCATCAGACCGCCACGATCGGTGCGATCGCCACCACCACCGCCTACAACGAGGGCGATCCGTGGTTCCAGGACGCGCTTTCCTACGTGCGACGCAATCTTGGGTTGTTCGATGAGCAGATGAGCACGCGGTTCTCGGGCGTTGGCTATATTCGCCCACGCGGCACGTATATCGCATGGCTGGATTTCGGCCCGCTTGGCATTGACGATCCGGCCGCGTATTTCCTTGAGAAGGCGAAGGTGGCGCTGACCGACGGCCGTTCGTGCGGCCGCGCGGGAGCCGGCTGCGCGCGCGTGAACATGGCGATGCCGTATCCGCTGCTGGTGGATTGCCTCAACCGTATGCATGACGCGTTGCAGGCGGACGGTTTGCTTTAAAGTTTTCCGTCTTTCGTGTGTGACCGACGCTATGGGCGGCCACACACGCCATATTGCGGGAAAATCCGCCGAATCATTGCGATTGCAACGGTTGCGCTATGGGCGAATAGCAGCATGTTACGATGGCCGCACACCACCGTCGGTGGACGCGCGACGCGAATCCAGCGTATGCGTTTCATTGAGAAGAAGGCTTTACGAATATGCGATTCCCCTACAGCGGCAACGGCACATGGACGCCCGACTACCACTGCGGTTTCATTGATGCCGTCAAACGTTTTTTCATCGGCTACATGGAGTTTCGGGGGCGTTCCAGCAGACGCGAGTTCTGGCTCGCCATGCTGTTCTTCATTCCGGTCAGCGTGCTGATATTCCTTATTCCGGCTGCCGGAACGGTGTCCGGAATACTGTGGATGCTGGCCACCATGGTACCGATCATGGCCATCTCCTTCAGAAGGCTGCATGATGCCAACCGCACCGGCTGGTGGTTTCTGCTTGGGCACGTCGGCACCATTCTGGCCCTTGCGATGCTGGTCGTCATTGCGTTCGGCCTGGTCATCATCGAAATCGGCATGATCATGGTCATCCCCCACGAGCCACCGAAACTCGACTTTCATGACCCGAACAGCTTCCCGGGAATGCTGCTCACGCTGTTCTATGTCAGCCTCGGCATGGCCGGCATCTCGCTGATCATCCAAGCATTCCTGTACTCGCTGCCCAGCAAGCCCGAGGGCGTCCGCTTCGACTGATGTTCTCAGCGGCATCCCGCCCCTCTTCCCTCCCTGCATTACCCTCTTAGCCCTTTTGTATGGAAACGTTCCATCTCACATTGAGACAGAGCAGTGAGCTCGGTTAACAAAACTCCTATAATCACGTCTATTGTCTTTCCGCCGTCATAAGCGACGGAATGTCAACATCAGAGGAGAAAACAATGAAGAGAAACATGCTCCACCGTCTGGTCGCCATGGCCGCGGCGGGAACCATGCTGATGTCGGTCGCCGCGTGCGGCTCGTCATCCGATGACAACGCCGCCACCAGCAATTCCAGCGACACCTCGCTGATTTCCGTGAACAACAGCGAGCCGCAGAACGGTCTGATTCCGAGCGACACCAACGAAATGGGCGGCGGCAAGGTCATCCGCTACCTGTTCGAAGGTCTGGTGAGCTTCGACGCGAAGGGCAGGCAACATCTCGAAGTCGCCGAGAGTATCACCCCGAACGAGGATGCCACCAAGTACACGATCAAACTGAAGAAGGGTTGGAAGTTCACCAACGGCGAGGCAGTAACCGCCCATTCCTTCGCCGACACCTGGAATTTCGCCGCCAATGTGAAGAACGCGCAGAAGACCTCGAGCCGCTTCTCCACCATCAAGGGCTATGACGAGCTGCAGGATCCGAACGTCGATCCGAAGGCCACACTTTCCGGTCTTTCCACCCCGGACGACTACACGCTGGTCGTCGAGCTGAACAAGCCTGATTCCGTGTTCCCGACCAAGCTCGCGCACCAATCCATGTTCCCGCTGCCGAGCGTGGCATTTAAGGACATCAAGAAGTTCGGTCAGGCTCCGATTGGCAATGGTCCGTACAAGTTCAAGTCCTGGTCGCATGACAAGAACATCATCATCGTGCCGAACAAGGATTACAAGGGCAGCCGCAAGGTATCCAACAACGGCATCGAATACCGCGTCTACACGAACGAGGATTCCGCTTACTCCGACGTGCTGTCCGGCAACCTCGACGTGATGGATCAGATTCCACAGTCCGCGGTGAAGACCTTCCGTCAGGATTCCAGCGTGATCGCCTACAGCCAGGCAGGATCCTCATTCCAGTCCTTCGTCATTCCGGAACGTCTTGAGCATTTCGGCAACGACGAGGAAGGCCAATTGCGTCGTCAGGCCATTTCCATGGCCATCAACCGCGACCAGATCGTCAAGAAGGTTTACAACAACACGAAGACCCCGGCCACCGATTTCACTTCACCGCTCGTCCCCGAATATGTGAAGAAGCTGGAGAAGAACGGCGACAACCTGAAGTACAACGCTTCCAAGGCCAAGGAACTGTGGAAGAAAGCCAATGCCATCAAGCCATGGTCCGGCAACTTCCGAATCGCCTATAATGCCGATGGCGGCCATAAGGAATGGGTCGATGCCGTGTGCAACCAGATCAAGAACACACTCGACATCGACGCCGCCGGCGAGCCGTACGCCACGTTCAGCGACGTGCGTAACCAGGTGACCAACCGCACCATCAAAACCGCGTTCCGTGCCGGCTGGATGCTGGATTACCCGTCCGCTGAAGATTATCTCAATCCGCTATATGCCTCCAGCTCCGCTGACGGTCATGGTTCGAACGATGGTGATTACAAGAGCGCGGAATTCGACAAGCTCCTGAACGCCGCGCTCGCCCAGACCGACGTAAAGAAGCGAACCGAGGACTTCACCAAGGCGCAGGAAGTGCTGGCCAAGGACCTGCCGGTGATTCCGCTGTGGAACGACAACGTCGCCGCCGCGTCCGCGACGAACGTGAAGAACGTGTCGTTCGACTACACCAACCTGCCTACCTACAACACCATCACCAAGTGACGGCTTCGTTGTGACGTTTCGCTGCCAATCGGCAACGAAAAACGAGTGGGGGTTCGAATCCTTAATGGATTCGAACCCCCACTCGGCGTTTTGCGGCCGTTTCGTTTATTTGCTTACGGCGTCAAACCTATGGCGTCAGCTCTGCACGTAGCTGCCCTTCGGGGACTTCCAACCGCAGTTCATCATCTCGCTGTTGAACACCATCGCACCGTCGCCATGGGCGGGGACGACGATCATGCCACCGTCGCCGTGGTGACGGGCCACACCGTCCAGCGCGGCCTTCGCAGCCTCGACCGGATCTTCCTTGGCATACAGCACACGGTCAGAAACCTGGTGCGCGGCGACTTCCTTGACGAACGCCTCACCGATGCCGGTGCAGGAGATCGCAACGGAATCGTTGTTGGCGTAGGTGCCGCAACCCGGCAGTGGCGAATCGCCAACACGGCCCGGCATCTGGTTGGTGATGCCGCCAGTGGAGGTGCCGGCTGCGATATTGCCGGACGCGTCACGTGCGACGGCGCCGATGGTGCCATGCTTCTCCCATTCGTCGCCATTGGACTGCGCCTCACGCAGGGATTCCTGACGGGCCGGGGTGATGAAGTACTCGCTGTCGCACAGTTCGATGCCCCACTCCTTGAGCAGGTTATCGCCCGGCTTGGCGAACATGACGTGCTTGGTCTTCTCCTTGATGGCGCGCGCCACATTGATCGGGTTCTTGGACGTGGTCAGACCGCATGCGGAGCCGACTTCGCCGTCAACGCCGGTCATCAGGCAGGAATCCATGGACACGATGCCTTCGCTCGTCAACGCGGCACCACGGCCAGCATTGAATTCGGGAGCATCCTCCATGACACGAATGGCCGCGCAGACGGCATCCTCGGCCGGAGCGCCCTGTTCCAGCAGCGCATAGCCGGCTTCAAGGGCCCTGTTCAGATCCTGCTCCACCTGGGCGCGACGTTCCGGCGTGTCCTTCTTGCCGCGATTGCCAGCGCCTGCGTGGATCACCAGAAGGATCCCATCCGGATCAGCCTGGGCAACCCGGACCGTCGACTGCGGCAATGCTGCTTCGTTTGTTGACATCTTCTCTCCTTCAGATATCTCGCTTATGTTTGACATTCGCAGATATCTTACGCCGGTGGCGGCAACGAAGCGCCCGACATGTGCAAAAGCGATGCCGTCGCGCCGTTACGCAATCAAAAACATATCGAAGCGCGACTGCGTCCTTTCTTGCGTTTCATACTTTTGCAAATCGTAATCTCGTATTTCATGGTGCTCCTCCGTTGGTAGTGCCAGTATGTGTCAAGCGCATCGTTCCCCGGACAAAATCACGTTCTTAAGCAAAGCCACGCTTGTAAATCGGAAACACAAGTCGTTGTGGCCCCTACGGATTCATGTATATCGAAATGGCTGAAATTATTATCCATCGCAAAAACTCTCGTAAGCAACACCTATCGAGATAAATGTAGCTTATTTTAACGTTAGCTACACTTATGCGGATAAATGTAGCTAACGTACATGCGATGCGACTGATAGATTGGCAAATACAATCATCCCCGCATGTGCGGGGAACACTTGAAACGCTGGCGCAGCTTGTTTTCGAGCGCGGGATCATCCCCGCATGCGCGAGGGACACCTGTCGAGTGGCTGGTAGTCCTGCATGTCGTGGGGATCATCTCCGCATGTGCGGGGAACACGCGAACGTCTGCGTTTTCATGACATATCTGCAACAAAATCTATTAGCTTATCCTGAACACTTATCCATGCTTCAGAATCCAATCCAACATTGGTTTTCCTGTTTTTCTCTTCATCAATTTTGCTTTTGTCTGGCGGGGTGCCATGATGCCCTCCGACCACGCAGGCATACTGCGTGCAGCTTTTCTCCCCCAACCTCGGACTCGCAGGAGATATCCCTCAAGAATAATCTCTCCTGCGATGGGATGTGTGGGATGATCGGTATCTCGCAAGCCAGCTGCGTCTGTTCAATAGAAGTTAGGCCGATGGGGGCGGCGCCGTTTTGTTGGACTGCTTCAATTTGACAAAACACAGAGGACCGCGGGGCCCTGCTGCCCCTGCCTATATTTAGGCAAGTCGGCGTTTCGTAACCAATCACAAAACGCCGACTTGACTAAATACATAAATATAGCTAACGCGCGTGTGATACAACGAATATTTGAGTTGGAACGCGAGCTTTGTCAGCATCTCGTTTTGCCGATAACTACAAACGCGTCCGTATAATTGGACATTAAACGGCACGAGCCAGGCACTTGCGCATCAATAAACAGAGGACATAATCATGCAAAGAGATTTAGCACTGGTCAAGCCAACGCGAAAATACGCGAGCCAAGTGATGCATTACAAGCAGGAGATGCTTGCAAACAACGACAGTCTCGATGGATGCGCCGGTCTCGAAGACACGGATTCTTTTGATGAATGGATCGATTTCGATAATCGATTGAAAAAGAAATACGGCGAAGGCTATGTGCCGTCGGAAGTATTTTTAGCTATTCGGAAGGCGGATGACAAGCTCGTCGGCATCATTGATTTCAGACGTCCGCTATCCCCTTTTCTGCTGCAATACGGAGGAAATATTGGGTATAGCATTTTGCCATCGGAACGTCAAAAAGGGTATGCCAAAGCGATGCTCGCCTTACTCCTGCCCATCTGCAAAGAGCAGGGCGAGCAACGTGTTCTACTTACCTGTCACAAGAGCAATGAAGCATCAAGACGGACGATTATCAGCAATGGTGGAAAGATGGAGAATGAAATCGTGAACGGTACGGGACGGAACGAAGACAGTATCATCCAGCGATTTTGGATAGACCTCTGAATATTGGCTTTAATCTAAAAAACTGGAGACGGTTGCGCTTCTTCGCCCATAGCTCCTCAATGAAATCCCGAGTTTGAATACTCAGGAATCTTTGGTTCGGCACTTCGCTTGGCATGTCGCCGGGTCCTCAATGAAGTCCTGAGCTTGAATGCTCAGGAATGTGAGCGTATGACTCAGGAAATGGTTCATTCCTCCGTCCTCAATGAAGTCCTGAGCTTGAATGCTCAGGAATTCGCCCCTGCTCGGCATCCAGCCCAGGAAACGTTTTCCTCAATGAAGTCCTGAGCTTGAATGCTCAGGAATCGCAGACGGCAACTAGCGTGTACACGCTTGACTTTCCTCAATGAAGTCCTGAGCTTGAATGCTCAGGAATTGGCCAGACCATGCGCGAAACCATCGCTGCCGATTCCTCAATGAAGTCCTGAGCTTGAATGCTCAGGAATCGGAAAGGATGCCCCATTCATCTATCCGACAACTATCCTCAATGAAGTCCTGAGCTTGAATGCTCAGGAATGATCGCGTAATCGCCCTTGTCACGGCCAAACCGGTCTCCTCAATGAAGTCCTGAGCTTGAATGCTCAGGAATGACATGATTAACATGCATATCGACTTAGGGCTACCGTCCTCAATGAAGTCCTGAGCTTGAATGCTCAGGAATCGGGAAGCCAATCGACATGTCGACAAAGCTCTTAAGATCCTCAATGAAGTCCTGAGCTTGAATGCTCAGGAATATCTGACTCTCGAATTCTCCGCCATCGGGGAATTCCATCCTCAATGAAGTCCTGAGCTTGAATGCTCAGGAATACAATCCAACTCTGCCGCCACTGCCCACTGTCATAGTTCCTCAATGAAGTCCTGAGCTTGAATGCTCAGGAATCATTCGATTTAATGAAGCAGGAAGCCATGGCCGGTAAGTCCTCAATGAAGTCCTGAGCTTGAATGCTCAGGAATACTACCGGCAAACCGACTTTCGAGATTCGTTTGCGTAATCCTCAATGAAGTCCTGAGCTTGAATGCTCAGGAATGTCCTCGTAGCTGATCGCCTCGCCGAAGACTTCCGTCCTCAATGAAGTCCTGAGCTTGAATGCTCAGGAATATGGCAAGGCTATCGACGTTGACTGCAACTCAATTCCTCAATGAAGTCCTGAGCTTGAATGCTCAGGAATTTGTTTTCGGGTGTGTCGTCTGTTTGTTTGTGTTTCCTCAATGAAGTCCTGAGCTTGAATGCTCAGGAATTTGTGGAACGTAAGCTCGCCGCCGATTTCGTGGTCAATCCTCAATGAAGTCCTGAGCTTGAATGCTCAGGAATATCATCCACCGGACACTTGTCAGGAGCGCTCCACTCTCCTCAATGAAGTCCTGAGCTTGAATGCTCAGGAATGACGAATCTGTGTGACTTCTTCCAAAACATCTGGGTCCTCAATGAAGTCCTGAGCTTGAATGCTCAGGAATTCCAACATGAGCGTCTGCATGTCGAACATAAGATTTCCTCAATGAAGTCCTGAGCTTGAATGCTCAGGAATGTTGCCGCCGCCGTAGCGGAGGTAGCAGTTCCACGGTCCTCAATGAAGTCCTGAGCTTGAATGCTCAGGAATAGTCATAGTCTAAGACCTTGCAATGACACATATTCTAAAGGCTTTTGCGAGCGACTCTTTCATTTCTATCGCAATACAGAAGCAATATAAGTTCACTGGCTCCAAAACAACTATTTTTCAAGTGCGAGCGCTCACCGTGTGTCGCAGCAATGATGCATCTCTCGCACTTGAAAAACAGCAAAACACTCTTTACTTATCAAACAACATCACCATTAGGCTAAAACTTCAAATCACTGTCGGTATCTCTAAATCGACGTATCCACGGCGCCCCAAGAAATCCAAGCCCTCTTCCGTTTGAGAAATGGTTCCAAGAGAACAGAACACAACAGAATCGATTGAGTCATCTATTTCCCTCTCTATCTGCATACGGACATCCAACATCATCGAAGGACGTACCCGCAGTAAGAAGACGCTATATTGCAATCGCTCTCCATAGTGTTGAAGAATTTTCGCAACATGTGAGCGGCAGCAATCATCGCTGATATCATATGCCACCAGATAGCCACGTTTCTGATTCGTCATGCCCCACTCCTTAACGAATTCTGATTCCGCGATATTCAGTTTGCGTCCCATCAAGATATCCCAAAATCATTCTGGCCTGAATTTCGATAGTCCTTCGCCAAGAAGCTTTGTATTTGAATACCGGATGGATGATTTCCGTAGCCATTCTTCGTTCGTATGCTTTGATCACCGTTTTCCGAGTCTCATCTGTCATGCGCACGGAGCCAAGCGCATCCGAGAATCCAGATGCATTGATTTCACCGTTATTAATCACTGTTTGCACTACCGAATCTGCAATCGGAGCCCTGAATTCCTCCATCAAATCCAGAGCCAATGCCGGTTTATTCCGTTTGCTGCTATGCAAGAAACCAGCATGCGGATCAAGACCGCAGGAAATCAAAGCTCGCACACAATCCGACAACAATAATGTGTATGTAAAATCAAGCAGTGCATTCAACGCGTCTGGAGCGGGTCTACGCATACGGGCAATCCAAGGCCACTCAGCTTGACGATCAGTTTTAATAAGATGCTCGAATTGAGAGAAATACAACGCTGCAGACTCTCCTTCGAGACCAAGTATGTCCTGCCAACGGTTCGCATTTCCAACCTGTTTCTCAATATGTCGCAGTTGCGGCAATACTGGATTGTCCGATTCTGACCGTCGCAGCAAAACAGATTGATTGTGTATTTTTGCGACGATAAATTCACGTGCAAGACCAAGCCGTCCTTCATGGGAAGCTACGTGCTGGTCAACACGTTGCTCCCCGTTTGGTCCATAAGAGGGAATGGACCATCCGTACATTCGTCCTGTTCCACTGCACCAAACTATGGGAATATCACGCCACATCAACTCACGGATTAGCCCACTTGACAAATCGGTATTGCCGTAAATCTGCAAACCTTGCATGGTATCAATTGGAATAGAAGCAAGTTCTTCGCCATTTTTCTGAACAATCATTCTTCCGGATCTTGTAAAGGCTTTTGCTCCAGGAGTAGCAAGATGCGTTACTTGATTATCTGGAGACGAAACCATCACTCGATGCGCGACAGCACATAACTTGCGTTCTTCCGGCAGACAAATCCCTACATGTGAGCATCGCATACAACGAGCGCTGTCCTCTAATGGCTCAGGAGCTTGTTCCGAATTAATTAACGTTCGAGTTTCTTCCACCGCTTTATGCGCGTTTTCATAATCTTCTTCGTCAAGGTCAACTTCAACCCGCCGATGGTGCGTGGTGAAAAATATTTCAGTACCAGCTACATGAAAACCCATATTTTCAAGACATGCAGCCTGTAAAGCAAGCTGTGTACGCATTGCGGGCGTAACTATCATCGCCCGCTTCACAGGCGTCGCTTTATATTCACGAATAACGATTCCGCTATCCGTCATTTTTGCAGCATCCAGCTTGCCGCTGACGCCCCATTCCTCATGCCTGATATTCACGGCTTGATACGAATCCGCATCAGGAGCGCCATCAGTACGGTCAACCTTGCGATGATCATATGTTCCTCGCATGATTTGATCCGAATCGACTTTTTCTCCTACCGCTTCCAACCACGCTCTGCGCGGGCAGAACATGTAATTGGCAACCAAGCTAATCGGAATAGGGTCGTCATCCATAGCTTTCTCCTTGTTATTCCATTTGTTTTACTGGGATGATTTCACCAGGCTCCAGCCATCGTTCCGGAGCACTTTTGTTATCAGACATGAACTGATTGAAAAGGCAACAGGCAGGAACACCTTTTTCTTCAAGCCAGTCAGATGCCGCACTCATTACTTGGTCTCCCCTGAAACGAGCCTGCTGAATACCGAATTGCGCAAGCGCTTCGCTACGTATAACGGAACGGTATTTCGCAGTTGTCCAGTATTGATCGAACAACGGAAGAATCGCGAAACGAATTGGGCCTTTAATCTGGAACATTGCCGCGCTACTGTCACGAGACATTTCGCTTCCAATAGTCGTAACACGCGTCGGAAAGGCGGAAACGCCAATCAATGCGCACCATGCACGCGCATTGTCGGTTTTCGATGGAGCGTGAAGGCCCGTGGCAGCACGGCTAAATGCTTTATTGCCACCAACCTCATCCTCAATTGTCGTACCAAGCAATCCATCCCGAACTTTTTCGATGGGTCGTGCTGCAACCTTTTGGGCCAAAGGAAACAAACGACCTCCGATGAATTCTTGCCCTTTGTTTCGCGTCACCATTTCCCAACGAGAAGCCCCGAAATCAGAACGTAAACTATGATTAGTTTGCTCACCTGACCAGTATGAAGGCTGCCCCAGTGCGCCGAAGTAACGGTAATCGCCGAATGTTTCCATGGCGTCAACCGCAGCTTCTCGATTTCTTTGAAGTTTTTCCCAGCCATAAGGAACACCCAAATTGCTTAGCCTCGGTGACATTGTGGCATGGAACGCCCCACTTGGCTTGTCGGATTCATTTGAAACCGTATAGTCGTCTTGAGAAGTCAACGGCAAAGATTGAGACCACCGCTTAGCATGTTCACTCACAACCTTCGATATTTGATCGATATCCAAATCATCATTCGTCTTTATCTCAAAAGCCTGCAAATCATCCAGCCATCGAAATAGGCAAACACGATCAGGATTAGCATCTTCAAGAATGGATGCAAGACCGACCATAAGCAAATGCGAGAATGCGTCGGTCGCATCCGCAGAAATGACAACACTCATCACAGCCCCTCCTTCGAACATGTAATATCCGCAGCGCGAAGCAAAGCTTCAAGGTAAGAAACTCCCCAGAAACCATACCTTTGATTGGTATGGTCGATGAGGGTCTCCCACTCACCGGTTTCGAACAATCGGTCGGAAAGCACATTCAATTCCGGATTCATTTCGCGGGAAGAACCACCCTCCACAGGAAGCAGATATTCAGTCCCATACTGGAAAGATGCACGTCCGTGGCCATGTGATGTGCCTATGAGTCGTGCGACAAGCTGCTTGTCGGTTTCTTCCATATCTCGCAACCGTTCATTCGTTTTGCTGGCTTGAAGGAATTCCGCAACGGAACGTTGCTCATGACGCCAACCATGCAGTCGATATTCGTTACGAAGTCCCCGCTCTTTGGCATGCGAAATAAAGTACCGGCTCTTTGCCCAAAGTTCCGTTTCCTGCACCTCGCGATCATTACGAAGCAGTCTCTGGAAACGCCTGTCTTTCTTGCCCTCATCATGATATTCACCGGCAATACGCAAATCATTGGTCAAAGTATCATCAAGCCCGACAGCTTTACCAAGCGCTTGTGCACGCCAAGCTACATGATCTTGATGGCCTTCTTTCCTGCGAAGATTGGAATCATTCGATATTCCTCCTAGAAAAAGAGTCTTTTTCCTAGAGACTATGATTTCCTGATCAGATTCAGAATCTGGCGCATTTTCAGAAGCACTGCTTACGATCCATCTGACTTCACGGATAATCTCATTGCCATCAACATCAAAACAAGAATGTTCTCGTTCAAAACAAAGCAAGGAGCACTCCACCGAACTTGTCGACTCCGCTGCCGCAGCTGCACGAATCAGTCTTAACGACTCTTGCATGTCGTTTTGCACTTTGTCAGAAAGGACTTCAGCATTGTGCTCGCCAGAGATTTCTTCAATATTTTGAATATGCTGAAATGCTTCAATCTCTTTCGGCTTAAGCGAAATGTCATTGATGACCATGATAGAGGAGCCGCATTTGTTAAAAACATCCTCTACCGTAGAAGAACCTTCTGGATCAAAAATCGCAACATTCTCAGTGAATGTAGAGAAAACTCTTTCAAAATCATCAAGGATAAGTATGTCGCCAGATTTGATCACAGCATGCTCGGCATCTTGCACATGCATGCATATCACACGATGACCTTCAGGTTCCGAGGCGCGATATCTGAATACTCTATGTGGAAAATCGATTTTATCTTTTCCACCATGCTCATTGTCAGCCTCGACCCGAGCACCTCTCCTTCGCGACTTATTGTCTTCCTTCTCCAAACATTTAAAGAACTCTTGAAGTCCACGCCATTTTCTAACGGGGAATAACTCGTCATTCTCAGGCTGCGCCATTTCCAGAATTCGAATAGCCGACATGTCATTCCATGGCAAATTTCTCACCACGATATTAATGTCAGGACCACTGGAATTAAGATCATCCCGTAACCATAGATTGAGGTCCGCACGTCCCTGTTGAAGATCAACCCCACACAGGTTGGCACATAAATTCTCATCTGTGACAGATAGATTCTCAACATCCCATAGTTCCAAACGCTGGATTAAAAGTCTGTCGGGATCTTCCCGAGGTACCATGGTTTTTCCTACGGACCATGCGCTGATGCTCGGCTTTCCAGTTTCTGCATCTTCCAAGGAATTTAGCCAAGTCTGCGCCTTTATAATATCTTCAGGCTTGTAAGGAACAGTCTCGTCAGATTGCTTCTTTTCAGAAAGCTTCTGCAAATCAACGCCAAATATGTAGATAAGGCCTTCAGATCTCAAGCCACGACGATTCACACGGCCGGCACGTTGAACCAACGCAGATCCAGGAGCAATCTCAGTCACCATATTTGCAAAATCGATATCAACGCCGACTTCCAAAGTCTGTGTGCCGATAATGCAGCAAGGAGCCTCATCTGGTTTTAGCTCAGAAAGAGAATGCAGCTTATCGGCCACTTTTCTTTTGTCGTATGCACGCATTGGACCGATATAAACGTCAATAGGCTTTTTGATGCCATTCTTTTTGCATAGTTTTTCGAGTTTGTCAGCAACGAGGTTGGCTTTTTTAACTGTGTTGAGAATGCATCCAAGAACATGGGGACCTGAATCGCTGTATTCATCAGCCTCGATATTGGAGTGAATCAGAGAAAGGCACTGCTCAACAATTGCATCTATCTCATCTTTCGACTTCTCAAAATCACAAGTTACAACAACTGGTTTTGACTGGTTAAGACGCTTTTCGAGCATAACGTCAGTTGTGAAATCAGATTCAAGGACAGAAATCGCATTATCAGTATCTTCAGAAACTGGGGTTGCAGTCGTTTCTACAACTTGTAAAGGAGATACTTGTCGAGCAATCGGAGCATCAGCCATGTTTTCGATACGTGCCACTTGCTGTGCGGTTTTTAATAATTGCTGGCTCAGATGAGCTTCATCAACAATCAACACTGTGTCGTATGCAAGCAATCCAGCTTCCATAGAACGCATGGTACGACTAGTGCCGTAGCCACGAAACAGCAAGCGGCTTCCGAACATGTCAGGAGTAGCACAAATCACAGCACAGGTCTGCGGATAATAGCGCCACTCTCGGTCCGGACTGATACTGCCTCGCAATTCAACAGCAATCATCCGCGGAATCGCAGAATCGCTTTTAGTTCCATCATTAATAGCTGCACGAAGTTTTAAACCGTCTCGATATACGTCAAGCCCGTCATTGGCGACATGCTCAATCTGCATTTTGTCCTGTAACGCACAAGCTTCATCAAATTGATCATCAACCAATGAACGACGATTTACCGTAAGCGCCAAACGACGAGGAATGTTTCGCAATGGTAAATCGAAGAGACCGTTTCCTTCCACGAGAGAAAGGCCTGCCATAGCATTAAGGAACACATGGATATCTATCACACTGGTTTTCCCAGAAGCGGTTGGAGCGCCAATACTTCGAGGCCAATACCCATGCTCTGCAACATACAGCATCAATCTAATCTGCCATTGATAAGGTGTACGAACAGGCAAATTCGATTCATGACTTGAATGAACCGCAGCGATGAATTCTTTGAACTTAGCAGTCAGGTATTGCCGCTGCTCCAGACTCATTTCAGCCATGTTGGAATCCCCTTTTCGAAATCATCATCCGATTGACACACGCTTACGGCAAAATCCGCCGGCACAAGGAAACCTCCACCCAAATGGCGACTCTGACCGATTGCCATAGCCGCACAATCCAGAGACTCACCGACATCAGAAATCGCAATCAACGCATTCATACCATGCAAAATGTTGGAACCGTTCGCACGATGCACATAATCCGTCATGTTGGCACGATGAACGGTACGATAATTGTAAATACGGAAATGCGAGGTCTTCGCGCTCACCGCATCAACAATGTTCCAATAGCGTTCCTCTCGACTTCCTTCCGACGATTGCGGATATTGCGAACGCCAAACATGTCCAATCGACAAACAAAGAGCCTCATAGACTCCCCATTTGCGATGCAACTTTATGTCAGGAATAGGGCGTGTCTCAGCGATGGCCATCGGTCTGACCGCCCAATATCGACACATTCCCGGCGCTACTGGCTTCCAGAAATGCTCGGCATCAACCGTTGTGACTTTCCCGATACGCAAAGTCGACTTTTCCGGAGCATAGTACAACGATTTGCCTTCAGCTCCGGCACAGACATCGCGCAACTTGCCAATGTCGCCTTTAGACATATCTGAAGGAATCAAAATAAGAAAACCAGGATTCAACTTCACAACATCGTCTCGGATTTGTTGACTATACCGCTGCTTGAAATCGGCATCAATAATCTGAATGGACACGTTATTGGCCGGTCTGGCTATGCCTGGAGCATATTTACCCACCAAAGCCGGCGATGGATCAATTCCCCACTCCTTTACTAGAAAACGATGCAGTGCCACAGCCCAATTGACAAATTCGGATTCCTGAGGTTTCCATTCAGATGAATTTTTAAAAAAGAAAAAGCCGGGAACGGGAACGACGGTTGAAACCGACGAACTCGACTCCCGGCATCGCGACTGCTTCTCAAAGATGTGCGCTTGACTCACATGGATGGTACTGAGAACCATTCGCTTGCGATCTGCTTCCGCGCACGTGCCAGCGCAACGTAAATACGTCGCAGGCACACGGCAGACACAAATCAAGTCTGTATAAATCTTCCAGCCGGTGTAAAAGCCAGCCGAAAAGCCACAGGCTACTCTAGTCGCACGGTCGAATAATCACAAATCGATCGCAAAACCATGGAACAGCATACGCATCCATGTTTTGTTACCCGGACATGGAGGTTACGGTAACAAAATGCGGAAAAGCGAGCCAGAAGCCGAAGGTTAGGACTGAAGGAATACAGACTGAAGGAATACAGACTGAAGGAATACAGACTGAAGGATATAGGGTGGGACAACGACGTGAAAGGGGTCCTGCCGTTTAAACGGCAGGACCCCTTCGCATCAAGACGAAATCAGCCCAATCAAGCCAAATCCGCACAACCCGGTCAATTCAGCCAAACCAACCCAATCCCAACCGGATTGCACCAACCAATTCGGCCAATCCGGTCGACTTAGTTGAATCGACCAAGCGGAATCAGCCCAACTGATTCACCCCAACCAAAATCAGGCCTTGGCAACCTCGATGGCGGGCTCGGAGCCTTCGGCGCCGGCAACAACGTCAAGCGAGTCGGCGAGCGTGTCGGCGGACACGAGATCGCGGAACTGCTCGACCTTCGCCACGTCGCCGGCCGGGACGGTCAGCTTCAGCGCGATATGGTCGGAGACCTCGAGACCGGCGGCCTTACGGGCGTCCTGCACGGAGCGGATCACGTCGCGGGCGTAGCCTTCGGCAACCAGATCGTCGTTCAGCTCGGTGTCGAGGATCACGAAACCGCCGGTCGGCAGGGCCGCGGACACGGAGTTGGCGGCCTCTTCGGCGTTCTGTTCCTCCACGCTGTTGATCAGCTCGTACTCGCCCTCTTCCAGCGTAATGTCGCCGTTCGGGGTCTCGCACACCGGAGCGCCGGAAGCGTCCACATGCCATGCGCCGGACTTGGAGGCCTTGATGGCGAACTGCACGTCCTTGCGCAGGCGCTTGCCTGCAACGCGGGCGTTCACGCGCAGCTCGTGGATGATCTTCAGGCCCTGGGAGCCCGCATCCTCAAGCGTGCACAGCTCCACGTTCTTGACGTTGAGCTCGGACTTCAGAATCTCGTCGTACGCGGCCACGGCGGCGGTATCCTCCACCACCACGGTGAGCTTGCTCAGCGGCTGGCGCACGCGGATCTGCTTCGCCTTACGCATGGACAGGGTGCTGGAGACGACCTCGCGCACCTTTTCCATGGCGTTCACCAAAGCCGGATCGTCGACGAGCACGCGGCCAAGTTCGGTGGCTTCGCCGGTCTTCTCGTCGGCCAGGAACGGCCAGTCGGCCAGATGCACGGATTCGCCTCCGGTCAGGCCGCGCCACACGGATTCGGCTTCCATCGGGGCAAGCGGCGCAAGGACGCGCATGAACACCTCAAGCACGGTGTACAAGGTGTTGAACGCGTTGGCGTCCTCGTTCCAGAAGCGGTCGCGGTTGTTGCGGATGTACCAGTTGGTGATCATGTCGATGAAGTCGGACACGGCGTCGCATGCATCGGAGATCAGGAACTGGTCCAGCGAGGACTGGGTCTTTTCGACCAGTCGGTGGGTACGGGCCAGCAGGTAACGGTCCATTTCCGGCAGCGATGCAACTTCGTCGGCGCGAAGCTTGCGCGCGTCGTACCCGGCCGCGTTCGCGTACAGCGTGAAGAAGTAGTAGGAACTCCACACCGGCAGCATGACCTGGCGGACGGTGTCGCGGATGCCATCGGCGGTGACGATAAGGTTGCCGCCGCGCAGGATCGGCGAGCTCATGAGGAACCAGCGCATGGCGTCGGAGCCGAAGTCGTTGAACACGCCGTTCACGTCCGGATAGTTGCGCAGATGCTTCGACATCTTCTGTCCGTCGGAGCCGAGCACTATGCCGTGGCAGATCACGTTCTTGAACGCCGGCCTGTCGAACAGGGCGGTGGCCATGACGTGCTGCACGTAGAACCAGCCACGGGTCTGGCCGATGTATTCCACGATGTAGTCGCACGGGAAGTGCTGTTCGAAGGTTTCCTTGTTTTCGAACGGATAGTGGTACTGGGCGAAGCTCATCGAACCGGATTCGAACCAGCAGTCCATCACGTCGCTGATGCGGTGCATGTGGCTCTTGCCGGTCGGATCGTCCGGGTTGACGCGGGTCAGCTCGTCGATGTACGGGCGGTGCATGTTGATGTTGCCCTCATGATCGCGCGGATAATCGCCGAAGTCGGCCTTGAGCTCATCGAGTGAACCGTACACGTCCACACGCGGGTACTTCGGATCGTCCGAAACCCATACCGGGATCGGAGAGCCCCAGAAACGGTTGCGGGAGATCGACCAATCGCGTGCGTTCGCCAGCCACTTGCCGAACTGGCCGTCCTTCACGTTGTTCGGAATCCAGTTGATCTGCTGGTTGAGTTCGAGCAGGCGGTCCTTGATCTTGGTGACGGCCACGAACCAGGAGCTCACCGGCTTGTAGATCAGCGGGGTGGCGCAACGCCAGCAGTGCGGGTAGGAGTGCACGTAGCTCTTCTCCTGGAAGAGGATGGCGCGCTGCTCTTCGGGGATGCGGGCCAGCGGGCCGTCACCGGCGCGCAGGTTGCGCAGGATCGGCTTGTTGGCGTCGAACACGTACATGCCCTCGTAATCCGGGCACAGCGACGTGAACTTGCAGCCCGCGTCGAGCACGTCCACGCTCTTGATGCCCTTGGCGTTGAGCGTGTTCATATCGTCCTCGCCGTAGGGGGCCTGATGGACCAGGCCGGTACCTTCAACGGTGTCGACGTAGTCGGCGGTGAAGATCTGGTAGCCTTCCGGCCCCGGCACCTTGCCCTCGGCGGCGTTCTCGTCGCCTGCGAAGTACGGGAAGACCGGGTAGTAACGCCAACCTTCCATTTCGGCGCCCTTAAGCTCGCGCACGATCTCGTAGTTCTCGCCAAGTTCCTTCTCGTAGGAGCCAAGCAGCGGCTTGCCGAGGTAGAACTTCTTGCCAGCGAACTTGCCTTCGGTCGGACGCACCTCGACGTAGTCGATGTCAGCGCCGACCACGATGGCGAAGTTGGTCGGAACGGTCCACGGAGTGGTGGTCCAGAAGACGGCGTAGGCATCCTCCTCGTCGCGCAGCTTCACGGCCACGGACACGGTGGTGTCCTGACGGTCCTGATACACGTCGGCGTCCATGCGCAGCTCGTGCGCGGACAGCGGCGTCTGGTCCTTCGGGCAGTACGGCAGCACGCGGTAGCCCTGGTAGGCCAGACCCTTGTCGTACAGCTGCTTGAAGGCCCACATCACGGACTCCATGTACGTGATGTTCAGGGTCTTGTAGCCGTGCTCGAAATCGACCCAACGGGCCTGACGGTGCACGTAGTCCTTCCACTCGTTCGTGTACTTGAGCACGGACGCGCGGCAGGCGTCGTTGAACTTGTCGATGCCCAGTTCCTTGATCTGGTCGACGGAGTCGATGCCCAGTTCCTTCTGGGCTTCAAGCTCGGCCGGCAGACCGTGCGTGTCCCAGCCGAACACGCGGTTGACGCGGTGGCCCTTCATGGTCTGGTAACGCGGGATGACGTCCTTCGCGTAACCGGTCAGCAGGTGGCCATAGTGCGGCAGGCCGTTGGCGAACGGCGGACCGTCGAAGAAGACGAATTCGTTCTGGCTGTGATCGCCGGAAGGACGGCGTTCGATGGACTTCTGGAAGGTGCCGTCCTTGTCCCAGTAGTCAAGCACGGACTCCTCAAGCTTGGGGAAGCTGGGGTTCGGCGCGACATTGGCGCTCTGCTCACCGGCAGCAGCCTTCGGATACACATGATTGGTGGATTCGCTCACCGTATGCTCCTCGTTTGGCGGTTTCATTACTTACTTTACGAGGACGATGATTTTCGTGCGATTGCGCACGTCCGACACCGCGGTACCACCTCGCTTGCCGCACTCCCCTGTTTTCTTACGCAGGCTTCCCTGCACAGGTTTCATACGACCGCTTGACGTTCGGCTGTTCGGGCCGATCCCGCCGGTTCTACTAGGCCGCACCCAAAAGCGCCGACCGTTCTTCCGGAAGCTCCCCGCTGATAACGGATCATTGCTATACGTTTCAAATCGTCAGCCTAGCACTTACCACGAACGTAGGAAACGCGAAAAGCCGCATGGCGTCCACCATGCGGCTCCTTCAGCGCGACGATTGAAATTCAATCGCAATCAAAAGCGAATCAGCCTTCGTTGAGCTGAGTTTCCAGCTGCTCGACAATGTCAGCATGCATCTTCTCGCTGATCTTCACCTTGAGCAGGAACACAACACCGCTCAGGATGATGACAGCCAGCGGCACATAGAAGGCGCAGACCTTGAAAGTGTGGATGTTCGCGGCAGTCATGTCGGCGGCGGTGGCGTCACCAATCATGCCGGCGGCGATGGCGACAGCACCGACGATACCGTTGGAGCAGGCGCCTGCGATCTTATCGAGCATCGGACGCACGGACAGGGTGACGGCCTCGTTACGTTTGCCGTTCTTCAGCTGGCCATATTCGATGGAGTCGGTCAGGGAGAGGATGGCAGTCATCTGGATGAAGGTCTGCGGCAGGTAGAAGAACACCAGGCCGACGGTGACGACAGCGAGGTTGTTGGTGCCGACGATGAACAGCAGGTAGCCGAGGACCATGAGCACCATACCGCCGAGGTACAGGTAGCGACGCGGTATGCGCTTGTTCAGAATCGGGTACAGCGGCGCCATGATGATGCCGGCGATGACCGAGACAACGCCGACGATGGAGTAGGCGGCGGAGTTGTTCAGGATGAACTTGAACATGTACATGAGCACGCCGGTGGTGGCCACGTTGGCGATGGCGTACAGCAGGTAGGACAGGGCGACCCACAGCAGCTGGTCGTTCTGGGCGAGAGCCTTGAACGCGGCGAGTGGACCACCGTTATCTTCGGCCTTGGCGCGCAGGGTGCTGGTGCTTTCCTTGGTGCCGAACGCGACGGAGCACACGGTGAGGACGCCGAGAATAGCCACGATGATGGCGAAGCAGGTCCAGCCACTTTGGCTTTCCTGGTGCTTGCCGGTGAAGATGTAGCTGAAGTAAGTGACGATCGGAATGACCACGATGGTCAGGCCGTTGTAGCCGATGGAGCCGCCGAAGGAACCGAGGGCGGTGTAGGTGGAGCGCTCATGGGAGTCGGAGGACAGCGCCGGGATCATGCCCCAATAGGAGATGTCGCGCAGGGAGTAGAACACGTCGAGCACGATGAAGGTGATGACGAACAGCACGATGAACAGCGTGGTGTTGACGTTCACCAAGCCGAACAGGCCGGTGTAGACCAGCACGAGCAGAACGGCGGAAACGGTGCCGCCGATGAGCTGCCATGGCTTGAAACGACCCCACTTGGTCTTGGTGTTATCGATGATGTTGCCCAGCAGCGGATCGATGAAGATCTCCGCGATACGGATGACAACCACAAGGCCGGTGATAACGCCGATGAGCTTGGTAGCGAGCGCCTTGTCAACGCCGGAGAACAGCGAGCTGGTGACGTAGACGATGAAGTAGGTGCTCAGCGCGTTGTAGAAGGCGGATTGGCCGACGTTGCCGAATGAATAGGCCACGCGGGACAGCAGACTGCCTTTCCTGGTTGGCTTCGCAGACTGCTGCGTCTCCTTCGGTGCGGCTGCGACATTGGATTCTGCCATCGTACTTCTCCTTAGAAGTTGTGATTGAAGCTGTAATCGGAAATCATCATTTGATTTCGCATGAGTTAAGTATATCCCTTTACCCCTGTTTAGTAAAATTTAACATCTGCGTTGTGCACTGTTGGGCGTGTCGCATTTTGTGCGATTCTGCACATATACATGTCATATTGTGTGCGATTCGCGGTATTTCGCCGACAGTAGACAAACAAAAGGCGATTGATGACATAGCATCATCAATCGCCTTTCATATTTTTCCGCACATACGTACGCTAAGCAGCCCGTTTCGACCGGGCAGATCGCTTCGATCGGGTCTGCAATTTTGGCCGCGATTCACGTTTCGGCTGCGCCGGCACGAAACTATCTCGCACTTCCAGCGTCGTCGACAGGTACGCATGCTGCCGTACTGTGCGCTTGCTGGCAATCGCATCAGCCAAGGTGAGAATCGCAACGCGCGCAAGCTCGTTCTGGTCGATTGAGAACGTGCTCAACGGTGGCGACGTAAGCTGTGCGATCGCCTGGTTGTTGATGCTGATGACGCTGATGTCGCGGGGCACGATCACACCAACCGCGTTGAACGCCTGCAGCACGCCGACCGCGATGATGTCCGCCGAAACAATAACTGCGTCAGGCAGTGCGCCGTTGTGGTCACGGATAAACTGCTCCCCCAGCTTGCGACCATTCTCCACGGTGAACAAGCCGTCAGAATACACCAGTCCACGCAGGTCGAGACCATAACGGCCCATTTCACGCCGAAAATATGTGGCACGCCCCTCTTCGTCCACCTCATAAAAATTCGTCAGCCTCCCCTTGCCGCCGATGAATCCGACACGCTTCATGCCAGCCTTCGCACATGCTTCGACCGCGTCATGCATGGTCTGCTGTAGGTCGGGCTGCACGGAATCAAACAGGTTCGGTGCGGGATTCACATCGATGAACACACCGTATGGCATGACCTCATGCAACTTCTCAAGGTCGCTTTCGGCTATGACATTGGCGCCGATAGCCATGAAACCATCGAATTTCCCCTTCTGATTCAACATCTCGTCAAGACTGTGGAAAACAGTGAGCTCCATACGCTGCTGTTTGGCGTTATGTTCCAGCGCCGAACGCAAATCGGCAAAATACGAATCACGCAGCGTTTCGTCGGACTCCTCGTTGTCCAACAAGGCTACTTCGTGCGGAATGACGATACGCTTGGCCTGGGCGCTGTATCCCAAATCCTCGCTGGCGCGGATGATCGCGCGACGCGTCTCCTCACGCACGGACAGCGTCGGATCGCCATTCAACAGACGCGACACCGTGGCCTGCGAGAATCCCGTACGTTTCGCAATCTCCTTGATGGTCGCCATCGCTCCCTCGCCCTCCCATGGATGCCTCATCAGATTTTAGTAAACGCATTACTAAATCCATCATACTACATTACCGAACGTATTCTTATAGCCATGACACAGCCAGAGCAATCACGGAAACCGCGAATCGCGCATCAGTCCACGGAACGGATGAACGAACTGCGTGCACAACAAAAATCCTTTGCCCTGCAGAACATGCGGAGCAAAGGACTCGGCAACGCCGGTCTGCCTTTCAAAGCGACCGGTCATAAAGGTGGCATCAGTCGGCAGGGTTCCAAACGCGGCTGACACCGTGGAGAAACGCGGTCACCGTCAGCCCCACGGGCCTGCGGCTGGAAGCGCCCGCCCTTCTGCGTGGCCGACTTGCCATGTGAGCCACCCCTCGATGACGCCACGCTCCGCATCGGTTCTACCGGACGCGTATACATCAGGCCTCTCCCCGGTGATGCTGCGGATGGAACCATGCACATATCCACATTTTTCACGGAGACGGTTGCGGGGCTGCCGGCTTTCCATATACCGTCAGCGCATGGAAAGCTTTGGACACAATACATTTTTCACATTAGAGCAGGCACGGGAGGAGGCGGCGAGACGGCATCTTGAATGCAGGCAGGTGTTGTCGCGGATAAGGTCACGCTCCTCGGTTCCACTCTATGTAAGCCACGGCACAGCGCTGGAGCTGCATGGCATGATTGCCACCATGAATTATTTACCCGGATATGGTTCGGAGCTCGTTCACGTTTCGGTGTGCCGGCAACGTGACCTGCGGAAAATCCAGGGGATGAAATTCCATTACGCAAGGCATGGCGTAGACGTGGTGCACGCCGACGAATTGGTGTCAAGCGTCTCCGCGATGCAGGCGGTCTGCCAGATTGCGCCCTATGTCGACGAACGGAGTCTGGTGATCGCCATGGATTGGCTCACTTGCGCCAATCCCGATTTACGCGTCTGCACTCACGATGAGCTCTCCGACTACATCCGGAGTGCGCCGCGATTCATTGGGAGCGCCAAATGCAGAAAGGCCTTGCGCCTGTCCAAACCAGGTACCGATTCCCCGCAGGAAACGGTGCTTCGTTTGGAGAGCGATGCCTACGGGCTGCCTGAGGCACATGTCAATTATGAGATCATTGACCATATACGTGGCTCGGGCACGATGAAGGTGGATATCGCCTACCCGGATGACCGTGTTTGCATAGAATACGACGGAAATTACCACTACACCCACGGCCGCTGGATGTATGACCTCGATAAGCGCAACCGGCTGAGGGATCTTGGATTCACGCCTTTTGTCGCCACCCGCGAGCATTTGGCATCCAAACAGAAGCTGAACGAACTGTTCGGCATGGTCGCCCGAGCGATAGCCAGTCACCGTTACGGCTTGGACTAGTTCCGTAGGTGGTTTTTCGCTTCCGTAGGTGGTTG
>OLPO01000780.1_pt1 | contig 24122 bp, 21 predicted proteins | sample 1672831 | NCBI WGS metagenome assembly OLPO01 (sample SAMEA3136728, study PRJEB25190) | human gut metagenome
GTGCTCAATTCTCGGTGACTATCCGGACCACTTTTAAGTGAACATCAACAGCGCGCCGACATCGCGATCCTGCGTCCCGTGGCCTTTGAGCAGGGCGAGCTCCCCGAGGGCTGCGCCCTTGCCAAGAAGAAGGACCTGCTGGACGCGCTCGCCCACCTGGGCGAGGTGGGGTCGCTGCTGTGCCCGGACCGCACCGACCTGGCCGCGATCCGCGAGGCTATTGCGCTATGCGGGGATAGCGCCGGCGGCCTGTTCGCCGCCACGGCCGCCTCCATGCTCGAGCGCGCCCTCGGCGTCTGCGAAAAGCTGGCCCGCAGCTTTGACTGTGTGGTGGCCAACCCGCCCTACATGGGCAGCTCCAGCTTCGGCCCCTTCATGTCCAAGTGGGTCAAGAAGAACTACCCCGACGTGAAGAGCGACCTGTGCACGTGCTTCATCGAGCGCGGTTTCAGTCTAGCGAAGGACCGCGGCTACGCGGCTATGGTCACCATGCAGAGCTGGATGTTCCTGGGCAGCTTCGAGAAGATGCGCTCCTCGCTCATCGGGTCCAAGTCAATCCTGTCCATGTTGCACCTGGGGCCCCGCGCGTTCGACGCCATCGGCGGCGAGGTCGTCAACGTGACCGCCGACGTTGTCTTCAACGGCCGCGCGGCATGCGAGGGCGCCTACGTGCGCCTCGTCGACATCAACGGCAGCGACGCCAAGCGCCAGAAGGCCCTCGAGGCGATCCAAAACCCCGACTGCGGCTGGTTCTACCTCCGCGATGCCGAGACCTTCAAGCAGATCCCCGGCACCCCCATCGCCTACTGGGCCAGCGACGCCGTCTGCATTTCATTTGAAAAAATGATGCCACTGCGCGCCATTTCAAAACCAGTCGTAGGCGGCCAAACGAATGACAACGAGCGGTTTGTTAGATTTTGGTGGGAAGTCGAGGACGCGAAAGCATCGTTCTCTACTCCTTCCGTCAAGGATTCAATTGAGTCTGGATGTAGTTGGTTTTCGTTTAATAAAGGTCTAGGTTTTAGAAAATGGTACGGAAATAATGAACTAGTTGTTTTTGGAAAAACGGTGGTGAAGCTATAAAGAAGGCAGGGGGCGCGACTTCCAATCAGATTCATTACTTTGAAAGTTCAATTACATGGTCGCGCACTTCAAGTGGAACATTTAGCGTTAGATTTAGGCCTGAAGGGGCGGTATTCGACACGGAGGGGGCTTCGCTATTTGCTTCCGAACCGATGCGCAGCTATCTTCAGGGTTTGTTGAACTCTTCAGTTGCGTTTGCTTTTGCGACGTTGTTGGCTCCCACTCTTCATTTTGGGCTATCGGAGATATCGTCTATTCCTGTTGTGATCGAGGAGGGCTATGCCCTAGAAGTAGTATCAAGATCGGTTGATGAATTGCGTGAAATGTCGATTCGTGACTACGACTCGTTCGAGATTTCTCGAGATTTCAAGCATCACCCCTTGGCATAGGCGTTTGCGATGGCCTCAACTGAGCAGTACGCATTCCTAAACTGGCGTATGGATAAACTGGACCGCTCCCTAAATTATGCAATGATGGCAGAAGGTTATTGGAAAGCGTCAATCAAGCTCCTTGATTCCCTCTTGGGTGACAATTCAGGACACGATGCTGACGCAATAGTCTTTCCAATACTGTTCGATGCTCATCAGTCGCTGGAGCTGTACCTCAAGGCAACTCGAATAGCCGTTTGTGAGGCAAAAGGTGTCAATCCATGGAGTGTCAATATCAAATTTATTCACGATCTGGATAAATTGACGTCTTCCCTGAACTCGGCTCTTGACGCCGGAGACGAACGGCTCACGAGAGCCAAGGAAACAACTGCTTATTTTGAGCTTGTCGATCTTTTGGAATCTGTTGGCGATGATGGCGGTGGCGGCTACTACGTCGACTTTGCTCGTTATCCGGAAAAGGAATCCGGCAAATCATACGTTTTCGTGAGAAGTGACAGGTTTGTATTAAAACTTGAAGAGTTAAAGGGCGCTATTAACGACGGGTGCCAGTTTATGGATGGATTTTACTGGCTTTGGCAAGAACGGGTCGATACTGTTCGTTGCATGAAAGCCGATTTGGAGTAAGGATCATATTCATAGAGGCCATGGCGGCATAAATGAACTAGAGCACCATTCAGAAGAAGTCTTGGCTGGATTGGCAGACGAGTCATTGGGCCTTGCGGCTGGTTTGGGATATATCTCAAATTCATATGTATTTGTTCGCGCGGGTGAGTGTTGTGATTAACCAGGTTCGAACCACGGCTTTCGAGCTTTCAAGATTGATTGCGCGAGGTCTCGAATTGGACATCGCTATTTACAAAGAGGTCGGACGGGGTGCGTTCTTTGAATTCAGCCCTGATGACGATGCGGTATATGTTGCGAACGTTCCTTTGCAGGATATTGAAGAGAGGGAGAAAAAAGCTCTAAACACCGCTGTTTCTTATGAGATTTTGCTGTCGAAGGCAAGGGAAATAGCCATGGCTTGTTCGTATGGCATGGATTATAGGGACTGCTTTCTTTATTGCGTTTTCGCTACACTCCATGAGTTTGGACATCTTGATACCCGTCAGCGTCTTTTGGCTTCCGACTATATGAGGCTCGCAAACGAGCGTGAGCGCCTTCTTGCGCAGCTCAAGACCAAGCTTCAAATAGCCTCCAACCTTAATCGTGACGAAATGGATAGTCGGCGCGAATATGAGCTCGGCTATAGGAACATTCCTTTTGAAAAGATTGCCGATGACTATGCCAAGAAGCTGATGCCTGAGGTTCTTGCTGCGCTCATTGCAAAGGATTGAGTTTATGAAACAAAATGAGTCTCTTGAGCTTCGCTGCGAAATGGCGACCATGCACGACTTCTTTCTAGAGAAGATTGACGAATCAATTGAGGGAGGGCTGTATTTCGAAGCCTCATGGCTGATTTATTCATGCCTTGAGAACCGCTTCTTTCGTGTCCTGGATAAATACAAGCGTGAATGCAAGTATTGCCGCAAAGGAAGTAAATGTCGCAAGGGGAGTAATCAACTCGCGATATCTACTAAGGTCAAATGTGTCGAAAGACTATGCGACGCAGGGGTCGAGTGTATCAGCGGTTCTTTCTCAAGCGAGTTATTTGACGAGGTTAAGGCGTGGATTAAACTGCGGAACAGTTTGATGCACAATCTTTTGTCTCTTGAGCACTACGAGGACCATTTCGATAAGGACTTTAAGGATCTCGCCTCAAACGGCAAGAGGATTGTCGAGGACGTTTACGAAGCCTGTACAAAATTCAGGGAAGCATTTTTTCAGCCTGATTATGAATTTGTATTTCCGGAGTCATGTATGGAGGAGTGTCTCTGTAAACCCCGGAAGCGAAATGAAGAATAGGCCGCTTTAGCCATTGTTAACGCTCCACTGGCACACTTTTCTGAGTACTTTCGATCATTTCTCTATCGTATTTCTGGACGCATACTTTTTAACTCAAGGAATAGGTGCTTGGGTAACGGCCCCGACACGCTATCTTGCGTTTTCGGAGCTTGTGATGCAAAATACCTGCCACAAGAAAAACGGTCCAGCCGTTTTGCAAGAGGGCTTCTCGTTATGGGACGCCCCCTATTTTTTCTACCGCGGCAATCTGAAAACATTGCATTGCCGGCTGCTGCATTTATTCATTCCCAACGGTCGTAGCTCAATACCTATCGCTCACATTTGTTGCTCAACAGACGGAAAGACTGATGGTGTTAAGTAGTTGTATGCGGGCTTGATTTACAACCACAGTCAAACCGCTGCGGGGTCAAGTCAACTGCTGCAAAGGGACGTGGGGCTTCTTGCTACATCAGACGGGATTGGCCACGGACTTAGCATTCCAGATGTTTCGACGGATTTGAGAGGATAGCTCATGGCAAATGTCTGCAATCAATCACTGTATATCGTCGCTTCATGTGACGATGATTACCGCGACCTTCTCGTAGGGATGCTGGGAACTCTCAAAAAGTGCATTAACGCGAGCGATGCGGATAAAACAAGCAATCTGGGTTCATGCAAGGAAATAATGAGAGAAATCAGCAATGCAATAACGCGGTACAGTCCACTTTGCTTGCTTAGCCAGAAGCCCGATTCTTCTTCTGTAAGCCTGGGCTCTGTTGAATTTGGTTATATAGAGACATATCCGTTTGTGAGGATATCTATGTACCTCGATTGGGGCCCCAGCTTCAATGTCCAAAAGTATTGCAACACTCTTGATTCTTCGAAGTACGGTTTTGCCTCGATTAACGGTGGCGAATACATGTGTTCGCAAGGCGATGAGATTGCCTTTATCCAGACTGGTCCAAAGATGGCGGATCCTTTTTCAGGCGGTCTTGACCGCAGGGAATTCGTTAAGATGAGAAAAAGTGTTAGAGAAAGGAAGTCAAACGAATTGTCCGCTCTGGCGCTTCTGACGCTATTTAACTACGAATCAATTTCCGACTATTTTTGGTGAGCTCATGATTCGGACTTTGGCTCCAGCGCTCCCGTAGCGGAGGAATATAAACTGATCGACGTGTGACCGATGCTTTCGGAGCAGATCTTATCGTTCCGCGCGAGCGCATCGACAAGGGCCTTCATCCCTTGTTGCGCGAGCGCGATCTGACGGGTCTGATGCTCGCTAACCTTTGCGTCTGCAACAAGGCTCTAATGGTAGATAACCCCGAGGACAACAAGTGCACCGTTTCTTACGACACACGCCTTGCCGAGGGCATTCCCTGCTTCTTCGATCTGGTCGCGCACCTTATCTGGCGTTTGCGCCAGCCCCTGAGGTCGCTCAGGAGCTGCCCTTTTGACATCAGCTTCATTTCGGCGCGAAACATTGATCTGGACCAGATGGTTGACGGGGAGGTACCTTTCGTTGCCGGGGCTCAGGAGTATCCCGGAGCTATGACCGTGACCGACGCGCCTGTAGTTGACCTCTCGTAAGGCAAGCTTTCTGTGCCATTTGGACTGCCCTCCATTCCCGTGTCGAGGAATGGAGGGCAGTTTGCTCTTGGCTCTTGGTGGCTCTTTATTTGAGGATGCTGGTCGGCTTTACCGCGGGCCGGGCACTTCGTTCAAGTGAAAATGGACTGCCCGACCCGTGCGTATTAAAGATCGACTCCTTCGACCTTGCAGATGGCGCCCATGAGTTGGTCAACATAGGTTACTGGCCTTGCTCTGCGGGGGTCTTCACCGCATTCGGTAAGCGTCTTTCGCCTGCTGGTTGCAGCGTTTGTTGGCGTGCCTGTTACGAAAATCTCCCAGAGCTTGTCAAAAGGAAGGTTTGGTTTCTTGTAGTCCTTGGCCCTGTTGGGTTTGGCAAGCTCAGTGATTGCCTGTTCTGGTGTCTCAACGAGAATGCCCGGTGAGTAGTGCAGCAAGGGCCAATACTCAAAGCAGGGGCTTGAGTTAGCTACGTGTATTCCCCAGCCCTCTGCCTGTTTCATTGCTTCGTTATAGCTGCGAGCATCTTCATCTTCGCGTGCCTCCGCGTCGAATACCACCCAAGGTTCGACCGAAAGGCCTTCGTTGTTTTCCAGTTCCTGTTTTTTACGGCGTGCCGCTAAGACGAGGTTTTTCGGGTCGTTTCTATTGGGCTTTTCAACCTCAATCCAGCGCGCCCTAAATCGGTGCTTGATATCGCCGAAATACAGCTTCTCCGTTTCGCCTTCTACGACGATGAGGATCGTGGGCTTCTGGGCGCGCTTGCGCTCGCGCCGGCTTCGCTCGGACTTGCCCTTTCTCGCCATCTTAGGACACCTTCTCAACGTAGGGCACGGCTCCGTAGGCACCATAGAGGTAACGGTTGATCAGGCTCTCGTCCTTTCTGGGGGAGAAAGAGGAGAGTGGGTAGATGTCGGAAGAACCGCTCTGCGGATCCTTCTCGACAAACCAAATTTGATCGCGACGAAGCTTACCGCCCCTCAAGAAGGACAAGTCATGCGTCGTAAAGATGAGCTGTGCTCCGTGCTCGTTCAGGCCTGGATCGAAGAACAGCGCTACAAGGCTTTCGAGGAGCATCGGGTGGAGGCTGCGTTCGACTTCGTCCACGAACAAGGTTCGGCCGGCATCGATGGCATCGATAAAGTCGACTGCTAAGTCGAGCATGGTCCTGGTACCGAGAGATTCGTCATCAAGGCCAAAACCAACGCTGCGCCCGCCAATTTCATGACGGAACTGCATGGCAACCTTTTTATCGGGTATCTCGACGCCGTTGGGTTTTTGGCCCGTAAGCGCTTCGAATACGGCGGCGAGTTTGTCGGCGTTTTCCTTTTGGACGCTCTTTTCGTCCTCGGTCATGTCGTCGACCTTAAGCTGCACCCCGGTAATGCCCAGGTCTGCGGAGCTAATGGCCTTGATGGCCTTTTTGAATTTTGTCTCGCCCAGCGCAGCAAGCTTGCCCATGAGCTCTGCATCGGTAATAGGGGCTTCGCGATTGGCTACAACCAGGTTGTCGGCAAACCAGTGCATTGCCTTAACGCAGGGCTCTATACCGTAGTTTGCGAGCATGCCAAGGACAAGCCCTGGATCCGTATAGCCCTTGAGCTTGGTAGAGATGCCAGTATATTTGGAGCCCTGCTTGACGGAGTACGTGCCATCGTCGTTGCGGGACCTCTCGTAGACAAGGCGTTTGGCCTTGGGGCTTACGCTGAGCATCTCGCTGAGGGCACCATCGCCGTCTAGAGCGAATTCGTACTCGTAGCGAGTCCCGTCGGTGTAGAACGTATAGCTAAAGCTCGTTGGATCGTTGTTGCCGACAAAGCTTTGACGTCGGGGCAGATGGGCCGGATGCGCGATGCCTAGAACGAGGTTGCGAGAGAAGTGAACCGCTCGCAACAGATTGGTCTTTCCGGAAGCATTGGGTCCGTAGATGGCCGCCGCGGTGAGTACACCGTCTGCTCCGGTGCCCGGAATGTTTTGGGGATGGATATTCTCTTGCTGCTCTTTGTAGGAATTGACGGGCAGCATAGAGAATACTGCCTCGTCCTTGAAGGAGCGGAAGTTCTTAAAGCTAAACTCTAACAACATAAGAAGCACCTCCTATTTGGTCTAAGCCATATACTATACGCATTTTTGTGGATAAATCACAATATTCTATAAAATAGTGCTAAGTCTGCCGTTCATGCTACCGTTCGGACTTGCTGCTCAACAAATAGCGCGGCTGGTGGGTTAAGTTAATACATGTGACCGGCGGGCGCGGGGTCTGGCTGCGTTAATTGGGCCCCAAAATGGCGTGATGAATGCTTTGAGCATGGCGCCAGGCGTCGCGCGGTCAGGTATGCTTATTAACGCTGGCCCGGCTGCGTTTGCGCGGGGTTTTAATCAGTCTTGATCGGGGATTGGATAGAGATATGGCAACACTTCTCGCCGATAAATACGAGGCTCGCAAGGCCGAGGTCAACGCTCGCTTTGAGCAGCTTCGCGCCAACGAGGAGGAACTCAACCGGATCTTTGCCAAGATCTACAACATGGAGGGAGAGGTGCCCATCGAGGTCGAGGACAAGTACGTCTCGGTGGCGCGCATCTTCGATACGGCAGAGGAGATTCCGGAGAGTTACAAGGGCAACAAGTACGTGCGCACCAAGCGCGACGAGATCACCTCGCTCATAAGCTATGCCGTGGGCTGCATGTTTGGCCGCTATTCGCTTGATGTCGATGGCCTGGTGCTGGCAGACCAAGGCGCCACCGTGGCCGATTATCTGGCCAAGATGCCCGACCCCGCGCATGTGACCTTTATGCCCGATGCCGATAACGTGCTGCCCATCACCGACGACGAGTACTTTGACGACGACATCGTGCGCTACTTTATCGACTTTGTGCGCACGGTGTACGGCGAGGAGGCCCTCGAGCAGAACCTGGCGTTTATTGCCGAGGCCCTTGGCGGCAGGGGAGCTTCGCGCGAGGTGATTCGCAGCTACTTTTTGAAGGACTTCTTTAAGGACCACTGCCAGACGTATAAGAAGCGCCCCATCTACTGGCTTCTCGATTCGGGTAAGAAGGCCGGCTTCCGAGCGCTTATCTACATGCATCGCTATACGCCGGACCTGCTTGCGCGCATTCGTACCGATTACGTGCATGAGCAGCAGGAGCGCTATCGCTCGCAGATCGGCGACGCCGAGGACGCACTTGCCACGGCTCAAAAGGGCGAGAAGGTGGCGCTTACCAAGCGCATCAAAAAGCTCAAAGAACAGCTTACGGAGACCGTTGCGTACGAGGAGAAACTCCACCACCTGGCCGACCAAATGATCAAGATCGACCTGGATGACGGCGTAAAGGTGAACTACGCTAAATTCCAGGATGTCCTGGCAAAGATTAAATAACAGGGTCAACAAATGTCGAGGGGCCGGGATTGCTCTCGGCCCCTACAGAGAAGAACGGATTGGAGGTGCAGCGTGCTAATTTCGATAATCGGCAGAGATGATGCGGCGATCGTCTTGCCGGTCATTGATAAAAGAGAAGATGCGAATCGACTTCTCCTGCTCATCGATTACGTAAAGAAGTTTGTAGCTACCTACTTTACGTTTGTAGACGCTGCGGCCGACAAGACCGGAGGCACGGATATCGATGATGGGGAACAGCGCGTCGCTTTTGAAGCTGTCGATCGCCGCTTCAACGCCATCGAGCAAGCGCCGGGCGTACTGAGGATCGCATCGAACCTCTACGAGGTAGTTGACGGTGCTTTTCAATCGTTCCCGAACGGAAGAGGTTACTCTTACGCTATAGCCCATACTGCGCTCGAATCTCGGCAACAACGCTTTGCGCGTCGTAAGAAATGCCAGATTGGAGTGACTGGTAATCGGACAATATCTGCTGCTTTTCCTGCTCCGTCAGCTCGGGCTCAAGGTCCGAGATGCAGACGACTTCAAACTGGCGCTCGTCTCCGGGAATCGAGATGGGAACCGGCCTGCCGGTTTTATTGTAGGCATCGACAACGCGCCCGCCGATCGCCTCGTCAAGAATCAAAGGTGTCATCTGGGCTCCTTTCGTTTGCTTTTTGCTATTTTACCCCGAGTTTTACCTGCCTGAGAAAGCGGTGCTCGATTTGGGGGAATTGTTCCGTATTCTCACCGAATTGCCAACCTTTATGCTTAAGGACGCTGAATGCCAAAGATTGATGTGATAGACGAGCTCAAACAGCGCTTTTTGCAGCCGCTGCCGGACTTTCGCGTGCGTCGCGTGGTGATTTGGCATGACGCCGACGGCGAGTTTGCCGGGCGCTTTGAAGAGCTTTCGCGCGAGGGCTTTGACGGTGCCGGCACCGTGGATGGCGTGATGCCGGCACAGGGCGATTTTGCGCGCCCGGTGCGCTTTGTGGAGGCGCGCGATGGCGTGATGTTTGAGGCCAAGCGCATAATCGCGCGCGGGGACACCGTAAGCGATATCTTGCTGTACCGCCCGTGCGCCCGCGGCTCGGTGGAGGGCGATTGGCTGGCCGATGTCGAGCTGTATGCCGATCATTTCCAGGCCGACTATCTGTCTTTGCTGGCAGACCAGCTGGGAGCGACCAACTCCGATGCCGTGCGCGATGCGCTGGGCGAGCACAAGGTGTTCTTCTCGGCCAAAGACCGTGTGCGCAAGTTCTCGGCGTGCATGCCTGCCCCCGCGACAAAAGAGGACATCGAGCTTGGCATGCTCGCGGCGACCTTTGGCGGCGCGTCTCCAAACGACGCTTCGGCGAGCTTTGTCCTGCGCGGCACCTGCACGGCCCTTTTGCACGATGGCCCCGAGGAGCTTGCCCGCCTGCTCGGCCGCTACGATGCCCAGGGTTGTCTGGCCTCCTTCATTGCGCGCCGCACCGGCTTTACCGCTTCGCTTACCGAGCGTGATTCTTTGGAGCACCTGGCGGCGCACGTGCTGCTCACGGCGGCCTCGTATCAAAACCCTGCCGCCATGCATGGCTTGGAATCGCATATAGCTGCGGGCTATGAGCCCTATTGCATGACCGCGGTGCGCGAGTGGATGCAGCAGGGCAAAGACGCCGTAGCCGATCTGTTTGAAATCTGCTCGATCGTCGAGGATTCTTGCGGCCTGCGTTCCCGTCTGAAGGAGCTTTCGCTCGAATCGAGCCTGCAGATCGATATCTTCCCCTGCGTCAACGAGGTGCTTGTCGCAGGACTTTTGGAATCGTTTGCCCAGGGTGCAGACCGTGTGGCCGATGCCCGCGAGGTGCTGGAGGCGCGTCGCGGCCTTGCCTGGTATGGACGCCTGGACTGCTACTTCGATATTCTTTCTGCCATTACGGACATGAAGGCGTTCCAGCAAGAGCATGCCGCGGGTTTTCATGTGGCATATGCCAAGGACGCATGGGACGCCTACACTCAAAACTGGTGGCGCATGGACGCCGCCTATAGGCATCTGTGCTGCGCCTACGAGCGCTGCAAGCTCGAGGGCGTCGAGGCGCTGGAGGCTGCCGTCCATGCGGCCATGAAGTGGGCAGAGGGCCTCTACCGCAACTGGTATCTGGTGCAAAGCAACGCCTGCTGGACCTCGGCCGCATCTGCACAGTGGCGCGATTGCGGCTACGTGGAGGGCGTGGACCGCCAAGACGAGTTCTATTGGAAAACGCTGCCGGCGCACGCCGGTGCGGCAAAGACGTGCGTGGTGCTCATCAGCGATGCCCTACGCTATGAGGTGGCGCAAGAGGTTGCCCAGGCCCTCGAGCGCGAGCGCGGCGGCTCTGTAGCCTCCGGCAGCATGCAGGCGCTGTTCCCCTCCATCACGGAGATGGGTATGGCGGCGCTCCTGCCGCATCAGGGGCTTACGCTGGATTGGGATGCCGCAACGGTTGCCGCAGACGGCATGCCCACCGTCTCCACTCTGCAGCGCGAGGCCGTGCTGCAAAAAGTGGAACCCACGGCGCGGGCGATGCGTGCAGAAGCGTATCTGGAGCTTTCTGCCCCGGAGCGCCGCGCATTGCTCAAAGAATCCAAGCTTGTGTATCTCTACCACAACAAGATCGATGCCGTGGGCGAAAAGATGGCTACAGAAAGCGATGTGTTCAAGGCGTGCGAGGACACAGTGGAGGAGCTTGTTTCCATCACGCGTCGCGTGTGCCTGGATGCGTCTTCTGCGCGCGTGGTGATTACTGCCGATCATGGCTTTTTGTATACCGCGCAGGAGCTGGAGGAGCATCAGTTCCTTATTAAGGCCGATCTCCCAGATGATCCTTTCTTGTTTGGCAAGCGCCATGTGGTGCTCAAGCACGGAGATGATACGGCTCTACCAGACGATATTCGCGAGCAGTTTATCGTTATGAATATGGATGGCCTAGGTCTTGGCCGCTACGTGGGCCTGTCCCCGCGGGAGACCATGCACTTTAAGCGCCCGGGCGGCACGCATCGCTATGTCCATGGCGGCGCAAGCCTACAGGAGCTGTGCGTGCCCGTGATTGGCTATAGGCGCCTAAGCGCCTCTTCCAAGGAGTTTGAGGATACGCAAAAAGCAACGCTGCGTGTGCTCTCGGAGAGTCGCCGCATCACGAGCATGCTCTTTGGCGTGAGTCTGCTGCAAAACGAGGCCGCCTGCGGTAAGACGCTGCCGTGCTCCTACGAGCTGAGCATGACCGACGCTTCTGGCAATGCGGCAAGCGATGTTGTGACGGTGGCCGCCGATAGACAGTCGGAAAACCCGCAGGAGCGCGTGACCAAGATCAGGTTCTCCCTTAAGACGGAATGCGCGTTCTCGTCCAAGGAGTCCTACTTCTTGGTGGCGCGCGACGCACAGACCGGGGCAATTGTCTGGCGTGAGGAATACAAGATCGATATCGCGTTTGCGCCTGGCGTGGACTTTGGCTTTTAGGAGGATATGCAATGGACGACACCTATACCGATGACGAGGACCTGTGGGACGTTCCCGAGGTGCCAGTGCCTGGCGATGACGGTGCTGTCGGCGCGGCCGCTGCTGCAGATGACGCCGGGGACGCCGTGGCCGCCGCGGCGGATGAAAGCTCGGAGCTGGCCTTTGATGCTGATACCCTCGACGCCAAGCTGCTGCGCCACTTTAGCGGCAAGATCGTGCGCAAGGACCTTACGTCTCTTATGAAGCGCAGCGCCAACGTGCCCACGTTTGTGCTCGAGTATCTGCTGGGCATGTACTGTTCCGCCGACGACGAAGAAGACGTGGAAGAGGGTCTCGAGCGTATTCGCAAGATTCTTACCGAAAACTACGTGCGCCCCGACGAGTCCGAGCGCATCAAGTCCAAGATTCGCGAGCTTGGGCAGTACACCATCATCGACAAGCTCTCGGCGCGACTCGATGAATACAAGGACATCTACGTGGCGTCGTTTGCAAACCTCACTATCGAGCCGTTTGTGATTCCGGCAGAGTACGTGCGCAACTACAGCAAGATCTTGCAGGGCGGAATCTGGTGCATCATGCGCATCGAGTACCGCCGCCCCGACGCCGAGCTCGATGAGTTTGGGGCCGATGTTTTTGGCGACGAGATTCCGGCGCGCAACCGTTCCAAGAAAAAGAAGCGCGGGCCCGAGGATTCGCCGTTTAGCGTGGTGAGCCTCACGCCCATCCAGATGCCCAACCTCGATCTGGACGAGATGATCGAGTGCCGCCAGTACTTTACGCGCGACGAATGGCTCAACATGCTGCTGCGCTCTGCCGGCTACGAGCCTAACGAGCTTACCGAGCGCGAGCGCCTGCACTTTGTTGAGCGCATGGTTCCGCTGATCGAGCATAACTACAACCTGTGCGAGCTGGGTCCGCGCGGTACGGGCAAGAGCCATATCTACAAAGAGGTCTCGCCCTACGCGATTTTGCTTTCGGGCGGCCAGACCACCACGGCAAACCTCTTTGGCCGCATGAACTCCATGCGTGCCGACCGCGTGGGTCTGGTGGGCCATTGGGATTGCGTGACGTTTGACGAGGTCGCCGGCATGCGCTTTCGCGACACCAATGCCGTGCAGATCATGAAGGATTACATGGCAAGCGGCAGCTACGCGCGCGGCCGCGATCAGATCAACGCCGATGCCTCGATGGTGTTCGAGGGCAATATCAACGACACAGTGCAAAACGTGCTCAAGACCACGCACCTCTTTGACCCGTTCCCGCCGGAGTTCAATAACGACTCGGCGTTCTTCGACCGCATCCACTACTATCTGCCTGGATGGGAGATCCCCAAGATGCGCTCGAGCCTGCTTACGGGGCACTACGGCCTTATTACCGATTGCCTGTCGGAGTTTTGCAAGGAGATGCGCCGCCGCGACTACACGCATCTCATTGACCGCTTCTTTAGGTTCAACAGCGATTTTAACAAGCGCGACGAGATTGCCGTGCGCAAGACCTTTGGCGGTCTGGCCAAGCTGCTGTTCCCCGACGAGGCTATGGACAAAGATGACGTTGAGTGGCTGCTCGACTACGCCATCGAGGGTCGCCGCCGCGTAAAGGAACAGCTCAAGATTATGGCGGGCGTGGAGTTTATCGACGTCAACCTGGGCTACATGGATGCCGACAACCCACAGGACGTGCACGTGGTGCAGGTGCCGGAGCAAAGCGAGGACACGCTGATCCCCGATGGTCCGCTGCTGCCGGGCCATGTGTTTGGCGTGGGCCGTGCTCAGGGCGGCGAGGTTGCGGTGTACAAGCTCGAGAACAAGGCCGTGGCAGGCGAGTGTAAGTTAAAGCACGAAGGCGTGGGCTTCAATAAGCCCGTGCGCGACACGCTCGATGCTGCGTTTGAGAACTTCGAGACCTTGGGCTCGCGCGTGGCGCCGGGCATGCATATCGCCTCCAAGGATTACCTGCTGTTCTATAACGATCTGCAGGGTAAGGGCCTTTCGGACGAGATCTCGCTGGCAGAGTTTGTTGGCCTGTGCTCGGCGGCGGCAAATCGCCCCGTGATGGCGGCGCTTGCCGTTCCGGGAATCCTGCGCGTGTCGGGCACGATGGACGAGATTCGCGGGCTCGAGGATATCATGCGCGTGGCCAAGAACGCCGGTGCCAAGCGGATCGTGCTGCCCTACGCATGTATCCGCGACCTGCAGGCGGTCTCGCCCGAGATCATCACGGGCCTAAGCCCGGTGTTCTATCAGGATAACGACCCGGTCGATGCGGCCAAGAAGGCGCTTGACCTGCAGTAGGGCTACGGGACGGACAGCGGGGGCCTCTTTGCCAATGTGCGCAGGGCCCCCTTTTGGTATCCGTGAGAGGAAGCATGGCATATGGCGGATGACGACTCTCGCGTGTTTCGCGAGCTTTGCGGTGCGTTTCGCTTGGAAAACGATGCGTTTCGTGCCTCGCTGGGACAGCAAATTGATCGGTCTGCTCTTGTAGCATTTGCGCAAAAGACTGTGCTCAAGGCGGTTGTGCAGGAGGTCGAACTTGCCGAGCGCATGGCTCGCGAGGAGGCGGCGCGGGAGATTGACCACTTTGTTCTTGTGGTCAGCCAGCGCGCGCTTAAAGCGGCTCGTGCGCGAACCGGCGTGGTGGGCCCCATCCAGATGAATAGGCGCTATGCTGCGTTTTTGCGTATAGAAGATAGCAAGCTGCTGCTCAAGCGCCTTGATCAGACGCTGACGTTTATCGAGGCAAAGGTCCGAACCGACCAAGCCGATCTTGTTGCCGGCGCATATGCGGCGGCGGGGTCTGCACTGTTGCGGGACGTGCAGCCTTTGAGCGCCATTGTGGTTTGCGAGCCTGAAGCTAATGAGGCGGATACGGCAGACCGTGAGCGCGAACTTGCGCGGGAGGACGCCTATCGATCAAGCGACCTTTCGGGAGCCATTGCGGCGTCGTTTAAGAGTGAGCTTGGCGATGGCGCCGCCGTTGGGGATCTAAATGACGACGAGGTGTTCGATGCGCAGATAGAGGCTGCGGTCCGCGCTGGAAAGCGGACGCGACTAGATGCCCTGGGGATGCGCGCTGCCCGGGCTCACGAGCTGGCAGGCCGCAGCATCGAGCCCAAGCGTTTGCCCACGCCGCCGCGTATCGCATGCAAGCAAACGTATTGCACGGCAGATCTTGTGCCGCTGTTCGACGAGGTCAAGCGCGCATACGCGTCGTACCGCCGTTTTGTGCTCGACAGCGGAATGTTCAACGCATTTGGATTGGCCAATCGCTTGGGCGAGTGCTGCGGTTACATATCGGATTTCTCCGACGAGTATGAAGGGGAGCAACGCATAGGGGAGTTCTGCGGTGCAGTGCCTGCTCGTCCGTCTTCCTCCGCGGCAATCCCTCGGGTTATCGAGGAAGCCGACGCTCCCGATGGGGATGCGCTCGATGTCGCTCTTGCCCGCATGCGTGGATTTAACAAGCGTGTCTACCGGGGCATTCTCGATGACGACCCCATCTATTTTGCAGACGTGTTTTGGTATGGCTTGAGAAAGCTCGACCAGTTTGTCGAGGGCATGGTCAAGGTTGATGAGAAGGCGTGGCAAAACTATGTAGACAACCTTGCGCGCGCCTATGCCGAGCCCGCAGAAGAGCTGGCAACGGACATGGACAAGCAGCAGCTGGAGGGTTTCTCTAAGGCTGTGAAGGCGCTGGAAAAGGGTTCCAAGGCCGCTCAGTAGGGGGCGCTCGATAGGGTTGCAGTCGGTGCGGGGCGTTTTGCCACCTTTGGCGGCGTTGCCTCTCGCGGGCGCCCTTCGGGCTTACCGTCTTCCGGTCTGCGCATAAAAATGCCCGGGGGAGCCCTCGGCTCTTGGAGTCCCCTTTATTCGAAGGAACCGACTTTCTTATGGCTCAAATTGCAGCTTCGGTCTACCGAATACGTTGGGTCTGGATTGATAAACGAAAACGGAAAGCACCTTAATCATGCAGTCCCTTTTGCTCATGGTGGGCATCGGGAGACATTTACGCAACGTCTCCCATAGAAAAGACGGGCTCGATGAGCTTTTCGATATCGCAGCCGAGTGCGCGTGCCAAGTTTCGAACGGTCGTTAGCTGCGCCTTATTGATGTCCTTGTTGCGCTGCTCGTACATCTGGATGGATCTAATCGAGACTCCCGAGCGGTGTGCCAGCTCGCGTTGGCTTATGCCCAGGTTCTTGCGCAGTTGGGCAAGCTGGGTTTCGAGCGCGGCATCCTGAACTCGATCGACAATGAGCTGCACCACGCGTTCCTCGGATGCCTCGTGCCAGGGGCTGTAAAGACCGAGAATCTGGAGGAAGGGAACAGCGCTAAAAAGCTGTTCGAAGCTCACATCAAGTCGCCACTGTGCATAGGCAGAAATCCATCCTGCCCAGTACTCTGGCGTTCTATCGGGGCGAAACGCGGGCTTGGGAAAGGGACCGTTTTCATACCCGAGCTCTTGGGAGAGCGTAACAAACAGCTCGCAGCCCGATTTGCCTGCAACCGCCCAGGGCAAGCCCATGCTAAAGGCGCGCCCAACGCGGCTAAGCTCAAAAAGATCGGCTACCTCGTCTGGCTCTGCGCCGTAGTCGTTGACGGCGTAGTCAAAAAACTCGCCGAGGCAGCACATGGCGTCTTCAAGGTAAAGCTGGCTATAGGCTCGTGCGGCAGAACTTCTAGTTGCAGTTTTTGAAGTCATCGTTTGTCATCTCCCGTGCCAGAATGTCGCGCACGTATATTCCCGTCAGGTCCGGTTCGGCACGCAGCGTTCGGAATGCCTCACGCGCCTGCGAGTCTCGTTGGGCGCGCAGCGGGGCATATCGGTTCGTGTCTACTTCTAGTGCTTTGATGAAACGAACTCTTTCGAAGGCGCGCGGGCTTTTAAGTACTGTTTGGATGCCGAGTTTTCCAAGGTGCATAGCCTGTTCTAGCTGTTCGAGCGATATTTGGTTGGAGACAAAAGCGCGGGCAAAGGAAAAGTAAGAGTCGTCGGCACGATAACCGCGAATTAGATCGTAGTTTGAGATATCGAGTGAGAACTGTGTTGCGATATAGGACGTGGCGGCTTGCGCTAGCGCTGTTGTTGCCTGGAAGATGCGATGTTCCAACAGCACAGCGAGCCAATTGAGCACGTTGTAGTCTGGTCCTTCAAGATCAAGCGCCTTTAATCCTGCAGTGTCGAGCTCGTACAGGTTCGCAAATGCACATCCGCCGATTGATTTTGCGGCCCACTCCTGCGCAAGCTCGGGACTGTGTGTGCAATAAAAGCCCGCCCCATAGTCGTTAAAAGGCTTGCACAGCTCAATAAGGGGCGTACGTACTATCTCTTCCGACCCGTGCCACAGCTCCATGTTTCCTCCTATATCACTATAGTGATAGTATACATCAGAGCCTAAGGCAGGGCTAGAATGAAAACCAGCAACCCCGTACGGAAAAGAGGCCCCCAGCCATGTCATATACCGATGACGATACCCTCGACTTCGAGGGCCTGCGGGCCTTTTTGATGGACTATTGCGGCACGGCGTTCGCGGCAGGGGCGGGGCCGGCGCTCATAGACCTTGCGCGCATTGAACGTGCGGACCCTCAGGAGCTCTTGCGTATCGCGCAAGAGCTGGGCATAAACGTGCACTAACGCAACGGGGCGGCGGGCAAAATTCAATCGCCCGCCGCCTCCGTTTTTCTATCCCAGAGTGGCTATGACCACGTCGTCTCCCGGCAGCAATTGCGTATCGCCGTTGGGAATGATCGTCTCGCCCTCGCGTTTGAGCAACACGACGATAAAGCGTCGTCCCCCGTGCGGAAGCTCGTGCAGGGCGCACCCCGCCCAGTGGTGATGCTCGCCAATGTGATGCTCACGCAGCGAGACCCCGGCGCGTTCCTCAAAGGTGGGCGCGGCAAGCACAAGCAGGTCGCCCGCCTCGATCACGGTATCGCCGTTGGGGATAACGGGCTCGGCGCCATGCCTCAATATCAAGACGACGAGCATGCTTGCCGCCTCGCCAATCTGCGCCAGGCTGCGTCCGGCAAAGGGGTGCCCGGCGTCTACCTTGAGTTTGATAAACGAAAGGTCGGTCTCCTCCTGGTAATCGTTAAAGGTGCGGCCTACGTCGCCCGCCTCGTCAATCATCTTTAGACGTTTGGCCACGGCGGGCAAAAGCGAGCCCTGCATCACGATGGAGATGATGGCGACCATAAACACCAGGTCAAAAAGATCGCGACTGCCCGGTACGCCTGACACCACGGTAAACAGCGCAAAGACCACCGAGGCGGCACCGCGCAAGCCCGCCCAGGACACCAGGCCAATCTGCCCCAGGCGCCCCAGGCGCGGCGGCATGATCGCGCACACCGCCACCGGCCTGCCAATAAAGAGCATAAAGAGCACGAGGCTCAGCGCTGGCAGAATGGCCTGCGGCAGGCGGGCGGGGGTCACCAAAAGGCCAATCAAAAAGAAGATCGCCATCTCGGCCATCTCGGTGAGCACGTCAAAGACATGCACCATCTCGCGCTTGGAGGGAATGTCCGAGGCACCCAGCACGATGCCCGCCAGGTACACGGAGAGAAATCCGTTGCCGCCCAGCTGGCTGGGTACCGCAAACGAGAGCAGCGCGATGGCGATAAGCACGATGGTTTCGCTTTGAGACTCGAGGTTCATGCGGCAGGCAAGCTTCATGCCAACCCAGCCAAACGCCAAGCCAAACGCGGCGCCAAAGACAATCTGCTGCGCAATGAGCACAGGCAGGTTGACGGCCTCGCCCAGTGCCAGGGCGCTAAACACGGCAGTGAGCATGTAGGCGAGCGGGTCGTTGGAGCCAGACTCAACCTCGAGCAGCGAGTCGGTGCCGCCCTTGAGCGAAAGCCGGTGCTCGCGCAGGACGGAGAAAACGCTTGCGGCGTCGGTGGACGAGATGACGGAGCCCAAAAGGAGCGCCAGCGGCCAGTCAAAGTGCAAGGCAACATGGGCAAACACCGCGGTGAGGCCGGCGGTGATCACTACGCCTGCGGTGGAGAGCAAGACAGCGGGGACGGCCACCGGGCGTGCGCGCTCGATGTTGGTGTTAAAGCCACCGTAGAACATGATGAAGATAAGGGCTGCGGTACAGACGCTCTCGGTTGCCTTGAAGTCGTTAAAGTTGATATGCAGCGGCCCGCCGCTTCCCAAGAACATGCCGAGGGCGATAAAGATGAGCAGCGTGGGGAAGGGAAGTTTGGCTGCGATGGGCTTGAGTAGGATGCAGGCGATGATAACGGCGCCTACAAAGAGCAGAATCATGTTCATGCGGTCTCGTCTTTCGAGCGATGCAGCGAGGTCGCTGCCAGGGCGATACGGTCCAACGCTTTTAATCCTACCCAGATGGTCGATTGAAAACCGCCGGCGCACCCATCTGGCGCCATCGTCATGAACTCTCAACTGGATATACCTCAAACTTTGTCAACCTGCCCTTGTGCGTATACAATAACGTTCAAGTTGACGTTTAAGGATGGTGCCCCATATGGCGACGTATATCACCTCCGATGCCCACGGGCATCTGCGCGCCCTCGACCAAGCGCTCGAGCAGGCCGCCCCCGGTGCGGACGATACCGTGTACGTGCTGGGCGATATGATCGATCGCGGTCCGGAGCCGGTGGGCGTCATCAATCTGGTGCGAAGCTTGCCCAACGTTCATGTTTTGATGGGCAACCACGAGCGCCTGATGCTCAACGCCATCGAGCGCGGAAGCCAGATGGATATCTTTACCTGGGAGCGAAACGGTGGCTACACCACGTCCGTCCAGTTTGACGCCCTGCCCGTCGCGGAGTATCGCGCCGTTATCGAGTGGATTCGCGAGCTGCCGCTATCCGATGCGATTGAAGCGGGGGATAGGGCATACCTGTTGGCGCATGCTGGCATCGAGCCCAGAGCTTTTACGTGCTGGCTCGCGGGTGCGGGCTATACCGGCGAGGACGGCTATGCGGACGTTCCCATTGATGTGCTGCATCAGGCCATGGCGGCTCAGGATGAAGAGGATCTTCTTTGGATTCGCGAGGCCTTTTGGGGCGTGCCTACGGGGCTTGTGGGCCCTGACGGGCGAGGCCCCGTGGTGATTGCGGGGCACACGCCTTCGAGTTTGCTGTTCCGCTATGCCGCAAACATGTGTGGCACGGGCTGCAACAAGGACGGCCTGGGCTGCATGGTCGAGGTGGGGCCCACGCATGATACCGGCGGCGTGGCAGACCATCTTGCTATCGATTGCTCCGCTGCGGCGGGCGCAGGCGTTGGCCGCGTGGGCGTGATGCGTCTGGACGATCGCCACGTGTGGTACGGGGACATCGCCGAGGGAGAGTAGTCCGGGCCGTGTTCCCGGCTACTTGTAGTGCGGCCTGCGCGCGAACGGGTCGCCGGTGGTGCGCGAGATGATACCGCGGATGCGCACGTACTGCATCGTGAGCAAAACGAGCAGCAGCGCCATGACCGCAAGGTAGCTCAGCACGGCACCCAGCAGGCCAAAGATGCGCACCAGCACGATTGAGAGCACGATTGCCGCGCCAAACGAGATAAGGTACGGCTTGGTTGCTAGGTCCTGGTGGCGCAGCACGGTGATGATCTGATACAAAAAGTCGATTGCCGCGGTAAGGCCGCCGGCGGCCACCATGAGAAACGCGAGCATACGGTACTCGGTAAAGTCGATACCGTACATAAAGCTCATGATGCCGATGCCAATCCAACCCATAAAGGCGATGACGGCGAGCGTGAGCACAACCACAACGGCCAGCACGGCAAGCATGATAAGGTCAAAGCGGCGACGCCTGCGCGGGTTTGACCAGATGTTTGCCAGACGCAGGAGCTGCGGCTTGTACACAAAGCCCACGGCGAGTAAAATCGCCTGCGCAGGGAAGAATAGCGCACTAAAGTAGAGCTGCGCGTCGTAGCCCATCATGCTTTCCATGGCAAACTTGGGGCAGCTTTCAATAAGGTTGAACAGGAAAAGCGTCGAGAAAAGCGGGAAACACTGGCGAAAGAGCCCGCCCACCTCGCGCATGCGCCACGGGCCGGATTTCTCCGTCTCCAGTAACGACAGCGGAAACGTCATGAATACAAGGGAGAGCACGGCCACCACGCCCGCGGCGACGCAAGCCACAGGTAGGCTGCGCGTGATGAAAAGCATCACGCTAAAGATCGCGACCACGGCAACCGAGCGCAGCGCCTGGCTCATGCCTGCAAGGTAGAGCTTGTCTGCCTGCTGCAGGCGTCCCTCGTAGACATCGGCCATGCCGTCGACGATCTTATATACATAGATGCCCATAGAGAGCGTGAACATCGCCGCGTCGTAGGCGCGCAGCATGCAATAGGCGATACCAACGAGGAGCGCCAGAAGCGAGGTGAGCCAGCGATTGAGCTGGTAGGAGGAAAACGAGGTGGCCTCGTCGATGTCGGATACCTGGAAGGTGCGCACACCAAAGTTCGAAAGAATCATCAAAAGCGTGCCCGCCACAAAGGCCATGGAGAACATTCCCGCCTGCTCGGCGCCCACGAGCTGCGTGCATACAATGGTGAGCAGCGGGAAGACCATGCCCCAGATGCTTGTGCCCACGGTGTTCCAGATGTAGTCGCGCCCGGTGGAGCCGGATTCGTATTCTGCTTCTTGTTCGGAAAGGGACCCCTCGTAGATAGCGCCAATCAGGCGGTTCCACCATTGGTTTACAAGGCGTGCAAGAGGGGAGGACAGACGGTTACGTTTGTGCTGTCTGCTGCCGGCGCCTGTGGTGCCCGGTCGTGTGGCGGAGCGCCTGCCATTTGATGCTTTGCGGTTCGTTTGCCGTTCGTTTTGCTTCGGGCGGAGTGTCACGTCGAGACCTCCCTTGTGTTTGTTGGGTCGATTATAACGCTTCAAACGTGTTAACTCTGTTTCTAGGCATGATTTCGAGGCGCTATCGAAATTATTTCGGTATCCTTTTGAACCGGATCTTTTCGAACCGGATCTGACACTCAGCGTACTGTCGAAACAAGTTCATTAGGGAGTTTATACCTATGGATGCCATGGCCTTTGTGCTTGCGCTCGTGCCGATTTTGTGGCTCGTCGTTGTCCTGCTCGTGTTTAAGTGGCCGGCCTGGAAGGCCGCGATTGGATCGTTTGTCCTTTCGTGCGTGCTAGCGCTGGGGGTGTGGAAGCTTCCTGCCGGTCAAGTTGCCACCGCAAGCCTCGAGGGTTTCCTCATGGCCCTGTGGCCCATCGTCCTTGTTATCATTGCCGCGGTCTTTACCTATAACCTGTGCGTCAAGACGGGCGCTATGGATGTTATCGGCGGCATGATTACCTCGATCTCGAGCGACCGCCGCCTGCTGGCGCTGCTCATCGCCTGGTGCTTTGGCGGCTTTATGGAGGGCATGGCGGGCTTTGGCACCGCCGTCGCCATCCCGGCGAGCATGCTTGCGGGCCTGGGCTTTGCCCCCATCCCGGCTGTGCTGTTGTGCCTGCTTGCCAATGGCGTGCCCACACCGTACGGCTCCATTGGCATCCCCACCGTTTCGCTGGCGGGCCTTGTAGGTCTCGATTCGGCTCACCTTGCCTTTGTTCAGATGGTCCAGCTGGCTCCGTTCTACATCGTTGCCCCGTTTCTGATCGTGCTTGTTGCGGGTAAGGTCGAGGGCGCGAACGTTGCCGACCGCCTGCGCGGCGTTGTTGCACCCACCCTTGCCGCTGGTCTGGCCTTTACGCTTCCTACCATGGCGGTTGCCGCTTTTGTGGGCCCGGAGCTTTCCGTGGTCGTGGGTTCCATCTGTGCGCTTGCGGTTACAGCGCTGCTTTCCATGCGTGCCGAGCACTCTGGCAAGCTCGACAAGCGCTTCCATGTTGCCGTGGAGCCGCACGAGGCGCTTACGCTGGGCGGCGCCCTTCGTGCATGGTCTTGCTTCATTCTTATTTTCATCCTGCTTATGGGCACCTCGAAGCTCGTGCCGTTTGTGAACTCCGCACTGGCTCCGCTTTCCTCGAGCGTTCAGGTCTTTAGTGGCAAGAACCCGGGTACGCTTTCCTTTATGTGGGTCAACACACCGGGCATTTGGATTTTCCTCGCGGCCATTGTGGGCGGCTTTATCCAGGGTACGCGTCCCGCGCAGATGTTTGAGGTTCTGGTGACTACCATCAAGCAGATGATGCCGACGGTCATCACCATGCTCTCTGTCCTTGGCTGCGCCAAGGTGATGGGCTATTCGGGCATGATCTCGTCCATCTCGGCCTTTTGCATTGGCGTTGCGGGTGCGGCGTATCCGCTCATCGCCCCGTGGATCGGTGCCGTGGGCACGTTTGTCACGGGTTCCGGCACGTCTTCGGCAATGCTCTTTGGCCCGGTGCAAAAGCAGGCGGCAGACGCCTTGGGCACCGACCCGTACTGGATGGTTGCCCTTAACATGCTGGGCGTCTCGGCGGGTAAGATGCTCTCTCCGCAGTCTCTCGCCATTGGCCTTGCCTCGGTGCACGTGGTAGGCAAGGATGCCGAGCTCATGCGCGCGATCATTCCCTATGCCATCGCCTTCCTCGTGCTCATGAGCATCCTTGCGCTGGCCGGTGCGGGGCTGGTGCTTTAAGCCGTACAGCTTGCTTTACCGTTTCTTTGGCAGACCCGTCTTCGATTTGCGCGCAAGCGCATCGAGGGCGGGTCTGCTTTTGTATGCCAAGGAGGCTCGCCCGAGGTATGATGTGCCGTGGTCTTGCGAATTCGGCGTATGCCTTGGGCCGCGCGTTGCGGCTCCTGGGCATGCGCCATCGTCTTGGGCGTGCGAGGGGCCATGCGATGCGTTCGCCTAGCGCGGCCAGCGCCTCGCCGAGATGTGGTGCCGCCCGCCGCGTACTTGGAGTACACCCAAAGGAGCACTTTGAGCAATAACGCGCCCCGTGCGCGACGTGGAGAGGGTGGTTTGGATGAAGAAGGCAGCGCTCGAACAGGTTTTGACCACATGTGGCATAACCGGGGAGGCTGCGGCTGGCGCCGAACCCGCCCGCTATGTGGACCTTCCTGTAGCTTCCCTGGTAGAGCATGCCATTCGTCGCGATGAGGGCGAGCTTGCGTCAAACGGCGCCCTCGTTATCAAAACGGGCGCCTACACGGGCCGTTCGCCCAAGGACCGTTTTATCGTCGACGCGCCCGAGGTTCACGACAAGATCGCGTGGGGGCAAACAAATGCGCCCATTAGCCAAGATATCTACGAGCGCGTACGCGATGGCGTAGCGGCCTATCTTTCTCCGCGCGACCTCTTTATCACCTGCGGCCTTGCCGGTGCCGACCGCAACTATGCGCGTACGTTCTTTGTAGCGTGCGAACGCGCGAGCCAGGCGCTTTTCATCAAGCA
>OLPO01000785.1_pt1 | contig 24019 bp, 18 predicted proteins | sample 1672831 | NCBI WGS metagenome assembly OLPO01 (sample SAMEA3136728, study PRJEB25190) | human gut metagenome
AAGCTGCTCTGTCAGCAAATCCACGGCTGCTGCATGCCGCGTGCGATGCATCAGTCTCCCAAGCTGCTTTGCACGGTATCGCCCGGGCTTCCTGCGATACCTTTCCAATGCCCGCAGAAGTGATACATCTCCGGCCTCCTTTGCAAGCTCGCACATCACCTGTAATGCCGCCTCGGATGGATTCCAGTCCGGCTCTGTGACGGTTCGATATTTCTTTGGAACTGCCGGATAGCAACAGTAATTCAGCGGCGGAAACTCTGCCAGCGACGCAAGCTGACGTTCTTCTTTGCTGCAAAATTCCTCGCCGAGATATTCCAGCTTATCATGCAGAATCGCCAGCCGATACTCCAGCTGCCGCAGATACTCATATCCTTTCACCCAGAAATGCCCAGTATGACCGTAATCAAACAGGTGCGCTTCCAATACCATTCCGGTAAAAAATAAGGTAAATGCATTCATCCCCTGATGAACCGCCAGCACATAGCCATCTTCCTCAGTCGCCAGCGCCGCTGAGAGCTCTCCGTCAAATTTCTCCTGATAAGTTCCGCACATCCGTGCATTTTGAAAAACCAGAAAACTCTCCACCGCATCGTTCATCAGATAGATGAGCCGCACATCCGCAGCCTCCCATACCTTTGGAAGCAGCAGCTCAAACTGCCCCTGCTCGATCAGTAGTCCAAGACGGTCCAGATCTTCCGGTGCAATGTCTGTGACTTTATTCTCCTGCATAATCTCTCCCTCTAACTTTTATCATATCTCTTACCAGTTCTCTGTAGCTTACCGCATTTTATCCGGTTCTGCAATCTGAGAAAAAAACAGCCCCAGGCCATGTGATTACTCACCGCCGGGGGCTGCCAGATTCTTTTCTGTTTCTTTTTATCTACTTACTTTTCGTGACTCACTTTCCTGCGCAGCGAAGCGGCAAGAGTTTCACTGCTGAGGGAATCGCAGTTACTTCGCCGCCGCGGTCTCAGACTCACTCTCTGTTTTATCTGCGGTCTCTGATTCAGACTCACTTTCCGTCTCAGCCGCTTCCGTTGCTGCCTCTGTGGTCACTTCCGATCCGGCCTCGGTCGTTGCTTTGCTTACCGCCTCAGTCGCTGCTTCCGTTGCAGATTCGCTCCCCGCCTCGGTCGCTGCTTCTGTCGTCGCTTCGGTGGATGCCTCGGTCTCCTGTGTCAGAGAAAAGTCAAAGGTGATCTGCGCCAGAATATCGCTGTCCTCTGTGATCTCTGCCGCATCCTTCCACTCGGTATAGAGCTCACTGATCCGGTCAGACTTGCGCTGCTCAACGATCGTCTCTTTCTGCTTGTCAGTCGCCTCGCGGTCAATTTTTGAGATGACCTGTGCCACATAGTAACCGCTGTCGATCTCGATCGGTGTCTCGACTAACGTGCCGTCATCCAGCCCCTCCGTCGCGGTGATCAGTCCTTCTACGACGCTCGTGCTGTCACTTCCGAAAGTCAGGGTCGAACAGGTCGCATTCTCGTCGACTTCTGCGGAAGCGGTCTCAAAATCTTCGCCGTCTTTTACCTTTGCGATCAGATCCTCTGCCTTTGCCAGCGCTTCTGCCTTCGCTGCCACCATAGCCGGATCTTCGGTCTCCGTCTCTGTTTCCGTTTCCGTCTCGGATGCCTCGGTCGCTGCTTCGCTTCCGGTCTCTGTCTCAGCCGCCTCGCTTGCTGCTTCCGATACAGCTTCCGTCTCTGCGGAAGACTTCGTCTTTACGGTCTGCTCTTCGGTCATCGCTGCCGTCTCTGCTTCGGTCTCTACCGATGTCTCGCCCTCGGTTCCTGCCTCAGAGACCGCTTCGGTCGTCTCTTCACTGCTGCTCTCTGCCTCCGTACCGGTCTCGGACTCTGTCTCTGCCTCGGTCTCCGCACGGAACAAGGTGTAGCGGATCTTGCGCTGTGCCGCCTCATCGTCCGATACCTCGGTATCTACATCTGCGGACATCTGCGGCTCCATCTTTGACTGAATTAGACGCAGGGTCAGATAACGCTCCACGACCTCCTGAGTCGCTCCCATCTGGTTCAGCACTTCTTCCCCGTTCTCATCCATAAATCTGGTCGCTGCCTCTGTCACGGCTGCCTTCTCGTCATCCGTCAGCTCCACATTGTAATCGCTCATCTTCTGCTCTGCCAGCACAAGACGCTCCAGTGTGGAAACGACATCGTCCTTGATCATAGATCCAAGCGTCGACCCATTTCCATAAATGTCAGAATCCATCGGATCCTCGACACCCATATACATCTTATACATGCTCTCCATCAGCGCCTGTGAGTAATGTGTCGCGAACTTCACAAGTCCTGCCGAGATCTCATCCCCGTTTACAGTAATCGCAGCCGCATCTGCCTGAAACGTCTCTTTCTTGGAGCAGCCGGAAAGCATGCCAAGTGCAAGGCAGGCGCTCAATCCGATGACCGCTATTTTTTTTAATCTGTTCTTCATACCCATCCTCCTGATACTGCTGCCGCCGGACATCTGTTTCATTGGTATCTCCTTTTCCAAAAGCGAACAGCAAATTTCTACGGCACTTCTGCTTTCTCCATGTCCCGCAGATCCATTGTTTCATTATAAACTGATTTACGAAATCCCGCAACGCTTTTTCCGGTTTTCACAAACTTTTCACCTGCATTTTTACCAAAATCAAAGCCTCCGCTGCAAAACCACAGGGATTTCCTCTGTGTAAAAATGGAAAGCAGCCATCATGCCAGCAGCCGCTCCATATCCGCAAGCAAATCCCGAACCGTATCGAGCACGTTGTCAACTTCCCGGTTGCCTTTTTTCTGACGGATATAAAGGAAATACGGATTCTTATCAATGGTAAATTTCAGCCGTCCGCGATACTGCTTCAACAGACCGTCGATGCCCGCCGTGTTGATCTGTGCCTTCTCATACAGTACCATCCGGATCTCCTCACCCTTCTGCGTCACCTCCGTCAGATAAAGGTCATGCGCCTGTGCACGCAGCCGGGAGACGAGCAGGAGATTCTGCACAGCCTTTGGCAGTTCTCCGAAACGATCCATCAGCTCCTCGAGCATATCATCGTACTCCTCTTCGTTCTGGATTCCTGAAATCCGCTTGTAAATATCGAGCTTCTGCATCTCGTTGCGGATGTACCGTTCCGGAATAAATGCGTCAATATCCAGATCAATCTCTGTATTGTAATCCTCCTTGACCGTCGAGATCCCCTGCACTTCTTTTACTGATTCGTTGAGCAGCTTACAGTAAAGATCATAGCCGACGGCCTCCATATGTCCATGCTGTTCGCTTCCGAGTAAATTGCCCGCACCGCGCAGCTCCAGATCCCGCATCGCAATTTTAAAGCCACTGCCAAGCTCCGTAAATTCCCGGATCGCCGCCAGACGCTTCTCTGCGATCTCTTTGAGCATCTTATTTCTTCGGTACATCAAAAAGGCATATGCCGTCCGGTTCGACCGTCCGACACGACCGCGCAGCTGATAGAGCTGGGATAATCCCATATTGTCGGCATCATGAATGATCATCGTATTCGCATTGGAGATATCCAGACCGGTCTCTATGATCGTCGTCGTGACAAGCACGTCAATATCGCCGTTGATAAAGTCAAACATAATCTTTTCCAACTCATGCTCTTTCATCTGTCCGTGTGCAAACGCGACCTGTGCCTGCGGGACGAGCGCTGCGATCCGATTCGTGATCTCGACGATCGAATTGACCCGGTTGTAGACGTAGTAGACCTGTCCGCCCCGCGCCAGTTCCCGGCTGATCGCCTCGCGCACCATCTCCTCATTGTATTCCATGACATAGGTCTGGATCGGCACGCGCTCCTGGGGCGCTTCTTCGAGCACGCTCATATCACGGATTCCGACCAGGCTCATATGAAGCGTCCGCGGGATCGGTGTCGCTGTCAGTGTGAGCACGTCGATGTCCGTCTTGAGCTGCTTGATCTTTTCTTTGTGTGCGACACCGAACCGTTGCTCCTCATCGATAATCAAAAGTCCGAGGTCTTTATACTCGACATCCTTTGAAAGCAGCCGGTGTGTCCCGATGACGATATCCACCATTCCCTTTTTCAGATCCGTGACGGTCTTTTTCTGCTCCGCCGATGTGCGGAACCGGCACATCAGATCCACACGTACCGGAAAATCCTTCATCCGCTGCACAAATGTATTATAATGCTGCTGTGCCAGAATCGTGGTCGGCACAAGATACGCCACCTGCTTGCCGTCCTGTACCGCCTTAAAAGCCGCCCGGATCGCGATCTCCGTCTTGCCATATCCGACGTCACCGCAGATCAGCCGGTCCATGATCTTCCGGCTCTGCATGTCGTGTTTGACCGCGTCGATCGCCATCAGCTGATCCTCCGTCTCATCATACGGGAACATTTCCTCAAATTCCTGCTGCCAGACGGTATCTTCGCTGTAGGTGAATCCTTCTTTTCGCTCCCGCTCCGCATACAGCTTCACGAGATCCTGCGCGATCTGCCGCACTGCCGTGCGTACCCGCGTCTTCGTCCGGTTCCACTCCTGCGTACCGAGCTTGTTCAGCTTCGGCGCCTTCGCCGCATCGCCGTCCGCATATTTCTGGATCACATCGAGCTGCGTCGCCGGCACATAAAGGCTGCTGCCCCCGGCATACTCGATCTTCATATAATCCTTCGTCACATGGTCGACCTCGACTTTTTCGATGCCCCGATAGACACCGAGACCGTGATTCTCATGCACGACAAAGTCACCGACGGAAAGCTCCGTAAAGCTCGCAATCTGCTTTCCCTCATAGCGTCTGCGCTTCTTCTTTTTCTTATGCTCCTGTCCGAAAATATCACTCTCCGCGATAACGACAAAGCGGATCAGCGGATACTCATATCCTTTCTGTGCATTTCCATGTGTGATCAGTATCTCACCCGGAAGCACCTCACGGTCGGCATCCTCGGTATAAAAGCTGTTCAGCCCATCCTCCGCAAGATCCTGCGCCAGCCGGTTTCCTCTGGTACGGGATGCCGAAAGCAACACGACCCGATAGCCATCCTTCTTCCAGCGCTGCAGATCCTTTACAAGCAGCTCAAAGCTGTTATTATACGGACTGACCGAGCGAACCGTCAGATTGAAGGTGCCAGATACGGTAAACGGTGCTTTCGCATTTTCCAGGGTACAAAGACCGATCGCATTTTCTCTGGAAATGCGTGCCGCGATCTCCTGTCCGGAAAACAGAATACCGGTCTGCCCGTTCAGCACATAGCCCTTTTCCAGCCGATGTTCCATGCTCTCGCGAAATTCCAGCTCGACTGCATCTGCACTCTCTAAGAGCCGGTTCGGCTCATCCAGGAAAATCAGGGTTCGCTTTGGATCAAAATAGTCCGGAAACGACTCTGTGCGCGGCGTAAAATAGTCAATAAACCCTTCCATTGAGAGCGGCTCCGCCAGCTCTAAAAGCGCATCTTTTGCATCGGAAAGCAGCTGCCGCACCGCCGCTGCCGCCTCCGTCTGTCCTTCTTTTTGAAACTGATTGATCGCTCGCGCCGCATCCTTCTCGATCCGTTCCAGCGCCGCCGTCCGCTGCCGTTCATCCGGGATAAGCTCCGCCGCCGGATAGATCCGGATCTCCTCCAGGTTCTCGATCGACCGCTGACTCTCGGCATCAAAGCTGCGAATCGAATCGATTTCATCGCCCCACAGCTCGATCCGGACCGGATTCTCCTCGGTCAGCGGATATACATCCAGAATACCGCCACGGATTGCAAACTGTCCCGGGCCTTCGGCCTGTGCCGTCCGTTCATAGCCAAGCTGTACCAGTGTGCTTTTCATCGCTTCCATGTCGAGCACATCGCCCGGTGCGAACGTCAGCACCTGCTTCTGCCAGATTTCTGACGGCATCAGATGGTTCATACACGCAGCCATCGTCGTGATGACCGTCACATTTTTCCGCTCTGCGAGCGCTTTTAAGACCGCAATTCGCTGCTGTTCGAGCAGATTGCTGTGGATATCTGCCTGAAAGAAAATCAGATCCTTTGCCGGAAAATAGAGGACATCCCGGTCAAAGAACCGATAGTTTTCGTACAGCTCACGCGCACGCAGATCACTGTACGTGATGATGAGCCGACAGTCATACCCCTCTGCCGCACAGGAAATAAAATGCGGTTTCTGCGGATCAATACAGCCGCTCACCTGAAGCACGCCGCGGTTGGTACGGATCTTTCGTAAAATCTCTTCAAACTCCCCAAGCTGCTGCATGGGTGCCGTCAATGCTTTCATAATCCCCTGCCTTTCCATTTATAATCTGTCCCTTCCCTTCTTAATCCGGCAACCAAAGCTCCCATCAGAAAAACTTGCCTGTCTTACTTGTGCGTATTATACTGGTTCATCACGCGCTCCACATCTTCTGTGAGCAGCGCAGATGCTGCATCAGCTGCCCGTAAAAAGGCCTCCTCCATGAGCACCTGCTCCTCCTTTGAGAAATGCCCCAGCACATAATCCGCCAGATCCCAGCCTGCCGGCTTTTCCCCGACTCCTACCTTGACCCGCAGAAAATTCTGAGTGCCAAGCTGTGCAATGATATTTTTGATTCCGTTGTGCCCGCCCGCGCTGCCTTTTTTACGTACGCGCAGCTGCCCCGGCGCCAGACTGATGTCATCATAAATGACGATCAGCCCCTCCTCCGGATCTACTTTGAAAAAGTCGCAGGCCGCGCGCAGGCTCTCGCCGCTTAAGTTCATATATGTCTGCGGCTTGACAAGCAGTACCTTCTGCCCATCGATGTAACCGCTACCCGTCAGTGCCTGAAATTTCCGTGTAGTCAGCTCGATCCCGTGTCGCTTTGCCAGGGCATCCAGCGAGGCAAATCCTGCATTGTGCCTTGTATTTTCATATTCGCGGCCCGGATTTCCAAGTCCTGCAATGATGTACATCTTCTTCTCCTTATCATGCAGCGAGCCAGATCCGAATGACCTGGCTTATCCACTGCGTTTCTTCTTTTTTACTTCGTTATTCACCACCCGGATACCGCATGGGTGGATGCTGCTCCCGGCTCTGTTGCCTACTTCCCGGTCAGTTGCTCTACGAGCTTTTCAAAATGCATAAAATGAGACGCCTTGACGAGGATTGTATCCCCTTTCTGAAGCTGCCCATCCAGATCGTGCAGAATTTCCTGCAGGCTGTCATAGCAAACAACATCCGCATTTGGATACTCCGCTAAAATTCCATCCGCGATGTTTTTCGCCAACGGTCCTACCACAAGAAAACGGTCAATGTCCAGCGATGCTGCGTAGCTTCCGACTTCCCGGTGCAGCTCCTGTTCCTTAGCGCCAAGCTCTCCCATATCTCCGAGAATTGCGACCTTCCGTCCGAGTGCGTCGGCCAGCACCAAAAGAGAGGACTTCATCGAAACCGGATTGGCATTGTAGCAGTCATCAATGATCGTATAATCATCTGTCTGAACGATATGAAACCGTCCCGCTACCGGCTGCAGGCTCTCGATTCCGTCCTGAATCTGTCTCAGTGTCAGGCCATACTGCAGGCCGACTGCGGTACCGGCCAGCGCATTTAATACCATATGAAGCCCCGGAATCGGTATCTTTACCTCAAAGCTGCCCTGCGGTGTGTGGATTCGGCAGGAAATCCCGTTCAGCCCCTGTGCCTGCACATGATCTGCCCATATGCCATCCTCTTTTTCAAAGCCAAAGAATACCGGGCGGATCCCTTTTACTTCCTGAATCGCAGAAAGCTTATCGTCTTCCCCGTTCAGAATAACGTGCCCATTCTCCGGCAGAAAATCAAAAATTTCAGATTTTGCGCGCAATACACCGTCGCGATCCCCTAAAAATTCCAGATGGCACTGTCCGATATTCGTGATCACACACGTATCCGGCTTCGCGATTTCGGCGAGCTCATGCATCTCACCAAAATGACTGATCCCCATCTCAAGCACCGCGATCTCATCTTCTTCTGTCAGCCGGAAAATGGTAAGCGGCAGACCAAGATTGTTATTAAAATTACCGGCCGTCTTTAACGTGCGGTATTTCTGTGATAATACGGACGCAACCATTTCCTTTGTGCTTGTCTTCCCAACACTGCCTGTGATGCCGACGACCGGAATAGCAAGCTGCTTCCGGTAGTACCCGGCAATCGCACCGAGCGCCCGGACCGTGTCTTCTACTATGATATAATTCCCCTGCTCTGTCACCGGCTGCTTTTCTGAAATCACACATAGCGCACCCGCCTCCAGTACCCCCGGAATAAAATCATGTCCGTCGACGCGCTCGCCTTTGATTGCCGCGAACACCCCGCCCTGCTCTGCTTTCCGGCTGTCCGTCGTGATCGAGATCGCTTCCTTTTTGATATCCTCCGGATTTCCAATGTATACGCCATGGCACGCCTCTGCCATCGCCTGTAAAGTCATATACTTCATCTCTTCTGCCCTCTCGCCTTCATGGATACTTCAATCAGAAGCTCACAGAGCTCCGGAAATGCGATCCCGACTGCTGCCGCCTCCTGCGGAAGCAGACTCGTCGGTGTCATGCCGGGAAGCGTGTTTGCCTCAAGGCAGTACATCCGCCCCTGTTCATCCATCATAAAATCCATCCTGCCATAACCGGACAGCTGCAGCGCCTCATATGCTTTCACCGCATAGGACTGCATCTGCTCTGTCTGCTCCTTTGAAAGCTCCGCCGGACAGGTCTCGATGGTCGCACCCGCCGTATATTTATTCTGGTAGTCATAAAATCCTTCCACCGGAGCGATCTCAATGATCGGATACGCCTTTCCGTCAATGACCCCGGCAGAAAACTCCCGGCCATGAATATAAGCTTCCACAATCACCTCATTTTCATAGCTAAAGGCAGCCGAAAGTGCTTCCTGATACTCCTCTTCGGTATGAGCAATCGTCACTCCGACGCTTGAACCGCCGCAGCACGGCTTCACAATACACGGAAGTCCTACACCGTTTTCCGCTGCCGCAAGACGCGGATTTTCTTTTTTCAATGCGATTCCGGATGCCGTCGGTACGCCGTATGCCTGAAACAGACGCCTGGAAATATTTTTATCCATCGCCATCGCACTTCCAAGGTGCCCTGATCCTGTATACGGGATACGCAGCAGATCAAAGGCAGCCTGTACCGTACCGCCTTCTCCGTCTGCACCGTGCAGCGCCAGAAATACGATATCCGCCAGCTTACAGAGCTTCAGCACATTCGAGCCAAAAAATTCCCGTCCGGATTTTTTTATTTCTTCGATTTCTTCACTCATACTGCGCATATAATCAGCCGCCGAGGCGACATCATACTCCTTTGGAAAGCAATCCTCTATACACTCCGATGCCACACGTGCATCTCCGCAAAAGACATCGACCAGAATCGCCCGGTGCCCCTTCTTTCGCAGTGCCTGGCACACGCCGGTTCCCGATACGATCGACACCTCCCGTTCTGTGCTGATTCCTCCGGCCAAAACTACGATATTCATATTCATCCTCCTCACTGAATGATCACGTCCTGCAGATCTTCTCCGGTATACGGAACTCCGTTCTCTGTCACACCGGATGTACTGCCTCCATCAATAATGACGATATCACCCTGCGACGTACCGGCATTTCCGGCGTCACTTCCATTATTTCCATTTGCTTCTGTATTTCCCTGATTTCCCTGGCTTTCTCCACCGGAAGCCCCATCGATTGTCTCCTGTGCATAACCGTAATTGATTCCGGAACTGTAGCACACAATCGGAGTGCCGACCTCTATATTCTGATAGATTACAGCTACCTTCGCCGTCGGCGTATTGATACAGCCGTGTGAGCCGGAAGTCTGGTAAATATCACCTCCGTACACACTGCGCCAGCTGTCCGCATCATGAATCCCTACCCCGCCGTAAAACGGCATCCAGTAATCGACCGGCGTGCTGTAGCCCTCCCCCTTTAACGTCTCGTGCTCCGATTTTCCCACAAGGCAGAAAATACCCTCCGGGGAGGCATTCCCGGCGCTGACGTTGCCGGTGACAACCGCCGTCTCCACAAGCAGCGCACCATCTTTATAAAACCACAGCCGCTGATTCGTATAATCGATCTCCACATACGTATTGCCAAGGTCATTGTCTCCGCGCGACCCGGCAGACTCATACCAGACCGGCGTGCGTGTCGCAGATTCGCCAAGCATCAGCTGATTGTACAACGCTTCCGTCTCTGCCTCCCGGTTCATCTGCCATCCATACGTCTGAGCCGTCACATAAACGGTCTCACCGCGTGAGGTCACAAACGGTTCGCTTTTTCCGATCGTATCATACCGATCTGCCAGCGCGTTGACCCAGACACTCACTGCGCTGCGGTCAATCACCGGCTGTCCGTCCTCATTTAAGGAAAACCAGCCTGCAGTCGTTGCCGCGTCCAGTACCTCCGTGACACCTCCGCCCATATCATAGGTTACGGTGACGGAGCTGTATTTATTCATAATTGCAGCCTGCGCCTTCAGACTGCCGTCTGTGGCTCTGACCGCCGGTGTGGCATAGCAGCCGCTCGCATCCAGATCCACCTCTGTATAACCCGACTCAACAGCCTCCTGCAGTGCTTTGTCCACCTTCTGGATATCCAGAGTATTTCCCTCTTCCTCCGGGATGATGACATACTGCCCGGCCTGTAATGCAAGATGTGCATCCTTGGGAGCGGTCATCGCGTCTGTCTTCAGGCAGTCAAGCTTTGCCTCCACATGCTGCAGCAGCGCCTTGTCATAGGAGGTCGACACCTCCATCGTATAAGCATCTCCTGATCCAAAATATTTTGGCAGCCATGCCATCGCATTTTGCCGGTCCAGAAAGCTCTGAATCTCCTGATCCGCAACCAGCCGGTAACGGATATCCTCACCGCGGATCGTCTCGGTCTTTCCTTCGCGCGTCTTTACCGTCAACGTATAATTTTCCACAGAGTCTGCCAGACGCTCCTTTGCCTCCTCTGCCGTCAGATCCGAGACATCCGTCCCGTTGATCGTCGCGTGTTCAAGAAAATGGGTCCGATAATAAAATCCGATGCCCGCGTACATGCCAAGCACAATCAGCAGCAGCATGACCGCGCCGGCCAGCACAATCCCTGTCCGTCGTTTTCTCATCGCTCTCATCCTTTTCTTCTGTATGCACTCTCAGAACCTTTTTGTTCTCACCTTATCCTCGCATCTCCTCCGAAGAAGAGACTCTCCGATAGACTGCTGCCGCTGTACTAGGCAGCTTTACATGAATCGTACCCGACTCTACTTTGCAGTAAACCTTACGTCTGAGCTTTTCCGTCTCCGCCGGTACCGCCCATGCAGACAGCTCATTTTCACATCCCGGACTGTGCAGCCACCCTGCCTGCTCCCCTGCCCTGTGTCCGATCCAGTTGCCATCCGTTCGCGTACTCTCCTCCGTCCATATTCCATTTTCGGACGTCTCCGGCGCCAACTCGCCCGCATCGTTTCCGGAAAGCCATGTATAGGTGCCGGACATAACATCTTCCGGCATCCAGAATGCATCCTGATTCTCCCAGTCACGTCGGCTACCGTCTACGGAAAAACCATTTTTATCTGAATAAAAAATGCGTTCCAGCCTTCCTTCCCGGCCGATACCTGCCATCCAGACCGGTACCTTCAGCTCCCGCTCCTCGTCGTTATTATTAAACAGGACTATGATCTGCTCGCTTCTCGTAAAACGTGCATAGCCAAGACAGTTGTAATCCGTAAGCAAAAACCGCAGCGAACCGGTCTTTAACACCGGATTGATCCGGTGCATCCGGATCGCAGCCTTGTGGAACGCCAGCATCTGCCGGTCCTCATGGCCCCATGGATACGTCCTGCGGTTGTCCGGATCCGTAAAGCCACAGACGCCTGCCTCATCTCCGTAGTAAACCGTCGGTGCCCCCGGCCATGTCATCTGCATGACGACCCCCTCGCGCATCACCTCCGGGCGCACATTTTCGCTCGCCGCATTACTGCCAAGATGCTCCACACGTCCGACGTGATGATTCGTACGCGTCAGAAAGCGGGAATGATCGTGATTCGAAAGCTCATTCATAGCCACCTGCAGGGACGGCCCGAGGAAGGATGCCATATGATACACCATTGCTCCTTTGAAGCTGTCCGCATTGCCAAGCATCCCCTGCTGGTAATCATCGCTGTGCTTTTCCATACCGGTAAAAAACCAAGTCAGCGGCTCCATAAAAGCGTCGTAGTTCATGACAGTATCCCACTGATCGCCATGCAGCCAGCTTCCCGCATCCCCATAGTGCTCTGCCAAAATAATCGCATCCGGGTTTGCCTCTTTGACCACCTTCCGGAATTTTCTCCAGAATTCATGGTTGTACTCCTGACTCTGTCCAAGGTCTGCCGCCACGTCCAGTCTCCAGCCATCCACATTAAACGGCGGGGAGACCCATTTTGCCGCAATGTGCAGTATGTATTCTTCCAGCTTTGGCGAAGACTCATAGTTCAGCTTCGGCAGGGTATCATGCCCCCACCATCCGTCATAAAATGAATTGTACGGCCACTCATGCTCATTGTGGAATTTGAAAAAGGAGCGGTATGGGCTGTCCTGTGAGACATAGGCTCCTGGCTCATAGCCCTCCTGGTTTTCATAAATACGCTCACGGTCCATCCACTTATTAAAGGAACCACAGTGATTAAACACACCGTCCAGAATGACCCGCATGCCACGCCGGTGCAGCTCTTCGACCAGACGGATAAAGAGCTGATTCGATGCTTCCAGGTTCGCCTTGTCCGTCACGCGCGTGATATACCGGGATGCATATTTATTCTCCGTCTCCCAGTCTTTCATCAACTCACCATCATTTTTGACGATCTTTCCAAAATGAGGATCGATATAATCATAGTCCTGAATATCGTATTTGTGATTAGATGGCGATACAAAAAGCGGGTTGAAATAGATGACCTCCACACCGAGCTCCTGAAGATAATCGAGCTTATCCAGCACGCCCTGCAGATCGCCGCCGTAAAATTCCCGGATGCCCATGCGCACGGCCGGCAGCTTATCCCAGTCCTTCACTCGGGTCGTCCCATCCCCGATATAAAAGTATTCGCGGTTCTCCACATCGTTTGTCAGATCACCATTAAAAAAGCGGTCGGTAAATATCTGGTACATGACCGCGCCCTTCGCCCACTTCGGAGTAGAAAAGCCCGGAACGATACAAAACGAACGGCTCTGCTGCAGGTCACGTGAGACACCGAGCTTGTTATAGAAGCAACGCGCCTTTCCGGCCCGGACATCAAAATAATAATAGAGCGGCTCATCCGTCAGAGTCACCTCAACGCTATAATAATCAAAAGTCTCCTCACTTTCCGTCAGCTGCATCTCCTTTTTCAGAGCGCCACTGATAAAATAGACCCGGTCCACGTTATCCTTCCACGTCCGGAAACGAATCGTCACCGTCTCCCCGCACTTTGGTTCCATCGGTGAAACATAGTTTTCGGTCTCATCCGAAAAAAGAGCATCCGTTCGAAAGACCGGACGCATCCAGATGATATATTGTAGTGTCTGCATCATTGATCGAAACTGGCTGTCCATGCTTTTATCCTTTCGTCCTTCATTTTGCAGACAGCTTCCCACAATCTGCTTCTCTGCTGCCCGCTGCCAAACATCCGCTTTGCCCCGGCTATGGCCTACTTTTCATTTTACCTTACTTTCCTCCAATGTACAACCTTAGAATCTGTAAAATCACTGTTTTTCCAGGTTTTGCTGCTCTTTTCCCGGTAACGAAAGAGAGCAGCCATCGCTGGCTGCTCTCTTTGGAGAAGGTATTTCTTCTAATGGGGTGTAGCAAAAACTATATAATGTATTGGGGGGTTTTACGAGTATTATTATAGCATCACTTCCAAAATCAGTGTGCACAAAGTTCACAAAAATGGCTATCTGTTTTTGTGCATTTTTTTATTCGTTTCTTTATATCTGTTTCTACTGACAATCAAATTTTACAAGTTTTACAGTGATGCACACAAAGATTCCAGTTCTGAATTTTCAAACGGATATTCGCATCCCCATCCCGTCGCTTAGTGCCCTGCGCACTTGTAGCGGGGGCATGCTTATCTGCGTTCAAACAATGCCTCAAACTCCTCGCGTCCGATCTTTTCCTTCTCCACAAGCAGCTTCGCACAATCGTGCAGTACCTGCTCATGCGTTTTGAGCATCGTCTGAGCTTTTTCGTGTGCGTCATCGATCAGGCGCTTGACTTCCTCATCTATGATCGAAGCAATCTCCTCACCGTAAGAGCGGGTATGTGCCAGATCCCTTCCGATAAACACCTGTCCGTCGTCATCGTCATAATTGATCAGTCCAAGGCGTTCAGACATACCGTAGCGCGTCACCATCGCGCGCGCCAGGGCGGTCGCCTGCTTGATATCCTGAGAAGCACCGGTCGTCACATCATGGAAAATCAGCTCTTCCGCAACGCGGCCACCCAGATCCACGACGAGCTCCTGCATCATCCGTCCCTTTGTCTGGAACATCTCATCCTTCTCCGGCAACGGCATTGTATAGCCTGCCGCACCACGTCCGGTCGGAATGATCGAGATCGTGTGTACCGGTCCGACATCCGGAAGCAGATGGAAGAGGATCGCATGACCCGCCTCATGATAGGCTGTGATCTGCTTCTCCTTCTCGGAAATCACACGGCTCTTCTTCTCGGCGCCAATACCTACCTTGATAAATGCACGGTTAATATCCGACTGCTTCACATAAATACGCTTTTCCTTTGCTGCAAGAATCGCCGCCTCGTTCATCAGATTCTCCAGATCTGCGCCGGTAAATCCTGCTGTCGTGCGTGCAACCTCTTTCAGATCCACATCGTCGCCAAGCGGCTTTCCCTTCGCATGGACGAGCAATATCTCTTCTCGCCCCTTCACATCCGGCCGTCCGACTGCTACCTGACGGTCAAAACGTCCCGGCCGCAGGATCGCCGGATCCAGAATATCCACACGGTTCGTCGCTGCCATCACAATGATACCCTCATTGACGCCAAATCCGTCCATCTCGACGAGCAGCTGATTCAGTGTCTGCTCCCGCTCATCATGTCCGCCACCCATGCCGGTGCCACGACGGCGCGCCACCGCATCGATCTCATCGATAAAGACGATACACGGCTGATGCTTTTTCGCCTCCTCAAAGAGGTCCCGCACACGGGAAGCACCGACACCGACAAACATCTCTACAAAGTCTGAACCGGAAATACTAAAAAACGGCACTCCGGCCTCACCTGCAATCGCCTTCGCCAGCAAGGTCTTACCGGTACCCGGCGGTCCCACGAGGATGACGCCCTTCGGAATGCGTGCACCTACCTGGATAAATTTGGACGGCTCTTTTAAGAAATCAACGATCTCCTCAAGCTCTTCTTTCTCCTCCTGCAGCCCGGCTACGTCGTCGAAGGTCACACGCTTTGCATCCGGCGTAATCATACGTGCACGGCTCTTGCCAAAATTCATCATCTTGCTGTTGCCGCCCCCGGCCTGCCGGTTCATCATCGTAAAAACAAAGACCAGTACGATACCGATCAAAAGTGACGGCAGAATCGAAATCCAGACGCTGCTGCGCTCGACGTCCTCAATCTCCACGTCGATGCTCTCATGCTCCCGCAGCTCGGATTCTGCCTTTGTGATATCGGTCACATTGACATATTTTACATTGCCATCAGAAAGCAGCACTTTCAGGCTTCCGGTCGGCACCTCCTGGTTCGGCGTAATTTCGACCTTTACGACCTCCTCCTGCGTGATGGCTTCCTCCAACTGGTCATAGTTCCAGCTCTGGCTCGCCTCCAGACCGCCCCGGAAGTAGGTCAGAAGCAGCAGAATCAGAAGGACTACTATCAGATAAAATCCCAGTCCCTTTGCATTTCTGTTCAATCTGTTTTCTCCTTTCCCTGCATCTTATTCCTTTATTCCTGTTCGTTCTCAAACTCTACAATCCCGATAAACGGAAGGTTGCGGTATCTCTGCGCATAGTCCAGTCCGTAGCCAACCACAAACTCATCCGGAATATTGAAGCAGGTATAATCGACGTTGACATCCTTTACCCGACGCTCCGGTTTGTCCAGCAGGGTACTCAGACGCAGCGACTGCGGATTGCGTTTGCCGAGAATATCAAGCAGATAGCTTAACGTCCGTCCGGAATCAATAATATCCTCAATAACCAGTACATTCTTGCCCTCGATTGACTCATCCAGATCTTTGATGATCTTTACGACACCGCTGGACTTCGTATCATTCCCGTAGCTGCTCACAGACATAAAGTCCATCGTCACAGGAACGGTGATCCGCTTTGCCAGCTCACAGGTGAAAAATACACTTCCTTTCAGAATACAGATAAGATGCACTTCCTGTCCTGCATAATCACTGCTGATTTTCTGTGCAATCTCCTCAATCCGGGCATTTACCTTCTGCTCTGGCAAAAAAATCCTGACCTTTTCTTTCATTTTAGTTCCTCCTCAACGTGTATTTTCAATACCTTACCGGTATTTCCATTGATCTTTACCGCTTCGCTGATTCGCCATCCGATGATCCACAGAATGTGTGAGCCATCTGCGAGAAGCCAGATCTGATCCCGCTGCTTTTGCGGAATTTTTTCATCAATCATATAATCCTTCAGCTTCTTGCGCCCTCCCTGATCATTAATCACAAGGTAGTCCCCTGCGCGGCGTCTCCGGAAACAGGCATTACAGTTTATTGTATCATAAGATAGCCATTTCGTATACTTTTTTTCTTGCAGAATTTCGGTTTGCGGAACCAGAGAAGGATCCAGCAGTTCACTTTTCACATGCAGCATTCCCACCTGCTGCTCCTTTCCCGCAAGAAGCAATATCTCCCCTTCTGTACCTTTATCCATCGCAGATAGTCCATTCGCAGCCCTCTGTGTCTTTGTATGTTGTACTTTCCCCGCCGGACGTCGGCCTTGCTGCTGATGCTCTGATGTTTCCTGCCAGAAACGTACCAGCGGACGCTTTTCCTTCGATTCACTGCCCGAAAAATCCATTCGGTCTGTGCGCTCGGCCCGCATCCCGCCAGGCAGTATACAGCACTTCCCGCACGGCTGTGAACAAAGCTTCTCCAACGCCTCCAGATGTACGCTCCCGACATCCTTCAGTCCCATTCCATCGCGCAGCAGGCCGAGACAACGCTTTATAAGCTCTTTTTGCAAAAGCGGATGCTGCTTCCCGTATCCGTTCAGTTCCAGATATACCACACCTCCGGCCTGCCGTATACAATCCTTCTCTGCCTCCCTACACCGGATGTCAAGATAATCCTGTACCTCCTGCAGACGCTCTGCCGCCTGTGCGATATGGCTCACTGCCTGATCATTCAGAGCCTGTGCAAGCATCGGCAGGATCTGCAGCCGGATCCGGTTTCGGGTGTAGTCACAGGACAGGTTCGTCCGATCTGTCCGCCAGCTCACGCCCTCGTTTTTCAGAATCTGCTCGATCTCCTGTCTTCCCAAAAACAAAAGCGGCCGGATGATATTTCCCCGCACCGGCCGGATACCGCCTAGCCCCATAAGTCCGCTGCCGCGTGTCAGATTCCAGAGCACCGTCTCCGCCTGATCGTTCTCGTTGTGCGCCACCGCGATGCGATCCGCCTGAAGCTTCCGCGCCACCTTGTAAAATGCCTCATACCGCAGAGACCGTGCGGCTTCCTCCACACTGAGATGCCGCTCCTTTGCCACACGCTTTGCATCCACTGATTCCAGATAAAACGGAACTTTAAGTGCTTCGCACAGCTTTCTCACGTACTGTGCATCCTCCAGGCTCTCTTCTCCGCGCAGTCCGTGTTCTACATGCACCACCGACAAAGAAAAATCCATCTGGCTTCGGTATCCGGCCAGCGTCACGAGCAGACAGACGGAATCCGCACCTCCGGACACCGCAGCCAGCACCCGCATCCCCGGCTGAATCATCTGGTATGCCTCAATTGTGTGAATAATTCTCTGCATGTTCTTTTCTCCTTTATTTTTCCCACAGGCTTCCGACCAGAATGGTCATGTCATCTCTGGCACGAAGCTTCTGCAGCAGATAAACCCGCTCCATGAGCCGCTGCGCATACTCTTTCGCATTGACCGTCGCACAGCAGCGCAGCATTTCCTCCATCCGCCTGTCACGATCCTCTTCCGGAAGCGCCTCCAGTACGCCATCCGTCATCATAATAATCACATCCCCTGCCGCAAGCTTCCGGTGCGTCCGTGCATAATCCGGCTGTTGCAGAATTCCCGGCGGCATCGCAGCAGGCTGAAGCACCTCGATCTCCTCGCCGTATTTTAAAAAGGTCGGCGCCGCACCGGATTTCAGAAAATCACAGTCGCCCTCGTACAAATCGACCATACACAGATCGATCGTAGAGTAGCGCTCCTGCGTATTTTGCAGCAGCATACAGGAATGAATCATACGCACCGCTGTCTCCTGCGGAAAACCGGCTTCCAGAAACTGTTCCAACAGCCCGATCACCTTTTCGCTCTCCTGACACGCGCCGAGCCCGGAACCCATTCCATCTGCAAGGCTCATAACGATTGTCCCGGTATCCCTCTGCAAAAGAGAATAGCTGTCGCCTGAGACGAGCTCCCCCGCCTTTGTCACTTTCGAAATGCCGCAGAGCATCTGATAGCGAGTCTCCGCGACGAAATGAAAATTTCCGGACACATGACCGATCGCTGCAGGACAGTTCCACGCCGGACGCAGTTTCTGATGGCAGCACTCCGAGAGAAGCTCCGCAATGCTTTTGACCGACACCTTGGTATCCCGCACAGTCTGAAGCGACAGATAAATTTCCGGACGATCCTGCCCGGATCGAAATACCCGCAGACCGCACAACCGAAGCCCAAGATATTTCAGTTCAGCCGGCAGCCTGCGCCAGAGACGCTGCTCAAGTACCGGATCCCCGGTCAGTCCCTTTGCCGCCCGCTTAAGCAGCTCTGCCGTCTGCCGGATCTGCTCACCGGCTGCCATCCTCTGCTCCATCAACCGGTTGTCCATCAGAAGCTGCTGACGCGCCTGTCCATAGGCAGACGTCACAGCTCTCAGCACCTGTTCCTGTTTTCTGCAAAACCCAAGTATCTCCTCTAAAGGTTCCTCTTTTTCTCCCTGCAGTATCAGCCACAGCTCGTACCATGCCTGACAGCAGGAAAAATAGTCCGCCTCCCAGCACTGCTCCTCATTTTTACACCTGGCACAGATATCCTGCCGCACCTGTACTACCACCTTGGAAAGCGCCTCATCACCCGGCCGCTCCTTCTGGCATGGCAGTGTTTCAAACAGCCGCGCCAGATTTGTAAATGCCTCTGCATACTGTGAAAGCAGCTCCTGTTCCGGAAGCGGATATAATGCTGTGCTGACCCGCCGCTGCCAGCGCTGCTCTTTTTTTGTCTCTCTGGTCCGAAACCAGTCTTCCCCCGCATGTACTACTGCCGTAAGCACTTCACCCATCACAAAACCTCCCCGTCTGCGCACGTTCCCGCACCTGACGATTATACGCTTTTGTGACTGCAAAGTCTGTCAAAACCGGTCATGCAAACGAAAAAGGATACTGCCTTGCAGTATCCCTTAGATCCTCATTTTTCGGCCTTAAATATAATCTCATCGTCATAGACCAGTCCAAGCTTTTCCCTTGCCATCTTCTCAATAAACTCTGTGGAGTTGACATAATCCTTCAGCTTGTCGATCTCTCCTGAACGCAGCTCTTCATCCTGCAGCTTCTGCGTCAGCTCCTCCTTCTGCGACTCATAAGAGGCATTTTTCACAGAGATCTGACGGCTCTGGACCATAAACACTACCAGAAGTACTGCAACCACGCCCGCAATGACGACCATTCCCCGCCGGTTGCCGCGGCTCAATTTTTCCTGGCTTCTCCTTGCCATGACATCTGACTCCTTTGCATTTCCTGCTCCGTTTTTACGGTTTCTTTTTTATTGTACCCTTTTTCCTATTGGATTTCAATATGAAAAAACATTTTTTTCGTTTTCTCCGGATATAATTTGTCATCGCTGTTCCGCCCCGGATCAGCAGAGGGCCCGCAATCTGCAGATAAAGCAGCGCCCCGCACAGGGCACCAAGCAGCACATAGCCGCGCAGCTCCCCGTCTGTGCCGTAAAACATCAGCGCAAACAAAAGGCAGGCGCCAAACAGCCAGAACAGAAGATCCTCTATTCCGGTTGCTACCGCCCCGTGCCGGATCATCCGGCGCAGCACCCGTAGGAAATCATAGAAAAAGGAGAGTCCGGCTCCAAGCGCAATAGCGAGAAAAAATACGGTCGTCTCCTGTCGGATCACATCACTCATCATCGGAACAGCCTTTTGAGTACCGATCCCTTTTTCGCCGGACGGCTCCCCGTGTAGACCATGCTCTCAATGACGCCATCCAGCTCCACCTCGCCCTGCTCCAGAGAAAGCTTCCCGATGTGCAACCCCTTTCCCTTTAAGGTGAGAATCCCCTGATCTGTCTCCAGAATCACCGTCGTCTCGTCAAAGGAGCCCACGTCAGTCACTCCTGTAATATTTCCCCGTTTTCTGTCCGTCCATACAATTCGATGCTGCAAAGCTTCTTTTCGTTCTTCCATCCGACCTCCGAGAATCCTGTGCATTACTGTATTGTATGACGGTGCCGGATCAAATATACCGGTACATCTCTGCAGCAGCCTCTTTTTTCTGTGATTCCTGAATGGAAAGAACCTCCGCCTTTACATTTCTTGTACCGAACTGAATCTCTATCACATCTCCGACCTTTACATCCGCCGAAGCCTTTGCTGTCTTTCCGTTTACCAATACCCGTCCGGCATCGCATGCCTCATTGGCCACTGTCCGGCGCTTGATCAACCGGGATACCTTTAAATATTTATCGAGTCTCATCGCTGCTCCTTTCTGTATCAGCAAGCAAGAACCCCCGGAACGTCAGACGTCCGGGGGCTCATCACATTTGTGCAAAAGTAATCAAACTTAGTTCATCATATCCTTTAAAGCCTTGCCAGCCTTGAACTTCGGGGTCTTGGAAGCCTTGATCGTCATGGTCTCGCCAGTCTGCGGATTTCTTCCCTCTCTTGCTGCACGCTCGGATGTCTCAAAGGTGCCAAAGCCTACCAGCTGTACCTTCTCCCCATTCTTCATCTGCTCAGCGACAACATCTGTGAAAGCCTTGAGTGCCTTCTCTGCATCCTTCTTGGATAATTCTGTTCTCTCTGCAATTGCAGCAATCAGTTCTGTCTTATTCATTGTGTAATTCCTCCTCTGAATTTACCTGCAGTCCTCTATTTTCTGCATATAATTTCCGTCTCATGGGCCGGCTCATCCGATCCACCCGACTGTCAGGCTGCGAATTCTAATTTTAATCTGGTGTACAATACCATACACCGGATGCGATCGTCCCGTATTCTTAAGGCCGTCACATTCAAATACTCTGAGCCCTGCTACTATTTATATAATGGAATATCCCGTTTGTCAAGGATTTCCTTCATAAAAGCCTGTAAGCTCCCATTCGCCTTTAACGTTCGGAAAGATGACAGATAATCTGACCTGCTGCTGCCCGGAATGCAGCCTTTTCTGCCTGCTCCAGCTCTCTGGAGCGCTGCTGCTTTTCCTGCTGCTTGATCGCTTCCCAGTCCGGCACTTCCGTCCCAGGTGCTCCGAACACATGCGGATGTCTGCGGATCATCTTCTCACTGATCCCTTTTATCACATCCGTAATATCAAACAGACCTTTTTCCCTGGCAATCTGTGAGAGCAGCACGACCTGCATCAGCACATCGCCGAGCTCCTCACAGAGATTTTCCGCATTTCCTGCCTGTGTGTAAAGATCGATCCCGGCCAGTGCCTCCGTCATCTCATTGACCATGCATGGCTTCAGGCTCTCAAAGGTCTGCTCTTTATCCCACGGGCACCCGTTTTCTCCACGCAGCTTCGCGATAATATCCACAAATGTCTCAAAAGCTTCTTCTTCCTTATGTTCCGACATGTTGATTCTCCTTCTGGTACAGAGAGGCTGCTTTTACAGCATTTCGTTGATCATTGCAAGTACTTTCTCTCCAAGCGCAGCAGACTTTGCATCCGCATCCTCCAGAGAAGTGCCCTTGATTCCATAGTAGAATTTTACCTTCGGCTCGGTACCGGACGGACGCACGCACAGCCATGCAGCATCGGTCAGATCAAAGTACAGCACGTTGGAGGTCGGAAGCCCGGTCGGCTTCACCTCTCCGGTCTCCAGATCCCTGATCGTATCCGTCTTGTAATCCCTGAAAGAGGTCACCTTATAATCTCCGATCTGTGCAGGCGGATTCTTCCGCAGGGTATCCATGATTTCCTGAATCTTTTGCAGGCCTTCGATTCCCTTCAGGCTGACGGACTTGATATCATCCTTATAGTAACCGTAGCGCTCGTACATCTCGACCATCGCATCCCATAAAGTCTTACCCTGTGCCTTATAGAAGGCCGCCGCCTCTGCCAGAGCCATGGATGCCACGATCGCATCCTTATCTCTCGCATGCGTTCCGATCAGACAGCCATAGCTCTCCTCAAACCCGAACAGGTACTCGCCCTTTCCGCTCTGCTCAAAACCAAGGATCTGCTGTCCGATATACTTGAATCCGGTCAGCACTTCGATCAGCCCTGTACCATAGTATTTCGCAATCGCATCCGCCATATTCGTCGTCACGATCGTTTTGATAAGGTACCCATCGTCAGGCAGCCCCTTCAGAGCCTTTGTCTGGCCAATTTCATAATCCGCCAGCAGACAGCCGGACATATTTCCGGTCAGTGTATGATATTCTCCGGTCTTTGCATCCTTTACACGTACGCCAAGACGATCGGCATCCGGATCGGTCGCCAGTACAAGATCCGCATCGACCTGCTTTGCCAGCTTCAGTCCGAGTGTAAATGCCTCATCCGCCTCCGGATTTGGATAGCTGACAGTCGGGAAATCACCGTCCGGAAGCTCCTGCTCCGGAACCACATATACATGCTCAAAGCCCAGCTCCTTTAATACGCGGCGGACCGGAATATTACCGGTGCCATGCAGCGGCGTATACACAATCTTCAGATTCGCGCTCTCCTGCTTAATCGTCTCCGGATGCAGCACACGGCTCTTTAAGCAGGCGATAAACGCATCGTCAAGCTTCTCGCCGATCACCTCATAAAGCCCGGCCGCGACCGCCTCCTCCTTGCTCATTGTCTTTGCACAGGTGTAGCCCGGCACCTTCTTTACCTCATCCATGATTCCGGTGTCGTGCGGCGGTGTGATCTGTGCGCCGTCCTCCCAATATACCTTGTATCCATTATACTCTGGCGGATTGTGGCTCGCGGTAATGTTGATACCTGCGATACAGCCAAGGTGTCTCACAGCAAAGGACAGCTCCGGAGTCGGACGAAGTGATTCAAACACATATGCCTTAATCCCATTGCCTGCCAGTGTCAGCGCTGCAAAATCTGCGAATTCCGGAGACATATGTCGGGAATCGTAGGCGATTGCCACACCCTTCTTCTGTCCGCCTGCATGGACAATATAATTAGCCAGTCCCTGCGTCGCACGCTGTACAACATACTGGTTCATACGGTTCGTGCCGGCACCGATAATACCGCGCAGTCCGGCTGTACCAAACTCAAGCGCCGTATAAAAACGCTCCCGAATCTCTTTATCATCATTCTCAATCGCTTTCAGCTCCGCTCTCGTCCCCTCGTCGAAATACGGATCATTCAGCCATTCCTCATATGCTTTTCTATAGTCTTCCATTATTGCCCCTCCTGTATCGTATTATCCGCTCCTGCCCGTATAACCATCATCCGCTGCAAGAGACCCGCAGATATGGTAATTATACCATGATTCCTCATAAAAAAAAACTATCTTTTGTGAATTTTTATACCATTTTCAGGATAGCTGAAACGTCCATCAGCCACAGACAGGAGCTGCTTTAGCAGCGGATAGTTCGAAAAGCGGGTCTGTGGTCTGCGTCCGGAACGTCCCCGCCTCACCGCTCCAGCATCCGCACAAACGCCTCCTGCTTTTCCGCCTGCGCATTAAGTACCTCCAGCTTTTCCAGAAAACGTCCGGATATCCATGCCTTAT
>OLPO01000790.1_pt1 | contig 23924 bp, 21 predicted proteins | sample 1672831 | NCBI WGS metagenome assembly OLPO01 (sample SAMEA3136728, study PRJEB25190) | human gut metagenome
AGGTTCAGCCATACTGCTCCATGTGGGATGCAATCTATGACTGTCTGTTCTTCTGCATCAATCAGGATCTGTATGATACTCTGACACCGGAGCAGCAGGCGGTTGTAGATGAGTGCGGACAGAAAGCCGTTGAATACGAGCGTTATATCAATCGTTCTGGTGATGCAGAGATCATGAACCGCTGGCAGTCAAAGAACGGCGTGACCATCACAGAGAAAAAAGACATGGATATCGATTCCTTCAAGGAAGCCGTAGACGGTGTGGATGAGTGGTTCGTAGAGCAGCTGAAAGACGCCGGATATGACGATGGACAGGAACTGGTAGAATTGTTCGAGAAGTAAAAACAGTTATGAGCAGTAATTAATAAGATGATTTAATAAAAGGCTGATGCTTCATGGGAAGAATCCCCGTGAGGCATCGGCCTTTTTGTGCCCTGCGAAAAAGCAGTGACTTTGTAGAGGAATGATAGTATAATATTAGATAATAATGCCCTTCTCTGGGTAAAAAGGAACCATACACAGGAGTTTGACAAATCGACATGAATACATTTGATGTAAATTTTTATAAAGGAAAAAAAGTTCTTGTGACAGGGCACACCGGATTCAAGGGATCGTGGCTCTGCCGTATTCTGCTTGATCTGGGAGCAGAAGTGACCGGATATGCACTGGAGCCGCCGACAGAACCGGATATTTTTTCCTTGCTGAAACTGGAATCACAGATGCATTCCGTTGTAGGAGATATTCGTGACCTGGAGAAACTGAAGGCAGTTTTTGCAGAGGCACAGCCGGAGATTGTACTGCATCTGGCTGCACAGCCGATCGTAAGAGAATCTTACAAAAATCCGGTATATACTTACGAAACCAATGTCATGGGAACGGTAAATGTACTGGAAGCAGTAAGACAGTGCGGCAGTGTGAAATCTTTCCTGAATGTGACAACGGATAAAGTATATCGAAACAATGAATGGGAATGGGGATACAGAGAGACAGATGAACTTGATGGCTACGATCCGTATTCCAACAGCAAATCCTGTTCGGAACTGGTGACACACAGCTATGAGAAAGCTTTTCTTAAGGAACTTGGGATCGCGGTATCTACAGCGAGAGCCGGTAATGTGATCGGCGGCGGAGATTTTGCAGCAGACAGAATCATTCCGGATTGTGTGAGAGCAGTTTCAGATGGGAAAAAGATTGCAGTCCGCAATCCACATTCGACGAGGCCGTATCAGCATGTGCTAGAGCCGCTGGGGGCTTATCTGATGATTGCAGGACGTCAGTACGAAGATGCTTCGAAGGCAGGTGCTTATAATGTAGGTCCTGGCGATGATGACTGTATCACGACAGGACAGCTGGCAGATTTTTTCTGCGAAGCATGGGGAGATGGCGCCTCCTGGGAAAATCTGTATCAGGGAGGACCTCATGAGGCAAACTTCCTGAAGCTGGATTGTTCCAGAATCCACAGTATACTTGGCTGGAAACCGCACTGGAAGGTAAAAGAAGCAATCACTCATACGGTTGAATGGTATCAGGCGTGGCTGGATGGTGCGGATATGGAAGCATATACAGATATTCAGATAAAAGAATATTTTGGAATATAAGGTGAGGACAAAACAATAACAGAGGGAGATAAATTATGTTTGAAGAAATGACAGAACAGCAGGCGAGAGAAGAGATTCTCAGGCTGACAAGGGAATATTGCGAGAAGTATCATAATCAAAAAAAACCATACCAGAAGGGAGATCGCATCCCATATGCATCCAGAGTCTATGATGCAGAAGAGATGGTAAATCTGGTAGACAGTTCACTGGAATTCTGGCTGACAGCCGGACGTTATACCAGGGAATTTGAGCATGAATTTGCAAAATATCTGGGGGTAAGATACTGTTCTCTGGTCAACTCCGGATCATCTGCAAACCTTCTTGCATTTATGACACTGACTTCTCCGCTGCTCAAGGAACGCCAGATCCTGCCGGGAGATGAAGTGATCACAGTTGCAGCAGGATTCCCGACAACAGTAGCGCCGATCATCCAGTATGGTGCAGTTCCTGTTTTTGTGGATGTGGCAATTCCGCAGTACAACATTGATCCACAGCTTCTGGAACAGGCATACTCTCCAAAGACAAAGGCTGTTATGCTGGCACATACACTTGGAAATCCGTTTGATCTGAAAGCGGTCAAAGATTTCTGTGACCGCCATAATCTGTGGCTGATCGAAGATAACTGTGATGCATTAGGTTCTGTTTATACGATTGACGGCGAGGATAAGCTGACCGGAACGATCGGTGATATCGGAACCTCCAGTTTCTATCCGCCGCATCACATGACCATGGGTGAGGGCGGTGCTGTTTATACAGACAATCCGCTGCTCAATAAGATAGCAAAGTCTCTTCGCGACTGGGGAAGGGACTGCGTCTGTGCACCGGGACAGGACAACCTGTGCGGACATCGTTTTGACCGTCAGTATGGAGAACTTCCGGTAGGATATGATCACAAATATGTTTATTCCCATTTCGGATACAACCTCAAGGCAACGGACATGCAGGCGGCAGTCGGCTGTGCACAGCTTAAGAAATTCCCATCCTTTGTAGAACGCAGGATCCACAATTTCAATTATCTGAAAGAAGCACTTAAGGGAACAGAGGACAAGCTGATCCTTCCGACAGCCTGCGAGAATTCCAGACCGAGCTGGTTTGGTTTCCTGATCACCTGCCGTGAGGGTGTGGACAGGAACAAGCTGGTTCAGGAAATTGAATCCAAAGGTGTGCAGACACGTATGCTGTTTGCAGGAAACCTGACAAAACATCCATGTTTCGACCAGATGCGTGCGACCGGAAAAGGCTATCGCATTGCCGGAACACTGGAAAATACAGACCGCATTCTGAGAGATACCTTCTGGATCGGTGTTTACCCGGGAATGACAGATGAGATGCTTTCCGCAATGGCAGATGCGATCAAAGAAGCTCTGAACTGACAGAAAGCAGATTGGAGAAAATATGATTTTAGATGAAAGACTTCGCTGGATGGGGTTCTGGATGCTGGATAAAATGAAGGGCGGAAAAATTCGGGAGTATTATGACCAGATCCGCTATGCCTGGAAAGAAGGCACTTCCATCGAAGAGACAGAAAAAAGAATACAGGATCTGATCGCGCATGCAGTCAGAACGACGGATTTTTATAAAGACTATCCGGAGGATATTTCACTGAAAGATCTTCCGGTGGTAAATAAGGATACATTTCGTCAGCAGTATGACCGGTTCCTCTCATCCACATATAAAGACGCACCGGATAACCGTGTGATGTGTACCAGTGGTTCTACAGGAACACCGCTCCGTATGATCCAGAACAGAGACAAGATTCGGCATAATACGGCGGGAGGAATTTTCCTGGGCGCAGCAGCAGGCTATTACATAGGCATGAAGGAAGCTTTTATTCGCGTGTGGGTAAATAATGTCAGAAAAAGTAAATTTCAGTTGCTTCAGGAAAATTTGATTATGATGGACAGCTCCCGCATGGATGAAGCGGCACTGGCAGAAATGTTTCGTGTGATTGAGAAGAAAAAGGTGAAATGTCTTGTGGGCTATTCATCAGCTCTTGGAGAACTGAGTGATTATATCCGCAGATCGGGTGCAGACTGCAGCAACTGCAGTGTCAGAACAATCATACCGATTTCTGAAACTATGCCGGAACCGGTACGCAGAACGTTGGAAAGACAGTTCGGATGTCCGGTAAGAGCGTGGTATTCCAATGAGGAAAACGGCATCATGGGGCTTCAGAACGAAGATAACGAGGGTTATCGTATTGACACAGAAACGTATTATTATGAAATTCTCAAGATGGATTCTGACGAACCGGCAGAGCCGGGAGAGCTGGGGCGTATTGTGATCACAGATCTTTTTAACTATGCATTTCCGATTCTTCGTTATGACAATGGTGATACGGCAGTGGCTGTCCGCAAGGAGAAAAACGGACGTTTCAAACTGTACCTTTCGGAGCTTTACGGGAGAAGAAGTGACCTCATTTATGACTGCAGCGGCAATGCAGTGACTCCATATATCATCACCAACAACCTCTGGGATATAGAAGGTGTGAAGCAGTACCGCTTTATTCAGGAGGATGTGAAGGATTACACGATCTGGCTGAACGGTGAGGAGGAGAAGATGGATCAGGAAGAAATTCTTCGCAGGATCCGTCCGTATCTGGGTGAAGAAGCACGTATCAAAGTAGAAATCGTGGACGAAATTCCGGTTCTTGCCTCCGGAAAGCGTAAGTATATAGAAAACCGCTGCGAAAAATATAAGGATCACAGGGGAATCTGTGGCTGACAGAGAGGCAGGAAAACAGATTGGAAAAAAAGAAACAGAAAAAAAGTATTGCAGTAAATACGTTGTATACCATGGGCGGCCTGATCTTTATGAATGCGGTTCTACAGATTGTGATCACGCCGCTTTTGAACAGAGTTATGGGCGCGGAGCAGCTTGGAGGACTTCTTTATATTACGGGTCTGATTGCAATTGTGTGTCCTTCTGTCGGACAGGCGTTGAATACCAGCCGTCTTGTAGTCCGAAGAAATTATGCAGTGACAAATGGAGATTATGACTGGATCCTGCTTGTATTCGGTGCGTTTGGCAGCGGAGCAGCACTCTGGATGTCGAGAAACAGTCTGGAAGGGCCGTTTATGGCAGTGGGAGTTTTTTTGCTGTTTATGTTTACGGTATTTCGATATTATGGAGATGTGGAATATCGTCTGAACCTGAATTACCAGAGATATTTTATTTATTATCTGCTGATCGGACTCGGGTATCTTGCCGGGTTTGGTGTGTACTATGTGACTGGTCAGTGGGTGTGGATCTATCTGGTCGGAGAAGGTGCAGCACTTCTTTTTGTAGGACTGACAGGAAGTATTTTTCATCAGTTCTTTCAGAGAAGTCAGTATTTCTCAACAGCACTTGAAAGAGGATTTTTTCTTACGCTGTCATATCTGATCACAAACACGACTATGAATATGGATCGTCTTGTGATCAAGCAGGTTCTGGGAAATGAGCAGGTTACCTGGTATTATGTGGTTTCTCTGATAGGTAAGACGCTGGTGCTTCTGATCGCTCCGATCAATACGATCGTGATTTCTTATCTGACCAGGAGAAAGGAACTTCTGACTCGTTCTCAGTTTGGAAAGGCAGTTCTCGCAGGCAGTGGAGTGAGTTTTGTTTTTTTTCTTGCCTGCCAGGTGGGGACGCCTCTGTTTGTATGGCTTTTTTACAGGAATCTTTATGATTCTGTAAAGGGGCTGGTCACAGTGGTAAATCTTGCACAGATCCTGGGACTGTTTTCTGCATTTTTATTTATTCTGGTACTTACATTTACGAATGAAAAATGGCAGTTATGGATTCAGCTTGCACATTTTGTGATCCTGCTGATCAGTTCTGTGCTGGCAGCGAGGGCATATGGTATGATTGGTTTTGCCTGGGCCTCACTTGGGGCAAACCTTCTCAGAGTGGCGGCAGTGATCGTTCTGGGACTGGCAAAGGCAGGAAAGGATAAGGGAGACAGCGATGCAGACAGGTGAAGTTATGAGAAGAGTGGTGTTTAATCTTCTCGATGCTGCAAAAGGCGGCAGACTCAAGAAATTAAAAGAAGTAAATAAACGTGAAATTGTGGAGGGTGTAACAGAAGAATATATGGAGAGAAGACTCCAGATACTTCTGAATTATGTAAAACAGCATTCTCCTTATTATAAAGAGCATCCGGAGTGGAAGGAACTTAAGGATTTTCCAGTAATGACCAAAGGTGATTTTATTGAACATTATGATCAAGTTCTTGTGGATAACAGCAAGGAACAGGGAAATCTTTATCGCCTCAGTACAAGTGGTTCTACAGGAACACCGTTCACGGTACTCTGTGATAGTGACAAAATGAGCAGAGTAAATATGAATTTTATTTCCTGTATGGAACTGAATGGATTCCGTATGGGAATGAAGCGTGGAGAGTTCCGCGCGTGGATAAAGGGAAAAAATACGATCAGTAAGTGGAAATCTTTCAAAAATAATCTGATCATGGTGGATATCTCCAATATGGGAGACGATTCTCTGGAAAAAATCTGCCGCGATATTGAGAAACAGAAGATCCAGGTACTGGTTACTTACTCCAGCGCGCTGACGGCACTGACACAGTATATCAGAAGAACCGACAGAGATATTCATAAATGGTCCGTCGAGATGGTTTTTTCTATGGGCGAGGCATTGCCGCAGGAAACATATGATCTGACAAAAGAGCTGTTTGGGTTTTCTCCGGTCCGTTCCTATGGGAACAATGAAAATGGTTTTATTGCGATCCAGCTTGGTGAAGATCCGGAATATACAATCGATCTCTATAATTTCTACCCGGAGATCCTGAAACTTGATTCTGACGAACCGGCAGAAGAAGGAGAGCTTGGCAGGATCGTAGTGACAGATTATTATAATAAAACATTTCCTATGGTTCGTTATGATACCGGAGATACCGGAAAAATGCGGATCGAGCATGACCAGAAGGGGCGTGTGCATGCAAAATATATGGAGATTTATGGTCGGAGAGGTTCTCTGATGTACAATACAAAGGGAGAACCGCTTTCTATTCATGTATTTATGAATACACTGCTTAAATTTGAAGGAATTGTTTATCAGGCAAAATGTATCCAGTGGGGAGAGAAAAAATATGAACTGCTGGTCAATGCGGACAGAGAAAAGCTGGAAGAGGCAGAATTGCTTGCTGCATATCGGCATTATCTTGGTGAAGATGCGGAAATTCAGACAACTTATGTGGATCAGATCCCGATACAGGCATCCGGCAAGTTTATGGTCTGCGAGAATAAGTGGGATGGAAAGACGAAAGTAATGGAAGGAAGCAGGCAGAATGAGACAGAAAGTATCTGATTATATAGCGGAATATATTGCACAGTGGGGAATACGTGATGTATTTACCGTAACAGGCGGCGGAGCCATGCATATGAATGACGCCTTTGGTCATCATCCGAATCTGCACTGTACATATCAGCATCATGAACAGGCCTGTGCGATGGCGGCAGAAGCCTACGCACGTATGGACAATCGTATGGCAGCTGTCTGTGTGACGACCGGACCTGGTGCGACAAATGCGATCACAGGTGTTCTTGGCGGATGGATGGATTCCATCCCGATGCTTGTTTTTTCAGGTCAGGCGAGATATGCAACGACCGTTGCAGCATCCGGCCTTCCTCTTCGAAGTATGGGTGTGCAGGAATGCAACATTGTTCCGGTAGTTTCTTCTATTACAAAGTATGCGCATATGGTGATCCATCCGGAAGATATCAGGTATCATCTGGAAAAAGCACTCTATATGGCGGTGACCGGGCGGCCGGGGCCGGTATGGCTGGATATTCCGCTGGATGTTCAGGGTGCGACCGTTGAGACAGATACGTTAAGAGAATACGATCCGGCAGAGAATCCGGAGCAGGAGCCGAAGGAAATCCCGCAGGAGCTTATCTGCAAAATTCTTGATAAACTTCAGGAGAGCCAACGTCCGGTACTGTTCCCGGGAAATGGAGTACGTCTTGCCGGTGCGATCGAGGAGTTCCATCAGCTTGTGGATATTCTGGGAATTCCGGTCATCACCGGAATGAGCAGTGTGGATGCCATAGAAGCGGATCATCCGTGTTTTGTGGGAAGAAGCGGAGGTACAGGAACACGTCCGGGAAACTTTGCTCTTCAGAACAGTGATGTGCTGCTTTCCATCGGAAACCGTCAGGGATTCACACAGACAGGTTTCCAGTACCAGGACTGGGCGAGAGAAAGCTATACGATCCTGAATGATATTGATGAAAATGAATTAAAGAAGCCGAGTCTTCATGTCAGCCTTCCGGTTGTTGGAGATGCAGGTGAACTGATACGTGGACTTCTTGCTGAGGCAGAGAAACGCGGCGCAGATAAAGGACATCCGTTGTTTAAAGGAGACGAATGGAGAAAGCAGTGTCTTCTCTGGAAAGAAAAATATCCGGTGGTGACAGCAAAGCATTATGAAACCATAGAAGAAGGATGCACAAATATCTATGCGTTTTATGAAGAACTGTCAAAGGCAATGCAGGAAGGACAGAATCTGATGGTCAGTGTGGGAACTTCCAGAGTTGCCGGAAGTCAGGCGTTCCGTGTCAAAAAAGGCCAGCGTTTTATCACAAATCCGAATACTGCATCGATGGGCTTCTGCCTTCCGGCAGCGACGGGAATCGCTGTGGCGCAGCCGGACAAACCGGTTGTCTGTGTGACAGGTGAGGGAAGTCTGCAGATGAACATTCAGGAAATGCAGACGATCCGTCATAATCATCTGCCGGTGAAGCTGTTTGTGATCAATAATCAGGGTTATCATTCCATCCGGCAGACACAGCAGAGTTATTTTGCTCCGCCGCTTGTAGGTGTGGGAGAAGAAAGCAGAGATTTGAGTTTTCCGGATCTTGCAAAGCTGATGCCGGCCTATGGATTTCCTTACAGAGCCGTTCATTCGGCCGAGGAGCTTCCGGATGCGATCAGGGAGGCGCTGAATGCAGACGGAGCTTTTGTCTGCGAGGTATTTGTGACAAAATATCAGAAGACAGAGCCCAAGACATCTGCAAAGAAGCTTCCGGACGGAAGTATGGTCTCAGCACCGCTTGAGGATATGTATCCGTTCCTTGACAGGGAAGAACTGGAGGCGAACATGTATGTTCCGCTTCCGGAAAAAATGCGTCAGTAACTGTCCCGGAAGGAAAAATGGAGAAAGAAATGAAAAGAATTGTTGTGACGGGAGCCACCAGCATGATCGGGGTGGCTCTGATTGAAGAATGTATAAAACATGAAATTGAAGTCTATGCCGTTGTGCGTAAATCTTCTGCTAAACAGAACCGTTTGCCGGACAGCAGTCGGGTACATTTAATAGACAGTAGTCTGGAAACTCTGGAACAGCTTCCGGAACTTATCCCGGAAAACTGTGATACATTTTACCATATCGCCTGGGGAAATACAGGAGAAAACCGTAACAGGAGTACAGAACTGCAGAGCAGGAACATCGGTTTTACACTGGCGGCAGTCAGAGCTGCCAGTGCACTGGGCTGTAAAAGGTTTATCGGGGCCGGCTCTCAGGCAGAGTATGGTCCGATGGATGTGGAGCGGATTTCTCCGGACAGTCCGACAAATCCGACAACACCATATGGTGCAAGCAAGCTTGCATCCGGTCATCTTGCAGGAATGCTCTGCCGTGAACTTGGAATGGAATGCATCTGGCCGAGGATTTTCAGCGTTTATGGAATTTATGAAAAAGAAACGACGATGATCGCATCCGGTCTTCGCAAAATGCTGAGAAATGAGCCGACAGAATTTACACCGGCACTGCAGCGCTGGGATTATCTGTACAGTAAGGATGCCGGAAGAGCTTATTATCTGATTGGCGAGAAGGGCAGAGACGGAGCTGTTTACTGTGTGGGAAGCGGCCATGCGAGACCACTTCGTGAATATATCCTGAAAATGGCAGAGATTACAGGAACAGAAGAACCGGGGATCGGTATGAGACCATATCCGTCAGGGGCTGTGATGAATCTCTGTGCAGATACAGATAATCTGTATGAAGATACCGGGTTCGTACCGGAGTATACATTTGAAGATGGCATCAGGGAAACAATTGCCTGGCTTATGGGCCAGAGCACAGGAGAGATAAAATGAGGAAGAAGATTTCGGTGGTGATTCCCACCTACAACGAAGAGGCAAATGTAGTACCTCTTTCCAAAGCAGTGAGTGAAGTCATGGAACGTGATCTCAGCGAATATGACTATGAGATCATTTTCATTGACAATCATTCCAAAGATAACACGAAGGCACTTCTGCGAGGGTTATGTGCCAATAACAAAAAGATTAAAGCAATTTTTAATGCGAAGAATTTCGGGCAGGCACGTTCTCCGGTCTATGGTATGAAACAGGCTTATGGGGACTGTGTGGTTCGTATGTGTGCAGACTTTCAGGATCCGGTTGACATGATCCCGCAATTTGTACGTGAATGGGAAAAAGGAACAAAAATCGTGATCGGTGTCAAGAGTGCGAGTAAAGAACGCAAAGGCATGTACTGGGTTCGTTCCTGCTATTATAAGATGATCAACAAGATCACAGACATTGATCATATTGACCAGTTTACCGGGTTTGGATTATATGACAGAAAATTTGTAGATGTTGTTCGTGATCTCCATGATCCGATGCCGTATCTTCGTGGAATCATCGCAGAGCTTGGGTTTGACTATAAGGCAATTGAATATACACAGCCGAAACGCCGTGCAGGAAAGAGTAAAAACAATTTTTACAGTCTGTACGATTATGCGATGATCGGTATTACTTCTTATTCAAAAGTCGTTATGAGGCTGGCAACCTTTGCCGGCTTTATCATCGGGGCACTTAGCATTGTGGCGGCAATTGTTTATCTGGTGCTGAAACTGATGTACTGGGACAGATTCTCCGCAGGCGTTGCACCGATGGTGATCGGAATGTTTTTCCTTGGTGCACTGCAGATGTTCTTTATCGGACTTCTGGGAGAATATGTGCTGAGTATCAATACCAGGGTTCTTGACAGACCACTTGTTGTGGAAGAAGAACGACTGAATTTCGAGGAAGACAGAGAAAATGTGGCAGATGTTTCGAAGGAATGAGAACTATGGGAGAGAACATGAAATATTCAAAAAGTAATACTGTAAGGAAAAAGAAAATTTTCAGCCGGACATGTGCAGAATGGAAGAATATGAAGTTCTGGAGCGGAAATGACCTCTGCAGACTGGACTGGATTCTGAGTATTCTGATTCTTGCAGGGCTGTTTGTGACTTGTGTATATGGTGATATCCGGCTGACGGGAAACCGTTCGTTTCTGATGTACCATCATTTTACAGATTTCTATGAAGCCAGCTATGAACAGTCAGGCGGCTACTGGGCGAATTATCTGCCGAGTACATTTATTGCATATGCGATCTGGAATCTGCCGCTTTATCTGGCAGGCCATGCGCCGGAAGCGATTCTTACCAACAGCTTTATAAACAATATGTGGTATAAGCTTCTGCCGGTGATCTTATATTTTATTACTGCACAGCTGATGTACAAAATCGGCAGGAAAATGGGATTTGGAGAGAAAAAATCTCTCCTCTGTAAATTTGCTTTTCTTGTATTTCCGATGGGAGTATTCAGCCAGTTTATTTTCAGCCAGTATGATATTTTTACCGTATTTTTTATGGTACTTGGTGTCTATCTGTTTTTGTGCGGCAAAATGTGGCAGTTTGCACTTGCGTTCGGTATGGCGGCAACATTTAAATACCAGGCAGTTCTTTATTTTGCAGCATTGCTTCTCCTGAAAGAAAAGAAAATCAGAAATCTGGTGCGTTATGCGGTGATCATGTTTATTCCAATGGCGGTGGAAATCCTGCCAAACTGGAATTCCCCTGCCTTCCAGAGATGCGTGTTTGGATTTGGAGCACTGGAATCTGTGCAGAAATCTTTTACAATCGGATTTTTCAGCGGGATCAATCTGATGGCCGCAGTTGCTGCATTTGTTCTGGTGTGGGCATATCAGAAAAAAACAACAGAAGATGAGGCACTGGCTTCATGGGCAGTTTTTTTCGGTGTCGCAGTAAGCTTTGCCCTGTTTGGATTTTCTGGCTGGAATCCGCAGTGGATCCTTCTGATGGTGCCGTTTCTTGTCCTGAATATTTTTTTAAATGAAAACGGCAATCTGATGCTGATGCTGACAAGTATATTTATGCTTGGGCTGTATATATTCTGCAGTCAGAGCATGATCAATGAAAGCGTTGTAAATGGCGGATTTCTGAAATATCTGATAGGAGACCGTACCTTTGCAGTGCGTATGTGGGATGTGTACAGATTCCATGATCAGGAGCTGCTCTGTACAGCGATGTGGGTGGTACTTCTTTTGTATACTGTGTTTGGACATCCGCGTTATCATAAGAAAAAAGGAAATGTGATCTCGAAAGGACTGGTATGGCAGATCCGGGCAGCGTTTTTATTTGGAGTTGCAGCGTTTGTCATTCCGTTATCTGTCTGTGTGGCGGGTGTTTTTCAGGGGAAAATCGTTTTTACAGACAATAGCCGCCAGAATATGGAAATGGAAAATGTAGTCATGCTTGAAGAAAATCAGCCGGTTGTACAGGAAATCACTTCAGATGGAACTACGCTGTCAGATATCCGGATTCGTGTGTATGCACAATCCGGAACAGAACTTCACAGCCTGAAGATCGTACTCAGAGACAAAGAAACCCGAGAGGTACTTTATGAGCGGGAGACAGACACTTATGGTTTGAAAGAAAATACAGCGTTATATTCATTCCTGAAGCATTCCGTTCCGGTAGAAAAGGGAAAAACATATCAGCTGGAATTCAGCAGTGACGCACCGGAAGGAACAGGCATCGGTCTGTATTGTGTGGCGTCCAAGAAGGCATCTGAGCTGCTGGTAAGTCCGCAGACAGAGAAAAATCTCCCGAAAAGAAGTCTGCAGATGCGTGTGACAGGTGTAGAATAGGTAAGGATTGCGGAAATAGTAGGCTGTTCACAAAACTTTCGTCAGAATTTTAATAAAATTTCTGTAAAGTTGTGTTAAAATTCGGAAGAGTGTGTTATAATGGTTGCATAAACAGCAAACAACGTTAGCACTGTTGTTTATAGAAATATCATCCAAAATAAACAGCAAAGGGGATGGGACTATGAAATTTATTATCAGTGGAAAGAACATCACAGTTTCCCAGGGACTTAAGACCGCAGTAGAGGACAAACTCGGTAAACTGGAAAGGTATTTTACTCCGGACACAGAAGTTATTGTTACATTAAGTGTCGAAAAAGAAAGACAGAAAATTGAAGTAACGATCCCAATGAAAGGAAATATTATCAGATCTGAGCAGGTAAGCAATGATATGTATGTATCAATTGATCTGGTAGAGGAAGTCATTGAGCGTCAGCTTCGTAAATACAAAAATAAAATCGTTGACAAGCAGCAGGCAGCAGGAAGCTTCCAGCAGGAATATCTGGACAAGGATTATGAAGAGGATGAAGAAGTTAAGATCATCCGTACCAAGAAATTCGGAATCAAACCAATGTATCCGGAAGATGCATGCGTACAGATGGAACTTCTGGGACACAATTTCTTCGTATTCTTTAATGCAGAGACTGAGCAGGTCAATGTAGTATACAAACGTAAAGGCAATACTTACGGACTTATTGAACCGGAGTTTTGATTTTAAGTCAGAAATGCATGTTAGAGTACTTAGTAAATATTAAATAGAACGTAAATGTAGTCCCATCTCTCTTAGGAGGGATGGGACTTGTTGGTGAAAAGGCTGTTGTGGACAGCGGCGAAAAGGGAAAGGAATCATGAATAACAAGAAAAACCTGAAAATGAAACCCGTAGGCAGCGAATATATGGAACAGTATAATGCTCTTCTCCGCTATGTGTTCCAGGTGACAGAACAGGAACTGAGTTCCATTGGATGGCAGGAGAGAGAAATTATCCGTGCTAAATTTCCAACCATGGAAAAGGCAGATGTTATTGGATGGTTTGACAATGATACTCTGGTTTCGCAGGTTGCAGTTTATCCGATGCATGCAAGAATTTTTGGACAGACCTATGCGATGGGAGGGCTTACAGGTGTTGGTACCTATCCGGAATATTCCAATATGGGGCTGATGCACAAGCTTCTTGAGCAGGCTCTTAAGAACATGAAGGAACGTGGACAGGATATCTGTTATCTTTATCCATATTCTATTCCGTATTACAGACGTAAGGGATGGGAGATCATTTCGGATAAGATTTCCTATGAGATTAAAGATTATCAGCTTCCCAAAAATCATCAGGTACCGGGAGATGTCCGCCGTGTTGATACAGAAGGCGAAGAACTGAAAGAAACCTACCGGCGTTATGCCATGCGGACACATGGTGCAATACTTCGTGATGACCTGGCGTGGAATGAGTACTGGCTGTGGGATTCTGATGATATCATGGCAGCAGTGTACTATAATGAGAAAAATGAACCGGATGGTTATGTGATCTACTGGATTGCAAAGGAAGTTTTTCATATTAAGGATATGATCTTCAATAATGAAGAGGCAAGAACCGGATTATGGAATTTTGTGGCAGCACATTTTTCAATGATCAATCAGGTTGAGGGTGATACATACACAGATGAGCCGCTGGCATTTCTTCTTGAAGATGCAAGTATCAAGGAAATTATCTCGCCATATTATATGGGAAGGATCGTTGATTTTGTTTCCTTTATTGAGAAGTATCCGTTTAAGCCGAGTGTGCTTGACCGTGAATGGAAATTCCGTCTGGTCGATCCGATCATGGAATGCAACCAGGGCAATTTTCATCTGACGATTTCGCGGGATGGACATGGAGAGGTCATGCGGATCATGGAATCTTGTGAGGATACGATCAACATTCAGACAATGACGACGATGCTGATGGGATATAAACGCCCGGAATATTTGGCAAGAATCGGTCGGATCAAGGCATCCGAATGGACGATCGATATGCTGGAGGATGCGATCGAGCAGCAGACACCATATATTTCGGATTATTTTTAAGATGCCTTGACATTCTGCAAAACACGTGTTATATTACAAATAGAACAAAGATAAGGACGGAGGATGCGGGAATGATGACCGCATCTTCTTTTCTATAGGAATATAACCGGAGGTGGCATTATGGCTAAGAGAGATTATTATGAAGTTCTTGGAGTCGGAAGAGATGCCGATGCCAAGGCAATTAAGAGAGCATACAGGAAGCTTGCCAAGAAGTATCATCCGGATATGAATCCGGGGGATAAGCAGGCAGAGCAGAAATTTAAAGAGATTACAGAAGCATATAATATCTTAAGTGATGATGAGAAGAAGAAACTGTACGATCAGTATGGCTTTGCGGCATTTGAGGAAGGTGCAGGTGCCGGCGGTGCCTATGGCGGCAGTCAGGGCTTCCATGGTCAGGGCGGTTTTGATGGCAGTGGCTTTGGCGGTTTTAACTTTCATCAGGATGGTAACGGCGGTTATCGTGAATATCATTTCGAAAACGGAAATATGGGTGACATGGGAGATATTTTCGGAGATATCTTTGGAAATATGTTCCACGGTAAGGGCGGCAGTCAGAATAGTGGTTTTGGTGGTCAGAGTTTCCACAGCCAGAGCGGTTTTGGTAGTGGATTCGGCGGACGAAGTGCTCAGGCGAAGGGCAGCGACCTGCAGTCCGAAGTAAGTATAAGTTTTGAGGATGCCGCATTTGGCTGTGACAAAATGATCCGTCTTTCTGATGCATCCGGAAATGGATCACAGACACTGCAGGTACATGTGCCGGCAGGTATCGAAGATGGCAAGAGTATCCGTCTGAAAGGCAAAGGACATCCGGGATTTAACGGTGGTCCGGCAGGAGATCTTCTTCTGAAAGTCCATGTAGCACCGAAAACCGGATTCGAGCGTAAGGGTATGGATGTTTACACGACAACAGAGATTCCGTTTACAACTGCAGTGTTTGGTGGTGAAGCCAGAGTTTCCACACTGTATGGTGATGTTATCTGTCGTATACCGGAGGGCGCTCAGACAGGAAGAAAGATCCGTCTGAAAGGAAAGGGTATTGTCTCGATGAAGAATCCGTCCGTACATGGTGATCAGTACGTGACAATCCGGATTCAGGTACCGCAGAATCTCAGTCCTGAGGCAAAAGAAAAGTTAAGAGAGTTTCAGCAGGTCTGTAAAAATGACGAGCGGAAAAGAAGAGGAAGCGTAGCGTAAAGCCGCTTCCTTTTTTCAAGTGTTTATAAAACAACTATGAAATTTTTGTAAAACCTTACATTTTCGGCATTTTGTGGATTGATTATTTAGAAGGATAGGGATATTATAGGCTACAGAAAAATTGAAAGTCCGAATATAATGTATATTGACCCAGGTTGCTGTGAAGAGCAACAGACAGACCGCAGCCGGAAAGGACAGAAAGGTGATATTTTGAATTATCTGAAGCAGTCAAAGCATTTATGGATCATACCCGCATATGGGATCTTTTATATGGCAGCTTTCATGTTAATGGAACAGAGTGATGTGAAAATACATATTATTCATTCATTAGCAGATGACAGGATTCCATTTTGCCCGTATTTTATAATTCCGTATGTACTCTGGTACTTTTTCCTGATCGGTACGGTGATTTATTTTGCAGTATCCTGTCCGAGTAAAAAAGAATATTATCAGTATCTGGGGACACTTGGAGTCGGCATGACGTTGTTTCTGCTGATTTCCTATGTGTATCCGAACGGACAGTATCTGAGACCAGATCTGAGTGATGCCGGTAATGGCATATTTATCAGTGTGATCCGCTTTTTATATAAGATTGATACGCCGACCAATATTTTCCCAAGTATGCATGTGTTCAATGCAACAGCAAGCTGTATAGCATTGTATCAGAATGAACGCTGCAGAAAAAATAAAATCTTTACGGTCGGTCAGATCGTACTTACTGTATCCATCGTATTGTCTACGATGTTCCTTAAGCAGCATAGTGTGGCAGATGTTATGACAGCACTGATTCTGAATATTCTCTGTTACCAGCTGTTTTACAGGGTGATCCCTGCAAGACAGAAGAGACTGTCAGAAGTGTTCACACGCAGAGAAATCTGTACGCTTCCGAATTTACTGAGCACAGTTCGTCTGTGTCTGGCAATTGTATTTTTTGGAACTTTTGAGAGATATGGCATCGGAGAATACAGGAGAGTACTTGTTTTGCTCATTATTGCAGCAGCACTCACAGATATTCTGGATGGAAGGATTGCAAGATCGTTTGACAGTGTCAGTCGTGTGGGACGTATTCTGGATCCTGTAGCGGATAAGGCCATGCAGGGTGCAATGATCGCATATCTGATTCCGAGATATCCGCTGGCAAAGCTTGTTCTGATTTTGTTTGTAGTCAAAGAATGTCATACGGCATTTATAGCCTGGAAGGTACTGATGGAGACCAGAGAAACGGTAGAAGCTCAGTGGCATGGCAAACTGAATACGGCAGTAACCTATGCGGTGGTGCTGATTTTGCTTGTGGAACCAAGACTTCTGTATGCGACTTCAAATGTGCTGATCGGTGCATGTGCAGTGTGTATGGCAATGTCGTTTTGTATGTATGTATCTGAATTTCGACAGATACTGGAGCGTCAGAACAGCAGATATCGAAGAAAGATGCAGGGTGGCTTCAGTCGATAATGACTGGCAGAGTCAGATTAAAAATAAGAGTTCAAAACAGGAAAGTGTTTCCCGACAGAGGAGATCACCTTCCTGTTTTTTTCTTTACTTTGCAGAATTATGATTCATTTATGACAGAATCGATTTCTTTGAGAAGATTTTGCCGCTCTTCCTGAAATTTCAGTTTTTCATTAAAGCGAAAGTATTCTTCACATCCAAAATTCCGGATAAAAGCCATGGCATTTGGATTATGACTGAGATCAGAAATGAGAAACAGAATCTCCGGACTATTGTTTCCAAAAGCATTTTCCGCGAAAGAAAATCCGTTTTTTAGAGCAAGTGAAGCTTGCTGTGCTGCATTCTGGCGTTCCTGGGCTGTCTGTGAAAGAGCCTGACGGAGAACTTCGATCACATCAGACGGAACAGAGATGTGATTTTTACGTACATCAGAAAGACAGTGTTCCAAAATTCGGGCAATATCATCAGTACGATCTGCTTCCGCATTGTCGAGAAGATGATTTTTCTGTCGTATTTTTAAAGAGGTACGATACTGTTCTGCAAAGTCGGTCAGTGTACTTCCGTGCAGCAGGGCATTTTTTGCCTGTGAGAGTGTATCCTGGAGTGCCACTGTAAAAAGATCTTTTTCCTGAAAATCCAGAAAGCAGGTGTTCCATCCATCCAGAAGAAGACCGGCGACAGTCAGACGTTCATCAGACGGAGCAGCGGAAGCCATTTTGCAGAGCCTGTCAGTGCTGGAGGTTTCAAGAGAACCTGTAAGCAGTTCTGAAATCTGATAGTCCTGACGGTATTTTGCATAGAGCTGATAATAAGAAGAAAAATCTCTTGCAATCTCCTCATCCTGCAGATACTGGCGGATCAGATTCTCATCAGGAGAGAAGTTCATATCTTCATATCCATATAAAATTGCAGACAGATCTTCCCAGCCGCGGGCTGTGACGAAGCATGTGCGGTCTGCTGTATTCTCGATATGGTAGAAATGATCCTTCTTCAGACTCAGATAGGAAAGAACAGAAGGGTGCAGGCCCTTTGCACAGGCATATTCTTTCCATACATCAAGATCAGGTTCAATATCAATCCGTTTGACACGGTCCAGGGTGACAATGTCAAATTCTCTGGCAGACCTGTTATATTCAACCGGATTTCCGGCTGCGGCGATGACCCAGCCGGAAGGAACGGGATGGGTACCAAACGTTTTGTTCTGCAGAAACTGCAGCATTGTTGGAACCAGAGTTTCAGAAACACAGTTGATTTCGTCGATAAAAAGAATTCCTTCCTTGCATCCGGTCTGTTCGATTTTTTCATAAACGGAGGCAATGATCTCACTCATGGTGTATTCTGTTACGGAATATTCTCTGCCCTGGAAATTCTTTTTTACGACTACAGGCAGTCCGACAGCACTCTGTCGGGTATGATGGGTAATCGTGTAGGAGACAAGGTTGATTCCGCATTCTCTGGCAGCCTGTTCCATGATCGCTGTTTTTCCGATACCGGGAGGACCGATCAGGAGGAGTGGACGCTGACGGACAGCAGGCATAAGAAAGCGGCCTTTTGCGTCTTTGTGTGTATAAATCTGTATCGTATGGAGAAGTTCCTGTTTTGCATCTTTGATATTCATAGAAATGTCAGTTCCTTTCTGTGTCAGCATGATTCATCCATGTATAGCTTACAGGCCCAGACAGGTACCTTCTGGTGAAGTGCCTTTTCGCGGTAAAAGATAAAGGCTGTCTCGTAATCGGTCGGTTTTTCGGGATAAATTCCATCACCGTCTGTAAAATACAGAAGTCCTTTCAGATTACGAAGTGATCCGGCAGTTTGGAGTTTTTTTACATATTCAAATACCGGACGGAAATCGGTACCACCTCGACCATGAATGACAATGTGCTTCAGATAATTTTGCCAGTCATCTTCGCAGGTGATATGAGCAACATCCTGGATAAAACTGTCACACTGAATGATATAGAGATTCATTTTGCGGAAAAAATTCTCATGATTGCTGAGAATACCGTAAGTTTCTTCCATGAAACGTCTTACGGTATCAGCAGAACAGGAATCGGAGGTGTCGATGGCAATGACAAGTTCCTCCATACGGTTCATTTCCTGATATTCCAGATATTCGATGAGCGGCATATTGCCATAATGCTCGAGTCCGTAAATATAAGGAATGTAATCAAAGCTTTCCGTGTCAGTGTGAAGTTCTTCACGATGGATGGCAAAGCGTTTGAGATACCGGCGAAAATCATAACGGTGCTTTTCACGAAGCATGATTTCTTCCTGCATATTTCCAGGTGCGGATCCTCGTCCGTCAGAACCATAAAGTCCCAGTCCGCCTGTTCCGATGCCGGTATCCCACAGAGTCTTCATCTGTTCAAGCAGGGTCTGACGATCCGCATATTTCCAGAATTTGTGGTCATCCATGAATGCAGCGGGAAATGGGGCAGATGCTTCTGAGGATGCGGGTATTGTTGAGGCAGAAGATTTTTCTCTGGATTCCAGAAAAGTCCGGTAAATCTGGTCGGGCCGATATTCGGCTCTTTCATGATGAATCAGCCGGTGAACAGACAAGTCACAGGACAGGTTCCACAGAGCCGTATCAGAAGGGGTTTCCAGAAGCAGATGCAGAAACATACAGTGATAAAGCATATGAAGCAGAAGATTTTCCAGGGTTTCAGGCTCTTTCTGAAAAATTCTGATAAGAAAATCAGGATTATAATAAATAACAGTACCGTCAGTACCGGCAGAAGTTGTTTCGGAAGATGTCTGAAAAGAAAAGTTCCACAGTATTCTGTGAAAAAAAGGATACTTTACGCAGAACTGTTCACGTACATGATTCCAAATCTTCTGACAGAGTAGGGAAAGAGACGGGGAAATTGTTTTATTCATAGTAACTCCTTAACGGCTTCATAGTGTGAAGTCACGGTCGTGAAAGCCAAAATGTTCTCGCTTGAATTCCATAAAAAATGCAGCAATCTCATCCTGACGGCAGGCAACAGCCTCGGCTATAAACGAGTCAAGAGAAGCTTCGGTAACGGGGGCAAACCGGCAAAGTGAACGGATACGAAAAAGATCACCTTTCTGTATCAGCTCATTCATGGCAGGTCGAAAACGAAGGGAGAGATAACGGACATATTTCTCCTTCCATGAGGGATCTGAAACCTCGGTAAAACGTTGGATGGCAATGCTCAGACGGTGTTTTTCCTGACCGGAAGCTTCAAATTCTTCTTCAAATGATGCCATAGAGAATGTTCCTTTCTGAATCGGTAAATAATGTATGGAAATAAGTTTTCTGGCCAGGCTGCTGTGAACAGTAATACCTGGTATTTTATCTCAAGTGTATCATTTCGACGGGAGTTGTCAATGGAAAAGAAATACGGTATAATCAGCAGTAGGGCAAAACAGTTACTGACAGGAGTGAGCAGTAGCATAATCTAAAGATAATGATAATGGAGGAAAACATGGAGAATGTATTTATTATGGATCATCCGCTGATCCAGCACAAAATTTCTATGCTTCGCAACAAAAATACAGGAACAAATGAGTTTCGTAAACTGATCGAGGAGATCGCAGTACTTATGGGATATGAGGCACTGAGAGATCTTCCGCTGGAGGATGTAGAAATAGAGACTCCTATTGAAAAATGTAAATCCCCAATGATCGCAGGTAAGAAACTGGCCGTTGTTCCGGTACTTCGTGCAGGTCTTGGTATGGTAAATGGTATTACGACTCTGGTTCCGTCTGCAAAAATCGGACACATCGGACTTTACAGAGATCCTGAGACACATGAGCCGCATGAATATTACTGCAAACTTCCGGATCCGATCGAGCAGAGACTGATCGTTGTTACAGATCCGATGCTTGCAACCGGTGGTTCAGCAGTAGATGCTGTCAGAATGATCAAACAGCATGGTGGTAAGAACATTAAATGTATGTTTGTCATTGCTGCACCGGAAGGTCTGGAAAGACTTCACAGAGAACATCCGGATGTACAGATCTATGTAGGACATCTGGACCGTGAACTGAATGAACACGCATATATCTGTCCGGGACTTGGTGATGCAGGTGACCGTATTTTCGGAACAAAATAGATAATGATTCGACAGATAACAGGAAGTAAGACAGAATGACAAAAGAAGAACTGGCACTGGAAGTAATAGAACGACTGAAAAAAGAATACCCGGATGCAGGCTGTACGCTGGACTATGATCAGGCATGGAAGCTGCTTGTGAGTGTACGTCTGGCAGCACAGTGTACGGATGCAAGAGTGAATGTTGTAGTAGAAGATCTTTATGCGAAATATCCGGATGTGGCATCACTGGCAGCAGCAGAACCTGAGGAGATCGAGGCAATCGTAAAGCCCTGTGGGCTTGGTAAAAGTAAGGCCAGAGATATCAGTGCATGTATGCGTATACTTCATGAACAGTATGGTGATAATATTCCAACGACTTTTGAGGAACTTTTGAAGCTTCCGGGAGTGGGACGCAAAAGCGCAAATCTGATCATGGGAGATGTTTTTGGCAAACCGGCAATCGTTACAGATACGCATTGTATCCGGTTGTGTAACCGAATTGGTCTGGTAGATGGTATCAAAGAACCAAAAAAGGTCGAGATGGCATTGTGGAAGATCATTCCTCCGGAGGAAGGCAGTGATTTCTAGATCGGATTTCTGTCACCGTCTGGTATATCATGGACGGGAAGTATGTACTGCCAGAACGAAACCTCATTGTGATAGATGCTGTCTGGAAGATATCTGTGCAAAAAATATATAACATTACAAATCCAGCTCCTCAGAATATGGGGAGCTGATTCTTTACAGAAGGGAAGAGGAAAAATGCGAAAAATGAAACGGGTAGAAGACTCCCGTACAGAAAATACGTATCTGATCATGAATAAAGATATCAATTGTTATGGACGTTTATTCGGCGGCGTACTGATGCAGTGGATCGACGAAATGGCAGGAATTGTGGCACGTCGTCATTCCGGAACGATTGTTACAACAGCCTGTGTGGATAATCTGAATTTCAAGGCCGGTGCATATCTGGGAAATACCGTTGTTATGATCGGTAAAATAACTTATGTGGGAAGAACGTCCATGGAAGTTCGTATTGATACTTACGTAGAAGATACGGATGGAATGCGCAAGATCATCAACCGGGCATATGAGGTCATGGTAGCCCTGGATGAAAATGACAATAAAGTAGAAGTACCTGGACTGATCGTAGAGACAGAATCAGAAAAAGCTGAGTGGATCGGCGGTGAGAAGCGTTATGCTCTGAGAAAAGAACGCCGTAAAGAAGGATATTAAAGATGGCAAAAAAAATCGGAATCATCTCAGATACGCATGGACTTCTGCGACCGGAAGTAATCGAGATTTTAAAAGACTGCGACTGCATTCTGCATGCAGGTGATGTCGACCGGCCGGAGATTCTGGATCAGCTCCGGTATCTGGGAAATCTTTATGCAGTACGTGGAAACAACGATGGGGACTGGGCAAGAAATCTGTCATTGACATTAAAATTTAAAATAGAAGGAATAGAGTTCTTTATGACACATAACAAAAAAGACGTCGCATGGGAACTTGGAAATGCACAGATTGTGATTTTCGGACACAGTCATCATTATTTTGAAGATCAGATAGATGGAAGACTGTGGCTGAATCCGGGAAGCTGCGGCAGAAGTCGCTTTGGTGGCGAGGTTACAATGGCAGTAATGACAATTGACGATGGAAAGTACTCTGTTAAAAAAATAAACCTGATGAAATAAAAAACCGTTGATTTATTAGCAGACGAACAAAAACGAACATATATTTGTTTTTACGCTGCTCATCCCGTTTTATTGGACATAATATGTGAGATACTTCTTATATAAGAAACGAGTGTTCGGAAAATATGTTCGATACAGGAGGAAGTAAAGATGGTCAATACAGCTGATGCAGGAAGAAGATCTTATGGACATGAGAGAAACCACGGAAGAAGAAACCGCCGGAAATTATCCAGTGTGATGGCGATGATTCTCGGAGCCTTTGTTACGATCGAGATTATGATCATGGGAGCGATGCTTTTGAAAGTCGATTTTCATTCTGCGGACAGGATTGCTCTGGCTCTTGGTTTTATGGTATTATACTCGGGAGTGGTAGCTGCTTTGACTGACAAATAAGAGGAGTAATTCATGCCGAAATCATTTAATCAGAAACTGAAAATCTTATATCTGATGCAGGCGTTTATGGAAAGGACAGACCGTGAACATCCAATGTCTGTTCCGGATCTTATTCAGTATCTTGACGGATATGGAATCAGTGTGGAGCGTAAGACTGTCTATGATGATATAGAGACACTGCGTATATTTGGCATGAAAATTGAGAACCGCAGGGAAAAACCGTCCGGTTATTATCTGGCAGACAGGGAGTTTTCGTTTCCGGAGCTTAAGATTCTTATGGATGCGGTACAGTCGTCACGTTTTATTACAGAGCGGCAGTCCCGGGAGCTGGTACGCAAGCTGGAACACCTGACAAGTATAAGTGAAGCAAAGAGATTGCAGAGCCAGGCTTCAGTGCTTTCAGGGAATAAGGCAGTCAACCACGAGATATACGACAGCATTCAGAGGATATGTGATGCTATGGCGGATAACCGGCAGATCTGTTTCAACTATTATGAGTGGGATTTTTCCAGAGAACTGAAGCCGAAGC
>OLPO01000791.1_pt1 | contig 23910 bp, 20 predicted proteins | sample 1672831 | NCBI WGS metagenome assembly OLPO01 (sample SAMEA3136728, study PRJEB25190) | human gut metagenome
GTCAGCCTTGCGTTAGGATGCTGGGACATGGGAGGCCCCTCCTCACTGTGTGTCTAGACAACTCACAGCATGCGGGAGGCCTCCCTATTTGTCACTACTCGGGTGTAAACAACCTGTTGGCACTAAACATCTAGTCCCCCTGCGGGGCCAGGCCATCGGCGCGCCGTAGTGCCGGAGGTTCGCCCGAAAGAGGAGCGCCGCGTACTTAAGGTACGCAAGCGACGATTGAGGGTGAAGATCCGGTGCTACAGCGCGCCGATGGGGCTACAGCTTGACGATGGGGGCAAACCCCTTCATAAGCTTCTTGGTCTTCCCGCTCTTCTCGAACTGGACCTCGATCATGTCGCCATCGACCGAGATAACGGTGCCGGCGCCAAACGTCTTGTGGCTCACAGCGTCACCCACGGCAAAGACCTCGGCAGCACGCGCGGCATCGGGACGGCGCTGCTCGACCGGAGCGGATGCCTTCTGTTGACGCGGGCGCGCGGCACCGCTGCCAAACGTAGCCGGCTTGCGACCCGCATCGGGACTCACGCCGCGATGGCGCTCGGTTCCCGCCACGCCAAAGAAGCTGTCATACGACCCGGCAGAAGCGCCTGAGCCTCCCGTCGAACGCGTATACGAGCCAAACACGCGCCCACCGTACATGTCCGATCCCTGACCGGATCCAAAGGTTCCGCGGCGGTCGCCGCGCTTCTCCCAGCCCGTGCCGGAAAAACCGGATGACCCGATACCGGAAAACTCGATATCCTCATCGGGAATCTCGTTCATGAAGCGCGAACGAGGATTGGCCTGCGTAGAGCCGTAGGTACGACGGGTGGCAGCATAGGTAAGGAACAGGCGCTTGCGCGCACGCGTGATAGCAACGTATGCCAAGCGACGCTCTTCCTCGAGCTTCGCCGCGTCCTCTCCACCAAAGCCGGCAACATGCGGGAAGATGCCTTCTTCCATGCCAGCAACGAATACCGCAGGAAACTCCAGGCCCTTCGCCGAATGGATAGTCATCATGGTGATGGCGCTCGACTGGCCCGAAAGCGCGTCGAGGTCCGAGCGAAGGGCGAGCCATTCCATCAGCGCGGGAAGCGCTTTGCACGCCAGCGGACCATAGGTGCGCTCGATCTCCGAGGCGGCCTGCGCCGCGCTCGGCGCAAAAGGCGCGTCTGCAAGCGTGGACGCCGGAGCAGACTGAGGCACGTCGCCGACACCGGCAGCGCGCAGCTCCTCCAAACTCTCCAAGGTGCCCTCGATATCCTCGTGGCTCTCTTCGAATTCGGCAGCTACACCCATGAATTCCTGAATGTTCTCGGCGCGTCCCTCGGCCTCCATCGTGCCCTCGCTGCGATACGCCTGGACAAGACCCGCGCTCTCCACAATAGCCTCGACCACGTCTTTGAGCTCGCCATCCATACGGCGACCACGGCGCACGATGTTGACGAAATCGGCCAGGCCGTTGCGGACCTTGGCCGAGAACATGCCTGTCTCGGCACAAGCGAGTTCACACGCCTGGAAAAACGAACAGCGATTGGAGGCGGCAAGCATCTCGATCTTTTGGATGGACGTGGAGCCGATACCACGGCGCGGCGTGTTGATCACACGCTTGACGCTCATCTCGTCGGCAGGATTCACCACCATCTTGAGATAGGCCATCACATCGCGCACCTCGGCACGATCAAAGAACCTCGTGCCGCCCACAATCTTGTAGGGCACGCCCGCGCGCAGGAACATATCTTCCAAGATACGCGACTGCGCGTTGGTGCGATAGAACACGGCGATGTCGTCGTACGGCGTACCGCCGTCATGAAGCTTGTCGATTTCCGAGGCGATCCAGCGCCCCTCATCGCGCTCGTCGCTTGCCTGATAGGCCTGAATCTTCTCGCCATCGCCCGCGGCGGTGAACAGACGCTTGTCCTTGCGCTGCGAGTTATGGCGCACCACGGCATTTGCCGCCGAAAGGATATGGCCAGTCGAGCGGTAATTCTGCTCGAGCTTAACCACCTTGGCATCGGCAAAATCCTGCTCGAAGTCGAGGATGTTGGAGATATCGGCGCCGCGCCAGGAATAAATCGACTGGTCGTCGTCGCCCACAACCATCAGGTTCTTGTACTTGGCAGCGAGCAGGTTCGCGATCTCGTACTGCACGTGATTCGTATCCTGATACTCGTCTACGCTGATATAGCGGAAACGCTCCTGATATTTTTCGAGCACCTCGGGGCGGCTGCGCAAAAGCTCAAGCGTCCGCACGAGCAAGTCGTCAAAGTCCATCGCGTTCGCGGCACGCAGGCGACGCTCCAGCTCTGCGTAAACACGCGCGGCCTTCTCTTCCTGAGGACTCGACGCGCGAGCGCTCATCTCGTCCGGGCCGATCATGGCGTTTTTCGCCGCCGAGATCTTGGAGCGAATCATGTTGATGGGGTACTGCTTTTGCTCGATGGAAAGCGCCTGCATGATATCGCGCACCATGCGGCGAGAATCGTCATCATCGTAGATGGAGAACTGGCCGGTATAGCCCAAAAGATCAGCATCCTCGCGAAGCATGCGCACGCACATAGCGTGGAACGTGCACACCCACATGCCACGCGTGCCCTCCGGCAAAAGAGAGCTTAGACGCTCGCGCATCTCAGCCGCAGCTTTATTGGTAAAGGTGATGGCAAGGAGCTGCCACGGACGCACGCCCAGATCGGCAACCATGTGAGCGATGCGGAAGGTGAGCACGCGAGTCTTACCGGAACCGGCGCCGGCAAGCACCAGAAGCGGCCCCTCGGTAGTGAGCACGGCTTCGCGCTGGGCGGGATTGAGCGAATCGATATCGACGGCGTACGCCATGAATAGAACTCCATTCCAAACGGCGCGATGGCGCCAGACACATGAGCCGTACCAGTATAGCCGCCCACACGGACGCGCGGGGCAAGCAACCCTGCGACCATCAGGGGCTCACGAGCGGGCACCAATGTGACAAAAAGTTGACAAAAAGTCGACAGGTTTAATGTGTCACATTTTCACAGCCCCTTCATATAACACGTCCGCGCCTGCAACGCTGATTGTGGCGCGGGCGTTACGTTATCCCCTCCTCCCCACAAAAGCGCGCACGCCGTCGCATAATGAGGGGCGAATAAACGAAGGAGAAAACCCAATGGCGCATCGCATCCTGTACTACATGGTGGACGGCTCGACGGCAAAGGCCCAGCAGATCCTGAAAGAATGGGGCGTAGACGATCAGATCGAGCTCATCGGGTGCGCGCATGAACCGCTTGTCGACCCCAGCCCCGCACAGATGGTTGGATGCGAGGGCTTTATTGGCGAGTTCGGCCCTGTATCGGCAAAGACGGCAGACGCCATGGCGGACGCGGGCATTCGCATCGTCTCGAGCATGTCTATCGGAATCAATCACGTCGATGTGTCGGCCCTTGCACAGCACGGCATCATCACCACCAACTGCCCTGGCTACTGCTCCCTCGATGTCGCCCAGCACGCAGCAGGGCTCATGCTCGACCTCATGCGCAGCATCACCTTCTCCAACCGAGAAGTACTCGCCGGTGCCTGGGAGCCCACCGGAGGCTATACTGCGCACCGCACGCAGGGGCAAACAATCGGCCTCGTATTCTTTGGTAACATCGCCCGCGCCATGGCAAGCATCGTGCAGGCGCTTGGCATGAACGTCGTGGCATGGGCGCCCACCAAGACCCGCGAGGACCTTGCCCAAGCAGGTTGCACTAAAGCCGAAACTCTCGACGAGCTGCTCGCTGTCTCCGACGTGGTGAGCCTGCACTGCCCGCTTATTCCGCAAACCGAAAAACTCATTGGCACCCACGAGCTCGAGGTCATGAAGCCTAGCGCCTTCTTGATCAACACCGCCCGCGGCCCCGTCATCGACGAGGAAGCGCTGCTCGCCGCATTGGACGAAAACATCTCCAGCAACGGCACACGCGGCATCCGCGCTGCCGCTCTCGATGTCCTTGCCGATGAGACCGCTCCCAATCGCGCCCTTATCGAGCACCCCCGCTGCATCGTCACGCCGCATACTGCCTACTGCACCGAGGAGGCCAACGACACCTTGCGCCGCATGACGCTCAAGGCACAGGCCGACTATCTTGTTCGAGGCATCATGCCCGAGCACGTCGTCGCGGCATAGCAAAAGCGCCGCTCGGCCCAAGCCGAACGGCGCACCATCACCACAAGCAAAAAGCGCTATAGCCCCAGCACGGGGACAGCGACGAGGAAGTACGCAAGTACGACCACGCCCAAAACGATGCGGTAGACGCCAAAGACCTTGAAGTCGTGACGCTTCACAAAGCCCATGAGCCATTTGATGGCCGCGAGGGAAACAACAAACGCAACCACGCAGCCCACGCCCAGAATCGCCGCCTCGGACGCACCGAACGTACCGCCCTTGATAAAGAACTTGACGAGCTTGAGCGCGCTTGCACCAAACATGACGGGGATGGCCAAAAAGAACGTAAACTTGCTCGCCACCGCACGCGTGCAGCCCAAAAGCAAGCCGCCGATAATGGTCGAACCCGAGCGCGACGTGCCCGGCACCAGCGAGAGCACCTGGAACAAACCGATTCCCAAAGCTGTCTTCCAAGACAGATCATCCAGCGTGGCGATGGAACCGAAGTCCCCGCCGTCATCCTCGCTCACGGAAGGCGTTGCAAAATGAGCGCCGGCAGGACGCGCGCCAGGCAGCACATCCAAGGTCTCGCGCGTGCGGGCACGGCGCGTCTCGATAACGATGAAAGCGATACCATAGACGATCAGCGCGATAGCAACCACGGGAGCATTGTAAAAATGATCTTCCATCCAATCGTTCAATGGCAAGCCGATAACCGCCGCAGGAATGCATCCGAGCACGATCTTGCCCCAAAGCTTCCACGTGTCGCGACGCCCCTCCTTGCCCTTGCTGGGCGAAAACGGATTGAGCTCATGAAAAAACAGCACGCAGACAGCAAGGATTGCACCCAGCTGAATAACCACCAAAAACATGTTGAGAAATGTCTTGCTCACGTTGAGCTTGATAAACTCATCGACCAAGATCATATGACCGGTAGACGAGATGGGCAGCCATTCCGTGATGCCCTCGACCAGACCCAGGAAGGCCGATTTAAGCAGTTCGATGATATCCAAAAGAAGCCTTTCGCCTGAGCTGCGGCCATGGTCCCGCAGCAACTCCGTGCACCATTATCCCACGCTGCAGGCATGCTCGAAAAAAAGCAGCGTCATTTACAGAATTTAGAGGTACCGGGTGATTAAAGCCGGGTATAACCGCTGTAAGGCAACGCAGCCAAAGGAGCTGCAGAGCCATTGAGGAGGCAAACATGAACGAGGGTTATTCAAAAGTATTCGTCGCGCTCGACGGCACTGAACAGCAGGATTTTGTTCTCGCGCGCGCTATCAAGGTCGCCGCGAATAACAAAGCCAAGCTCATCATCGGCCATGTAATTGACTCGACAGCGCTCGAGTCCGCCGGTTCCTACCCCATTGATTTGGTAAACGGCCTTGAGGAGGCATTTAAGAACTCAATCGAAAAGCAGGTTGAGGAAGCCAAGGCAAACCCCGATATTCCCGAAGTCGAAGTCATCATTCGCGCCGGCCGTATTCGCGAGACCCTCAAAGACGAGATGCTCGACATTATTCAGCCCGATCTGGTGCTCTGCGGCGCTCGCGGCCTCTCTTCGATCAAGTACGCCCTGCTCGGCTCCATCTCCACGTTCCTGCTTAGGAACACCGAGTGCGACATCCTAGTTGTGAAGTAGCTCGACGCTCCGCCCAATCGCCATCAAACGCATTCGATAAAGCTCCGGTCACAAGACCGGGGCTTTATTTATGCAGGCTATGCAGGCGCCTAAAGGCAGGCATCCGCCGCCAAACCCGTCACCATGTCTACGACTCAAAATAGTGCATATGATTGGTTGGGAACGTGATCTCGACTTCAAAGAATTCCCCATGCTCGGAGCGGGCCACGATTCCCAACCCCATTTTGTCGCATAGGCGCTTGACCAAATAGAGCCCAATACCAGTGGAGCGCTTGCCGTTTCTGCCGTTCTCGCCGGTAAAGCCGCGGTCAAACACACGATCCAAATCTGCGGCAGGAACGCCGCGGCCATTGTCGCGAACCACAAGCTTCACGCAATCATCGGTGCCCCCTGCGTTCGCACGAGTCGCCGCAAAGAGCAGCTGAGCACCCTCGTCGCAGGCGTATTTCACACTGTTTTGAATGAGCTGCCCCAAGATGAACTCAACCCATTTTTCGTCGGCAAACACCTCGAGCTCAAGGCCGCGGCAAACGGGCGCCACATGGGCAGAAATCATCGCACGCGCGTTGCGCTTAAGTGCCGAAGAGACAATGGACTGCAAGGAGACATTTCGCACTACATAATCGCGGTCGAGTGATTCCGAGCGAGCGTAAAACAGCGCCTGTTCGATGTATCCCTCAACGCGGTCAACCTCCTCCGCCAGAGCATCGACCTTTTCGTGCACCTCCTGAGGTTGAATCATCCAGGTTTTCGAGCATCAAATAGGCTGCAACCAGCGGCGTCTTCGCTTCGTGCACCCACGTTTCGACATACTCTCGGTAATTCGCAGTCTGGCGGCGATAGCCTGCGACCTCATCGTTTGCAGCCTTAGCGATAGCACGGATGACGTCATACACGGCCTCGCCCTCGGCATCCTCCGGATATTCCATCATCTCCATTGCCCAAGAGACGCTCTCGAGATGTTCCGCACAGCGTTCGAGCCCGCGATAGAACTTCCGGTGACGAAGCCAGTCCGACACAGCGCCGATCAACGTGCCGGCAACTCCAATAAGAGCGACCAAGACCACGATCTGCACGTACACGCTCGTGGTGAGCAAAACGCTGCAGGCAAGCCCCGTAGCGAGCAGGGGCAGCAGCAGCACAGCGCCATGCGACCTCAAATACCTGCCCATAAGCCGCTACACCGAATAGCCTTGGCCGCGATGCGTGGTCAGATACCCATGTACCCCAATCTTATCGAGCGTAGCGCGCAGGCGATTGATGTTAACCGTCAAGGTGTTGTCGTCGATAAACGTATCGGAATTCCAAAGGTCGCGCATGATGGCCTCGCGCGAGACAATCGTTCCCGCATGGCGCATAAGCAAACTCAAGATCCTCAGCTCGTTTTTGGTCAGCTCGACTTCCGAGCCCTCGTACAGCGCGCGAGAACGGGCAACATCGAGCTCAAGCCCATCATGTCGCAGCACAGTCTTTCCCTGCGCGGAGGAGCTGCGACGCAAAAGCGCTTGCATGCGCGCAATGAGAACACGCAGGCTATAGGGCTTGGGAATAAAGTCGTCGGCGCCAAGCGTCATACTCATAACCTCGTCGACCTCCGTCGTGCGAGAGGTGAGCACGATAATGGGCACGTCCGAATGCGAGCGCAGTTCGCGACAGATAAACTGCCCGTCCGTCTGAGGTAGGCTCAAGTCGAGAAGCACAAGGTCGGGAGACGCCTCCAACACGTCGTCGACCACATGGTCAAACGTCGTGCAAGCAAGCGCCTCATAGCCGTTGTGCTCAAGCGCCAAGGCGAGCTCTGTGCGAATGGCGTCGTCATCTTCGACGATGTAGATCTTCGACATGGAAAAGCCCCTTTCGGTTGCCCTCCATTATGGACGAGACAAGGGCGATGCCACCGCATGTGGCAACAATGTAAGCAAGCGTCCCGTTAGGAGAAGAGCTTTGATACGCCCGTGGCCAAGAACTCGGCAATGGAGCGATCCTCTGCCGAATCTCCCTGACCAGCGTCCTCCACAACCACGCCGTGCTCATCGGAGACGAGCACATGCGCACCGCCAAGGTCGTTTAGCGAAAGCACGATATCGTCCGCGGACCCAGGCGTCGCGCGCAGCACGCGATAACCACGCGTTGCCGCTAGCTGCTCAACCAGCGTCATGGAGCCACACAGGTGCTCGCCTTCCGCGGCAGCCACATAAAGCGTGCCCGACTTCACGCAGCAAAGCGCCTCCGGAGCCACGCCCGTCTCAATCTGCTCGGCGTGAGCAAGCTCGGCACGCGCGCACAGTGCATCATGGGAAGTCGAGGCCAGGGGTTCGTAAGCGCCCACGGTCATGGCGGCGTTACCGTTTACGTCAATCACCAGCATGAGCACACCGTTGGGATCCGCATAGGTGCCCTCGGCAAGAGACCACTCCACGTGCTGCTTTGCCCAAGAAAGCATATTGGTGGTGAGGGGGCGACCCTGTACCATGCGCTGCGAAAGAGCACGGATATGCCTGTTGAGCAAAGGAACCTGCCTGTGCGCCATGCGCCAGCGGCATACAAGCGCGGGCTGATCGAGCTGAAAATCCGGTACAGCCTGCTGCGTCTCGCAAAACTCCCTGTAGGCACGAAGGTCCTCGGGATTGGAGAAAAGATCCTCGTCACGCACCGTCATGGCAGACACGGCTCCTTTTCATCTAAGCGCGCGGGGCATGCACCCCACCATCCCCGCACGCTTCGAAAAAGTGCACGGGCCAAACTCTCGATAGCGAAAACGCCCCAGCAAAAGCAAGATGCAGCACGCTCATGCGGCAGGTTGCCCAGCTGGGACGCCTTTAGCAAAAGCCAAATCCCAACGCTCGAACAAACAACGAGATTCGGCAAAAAACTCCTAGTGGCGGAAGTGACGAGCACCTGTGAACACCATAGCGATACCGTGGTCGTCACAAGCCTGGATGGACTCCTCGTCGCGCATCGATCCACCGGGCTGGATAATCGCGGTCACGCCATGGGCCGCAAGCACGTCCACGTTGTCGCGGAACGGGAAGAACGCATCGCTCGCAGCAGCAAAGCCGCCCGCCTCAACGCCCATGCGCTTGCAGGTCTCCTCGGCGCGCTCGCACGCAAAGAGCGCAGAGTCGACGCGGTTGGGCTGGCCAGGTCCCATACCGATACCGGACTGATCCTTGGCGATCAAGATGGCGTTGGACTTAACGGTCTTCACCACGCGCCAAGCGAACAGGAGGTCGTCCATCTCCTTGTCCGTGGGCTTGCGAGTCGTGGGGAAGGTAAAGGTCGAGGGATCCTCGGAAACGGTGTCCACGGCCTGAACGAGCATACCGCCGTCAACGGTACGAGCCTCGAGGTGAGCGTGGCCATCGGAACCGCCGGTCTCCAACACGCGCAGGTTCTTGCGGCGGCTCAGACGCTCCAGAGCCTCGTCGGTAAAGGACGGGGCAATGAGCACCTCGACAAAAAGCTTGTCGCGATCGGCAAAGTGCTCCACAAGCTCAAGGGGAACCTCGCGGTTCAAGGCGATAATGCCGCCATAGGCGCTCTTGGGATCGCATGCAAAGGCGCGATCATAGGCCTCGGTCACCGTCTTGGCGACAGCAGAACCGCAGGGATTTTGATGCTTGAGGATGATGGCAGCAGGCTCATCAAACTCGCGCACGGCATTCCAAGCGGCATCGGCGTCGAGCAGGTTGTTATAGGAAAGCGGCTTGCCCTGGATCTGCTTGGCGCCAACGAGCGGATTTGCCGAAGAGGCGAAGTTGCCAAACTCATCGGCAAAGCGATAAACGGCAGCGGCCTGATGCGGGTTCTCGCCATAGCGAAGGTCCTCGACCTTCTCGAGATGCAGATCGATTGCCGCAGGCGGAACAAAAGCAGCAGAGGCGGGAGCCTCGGGGGCCTCCTCTGCCAAGTAGCTGTTGAGCCACGTGGAGATAGCGGTATCGTAGGCGGCGGTACGCGTATAGGTCTTGGCAGCCAGGCGACGACGCGTGCCCAAGGTGGTTGCGCCCTTGTGGCGATGCATCTCGTCGAGAACCATCGCGTAATCGGAGGGATCGCACACCACGGTCACCGAATCGTTGTTCTTGGCGGCAGAGCGCAGCATGGAAGGGCCACCGATATCGATATGCTCGATGGCGTCGGCAAAGGTCACATCGGGAGAGGCAACGGTCTTCTCAAACTCGTACAGGTTAACCGCCACGAGGTCGATCATCTTGATATCGTGCTCGCTGGCCTGAGCCATGTGCTCCTCGGAGTCACGACGGCACAGCAAAGCGCCGTGCACCTTGGGGTGCAACGTCTTCACGCGACCATCCATCATCTCGGGGTAGCCGGTAAACTCCTCAATCGGGGTAACGGGAACGCCCGCAGCCTCAATCGCCTTGGCGGTTCCGCCCGTCGAGATAATCTCAACGCCAAAATCGTCAACCAGTGCTCGTGCGAAATCGACGACGCCGGTCTTATCGGTGACCGAGATAAGCGCGCGCCCGATCTTCACATCAGCGGCCATGCCTTCCTCCTTGTCGCGAAAGGGGCCTTGATACCGCAAAAGTTGCGGCATCGACCCCCTCTTCCACATACATCACTAATGTAGCGCATCGACACGCCAACTCGCAGGCGATACGCATGTTATTTGAAGAAAATACCGAGAGGCGATGGCGCTTTCGCGTAGAAATGACGCAGTTGACGTGTGAACATGAAGGCACCATATTCCGCGCCCCAAACGGTGGTATTAAATCTGCCGAGAGAAAGGTGCGCTGCGTGTCGACCGTGCTGTACAGACCATTTGAAGATGAAGATTTCGAACCGCTTGTCGAGATCGTCCGTACGCTATGGCACGACGACGATGACGTCCCCGACGCTGCCTTTGGCACCCTCGAGGCGACATGCGATCTTGCGCATTGCCTCTCGGTATCCACTTTCTCACAGGTAGCCCTTATCGACGGTGCGCCGCGCGGCATCATCCTCGCCCGCTCGGAAAACGACTACAATCAAGATCTATCCCGCTGGGCGACCATCGAAGCAAAATCGGCCTGCGCTATGGATTCCTACGACGCCAAAGCCGCCCACACGTTCCAAACGTGGTACGACGGCATGCGCAAAGTAGACGAGCGCCTCTTGGCATCGAGCGGCCTTACACTCGACAATGAAATCACGCTGCTCGTTGTAGACCCCTCGGCACAGGGGCTCGGAATCGGAACGGTGCTGTTTGACGCCGTATCTTCGTACTACGCCGCACTCGGCGATCTTAAGGCGTATCTGTATACCGACAGCGATTGCAGATGGTCGTTCTACGAGTTCCGCGGCATGAAGCGTTTAGGGAGATACAAATCGACACGCGAAGAGCGCAGTCTGCTTCCGCGAGAGATGTATCTTTACGGTTTAGACCTCAGTGCCTAACCTGCGAGGAATTGGACGTCTTGAGGGCAGCTTGACGCCCAACGCGCCCGCAGGGGAAAACACATAGGCGGTACGGACACACGCCCGTGCCTGGACGCAATCGCAACTCTCTCCGCGGTCGTGTCCAGATATGAAAGGGTCCGACGGAAACATTCCGTCGGACCCTTTTGCATGAACTATCGGAACTCGCAGGTTAAAACGTGCCGCCGCCTCCGCCGCCACAGCCGCCGCCTCCGCCGCCGGAAAAGCCACCACCGCCGCCACCGCCGGAGCTGGACTCCGAAGCTGCCACCGCGGACACGGAATTGTGGTAGACCCTGCCAATCGAATCGGTGGGAGCGTCGAGTGCAGGATCGCTATAGCACCACCAGTACACGGGGTAGTAATCGTAGAAGCCCTCGGCGTTACGAACCGCAGGCGGCACGGCGTCGGCAAGCTCGCGCAGCGTCTTTTTGGAAACACCCAGGGCCGCGCCCATCACCATGAGCTTGTTCCACAAGACAAGGTCGCCCGGCACGGCCTCGCCCAGGCGGGTGAAGTCCTCGAGCCACCTCTTAAGCGCGCGGCATTTGTTCTCCAAGTCGGCACCCTCTTGCGTTAGGCGACGGAAGGTCAAGCCCAACAGAATGGTAATCACCGAGCAGACAACGGAGACGCCAAACGCAATGATGTTAGGCACGGGAGCATCCAAGAAGAACATCTGGAGAAGTCCTCCTCCGATGACAAACGTGCCACCAATAATCGTGAGCACCACAGCCGCCGTGCCATCGGAAGCAACGAGATTCCTGGATTCCACAGCGCCCGTGACACTGTGCGTGTAGTTATCAAGCCTCCTGGAATACGTACTCGTATGCTTTCTGGCATATTGCTTGAACGACTGGAATGTGCGCGAAAGAGTAGTTCCCTGGCGCTCGACGCCCAAGAAATACAGCTCGAGCACAGCGCGATCGATTCCGTTCTTTGCCCTCGTAAAGCCACCGTTATCCATCGAAATGCAGTAGTCGCTCGCAGCTTTTTGACCGGGTGTGGCAACACTTTGCAGCTTGATCAAACGATCGTCCGTAAGCTTCATAAGCGTAGCAACAAAAGCACGGTCGGGCACCGTGCCTTTGTTCATAAACGTCGCGAGCACGGCAGGGTGGTCGTCGCTTGGAACATCACGGAAGTACGTCTCGTTAAACGTGGGGACAGGACGCTTGAGGCGCAGTTTCTGTACCACCGTCACCGCCAGCAGCGCCACGGAAACAACAACCGTCAATGCCGCCAGGCCATAAGAGAGAAGCCGCGCACGTTCGCGACGAGCATTTGCCTCTTTGGCCCACTGCTTTTCCTCGTCCAAAATATCCGGAAGGCGCTCTTCATCAGATCGAGAGCCCGATGGCATGTAGGGCACCCAAGACGCGGGGAACGCGATACGCGCCTCGGCGAATTCGCCTGCCCTCACGCAGGGGACATCGTAATCAACCTCGCCGTCCTCGTCGTCGGGCGTGACCAGCGCCGTTAGCGGACCATGGCCCCAGGCACGCAGCGTATCGCCTACAGTAGCGGGGTTTTGCTGCACCAGGGAGGCGTCAAACGAAACGTTAAGCGTCACGTCGTTCGAGTCTTCCCCCCATCCGTCGCCCACGAACTTCCAGTAGAGCTCGGCGGTATCCTGCCAAAGCATGACCGCGCCGCTCATCGTGTAGGAGATCTCGACATCTGCACTCGAGCCATCGGACGAAGGCATAAAGATCTTCAAAGTCACAGACGAGCCGCTGGTATCTACGGTATAGACGCCGTAATCCCCCGAGGAGGCATAATCCGCCTCTTGGAATTCATCTCCATCGACAGAAACGCCGTCAATGCTCAGGGTCACGTTCTCGCCCTGCTGATTTTGCCCAAGCGGGATCTCCCAATACACACCGTTAACATCGTCGGTGAACTCGAAAGTTCGCTCTTCGCTCACCTGCAGGGAGCCATCGGACGCCACATGCGCCCGCATATCCACCTGCGATGTCTGGTAGGTGCTCGCATAAGCTGCAGCAGGAATCAAAGACGCCACCAGCACCAGGGCCAAGGCGGTAATTGCGCGAAAACGGGTACGCATGGCACATCCTTACGTCGGCGTTATCCGTGGCCCTATTGTAGTCGCGCAGGGGCGTTTCGCACGCGTGCGCGCCCACATTCGATGTTGGTGCTCTCCAACAAGGTAGGCATATCAGCCCTTCGCATCATCCGCCAAGACGCTCCCATCGCTCACCGGCGAAACGTAACCGGCGTCAAACGTCACCACGCAGGGGACACCGGGGCATTTTTCGCCCACGAGCGCACTCACACGAGAAAGAAGCTCATCGTCATCCATATCAAAATCGGTAGGACGTACCAGGTCGAACGCCACAAAACCTCGCTTCTGGCGCACATCGTGAACCGAAAGCCGCGGGTCGATATCCCTCACGCGCTCGTTAAGCCACGAGCGCAAGTCAAAGCCATCGGGAGCATCAGTCACAACTGGATCGCAGTGCAACGTTATCTCGACCCCCAACTCTCGCTGGATGTCGTGCTCGATGGTGTCGAGTACCTCATGGTTGGCAAAGGCGCCGCGCTCGCCCGGCATCTCGACATGCGCGCTTGCGAACTGACGGCCCGGGCCGTAATCGTGCACCATAAGGTCATGCGTGCCCAGGACCCCGGGATACGACATGATCTTGGTGTGGATGCGTTCAACAAGCCCCTCGTCTGGAGCCTGGCCCAGAAGAGGGCTCGCCGCGTCGCGCACCAAATCGACGCCACCGGCACACACAAAAAGGCCCACGCCCAAGCCTGCCCAGCCATCAAGGTCGATACCCGTGGCACGGGAGATGAGCACAGCCGCCAAGACCGCACCAGAGGCGATCACGTCATTTCGGGAGTCGACGGCAGTAGCGAGAAGCGTCCCAGAATCGATGCGATGCCCCAGGCGCCTATTGAATAGGGCCATCCACGTTTTGACCACCATAGAAAGAATGAGCACCGCCATCGAAGCCGTGCCGTATTCGGTAAACGACGGATGGAGCAGCTTATTCACCGATTCGGTAACCAAGTTAAGACCCACGGAGCACACGATCACAGCCACGCTGAGGCCTGCTAGGTACTCAAAGCGTCCATGCCCGTACGGATGGCCTGCGTCGGCAGGACGTGCCGCCAGGCGAAAGCCCAGCAAGCTCACAATATTGCTCGAAGCGTCGGATACGTTGTTGACGGCGTCAGCAACAAGCGACACGGAACCCGTAAGCAGTCCAACGATGCCCTTGCTCACGCACAACACGATATTGCAGCAAATGCAGATGATGCCTGCGGCCAGTCCGGCACGGGTACGCACCGAAGCGTCCAAAGGCTCACCTTCCGGCTGCGCCACCAAACGACGTATCAGCCAGTTTATCATCGCGCACGCACCTCCATGTAACATTGAGAGCACAGTATACCCGCACGCGCTGCCGCGTTTTCGTCCAGATTGCAACGAAATCCAAACTCAGCATCGAGACATCAAATGACGTCGAGCGAGCGCAGACGCACTCCAACCTCTATACTGAGCGACATGGAATTCAATGAAGAACATATCGACAGCGCAAACGGCCCACGCGACACCTGCGTCGCGGGACGCTTTGCACCGTCACCCTCCGGTCGTATGCATCTGGGCAATATCTTCTCCGCCCTTATGGCATGGCTTTCCGTGCGAAGCCAGGGTGGGCGCATGGTCCTACGCATCGAGGACCTCGATACGCGCTGCCACAATCCCCTGTGGTCCGATCTTTTTATCGAAGACCTTCGCTGGCTTGGCCTGGACTGGGACGAAGGTCCCTTCTATCAACGAGACCGTACGAACCTTTACGAAGACGCCCTCAAGAAGCTCGTCGCGTCCGGCCTCACGTATCCCTGCTTTTGCACGAGGGCCGAGCTACACGCGGCAAGCGCTCCACATGCGAGCGATGGTACCCCCATCTACGCGGGCACGTGCCGCCGCCTCTCGCCTGCAGAGGTGGCGCAGCGCACAGCCGTACGGCTGCCGGCAACGCGCCTGCGTGTGCCGGAAGCCAACAGTCCTTTCGATACTATTGAATTTGTAGACGGTGTTTACGGCGAACAGCGCGAGTCGCTCTCCTCGGAATGCGGTGACTTTTTGATTCGGCGCAGCGATGGAATCTTCGCCTATCAGCTTGCGGTCGTAGTTGACGACGCCGCCATGGGCATCACAGAAGTTGTGCGCGGAAACGACCTACTCTCATCCACACCGCGCCAGATGTATCTACAGCATCTGCTGGGGTATCCCCACCCGCACTATGCTCACGTGCCACTGCTCGTCGCTGCCGACGGGCGTCGCCTTTCCAAGCGCGATCACGATTGCGGTATGGACGAGCTTCGCGAGCGATTTGGCTCGCCCGAAACACTTTTGGGATATATCGCGCACCTCGCCGGCATCGCCCCAGACGCCAAGCCGCGCAGCGCAGCAGAACTGGTCGAGCTGTTCTCCTGGGACGCTATCCGAGCACATCGCGACGATATCGTCATCGCGCCGTAGCAAGCGAGCGCGTTGCCTCAGCTCCGCACTCTCTCGGGTTCGAATCCCCGGGCTCCTTCAAAACGGAAAAAGGACGCCCGGGTGGACGTCCTTTCCAAGTCAAACTGGCGGAGAGCTGGGGATTCGAACCCCAGATGCCCTTTTGGGGCATACTCGCTTAGCAGGCGAGCACCTTCGGCCTCTCGGTCAGCTCTCCGTAACAGCCGTAATATTATACCCTACTCGGCCCCAACAGTACAAGAAAAGAAATGCAAGTCTTCAGAATTCCCCTGCAGATACACAGCGACACTATGCTCAATCTACTGCAAAGACCTGCTCAGCACGCTTAAATCGTCGCTGCCGCGTGCGTGCCACATCTGATAGACGCAGCGCGTTCCCAAGAAGAAAAAGCCATTATCGACCAGCAGAACTGCCAAATCGGCAATGAAATTCGAAACTTCCTCTGTGGGCGGCAAGGCAATTCCCGCCCGTTCGACGGTAGCAACCGCATCTTCAAACGAAGGCGACTCCGAGACTTCCATCTCGGCCATAAGCGCCCGCATTTCCTCCTGCGCCGTAGGTTCAATCTCCTCGCCGCGCGGAATCAGCCGATAACATGCAAGCGCCATCTGTCTATCGCCCAAGTTCCAATAGGCAAACGCTATACGATAGAACAGGTAGCCGATGGAGGCGCGATCATGCGCAAGGCGCGCCGCATGCTTGCCCACCTCGACAACCTCATCAAAACGCTCTAGCTGGGCAAGAACGTTGATGAGCGAAAAATGCGCCTGCATGGAGGACTTCGCCATATCGTAAAGCTTGCGCGCCTGCGGCAGCAAAGCTTCTAAATCGCCTGCCTGCGTATAGAGATTGCACAGCTCATACTGGGCAAAGTAAAGGGCATCCGGCACGCGCAAAACACGAATGTCGCCATCGTCCTCCGTGAGGGGAAGCAGCAAACGCGCAAGGTAATTCTCACAGAATTGAGATTCAATCGGACCCGTTGCCGCAAGCTCTTCCAGCGCACATGTTGCCTCGAGTTCATCGACGAGCTTGGCAAAACCCTTTGCCGCTGCAGCGGGATCGGTATGCACAAGCTCCCGGAGCTCCACCACCCGCTTGACGTGAGGGTCTTCGGAGTCCTCCATCACCTCAAGCTCCGCAGCGGTATCTGCCAAAAGCAGCGACCGCAACGATTCTGGCAGCACGCGCATATCGTTTGCCGGCGCCACCTTACGCTGGTCAACCGCGGGCCAAGCCTCCTCACCAGCATATATCGAGTCTTCAAGCGCCTTGAGACATGGAGCGCCCTCAAACGACCCGGCATCGAGTCGCTTGGCGACTTCACGCCACTTGGCCATATATGCCGAGCGCGTGAACTCGTAGATGCATATCGGGAGCCTCTCCTCGGGCCGCTCGTCTTCGAACAATGGATCAACCTGCACAAGGCAGCGCTCGATATTGAGCCCTGCCGCAAAACAGGCCGCCGCCAACGTAAGGACCACGCGCGATAGAAGTTCTGCGCGCAGCCCTCGAATTTCGCCCTCATCATATTTGGCCCACCCGCCCGCGAGCTCGTCATAGAACGAGCGGGGCATGGCGGCGCAGGGCGGCTGCATGAACTGCACGCGCATGGCGCCGCGAGACACATCGACATCGAATCGATAGTCGAGACGCGTGATGACGTTAATCCCCTCCGCAAGACGCGCAAATCGCGTGCGAACATCCCATTCGCCCCCAGGCGCGCATTGGATCGTTCCCGGCATCGCCCATGGATTTGGCTCCGAAAGCTGCTCCAACAGCTGCGCGACCTGTCCCGTCGTCTCGTCGAAGATGCGACGGTCGATCCTCGAGCAGTCTTCTTCACTTGGAGACATGGAGGTGGGCGCCATGCCCGCCCCCATGCGATCAAGCATGCGAGAGAGGCGATTCAGAACCGTCTCAACAGAAAGCACTGTCTCCACTTCATGATGCGACAACCCCGAACGATCGAAGTTGACAAAGAAGCTGCGTGTGCGCTCAATGCGCGCGAGCGTAAGCGTCGTTTTAACCGAGCAAGTGCGCAAGCAGGGAAGATCCACCTCGCTCATCAAGCGCTTTGCATACAGCTCCAGACCACAGGGATTTTGATTGCTCTCGATGCGATACAGCAGTGCGTCGATGGCGTCCGGAAGCGAGGCAGACGCAAAGCCGCAAAACAGCTCGACAGGCTCATCAAGCGCATGCATCTCGATATCAAAACGTTCATGTTCGGCATTCGGGCTTCCAGAGGAAATGGCACCGGAACTCGGCGCGCCAAAGACGCAGTAGCGCAGATAAAGCGACGCCAGGAAGTCACCGTAGCGAAGGCTGCGTTTCGAATTCCAGGTGGGCTCGTCGGCGTTCTCGCGCATCGTGCCCTCCACAGCGCCCTTGAAGTGCGAAATACAACGCAAGCGCCCATGTTCATCAAGCACGCTAATCGATCCCGACTCTGCATCGGGGCTCTTGCGAATCGCCAGATCGGGAACATCCGGAAGCGCCACATCCTTCACCGGAGCACACGTACGGTACACTTCGCCGGACATGTTGACATAGCCCAAAATCTCGACCTGCGATCGTCCGACAAACCGGACAACATAGCAGGCCTCCTGAGCATCCTTGCCAAACGCGCCGGAAATCGTGCCGTACGTTTCGTCGTCGAGCTGCTCGGGCATGTGCGTGAAGCGTTTTTTGCCCGCCAGTAGGCCCAGTTTATAACGAGCTGCCTGCATTGCCTCGTCCTTCTTGTTTAAGCCACCGGTAACGTGCTGGCAGCGAGATGTTCCACATTCATCATACGTTCGATGCTAAGCCTCAGACCCAGGACGTCCGGCAGTCGGTGGCTTTGGGCACGGGGGACGGGACCGCCCGCTTCAGAGGCAACATAAATGCATAAAACGGTAGTCGATTTGAATAAAAAACGGGCAAATCGAACCACTTTGGCATTTTCCGCAGACCGACCTGTGCATTCTGGCAAAAAAGTCAATAATTGCGCGATATGACGACCCTTTCCATCAACGTTTAGGCGCTGAAACTGCCGATGGTGACTATGAACGACGTTCACAGTCACCATCGAGCCTTCAAAGGCCATTCGGGCAGTTATACATCCGCAAACGCGATAACTGAATCGCGCAAATATTAACTTTTTTGCCAAAGCAGGAACCTTCGCATGCACACACGCGCTTACGGGCGCATCGTGATCGAGGCGCTCCTCATAAGGCTGCGAGCACAAGGACAAAAAACGTCGCCACCAAGCACATCGCAGGCGGGGCGAAACACCGCGATAAAAGAAAAGCCCCCATTGCTGGGGGCCTAACATTCGGTTGGTGCGGCATATAGGATTCGAACCTATGACCTTTTGATTCGTAGTCAAACGCTCTATCCAGCTGAGCTAATGCCGCAGCGCGCTATTTATAATGCCATCGCCCCTAGGTCGCGTCAAGAAAAACTTTTCTAAAAGTCAAAAAATTTTTTGCTTCACGCATGCAAAACAGCTAAAGCGCAGGTAAATAAGGCATCTGATCAAAATGCGCTCCTCGGTTGATTTCGCATCGCACCCTCATTTTCACAAATGGGACGTTTGTGACGCTTTGCGCGATGCATTCGGGACCCAAGGCGCTTCCAAAATAACCTCCGGCCGATAGCCTCATAAGTGAGAAGGACCCGTCGCGGCACCCGTTGATCTACTCAACGACCCATGGGTCGAAATGAAATGCACATGGAAGGACGAGGAACCTATGAAGATCTCCAAGAAGCTACTGGCGGTGTGCGTTGCAGCTTTCACCTTGAGCATGGCCTTGATGGGCTGCAACAGCGGCACGAGCTCTTCCGGCGGCGGAAGCGCCCCCACAGGAGCCGCCGAACAAAAGGAATCCAGCAAGCCTACCGATGACCGCGTCGACTTTACTTGGTTCAAGGCCTCTGTGCCCGAGGGCTATGACATCTGGTCCGATACCGGTGACGGCGGCTTTGTTGGCAGTATCTGCTTCAAGAATGTCGAAGAGAGCGACAAGTCCATCTCCTTTGACGTCGAATTCGACGACGCTGAGACACTCGTTGCCGATGAAACCGACAGCGACGGCTATACCGCCGGCGAAGACATCACTGTTGGCAAGTACACCTGGAAAACTGTCAACTTCACCTGGAACGATACACCGAGCGTCGAGCTGATCGCCGAGATTCCCAACACCGGCCAAAGCGTTGTCATCTACCTGTTCATGACGACTCCGGACGACCCTGCCGTCAAGGCATTCCTCGAGTCCCTCGAGTTCCCTGAGAACCTCGAAGAGGCACATAACGAAGCCAAGAACATCAGCATTGCAGACCTGTGCAAGGAAAACGGTCTCACTGAGTACAAGCCGGGAAAGTAGCCCGTAGTTCATGTGGGTAAGGCAGGCGTTGCTCCGCACAACGATCTGCAGGATAAAGCGGAGAGGGACGAGCAAGAAAGGACGAGGACCTATGAAGATCACCAAGAAGCTATTGGCGGCGTGCGTTGCGGCTCTTGCCCTGAGCATAGCCCTCATGGGCTGCAACGGCGGCAACACTCCCAAGCCCGCCGGCAGCGCCGCTGGCAGCGCCTCCAAGCAGACGACCGAAAAGAAAGAGCCCAAAAAGCCTGCCGATGACCGCATCGACTTTACGTGGTTCAAGGCCTACGCGCCCGAGGGCTACGACGTATGGGCGCGCAGCGGAAGTGATGGCAACGTGTCCGAAATCCTCTTCAACGGCATTGAGGACAGCAACAAAGTCATCTCCTTTGGCGTAAGCTCCACGAAGGACGCCGAGACGGTTGTCACCAACGACTCGGCCCGCGATGGCTACGAGCGCGGAGAAGACGTAACCATCGGCCGGTATACCTGGAAGACCGTCAACTTTATGTGGCATAAGACGCCGAGTATGCACCTCGCGACCGATATTCCCAACTCCGGAAGAAGCGTCGAGATCACCCTTTTCATGGCGACCCCCGACGATCCCGCCGTCAAGGCATTCCTTGAGTCCATTGAGTTCTGCGAAGAAGATCTTGAGGAAAAGAAGCTTGAGGCCAAGGACGTTAGCATCAAGGACCTCTGCAAGGAGAACGGGCTCGTTATCTCCGGAACGAGAAAGTAGCGTCACATCCAACATGACACCGCACGCAGAGTAGCCCGCAGGGCAACCTGAGTGCGCGAGCAGGGCCCGATTTCCGCCTCCCCCGGGAATCGGGCTTCTTTTTTGCTTATGTCCCGCACTTCCCGTCTTATTGGACAGAAAATGCGTCCGATTCAGGGCCTCCCACACGGATGGGCAGCCTTTCTCGCTGCTAAAACTTCCGTCGGAGCGCCGCCGGAGCGCGCGGCAGATAAAAGCGGCGAAGCCCCATGGGACTCCGCCGCTCATCAGGCGATATATTTGCAAGAAGCCTTATGCCTCAGGCACGATCTTCTCCATGCCGCCCATGTAGGGACGCAGCACCTCGGGAATGGTAACCGTGCCGTCCTCGTTCTGGTAGTTCTCCAGAATGGCCGCCATGGTACGGCCGGCCGGCAAGCCAGAGCCGTTCAGCGTATGCAAGTAGCGCGAACCCTTGAAGTTGGCAGGATCGCGATACTTGATGTTGGCGCGGCGTGCCTGGAAGTCACCGCAGTTGGAGCAGGACGAAATCTCCTTGTACGCGTTGTAGCTGGGCAGCCAAACCTCGATGTCATAGGTCTGACGAGCCGAGAAGCCCAGGTCGCCCGTGCACAGGCTGATCACGCGATACGGAAGGCCCAGCTGCTGCAGCAGATACTCGGCCTCGGCGGTCATGCTCTCAAGCTCCTCGTCGGACTCTTCAGGCTTGGCGAACTTAACCATCTCGACCTTGTCAAACTCGTGCTGGCGAATGATGCCGCGGGTATCGCGACCAGCAGAGCCAGCCTCCTCGCGGAAGCACGGAGTAAAGGCGGTATAGCGGCGCGGCAGCGTGTCGGCGTCGAGCACCTCACCGGCGTGCAGGTTGGTAAGCACAACCTCGGCGGTGGGGATCAAGAAGTTGTCGCCCGACACGTGATAGGCGTCATCCTCGAACTTGGGCAGCTGGCCCGTGCCGAACATGGTCTGGCGCTTAACGACGATGGGCGGCCACCACTCTTTGAAGCCACGGCTCGTGTGCGTGTCCACAAAGAAGTTGATAAGCGCGCGTTCAAGACGGGCGCCAGCGCCACCAAGAACGGTAAAACGGCTACCAGAGAGCTTATTGCCGCGATCGAAATCAAGGATGTTGAGGTCGGTACCCAAGTCCCAGTGAGCCTTGAACTCGAAATCGAACTCACGCGGGGTGCCCCAGCGGCGGCGCTCGATGTTCTCGTCCTCGTCTTTACCGTACGGGGTGGCCTCACACGGGATGTTGGGCAGATGGGCCATGAAATCGTTCAGATCGGCCTCAATCTGAGTACGATGCTCGGCAAGACCGTCGATCTTCTCGTTGACCTCGCGCACGGCCTCCTTGGCGGCCTCGGCCTCGTCCTTCTTGCCCTCCTTCATCAGGGCGCCAATCTTCTTGGACTCGGCGTTGCGCGTAGCCTGAAGCTCCTCGACCTCGACGATGACCTGACGACGCTCATCATCCATCTCAAAGAACTTCTGACGGTCCCACGAAGTCTGGCGATTGGCCATGGCCTCGTCGATAGCGTCGGGATTCTCTCGAACGAATTTGATATCGAGCATGCTTCCTCCGTTGTACCGCGCCGGCGCCGTGCCGGCACCGCGATGTGTATTCAGGTTGGCAATATACCATTGCTCTCGCAAGTATATACTTATGGACAGTTTGACTTGACCCCCAGAAGGTGAGATGGCTGGATGGACACGTTTTTTTCCTTTTTGTTTGGCACGCGTGAAGGCGTGGGCATTCTCTTTGTTATCGGCATCCTCGTCATCGGACTGGTTGCTTTTATTCTCGAGAAACGCACGAGCAAGATGTATGTAGACCGCGGGCCCAGCGATGATGACGACTGGGATCTCTAAACACAGCCCGCAACAACCAGCACTCCATTGTTAAGGTCTGACGCCCCTGGCATCAGGCCTTTTTGCTAGCAATCACAGCCCATTGCCTTGTGCCGCCCACGGTATACTAAACCCTAAAGCCATTCGACCTTGGAGTACGCCATGAGCAGACACCACGACTCTAATATCGACCCGTTTAACGCCGGCGAGCCTATAATGCCGGAAGACACGCAGCCAAGCGATTTCTTGGGTGACGCATGTTCCTTTGCCGATAAAGACTACTCCGCGCCGCGAAAGCGCCCCGATGCCTACCGCGCGCCCACCGACAACTCCCCCGCCAGCGTCGCCGACAACAGCTCCAGCGCCACCCCCAAAAGAACCCATCGCGCATGGAAAGCAGCTTTCAAGACACGCGACGGCAAGACGAATCAAAAGTCTCGGGCATCCAACCACACCAAGAGCAGCTCCCCTAAGACAACCGGTCGCCGCAGCAAGCTCGCTATCTTTATCCTCATCGTCTTCATCCTCGTAGTTACCGGGGACCTTCTCGAAAGTACCTTCTTTGACGAAAGCCCATTTGCGTCATTTGAGGAAACCTTCTCCACGCATGACGACGATACGTTTGATCATTCCCGAGCGAGGGAGCTGGATCCATCGGAACTGAATGAGGAAGAAAGCACCGTTTACGATGTTACCTGCCAGACTCTCTCCGCCTTACAAGACAACGAGGATGTACGCGAGCGCATCTGCAACAATCTCTCGCAGGAGCTTAAAAACTCCTATGGATACGATGTCGAGGACCTCGGCATCGATCCGACGATTTACGCCAATAAGCTGCTAGGCAACTTTACATATCAAATTGAAAGCGTGTATGCGTTTACCAACAACGAAGATCCCGCCGACAACCGTGGCACCGCCTTTTTCGATTACTTTGTTCCAAGCGCCTATGATTTTGACGAGACCTTCCACGAAGAGCTTAGCGAGTATCTCTATGACGAGGGACTGAGCAGCGCTCACAGCCAGCTGACTGATGCCCAAAAAGAGCGCGTGCGCGAAATATACAACGACGCGCTGAACGAAATCGAAAATGACGACACCGAATCCTCTTACGGATCGCTCGAATTTAGCTACGACGGCGCTTCGAATACATTCAGCCTTAAAGAACAGAGCTTTAACGAGCTTGTCGACTCTGCCTTCCAGCTCTTTTAGGAGTCTTTACAGCGCGTTTAGCAAGCAATGATATGTCGTTCTGGCTTGCGT
>OLPO01000792.1_pt1 | contig 23901 bp, 23 predicted proteins | sample 1672831 | NCBI WGS metagenome assembly OLPO01 (sample SAMEA3136728, study PRJEB25190) | human gut metagenome
GTGTTACCTGGATTGGCCTCCAACAAGCCTGCCAATTCATTGGCTGGTAGTTGACGTATCTTGTCATTCATTATAAAAACGAGTATTTTTTCAAAAACGAGCTGTTGAATCAGCTCGCTTTTTCTGAAGAAGATACGGCAATTGTAGAGCTTCCTGTATCTGGATCAATCGCCGATTTTATTATTCTGAACGAATCTGCAACGGCATACGAAATCAAGACAGCATTTGATAATTTTGAAAGGCTGAATTCTCAGATTTCTAATTATTTCAGAGCTTTTGCAAAAGTTACGGTTGTCATCCCAACAAAAAAACTGGACAGTCTTCTTCAGAAAATTGATGATCCAAAAATCGAAATTGTCATGGAAACAGACGGGCAGTTTTCTGTATATCGAGAACCAGATACAGACATGAGTTATCTTTCACATTGGGTAATGTTCGGAATTCTGAGAAAAACGGAGTACAGTGCAATCATTAAGCAATGGTTCGGCAGTCTTCCAGAAGTATCCGATTTCGAATATTATGAAAGATGCTGTGCTCTGTTTTCTCAGATACCAATGTCTGAGGCTTATCCGTTGTTTGCTGACGCATTAAAAAAGCGGAAACTACAGCAGGACATTTCTGATATTCCATACGGTTTCCGTGGACTTGTTTATTTTATGAAATCAAGCAAGCGTGAGTATACACGATTTCTGAGCTTTCTTGATCAAGAATTTGTTAAAAGGTGCAAATGAACAGTCCAAAAAAGCTTGAAAAGGTGCAAACAATTGCTAAAAAAACATGTGAAAAGGTGCAAAGAACTCCAAAAATCAGAACGGAATCGAGTTCAGACCCTCTATAGACAGCAGATATTTCCAGTCATCCAGTCTGGTATGATCAATGTTCCTCATATATCGTTCCAGCTTGGGCTCCCAGAATTTCTTCTGTCTGAAAATCGTTGCTCTGGACATATTGCATAATTTTGCAATTTCACCCCATGTTTTTTTGCATCCGTATTTCCAGTAGACGATATCTGCATATGTGACAGGTACAAGGCTTCCGTTAAGATCCTTGCATGGGAAAATCTGCTTTGGCCCTGCGTTTCTTGTTTTTGCCTTTCTGTATTTGTCTGCTTCGAACCAGATATCTATTCTGTTGTGCGAACTGTAGATATCAACACCAAAACATTCAAGGCGTTCCTTGAGGAGGTCCAGCTCGTATTTGCTGATTGGATGTTCTTCGTCGAGATAGAGACGTACAGATTCTGTAGGGTAAAGGTCTCGGCTGGTCAGCTTTTTCGTCATAAAAAAATTGTAACACATAAAGTGCAGTCTCAGCATTATTTATGAGATTACATAAAAAACTTCCAGAAATATTTGGAAGTTTTTTTCATTTGAACAGATCATCTGCAATTTTTGCGGCTTCTCTTTTCTTTTCTACACTTGCTTTCGCATAGTGCTTTGCGGTTGTATCAACTGAACTGTGATGAAGGGCGTCTGCTGTAAGTCGGATATCACCAGTCTGCTCATACAGGTGAGTGGCAAATGTCCTACGCATTGTGTGTGGAGTAATGCTGAAATTGATACCAGCTTTTTTTCCATATTTTTTCACGAGTATTTCAACTGATCTTGGCGTAAGTCTCTTTCTTTGCATACTGAGGAAGAAGGCAGGACAATCATTTTTTGCACTGAGAAACATATACGATCCGTCTTGATATGCTAGCATGGCATCTTCTACTTCACTTCCAAATGAAACAACGTCCTCATCACCGCCTTTACGTGTGATCATTATTGTACCGTTATGATAGTCAATATCTGTGTAATCAATACCACACAGTTCTGATACTCGAATACCTGTGCCAAGAAGTGTAATCAGAATTGCCTTGTCACGATCTGCAATCTTTGAATGTCTGATCTTCTCAAGATCTGTCATACCAGAAGTATCATCTACAGCTTCAATAACACGCTGTATCTGTTCCTTTTCAAGTGGCATGACTACTTTATCAGGCATTTTTGGCAAATCAATCAAATCTACCATATTCTTCTGAATAGCTCCAATTCGAAAAAAGTAGCGATACATGCTTCTGAGTGAAGAAAGTCTGCGAGCCTGAGCTGCAGGAGAGGAAAGCTTCTTTTTGATCTGATCACCGTTTTTTACTTCATACGTCTCAAGTGTACTGATGTACTCTTGAATGTCCTCCAAATCAAGCCTGTCAAGCATTTCTGAAGCCGTCATTGCATTAAATGATTCATTGTCCATGAAGCCTGCAGACCCCCTCAAAAACGCAAAGAAAAGCCTTAAATCGTAGGCATATTGAAGAATTGTTCTCGGAGATTTTCCTTTTTGCTTGAGATGAAGAAAAAAACGCTTGCTGAAATCAGGCAGAGTATCAATGATTCTGTCTGCATCTTCAAGTGTTTTGAGTTTTAATTCATTTACATATTCTTCTGACATGAAAAAATTTTACCATAAAAGTGCAGGTGCTGCTTTGTATTTTGAAGAAAAAACAAGTTGCCGAAAAACAAAGAACTGTCACCTGAAGAAATGCTTACTGAAACATGCAAAGAACTCGGTAAAAAACATACAGACAAACGAGCTAGACATAAAAAAGACTCCGTACCATCAGTAAGTCAAATGCAGAATCATATGAACACAGGAACCTGAACGGTTCCTTTTTTATTGTAAACAAAAACACCACTGTTCAATCAAAACAGTGGTATTTCCAAGTGGATTTTGAAAGGATCTGTTACCTAATAAATTGTCAAACAGTTTTACAATTTTACATTATCTGTTACCTAATAAATTGTACTGTTACCCAATAAATTGTCAAAAGACAACAACAAAAAGTGCAGAAACGTCAATAGAGATAGTTTCGGAAAATCTTGTTTTTACGAAATCACAATTTGTTACATAAAAAATCCCAATAACAAGTGCCATTTTGCAACTATGTTTTTAATTCAGCTTTTCTCTTCTCGACAATATCTGTACGGAATAAGATCAAATCCAACACCTTTGATTCTTACTGAAAACAAGCCATGATACATTGCAAGATAGTTCACAAGTACCAAAATTCCTACTACTGCAAGGCATACGATTCTGATATCAGATCCAATTGCAAACTGATAACAGCCAATGCAGACAATAATCAAATCTGTCAATGAAACTGCAAGAAAACGCATATGATACCTGTTCAAAAAAAGAAATTTCAATAATTTTGTCATGTTTTTTTCTCCTCACAGCCGTATTCGGTTGCTTTTGCAACCATCTTCTCATATTTTACATTACGTTTTGTACTTTTTGCTTACCAAAAGTGCAGACTTGGAATAAAAGAAAAAGGACAATGTTGTACACACAATGCCCTTGTTATGGTCTATCCCGAAAATCCGTGTGCAAGTCTGCTGGTAACACTTTTCTGTAACAGATAAGATTTTCAAAACGCCACCTTTTGCCTTCTTCGGTTATAGTTTATTGACGCATGTTTACCAAAAGGAATTTCATTCCTTCTACAATTATTATTATATCAAAAAAGTGCATATTTTCAAGAGAAAAGCCGTATTTTAAGCCTTTTTCAGACATTTTTTCAATATTTTTTTCCTTTTGCTGCAAATTCTGGAACAGCTTTGAAATTTGTTTCCTTGTTCAGTACGAATTTTGCCTGATATGTATTTCCACTCTTTGCAAGGCAGTCAATCTTCTTTGCTGTCTTTCCCTTTGTAAGAAGCTGTTTCAATTCAGTATCCTTGAATGTTGCTCCGTAAGGATTTCTGTATCCAAGTGAGAACTTGCACCCTTTTGCATAGTTGCTGCAGCCAAGTCCCCAATCAAACTTTTTCAGTTTTGCTCCACACATTGGACATGTATATTTTGTCTCATTTGATACGGATTTTAATTTTTTTGAAGATGTGCCTGATGATTTTGAGAAACCTTCTGCACTGAATCCTATATATTTTCGCCCGTCGTATTCGCAGTTGTCGAGCTTACCCCTTACTGGTCTGTCATTACGAATGAATTCGATTGTTTCTCCATTCAGAAGACTCTGAATTTCCTCATCTGTAAACTTATGCCCACCCCACTCTTTAGTGAATGACACATTTTTTCCAGTTACCACCCAGATACCCTCGGCTTTTTCTTTGCGAATTTCTTTTCCGGAATGACCGCCATTATTCTTTGTCATTGTAGCAATGTCTTCTTTCACCATTCTCTGAATGTCATGGAGATACATCTTTCCGTCAGTCTTTCCTTCAGCTACTTCCTTCATCTGCTGAATGACCTTTTCAGTCATTGTAAGATCTGCAATATGTGTTCCAATCAGAAGTCTGTAGTTTGATTCACCACATGGTGCAAAGCTCAGTTTTCCTCTTTTTTCTACAAGAAGAGGATATTTTGTCTTTGCATTTGTTATGTCTGCATAGGTACTTGTTCTTGTTGCACCAGTGCCTACCTCTCGTTTTTCAAGCTGCTTCATCAGCCATTTCATTGTCGGAGTTACTGGTTTCTTGTTTGCACCTTCAAATACAAACGGCGAAGCAAGTGTTCCGAGTCCTTTTGCTGTTTCTTCCTCATCATCAAAATCATCGTCATCAAGAAGGACCGCCTTCCATCCACTGGAAAGCCCGATCATTGCACTTCCCTTGAATTCAGGATATTTTGCAAGATGTCCCTTCTGAGACTCATATACAAAATTTTCACACAGAGTTGCAAGATAATTCTTTGCAAGAATTGTATAGATTTCTTCTGCACCAACTCCGTATTTTCCAAGCTCAGACAGTGACTTTGGAACTGTAAGACCAGGTCTGTTGGCACCGTGAGCCATTCCCTTCTTTATGTGTGTCTTTCTTGGCACTCTGTGCGTGAGAAGTGAAGTATCTACCCCTACTACTCTCGCAATAGAATCAACAAAAGGAAGAAGCTGATTGAACTGGTCAATAGTGATGTATTTATCCTCTGTTCTTGGATACGAAACAATACCTGCTTCATACATTGACTGATATGTTTCGAGTACCTTCTTTGCCTCGATTCCCTTCGCAGCAAGTGTTGCAGAGAGTGTTGCAAGATCAAGAAATTTTGGAGGATCAAGTTCTTTTCTTTCCTTTGAGTCCACAACAACTTCCGAATCTGAGTAAATGTCGGGCACATCAGCCTTGCTGTCATATTTAGTTTCTTCTTCATTTATATAGACAACGCCTTTTTCGTCTCGAAATCTGTTCTGATAGAAAGGCTTTTTCACATATTCTGATATAAGCTTCAGCTGATCACCTACAATTACAACCATGGCTGACTTCAGACGACCGTTTCTGAGCACCTGTCCGTACTGACCATTGATGTTTGTAGCAATTCTTGACCACTGCATAGATAGATAGTCCCACTTTGTCCTGAAAACAGCCTGCTTGTAGTCTGGATCATTCAGCATACATGTAAGATCAGTTCCAAGCAGAACTCTTTCTTTGAATGCCTTCTGAATTGAGGAAGGTGCTTCATCAGCAAAATACATTCTTGTATATTTACCAACTCTGATTTTCTTCATCCAGATTACTTCCCACGCCAGCAGTTCGCCTTCACCAGATGGATCATCATCGGTTGCGATACATACTTCATCGCATTTTGATAGAACTTCCTGTATCTGTGATGCTGTCTTGTCTGATTTATCTTTCTGCATGAACTTCCATTTGAAGTCATTTTCATCCCATGGAAGATTTGCAATGCTCCATGTCATGTACTTTTCTCGCAGCTCTGGAGAAACCTGATTACCTGGTTCATCATCCAGCCCGTAAAGATGCCCATGGGAAGCTACAATCACATAGCTTTCTCCATTGTATATTCCTTTTTGTCCTCCAAGAGCCTTTGCAAAATTCTTTGCGGCACTTGGCTTTTCACATAGTATTCCAATCATTTTTTTCTTACCTCACGTATACAATTATACAGCACTTTTTGTACTTTTTTAAGTACTTATGGCAAAAAGAAAAGCTCATGGAGGTAAAGCCATGAGCTTCGATATTGGTCGGAAAGGAACGACCTATATTACATCCCGTTGTACTTATTCGCCGTCGTTTTCTCTTCTGCGTCTGCGTACATTCAAGATTGAATAGCTTGCGAGAGCTGTTGAACCAATGAGTGCATATGCGAGTCCAGCAATATTTGATGGATCAGCTGTCTTTGCTGTCTTGCTTGATGCAACGATTGTTCCAGAAGTTACTGCCTTGTCTACTTCAGCAGGAGTAACTGTTGTAGAACCAGTAGAAGGATCCTTCTTTTCAGATGGTGTTACTGCTGGATCTTTCTTTGCTTCTTCTTCAGCCTTTACGAATGCGTTGTATGCATTCAATGCTGTTGTGTAAGCTGTATGCTTTGCATACAATTCAGAACCTTCAGCAACCTTGTTTGATGCTTCTTCATAGTCGCCCATTGCCTTTGTGAATCTTTCCTGAGCCTTGTTCTGCTTTTCTACTGCATCTCTGTATGCCTTGACATACTCGTTCAGATATTCAAAGTCTGCGTCTGTGATTTCTTCTGTATCAGCACCCTTGTATGAAAGTTTCTGTGCTCTTTCAAGAAGGTTCTTTGTTCTTGCTACTTCGTCATTTGCCTTTGCAAGTTCTGTCTGAGCCATATCAAGTTCAGCCTTTGCAGCGTCAAGCTCGTCATTTGCCTTGTTGAGCTTTTCGAGCTTGTCAGCAGCATTTGCTTCTGCATCAAGTACTGCCTGATACTGCTGCATCAGTGTGTCAAGTGCGGCCTGCTTTGCATCAAGATCAGCCTGAGCATCAGCGAGTTTCTTATCAGCTTCTTCCTTGGCTGTGGCAGCGTCTGCTACTGCCTTGTCAGCAGCTTCCTTGTCTGCTTCAGCTTTGCTGTAGAGATCTGTCTTTTCACCGAAAGCCTTCTGTGCATCTTCAAGAGCCTTGTCAGCCTTTTCTGCTTCAGCCTTTGCAGCGTCAAGAGCCTTCTTTGCTTCTACTGCACCTGCACTGAGTTCATCAAGTGAGGACTGTGCCTTTTCAAGATTTGCTTCAGCTTCGTCGATCTTTGCCTGAGCGTCAGCTACAGCCTGTTTCTTTTCTTCAAGCTTGCTCTTTGCATCTGTAACAGCCTGATCAGCAGCCTTCTTTGCGTTTTCTGCTGCAGTTACTGCGGCCTGTTCAGCATCAGTGTTTACTGCATCACGGTCAGCCTGTGCCTGTGCTGTTGCGTTCTTGGCAGCGTTGAGCCTTTCAGTAGCTACAGTTGCATTATCCTTTGCACTGTTGAGATCTTCTGTCTTTGCCTTGACATCCTGTTCAGCCTGCTGGACAGCGGCAACTGCCTTTCCAAGTTCTTCAGCTGTTGTATTTGTATTTGCCATGGCTGCATCGAGAGCTGCCTGTGCTGCATTGAGCTTTGCAAGAAGAGAATCAAGGTTTGCCTTGTAGCCGAGGACCATGTTTCTGTATTCTTCGACTGTGTATGCTGTTTCGTAAGGATCGGCAGAAGCAATGAAACTCTGTTCATGAGTTCGTAGTTCTTCATCCTGATCAGACATTGCAAATCCGGTAATTGTGTATCTGCTGTTGACAACGTTCAGATAGTGACCTGTCTGGATCCATTCCTTGCTTGGAAGATTGCATGCTTCAACGACCTGAGCAGCCTTTTCTGGATCACTCTTGGCTTCATTGACAGTCCATCCCTTTTCCTTCAGGAAGTCATATACTGCCTTTTCAGTTGTATACCATCCTTCATATGGATCCTGTGAATATGTGTATCCGTCTTCATTCGGAGTTGTAGTGCCGTATCCCCATGAAAGATTTTCACCACCACCATACCAGTGACTTACATCGCCTTCTGGCTGATAAGGCTGTCTCCAGTGGTCTGCACTCTGTGCTGCGTGGTTGCAGTTTGCCTGAGAATAGGCCATTGCCATTGTTGTAACCTTGAGTTCTGGAAGTCCTTCAGCCACACGGATCTTGTTGTATTCTTCAAGATAGTCAAGAGCCTTGAGAAAGTTTTCAAGAGATGTAGCATCGCCTTTTTCACCAATCTGGCTTGCACCCCACTCTTCATCATTCTTTGCACAGAGGTTGTTGTACCATTCAATCATCTTGACAGCTTCATTGCCTTCGTCTGTTCCAAGAGACTTGTAGAATCCGATTGCGGAGTTTGCTTCCTTTGTGACTGAAGCTTCGTATGCTGCTTTTGCCTCATCATAGGCTTTCTGTGCTTCATCCTGTGCTGTCATGGCATCATTATGTGCCTTTTCAGCATTTGCCTTGACAGATTCAGCGTCTGACTTTGCCTGATTTGCCTTGTCAAGAGCAGCCTGTGCCTTTGATACCGCATCGTTTGCAGTATCTGATCCAGCCTGAGCCTGGGACTGTGTAGCCTTTGCTTCATCAAGCTTTGCCTGTGCAGCATCTACATTCTTCTGAGCGTTTGCAAGTGCGGAATTTGCACTCTTGAGTTCGTTTTCCTTGGCTATTACGTCCTTTTCAGCATCTGTCACAGCTGTTTCTGCGTTTGCCTTGTCAGTTTCAGCAGTTTTCTTTTCTTCCTTGGCTGTGTCGAGTTCAGTCTTTGCATTGTCTACTGCTTCCTGTCTCTTCTGCCATTCAGGATTTGACTTGTCCTGAGTTGCGTCATAGGCATTCTGCTTTTCATTCACATTCGCATCAGCTGCATCTTTTGCATCCTGAGCATTTGACACATTTGTCTGTGCTTCGTTCTTTGCATTTTCAGCATCAGTTAGTTTGTTCTGAGCATCTGTGGCAGTGCCGTTTGCAGAATCAAGTGCTGTCTGTGCAGAATTCACATCATTTGAAGCATTTGATACATTTGTCTGAGCATCATTTTTTGCCTGTTCAGCATTATTGATCTGTTCTTCAGAAACTGGATTTTCCTTCTTCGCAGTTTCAAGATCTGCATTTGCCTTGTCTGATTCAGCCTTTGCCTGATCTGCATTGATCTGTGCTGAGTTTGCATTATCTTCAGCTCCAGCAACCTTGTCAGCTGCCTGTGACTGATTTACCTGTGCATCATTATTCTTTTTTGAAGCATCGTCAATTGCAGAACTGAATGCATTGTCTGCGGCTGTATTGCTTGCTGAAGCATCTGCTGTAGCGTTCTTGACATCAGTTTCTGCCTTGTCAAGATCACTCTTTGCCTGATTTGCATCGGCTACTGCGTCCTGATATTCCTTTTCGCCTGCCTTTGCATCTTCAACTGCCTGTGCTGCGGAATCCTTTGTTGAAAGATCAGCTGCCTGTTCTGCCGGTTGTGTTTCTGGTGTGACAGGTGTTTCTACTTCACCTTCTGCGAACGCTGTTACTGCGAAGTTTCCTGTCATTGTTGTTGCGATTGCGGCTGCTGCAGCCTTTCTGATAGTTTTGTTCATATAGTTTTTTTACCTCTGGCCTTCCTTTTTTGGCCACCTTTCTTGAAGAATCTTTTCTCTTCACTATTATAACGGAATAAGAATTACTTTTTACAAAAAGTTTTTTACTTTTTTTTCTGTTTTCTTATTACAACTATTATTATACGCACACTTTGTACCTTGTAAACCCCTAAACGTACAAAAAGTGCAGTTTTTTGAAAAAAGTTTTTTTATATCTGCATTTTCTCGCTTGTATGACTTCATACATATGAAATTCATGCAAAAGAAAAAGGACTTGTTTTTTTGCAAGTCCCAGATTCTACAGACTGATCTTCAATGCCTTCAGTTCTTCAGGCTCAAGATCTTCGTTGATGATTCCTTCAAGTGTTTCAATTTCATACTGAGATACGACTTCTTTTACGCTTTCGAGAATCTTCTGTCTGAGATGCTTATCTTTTTCAGCATACTTTGTTTCTTTCTTTATATATGTAACATATGCGAAGTACTTGAGCTCTGGAGGAAGCTTTTCAATAATTTTGTCTACCCATCCTACAAACAGTGAAAGCTGCATGTGTCTTTCATTGATTTCTTCGAGCTGATCATTCAGGTCATGCATTACAAGATCTTTTTCTGTAAGACTCTTTCTCTGTTTCTGTTCTCCTATTGACTGAGTTGATGGACTTTTTACATTCATTATCTGATTCTGAATGTATTCCATATCTTCTTCAAGTTCACACATTTTCTTGTATGCAAGTGCATATCTGCATGTTGCGTATGAAAATGCTCTTGATGGTGAATCGAATGCAATTGTCTTTTTTTGTTTCATAATCTATCTATTCTCCTTACAAATTTCAGATGTCGAGACGTGTCTGAACAAATTTCTGCTTATTCTTTCCATTCCAAGGCGTCTCACCTTCCTTGACCACTTTCCTGTTAATGTAATGATCCATATAAAAATTTATTTTTGTACTGATTGTTCTGTTTGCGTAATGCAGCTTTGCACTTATTTCTTCAATTGACATTTCGTCAACGTAATGCATTTTGATAAGTTGATACCCCTCTTCACCACAGTATTTTCTTACGTCATCAAGCCTTGTTTTAATGCACGCTACAAATTCTATGAGAAATTTGTATTCTCCGAGGTTCAGCATCATTTTGCATTTTTCTTCAGCATGGGTAGCATATCTTCCATTTACTCGATGATGTCCCTGTGGCAATGCACTCCGCCTTGCATCTTCAATGGTTTCTGATGCGTCTTTATAATTGCAGAGCAGTCCTCTCAAGTCTTTCCATTCCTTTTCCATTCACCTTTTTTTCTCCTTAAAACTAACAAACAAGCAAACCTTATTTTTGGGTACTCCAAGGTGTTTCTTTTGCAGCAGGCTTTCTATCTTCAAGATAGCAGTTGATCCAGAATGTGAGATAAGCCTCCACCTTTCTCTTTGAAACACCGTTCTTCTGTGCAATGTCTTCAATTTTTGTATGTTTTACAAAAATATCAACAATATACTTTCTCGCCGTCTTGCCACAAAGTTCTTCAAACTTTGCAATCATCTCATCAGCTTCTCTCAGATATGATTCAATATATTCGATCTGCATCAGAGTCTCTTTGTCTGACTGTCCCTTTTCAGCAGCCTTCTGCAGCTTTTTCAGCTGTTTTTTCTGTACATCATAGCTTGCAAGCTTTCTTCTGATGTCTTTTCTTCTGTCATCCATAAAATGTCTCCGTTTCTTGCACTTTATGTATTTATTTTTTTGTCATTTTTTATGATACATTACAAAATGTATTTTTTCAAACACTTTGAGTCATTTTTTTACACTTTTTGATTTTTTTGTGCTTTTTTGTGTGCTAACATTCAAATAGAGGAGAGAAGAATATGAAAAAAATTGGAATTGTTGCTACAAACAGAAAAACTGGTGAACAATCTGTTCAGTACTTTGAAGCTACTGATAAAATCATTGAAGAAATATACCTGAAGATGTCTACATACAGCGGTGAAGACATTGAAAAAGGCTCTCCGCTTGCAGATCTTCTGCTTGCTACAAAATATACAATGAAACTGCAGGGTTGGAACGAACTTCCTGATTTCCGAGTCATTGCTCCGCCAAACCATGAGGAATATGCAGAAAAGGCTCGAAATATGCAGAGCTGAATTCATTCCTTGACGAATTCGTAAGGACATTATATGAGCAATTTTCTGAAATGTTGTTCCGAAAAAAATGTTCTTTCGGCTTTGTGATTCTATTCATCAAATCGTGTGCTGATGCACACTTTTTTTGTACAGAAAATGAAGTTTGTCCTTACAAAAGTATTATATGAAGTCTGGGTAGTAAAAACGCAAAATTGAAAATAGAGGCAAATTTGCCTCTATTCTTCTGCTTTCATATTTTTTTCTGAAAAATTATATTTCGGCATATCATTTCGAAATTTTTCTCTTGCTTTGACTGCTCTAATATGGTATTGAGGAAACAAGCTTTCCAACAATAATCAGTCTTCTTGTTCCACCAAAGTCGTAGCATGTCATGAGAGTTGTCATCTGGTCTCCATACTGCACCTTTGTCTCTGTTTGAATCATGTTCCTTTTCTCTGCATATGAAATCCACTCGTTGAACTCTGTCTCAGTATAGAAGTTTCTCGCTGAATATGCATATTCATTGCTGTTGGTTTCATCAAATACATATATATCAGCAATTTCGTATGTATTTTTTACATCTTTCCACCAGATAGTGAATGTTCTGCTTTTTTCAAATTCTTCCTGTTTTGCCAGTTTCACCAGTGGAGAAAACATTGCAGTTTTCATGTACATTACATTGTGTCCGTAGACGGTTGTATTTGTGTCTGTTTCTGGATTCGCATCAGAGAATACAAATGGCGTTCCCATTGATGAATACTTCTTGTTGAAATTTCTTCTAAGATAATACATATCTTCTTCTTTTGATTGAACAATTGGAAGATTTATTTCGTTGTTTTCAGTATGAATATATCCAACAAGATCAGGATTCTGTGAATACAATGTATTCCATGCTTCTCTTGAAAAATAGTCTTCATTTGATTGTGATTCGACAGTATTCTGTATTTCGTCAGTCACATGTTCTTCATTTTTCATTCCAAAATACCATTTTCCTACGATTACAGCACATATTATCAAAGTGATAACCAGTATCAGTTCAAAAATCCGTTTAACCAATTTTTTCATACATTTTCACCTCAGACACATTTTATCATCCATTTTCTTTCAAAATATCTCAAATAGTGCAGAGTTTGCCGTTCGAATGCTCCGGGGAGCATTCGAACAGGAAAGAAAAAAAAAAAAAAAAAAAAAAGAGCAAGAACTATCTCACTCTTTACTTACTATCTTCTGAAGCTTTTCAATCATTTCGAGAATATCATGTTTTTCATCTCTGGAAAGTATGACGTTCTGCCTTGAAATTTCATCAATATTTCTTTTCAGATTTCTCAGACTCTTTGTTACAGGTGTATTCTTTGCAGAAGTCTTTGAAAGATATTTTTCGTATGCAAGCTTTACAGACATTTTCTCACTTTCAATGTTTTCAAGAACTTCAGCAGGAATCCTCTGTTCTTTTACCGCTTCATACAGCTTCAGATATCTTCTGATTGTTTCTCTCTGCCATCCTCTGTATGAATAAGAAGAAAGCAGATCCATGATCATTTTTACTCTGTCACCCTTTGTAACAGAATATCTTGTACTGTCATTCAGAATAGTATTCAGTCTCTTGTAGTATTCGTCATCTTCAAGTCTTGCGATGATATGCTTGATCTGATGTGCAACTTCTCCATATGTCAGCTGTCTCGACTGCATGTTTGCATCAACATACATTGCCTGTTCCAGTTCACTGTCAATATATGGAAGTCCTTGAGAAAGTTCCGCAGGATCGTCCGTGAGTTCATAAACACAGGAAGGGATACTTTCAAATCTTTCATCATGAGGATTTGAATTGTTGAGCATCTGGTATGCCTTGAATCTTCTGTGGCCGGAAACAATTGTATATACAGTTCCTTCACCGCTTCTGTGAATTACCGAAATCGGATCAATCAGACCATACTGTTCAATTGACTCAGCAAGCTGAGGAATATTTACAAGCTCAAAGTCGTTTATTTCTCTTTCTGTAATCTGTTCAAGTGGTATTCTTCGTGCCGGTACGAGAAGGCTGTCATCCTTGAAAGATGTATCTCCAATTGCACCAACGAGTATTCCTGCAGCAGTACCGGATGATTTTCTTTTGTCACTTACTTCAATGGATTTCTGAAGTGCCTTGTTTGTAGCTCTTGGCATTATTCATCATCCTCCTTTGATAAAGTTCTTGCAGATCCAATTGGTATATCTGGATTGTCAATCGCAAACATGATTTCACTTGCAAGCGATTTGAATGCTTCATCTGCTTTTTTGTTAAGCTGTGCGTAAAGCAGAAGTGACTGATTGGCTTTTTTTGCATCTGAAGATTCTGGAATTTTTGAATCAAATACCGGAATTGGCAGGTATCTCTCGGCATAATAGTTCAGGTCTCTGTCTACAGAACGCCTGTCACTGAACATTGCAAACATAATTCCCAAAATGCCTCTGTGATTTTCTCTCAGTCTGCTGACCGAATTTACACTATCAATAAGATTGTCAATTCCTCTGAGGCTCATGATATCAAGAGAGGAAACAGCAATTGTTCCATCTACTGCAGAATAGATTGCATTCAGAAAAAGTCCTGAAAGACTTGGAGGGCAGTCCAAAAGAATATAGTCGTAATCTCCAAACTTTTTGATTACTGAAATAATTGATTCAAGATATGTTGGATTGATTCTCTGTGTCTTTCCACTTGCAATTCCCATCCAGAGTTCCGCAACCGCAAGTTCAATGGATGCAGGCATTACATCATATCTTCCTTTTCCAGTTCCAAATGGTGAATTAGTAGAAATCCATTTCATTCTGTTTTCAGGATCTCTGATTCTGTCTTCAAATGTAGGAGTGTAAATGCATTCTTTGATGTCTCTCCATGAAACGTATTTTATTTCGTTTTTCACAAGTGGCAGAAGAAGCATATCAACTGTATTGATATTACCATCTGTAATATCTATTCCAAGGTTTAAACTTGATGAACCCTGGGAGTCCATATCAATCAGCAACACCTTCTTTTCAAAGTGGTGTGCCAAAGCGTAGGCAACATTCAGTGTGGTAGTACTCTTTGAAACTCCACCTTTCTGGTTTGCAAAAGCAATCGTCTTGCAGCTCATATCTTTTCTCCTCCTTTGAGCATGCCTGATGCTTCAAGATCTTTCTTTATAAGCATGCAGACATATGCATTAAATGATTTTGTTTTTCCAGTCAGTTCTTCAGATCTCATCTGAAGAAATCTTTCCAGCATTACTTTTGAAGTTCCAAACTCCTCACAGTTCATTCTGACACCATGCTGAATATATTTTTCATTTCTGTCGATATCTTTCAAAGCTCTTTTTGAAAAATCAAGTACATCTGTAAGATCTTCTGCTGACATATCGGCATCAAATGTATTCAGTATTTCTTTTGCCCGTTCGAAAGTCGGAACAAGATTTCCATTAACGTAGTTTGAGAAAGTAGAGTATGAAACTGGAAGCTGATTTTCTTTTGACAAATAAAAGCTCTTCACACTTGAATAGTCACTCTGTTCAAGAAGATTGCTCAATAAAAATGAATATGTAGTTCTCATATTTCTGCTCGAATGCTCCGAGGAGTATTCGAGATTCTCCTTCCCACAAATATTGTACACAATTTCATGCAAAAAGTGCAGAAAATATTGAAATTTACGTATAAACAAGCTTTTTCTCCAATCATGTACACCATTCACTCCAATTATGTACACCATAAAAAAATGAATGTTTTGAAGCAAAAAAAGCACAAAAATCAACGCAAAAACGCATAATAATATAAAAAAACTGCTACAGAAGCACTTTGTGGCAGATGATATGAAAGAATCTTTGTATTTATGTTTCTTTCTGAAGAAACTAAATATTTATACCATGAATAAGCAAAGTATATACTTTAGTAAACTTTCCAAAATACCTTTACGGGGCCAAAAAGCAAGGTAAATAAGCTAAAAATTCAAAATATTGGTGACATTTTTCGGATTCAACGGTGACACTTCTCGGATTTGTGGTGACATATTTCGGAGCAGAGATGATCATTTGTGGTGACAAAATTCGGAGAAAGGTGACAGAATTCGGAGATTTACGGTGTCATTTTCCGGAGAAAAAACAAAAGTTTTTCAAAAGTGACATTTTTCGGACGAAAAGTGTAGTACTATGTTGATATGGCAAGAGAAATAGTGAAGTACGACAACAAACTGAATTCGATAAGCTTTTCAGGAACAGGAATTACTGACAACCTTGTGAAGCTGTTTTATACTATCGTTGCAAAAGCGAGAGACAACGGTACGGAAATCGTCACAATCACATTTGACGAAATGAGAAGGCTTACTGCGGATAAGGCCCACTATACCGATCAGGAATACAAGGAACTTGTGAAAAAACTTTACCACGTACTTCTGTCATTGAGAATCAACTATGACGAAGGTGAAAATTTTGGTGAGCATAATATTTTCATCGGATATGACTCATCCCTTGATGACAAAAAAATCAAGATTAAAACAACTCCAGCAGCACAGCAGCTTTTCAACAACATTGAGTATAACTTCACACGTTTTGAACTGAACGAATTTGTAAACCTTCCTGGCGGAATATATGCAAAGCAGCTTTATCGACTACTGAAACAGTACAGGCATCTCGGTGAATGCAGCATGCTGATCAAAGACATCAGAAAGTACATGGACGTACCGGAAACATACAAGACAAAGGATTTGACAAGAAGAGTGATTGCTCCAGCGTGTACGACTTTGATCAACAATGTTCCTGAGTTTATTACGCTTCGCTTTGAATACAGCTACAGTGGAAGAAAAGCTATACGTGTAAGATTCCACTGGACACCAGAAAAAAGATACAAAGACCAGCAACTTGAAAAAGAAATGAAGAAAAGAGGATATGAATATGACGGACAAAAAAAAATACTATTATTCAAACAGTAGATAAGGCTCAACAGCAGATAACTCGTCTCAGGCAAGAAGGGGTAGAATACTATTCATCTGGATATGATATGGAATTTTCGTATATTGGAAATACATTGAGAAAAGCAGAAGAAATCTTCATGACCGATCTTGCTGAGAAATGTCAAGTTTCTTTCAACAGTAGAATGTCACTCGCAGAAAAAATTGAAACCTTCTATGCAGAAGGCGTTTTGAAAAGAAGGGAACGTGAAATACTGAATGAAATCAGGCAAATTGGAAATACTGCAGTACATGCAGAAAGTAACAATTCCGCTTTTCCTGACCTTCAGACACTGCTGAAGTATTCAGATGATCTTTTACAGATTGTTGAAGAAGTAAATTATCGCAAGTTGCCAGAAGGCTTTGAACCAACGTATGGAAAATATGCCAAAGTAACTATCAAAGATGGAATTTTACAAATGCTCTCTCCACTTGGAAAATTTGTCAAAGTTGAACTTTCAGTGGCTTTTTTGTTTTTTGTTTTTTGCATATTTTGCACGATAATTGGCTTGATTATCAAGTTATTAGGTTTCATTTTTTGATTTTTTGCATATTTTGTGAAAAAAGGTCTGGAACAGACCATGATAAACAGTCTGGCCAATAGTGGAGAAGTTCTGTCATCAAGTCGGATGTTTTCAGAAGACTGTGTCTAAAGGCAAAGGTAGTTCACGAAGCTGTTTACAAAATGAAACAGCTTTTTTTCCTTTATACAAAAGGGATTTTGGCACAATGTAAAATATCACAAATTGATACAAAAAGTGCAGAAATAGTCTTTACTATTGTCCGGGCCGTGTGTAAAATGTAGTTAGTAAAAATACAAAAAGGACTTGAAAAAATCTTTTATGTAAAAGAAGTGCTGAAAGCATAGAGAGGAAAAAAATGAAAAAAGAGAGAGGAACATTGCCTGAGCTCGCTGAAGAAAAAAAATTCAGGGAAATGCAGGAAATGAATGTCACTGGTTCAAGATTGAGAAAACTCAGACTTGAAAAAGGCTACACTTTGGATGATGCATGTGTGAAGCTTGGTGGCAAAGTAAAACCGTCCATTCTCGGAAAATATGAACGTGGAGAAAGAAATCCAAAGAGAGAAGGACTGGAAATGCTCAGTAAACTGTACGATGTTGATGTGGACTACCTGACAGGATTGACACATGTAAGATCAAGAGCAGTATTCTCTGGTACAAAAGACTGTGGAATATCCGATGAAGAAAAAGAAATGCTCGAACTGTTTTCAAAAGCAGACAGTAAAACAAAAGAACTTGTATTTGCTGCATTTGATATTTTTGGAGGAAACAACCAATGACAAATTTTGACAGCAAAGCTACTTTTCAGAACCGTTTCAAATACTTGAAAATAGCAAGTCACAAGACAAGAGATCAGATTGCTGAAGATCTTGGGGTCTCAGTTTCAGCCATTGACCGCTGGACTCAAGGCGAAAGAAGACCTACAAGGAAGATGCAGGCAAGAATTGCTGACTATTTCAATGTAAGTATCAACTACCTGATGGGAAGAAGCGATTCTTCAGATGATCAGTATGCAGATTTTCTTGAAGAACATACTGAAGAAGAGGCAAGTTTTCTGATGAAATACAGAACAGCATCGAAGAAGACAAAAAAAGTTGTTCAGTCAATTCTAAACTCATAAAAGCACAAAAAAAGGAGCCTTGGTCAAACGCCAAAGTTCCTTTTTCTTTTTTTATCTAAATTTTCCCACACTCCTTCTCTCAGAACGGTAGATCATCATTACTGATATCTAATGTTCCTTCTTGTCCGTTTCCTGAAGATTTTCCTTTTGATTCAAGCAAATTCACTCTGTCACATAAAACTTCAGTTACAAATTGCTTTGTGCCATCTTGACGATCATACGAACTTGTTCGAATACTTCCCTCGACACTGACAAGAGCACCTTTTTTTGCATAATTTCCTAAGAAATCAGCTGTCTGTCGCCATGCGATGCATCCAATAAAATCTGCCTCTTGGTTTTTCCCTTTTTGAACAGGTCTATTACATGCTACAGTAAATCTTGCTACAGACAATCCTGTCTGTGTTTTCCGGACTTCAATATCCTTTGTGATTCTCCCAATCATTTCTACTCTATTCATCATCTCTTTTTTCCTCCTCTGCCTTTTGGCTCTTTGAGATATTGCAAAAAAAGAATCTGCCCGCCAGTACTGCAAAATGCGTGACTGAATCCGAACAAATTCTTTTTTACACACAAATTATACAATACCTTCAAAGAAAAGTACACAAAAAGTACTTTAAAATCAAAAATTGGCACAAATATGATACAATATACTGGTAAAGAGAATTGGTTCGTGTAGAAGCTGTAGAGTTTCACATCATTTATGATGAAAGTGCCATTCTCTTTTTTTCTGTTTTGAAGGAGGAAAGAAGATGACAGAAGTAAAAATCACGTCAGACTTTGGCGTAGAAAAAATTAATTTTTTGAAAGATCCAGAATCGGAAGAAGATTTCTGGAAAATTGTAGGAGAAAAGGTTTCAAAGCTTGAACTTGATGAACCTACAAAAATTGAAATTACAGGTTTCGGAAAGTCAGCAATATTGAAAGCTGATTTTTTTGATGCAGAAAAACCTGTATTCAAACTTTTGGAAGACAATTTCAATCTTCCAAAATCAGTCTATGGAAAAAAATGTCTACGAAATGTAGATCCTGCGACTGACAAAAAACTATTTTACGATTTGGTTCCAGTAAATATGGGACCAATCACAGTTGCATTTGACGGAAAGTATGGACTTCTCGGAACAAATGCTGCTGAAGAAGGGCATGTTATTGGAAATATGCCAACTCAGCTTTTCTGGCTGAAGTATTACCAGAAGCTGAATGAAGGCTATTCTGATGATACAGACCTCATTGGAGATTTTGATGAGGAAAATGCTGTTACATCTTTGTTTGGAAAGGCAGGAATTCCTACTTCAGACGAAGATGATACAGCCGTTGAACTTTATCAGGAACTTGCTTCAACAGCAAAAATGTTTCTGAATAATTCGTTCAACATAAACTGGCTGTCACAGAAGTCTCCGTATACAAAAGCTCAGGTGAAGAAACTCTGGGAACTGTACGCAAAGCTCTGTGAATCAGCTGGAGAAAAAAAGAAGGACAAGGCAGTAAAAAAAGCAAATGATGCTATCATCAAGCTTTTGAAAATTGCGAGTCCGACTTTGAAGAGAGGTATGCATCTTTCTTCGTTTCTTGTGAACGAAAATGATGATATTGCATCTCAAATCAATTCTGTTGCTACTGAATGGGAGAACCGTATTCAGGCAATCGAAGCAGTCGTAGTCTCAAAGCCAAGCACTACCGAAGAAAGAACTTCTCCTTTTGGCAATGTGACTGTAAGACAGGCATCAGAAGAGGAATTCAATCATATGAAAGAATTGATTGCAGCACACTGTCCTGCACAGGTGCAGATGCTTGAAGCAGTCTATATGATTGATCACAAAAACCGCACCGAAAGATACGAAGAAGCAATTAAAAATTCCGATAACAAGACTGAAAAGGAACTGTTCCACGGATCAATTACTTCAAACATGGTATCTCTGATTGCGGCTGGTGGACCTACTATTCATGTGCATGCAGCAAACGGACGTGCATATGGAAACGGCAGCTATTGGTCAAGTGACTTTGACAAATCACTTGGATATACAAGCTACCACGGTTCCAGATGGGCGAATGGTGCCGATGAAAATGCGTGGATGATTGTTGGAAGGGTACATTATGGTAATCCATATTTTCCTGTCAGCGGTGTCTACGATGCAGAAAAAGAAGTAAAAGAGGGAGGGTATGACTGCTGTCATGCTCTCCCAGCAGCTTCAGGTTTCCGAAAGGATGAAATCATTACTTACGATGAAGATCATTCATGTGTGGAAGCAATTTTGAAGCTGAAAGCCATATAGAGGCAGGAGTGTTGACTCTTGCCTTTGTTTTTCAAAAAATGGAGGAAAGAAAGAATGGAAAACACAAACGAATTGAAAAAAATTGGAATGCTTACAGCAAGCTCAACTTGTAAAAAAGCTGTTGACTTTAATTTTGACAGCAAAGCAGTAAGCGTAGCAGACTATGCAAAGAAAAACCGCATTGTTGTAGATGCAATTGTGAATGCTCTGAAATACAATGTAAGAGCACTTACACAGACTGCTGGATACTCTCCTTATCAGAATGAGAAGGAATACAGCAGAGCTGTCATGGAATACATGAACACTCGCTACGATGAAATTGGTGGAATGTTCATGAATTACCAGCAGAGACAGGAACAACTTCTCTGGGATCACAGAAGAGTAATGCGTTACCTTCTCTCAGAAGCAGAAATTCCATCATTTCCTGAAGAACAGGAAGTTGAACTTGATTCGAAGCTTCATGTTCTTGTAAAGCCAGATATGGTTTTTGAATGTGGCAATCATATTCGTGTGGTTTTTCTTAAAGACCGCAAAAACCATCAGGCAAGAAAGGGATCACCTGAAGAAGCTGAAAAGAAAGTTCAGTTGTTTGCTGGAATTCTCTACGGCAGAAAACTTGGATACCAGAACATCGAATCCAGCTTCTACAATCTGAGAAAATCTTCAGACAGAAGCAACTGGAGCCAGTGTGAACAATCGTTCTTTGGCTCTTCAAATGTCGAGTCAATGCTTGACATTTATCAGGGTGTAAAGAATGATCTGGATGAAGAAATGAAACCTTTCATTCAGATGTATGTCCAAGGAAGAAATTCTGAAGATATGCCTGAACGCTGCTGTGAAAGATGCAAATACTACGATATCTGCAAATATGAGCTTCCAGCAATTCAAGTAAAGGATGAAACTGAAAGTATTTCTACAAAGAAAGCAGAAGTAAATTACACAGATGCCCAAAAAGAAGTAATTAATACACTTTCTGGTGTTACTCGTGTAATTGCCGCTGCAGGATCCGGTAAAACACAGACAGTTGCCGGAAGAGTAGCAAATCTGTTGAAGAACGGATCTCCAGCTGAGTCAATTCTTTGTATTACATTCTCAAATGCAGGTGCAAATGAGATGCGTAGAAAGATTGCACGTCAGCTTGTAGATACTCCTGAAATTGAAGATATAGAAAATATGAAAATCATGACTTTCCATTCCTTTGAAAATGAAATTGCAAAGGAAAACTGGAATGATCTTGGTTTCAAGAGAAATCTTACAGTTATCAATGACGTTCAGCGTTATTCAATCATTGCAAGAATTCTCAAAGAACACCCAATCTTTGAGTGGGGTGGGAAATCATTTCTCAATTTCACAGCTGGAAAGATGGCTGGAAGAAAAGGTGCATTATGTATCGTTTCAGACATTTTCAGCCAGATCAAAAATCTTGGAAGAGATGTCAGTACAATTATTCCTTCTGATATCGTTCTTGAAAGTGATATTGAAATTGATTTTGTTGTAATTGATGAAATCATCAAAAGATTTCAGTATTACGAAGCTGAGTGTTTTGAAAAAGGTCTGATTGACTTTGATGATATGGAAAAACTTGCTTTTACGGTAATTGACAACAATGAAAATTACCTTTCAAAGTATGGCTTTGAACATATTATCATTGATGAATTTCAGGATTCTTCAGAATGGCAGATGGAGCTGATCAAGAGACTTGTTCAAACTGACAGTTTCAAGAGCCTGATGCTCGTCGGAGATGATGCCCAGGCAATCTACGGGTTCCGTAACACAACGCCTGAATATATCCTGAATTTCCAGCAGTATCTGAATTCACCATTTCAGTACAAAGGTGAGCATTCAGTGAGCTACAAGGAAAACAGAATGGACGTTAATGACATCATGCTTACTGACAACTGGAGATCAAAGCAGGAAATTCTCGACAGTGCTTCAAATCTTCTTGAATTGAATCACAATCAGATTTCCAAAAAGATCAATGCTGGAAGAGGTAACGGTGGAAATGTAAGAATTCAGGCTTACAGAACTGCTGATGAAGAGTATCTGGCTATTGTAAAAGACATCAAGAACAGAATTGATTCAGGAGAAGATCCTGATGATATGGCTGTACTTGCATATACAAAGTCAGAACTGAAAAAAGTCGCTGCTGCATTGACACTGCAAGGGATTCCTTCAATGTTTGGTGCTCCAGAACCTTTGATGGAAAACTCTAGAATCAGAGCAGTCCTTTCCTTTGCAAAGGTTATTTCTGATCAGAACAATGTGAAAGATGCAGCTATTGTGGCAAATGCTCTGTACAGAGCTGAAGCAGTTGCTGAAACAGGTCTGATGGATCTTGCAGAGACAGAAGTAAACGACAGAATTGACAATGTTGTTGCTGCTGCGACTCAGATTCAGAAGAATCCTTCGCCAAAGAAGCAGAAAGAACTGTTTGTTGAATTTATCAACTCTTTTGCTTTGAATGATGAAGCTGTTCAGCATTTCGTTGAACAGTTTGAATTCATGAATTTTGAAGATGTTCTAAAATACTGCAAGGACTTTGTGATCTTTGGGACAGATGAAGAATTCAGAAGAATTGGAAATTACCACGGAGTCAAGCTGATAACTGCTCACTCCTCAAAAGGGCTTGAATGGAAGTCTGTGTATTTTACTGTAAATGGCATTGCAAAGGCATACAGCACATCTACAAGAAGAAACACTGCTGAAGTTGAAGAACTCAGAAGACTTGAATTTGTTGCAATGACAAGAGCAAGAGACTACCTGAGTGTGAGTGGAACATACCTCAGAAAATCAAAGTCATTGGAATATGTTACAAACGTTCCAATGTATGAGATTTACACTGTTTCAGGTATGGAAGACCAGTGGCAGGCTGCTGATAAATATCCGCCAATAAGAAAGGCTGCGTGAGTGCAGTCTTTTTTTGTTGTGGCTGTCGAATAATGTGATACAATATCCGTAGATAAAGAGAGAATTCGTTCGTGTGCGTCTGTTCGCCATATCTGAAATCTCTCTTTTTTTCGTTTTTCAATGGAGGAAAATTATATGGAAATAACGACATTCATTACAGGATTGATTAATGCAATCATTAATGGAACAATTCAGTCATGGGCAGCATCTGTTGACTGGAACAGCTTGATCTCATCTTTTATTACATGGTTCTCAGGACTTGGTGTAACTGGAATCCTCATTTTCTGGGCAATTGTTGGCAATATTGCTGACTTTGTAAAAAAGATCCTTTTCACTTTGGTTTTCATCTGGGCTCTGATGCTGTTCCTTGATGGAAATGGTGGAATGACAGGGTTATTCAATTTTTTGATGAAATAGAAAAAGAGTTGTGGGTATACTATACCCACAACTCTTTTTTTTGTGCTTGTATCTTGTATATAGTAGAAAATTTCTACAGAGTAGTATATATATCAATTCCGTTTTCCGTATCTTCTAAGGAAGATACTCCAAACTGGAATTGACGTATTCTCAGCGGGTGCAGTGGACAGTTCAGAACTTTGCAGAAGTCTTTGGTTTTGATCTTGTTGGGTATGTATTCTTCCAGAAAAGGTAACGAGCTGAAGGCAGAGTGAGCCCTTGTGCG